>OOCW01000126.1_pt1 | contig 85725 bp, 83 predicted proteins | sample 1671201 | NCBI WGS metagenome assembly OOCW01 (sample SAMN06348132, study PRJEB24527) | human gut metagenome | biome: human gut; feature: ankylosing spondylitis patient; material: feces | host: Homo sapiens | place: China | collected 2015-10
TGGTTGAAGCAAGAAGCTCCGACTTCTAAACGAAGTGTAAGTCGGAGTAGTTCACGACTAGAGATTCTAAGGAATCTCTTTTTTCTTTATATAAGTGACAGATAAGCGATAAAGTTGTATGATAATCACGGTGATGAAATGAATAGAGAAAAGACAAAACAAATTGTAACAGGAGCATTTATGGCAGCTCTTTTTGGAGTGTTATCAGTTGTAAATGTTTATACAGGGACGATGTTTGATATTATTTTTATTTATCTAATGACAGTTGCCTTAGCTTATTATACGTTTAAGTTTAATGAAAAGATGGCTGTTCTTGTCTTGTTTACAAGTACGTTTATTTTATTTTTAACAGGTGAACTATTTTTTACTTTGTATTCTTTTTTTACTTTACCATTAGGTATTTTATATATTTATTGTATAAAAAAGAAGATTGATGGTAAATGGATTTTAAGAGTTTATAGTATGTTGAAGAATTATATTGTTTTATTTTTATTAAATTCTTTATTAGGTTTAAATACTTTTACAGATGCAAAAGATATTTATTATAGTATTGTTGGTCTTTTTCCTTTTTTAGAAAGTGATTTTTTAAAGAATGGAATGTTTATTATTTTATGGATCGTTTTATCATTTTCAGAAGTTTATATTATTAAAGTTTACACGAATCTATTTATCCTTCGAATGAATAAAAATAAGATGATGAAATAAATGAATTCATGTATAATATAAGGTAATAAAGAGGAGGGTATTTCATGATTAAGAAGCTTATGCAACTTAGAAATACAATAGTTGCTTTATTAGGTATAGAATTTGTATTAGTTTTATTAACTTATATGTTTTTACAAAATCGTGTTACTTTAGCTTTAATGATTTATATTTTAATAAAAAATGTTGTTTGTATCATTGTTCTCTATTATCTCCATAATATGTTTAGTGAAACAACTTATAGTGTTAAAGAAGCATTAAATAATGAATCAAAGAATGCTTTGATTTTTGGTGGAATAGGGCTTATTAAATATGATGAAAATAGAAATGTTGTTTGGGTCAGTGATTTATTACATGAACTTGGTATTCGTATCGTAGGGAAGAAATTACTTGAATGGCAACCTTTACTCGCAATACTTTTTGAAGATGAAGATGTTAGAACAATAGATATTAATTCTAGAAAATATGAAGTTTATAATTCTAGAAATAATCGTTTATTATTTTTAAAAGATGTAACAGATTTAACAACGATTGAAAAGGAATATAATGATCAACAATTATGTGTTGCCTATTTAACAATTGATAATTATGATGATTCTATTGAATATGCAGATGAACAAAAATCAGTCATGATTGAAACAACTTCAAGACAAATGATTTTTGATTGGGCCAAAGATAATGGAATTATCTTAAAAAGATATAAAGAAGATGGTTATTTAGCTGTTTTTAATGAAAGGATTTATCGTAAACAAGTAGAAGTTCGTTTTTGTATTTTAGATGAATTTAAACAAAAGATGGAATCAATTGGTGCCGTGATGTCTTTATCAATGGGAATAGGAAGAGGATCTAAAGTTTTACGTGAATTAGATGAACTTGCTTTTAGTGCTATTTCTTTATCGTATTCACGTGGTGGAGATCAAGTGGCAGTAAAAACATTAGATGAAGAAATTCGATATTTTGGTGGAAATAGTGAAAATAGTGAAAAAGCGAACCGTGTTAGAGCACGTGTTATTTCACAAACACTAGCAAGTATAGTAAAACAAAGCCAAAATATCCTTATTATGGGACATAAACAATCTGATTTAGATTCTTTTGGAGCAAGTTTAGCGGTTGCTAAATTTGCTAAAGCATTTGAAAAGGATGCTTATGTGATTGTTGATGAAAATTCTTTAGAAGAAAAAACAGGAAATATTGCACGTCGTTTAATGGCAGAGGATTTATATAAAGGAAAAATTATTTCTCCTGCAAAAGCCATTGATTTAATTGATGAAGATACATTACTTATTTGTGTTGATAATCATAAGCCAGCATTGGCTATTAGTGAAGAACTTTTGGATAAGGCTGAAAAGATAGTCGTGATTGATCATCATCGTCGAGGGGAAGACTTTGTTGATTCACCAATTTTAACTTATTTGGAACCAGCTGCTTCTTCAACTGTAGAATTAGTGGTTGAATTATTTGAGTATCAAAGAGTTGAAATTGAAGTTTTACCAACAGAAGCAACTGTTATGTATGCGGGAATGTTGGTGGATACAAACTATTTTAGAAATCATGTTGGATCACGTACTTTTCAAATTGCTTCAAAGCTTAAAGAAAAACAAGCGAATGTTTCTAGAGCTTATGAGTTCTTGCAAGATGATTACAAAACGACACAAGAAAAAATGTCTATTTCAGCTAATGCATATCGTTTTGGAAATGATATACTAATAGCATATGGAAATGAAGAAGAAATTTATACAAGACCTCTACTAGCGAAAGTTGGTAATGAGTTATTAAATATTGCTGAAATTAAAGCAGTATTTGTTGCAGGACGCGTAGATAAGGATAAGATTGCTATTTCTGCTCGTTCTAAGGCAGAGGTTAATGTACAATTGATTATGGAAAAACTTGGAGGTGGTGGTCATTTTTCAATGGCTGCTTGTCAGGTTGAAGAAAAAACTGTTAAGGAAACGATCGATAAGTTAGAAGAAGCTATTGATCAATATTTGGATGAAAGAGGGTAAAAAAGATGAAAGTAGTTTTATTAGAAGATGTTAGAAAAGTAGGTAAAAAAGGGGATGTTGTCAATGTATCTGATGGATATGGACAAAACTTCTTAATTAAAAATAAATTAGCTGTTAAGGAAACAGCAGGTGCTAAAAAGATTTTAGAACAACAAAAAGAAGAAGCAAGATTACAAGATATTGAAAACAAGAAAAATGCGGAAGCACTAAAAGAAAAAATTGAAGGTATTACATTAGAATTTGTTTTAAAATCTGGTAAAGATGGTAAAACATTTGGAAGTGTTTCAACAAAACATATCGTTGAACAATTAAGAGAAAAATATGATATTAGAGTCGATAAAAGAAAATTTATCAATGCACATCCAATTGGAGCATTAGGATATTCAAACTTAAAAGTTGAACTATACAAAGGAGTTATCGCTACTATTAGAGTTCACTTATCTGAAAAATAGGAGGGAGATTTATGCCAAGAGTTTTCCCACATGATTTAGAGGCAGAACGTTCTTTACTGGGATCTATGCTTATATCAAAAGAAGCTTGCCAAGATATTTTGAATAAGTGTGAAGATAGAGATTTTTATGAAGAATCACATAAAGTATTATTCAATGCAATGAGTGAACTTTCGAGACAAAATATACCTGTTGATGTTACAACGATTACTTCTTATCTATTAGATCATAGCCAATTAGATAAAGTAGGTGGAGTAGAATACTTAAGACAATTAAGTGATTCAGTTCCAACTTTAGCTCATAGTGAATATTATTTAAAGATTATTCATAATAAATCGATTTTAAGAAAAATCATCAATGAAACAACAAAAATAGCTGAAAATGCTTTTGGAGATATTGAAGATATTGATGGTTTTATTGATGAAAGTGAAAAAACAATGTTGGCCATTACGAGAGATCGTAATGCCGGAGAATTCGTCGATGTAAAAAAAGTTATTAGAGAAGTAACGGATCGTTTAAATAAATTACAAAGTATTGATGGTAATATTTCAGGTATTCGTACAAATTTTAGAGATTTGGATAAAATAACATCAGGACTTCAAAAAGGAGACTTGATTATTTTAGCGGCACGTCCAGCAATGGGGAAAACAGCTTTTGCCTTAAATATTGCTCATAATGTTGCTTTTAAATCAGAAGATCCAGTAGCTATTTTTTCATTAGAAATGCCTGCGAGTCAATTAGTACAAAGAATTATTTGTTCCATGGGTGGAATTGAAGGTTCTACCATGAGAACAGGTGAAATATTGAAAACAAATGCAAATAAATACTATGCGGCAGCTGAAAGAGTCAGTAAATGTAATTTATATATAGATGATACGCCAGGAGTTAAAATCAATGAAATTGTCGCTAAATGTCGAAAATTAAAACAAGAACATGGTTTAAAATTAATTGTTATCGATTATCTTCAATTAATTACTGGAAGTTCCAATAATCGAGAATCAAGACAACAAGAAGTCTCAGATATTTCAAGACAATTAAAAATGTTGGCCAGAGAATTAGATGTTCCTGTTATTGCTTTATCACAGTTATCACGTTCAGTTGAACAAAGACCAAATAAACGTCCAATGATGTCTGACTTGCGTGAATCAGGAGCCATCGAACAAGATGCTGATATCGTTACCTTTATTTATCGAGAAGGATATTATAAAGCTAGTGAAGGTAAAGAAGAGGAAGATAATGGTTTAACAGAAATTATTATCGCTAAGCACAGAAATGGAGCAACAGGTGAAGTTAACCTTGCTTTTGAAAAGAATTTTAGTAGATTTACAGACTTAGCACCTATTGGTCCTGATGGAAGTAGTGCGGGTGTAAGAGATGTAAGAGGTTAGGAGAAGAAAGAATGTATCACCAATATCGAGAAGGATATATAGAAGTTATATGTGGATGTATGTTTGCTGGTAAAACAGAAGAACTTATTCGTAGAATTAATGTTTTATCTTATGCTAAACAAAAAATATTAGTATTTAAACCAAAAATAGATGATCGTTATTCAGAAATAGAAATTGCTTCACATTCAGGTAGAAAAGTACCATGTTATGCAATTGATGATCCTGAAGAAATCTTAGATAAAGTAACAGATGATGTTCAAGTTGTTGCTATTGATGAAGTGCAATTCTTTGATGAAAAAATTGTTGATGTATGTGAATATCTTGCAGATAAAGGAGTTCGTGTCATGGTTGCAGGATTAGACAAAGACTTTAGAGGAGAAGCATTTGGTGTTATGCCTGAACTTCTAACAAAAGGAGAATTTGTGACAAAGCTTACAGCTGTTTGTGCAAAATGCGGCTCACCGGCTACACGTACACAAAGACTTGTAGATGGTAAGCCAGCATCTTTCGATGATCCTGTTGTTTTAGTAGGTGCAGTGGATCATTATGAACCAAGATGCAGACATTGTCATGAAGTTGTCAACAAACCTATAAAAATTAAAAGAAGAACTAAAAGTTCACAATAAATTAACATAGATTCATTATTATAAGGGTGTAAAAGAAAACCTCCCCTTAATATAAACAAAGAAAAGGCACATGTTGAGATAACATGTGTTCTTTTTTTGTTGCTATATATCGTTTAACGATATATAATAAAAGTGAAGAAAGTATCGTTAAACGATATAGGAGATGATATAGATGCCAAAAAGAGAAATGGAAGTACTGACTCCACAAATGTATTATGTCTTACTTGTTTTACATCAACCGATGCATGGTTATGAAATTATGAATAAGATTACTGAAATTACGCATGGAGAAGTTACGGTAGGAGCAGGTTCCTTATATACTTTATTACCAAAGTTTGAAAAAGAATGTTATATCAAATTAGTAAAAGTAGAAAATAATAAAAAGATTTATCAAATAACTAATCTAGGGAAAAAGAAATTACAAAAAGAAAAAGAAAGGATGCTTAAACAAATTTCATTATTAGATCAAATAGGAGGATAAGATTATGTATAAATACGTTTTAAGAAATAGTTTGTATTTAGATGATGAATTACAAGATTATTTTAATGAGATGTCGAAAAAAGGTTGGCGCTTAGATTTTGTTAGTTATTATTATCGCTTTGTAAAAGATGAACATGTTTATAAGTATCAAATAGATTACACCCCTATATCTAGTGAATATCAAGATATTTTAAAGGAAATGGGGTATCACGAAGTAAGAAATTCATTTGATGATTTTAGAGTTTTAGAAAATGAAAATGTTGATGCACCTGATTTAAATACAGAATTTGTTTTTGATAAAAATAATAAAATGAAACAATTTAAAAAGATTCGCTATTTTATTTATCCAATTTTAGCTTATTTCTTATTTTGGTTAGGTAAGATTTTTATAAAAGATATTGTAGAGATAGGTAAACCTGTTCTTTATTATGAAGGATTTGGTTCATTGTTGATGGGTATTGTTTTTATTATTTTATCATTTGTACTCTTATTTGTGACAATTTTAAATTTTTCTATTTTATATGCATTAAAAAATGATAAAGATTTAAAAAGCTTAAAGAAACTAAACAGTATTAAAGACCATTTAAGTATTCTATTTTATATTTTGTTATTAATAAGTGGTGTTTTTTACTTATTGAAATCATTTATAACATTAGATTTAAAAGTCATTGTTTATCTTTTACTTACATGTATTATAGGAGTAGTTTTATCACGTATTATTAAAAATAATAAATATAACAGTGCCATTGCTGCTTTTGTAGCTATTGCTATTTGTGGACTTATTTTTCCTCAGGTACAAATGGATGATTCATTATTTGAAAGTAGCACTGTTAAAACAAAAATTACAAATTATGAAAAAGATATAAAAGATACAACATGCACCTATCCACAATTAGATGTCTTGATTAAAAAAGATAAGTATAAAGATGAAATCTTTAAATACATCATTATCAAAACAGAACATGATACAAGAGATAATCAAAATTTTGAAAAAGCAGTAAATACAAAATCTAATGTTTCATGGGACAGTAATAAAACACAATATGTTCATTATGAAAAAGCTATTCAATCCTTTAATAAAAAAGGAAATACATATGACAATGGAACATATGTAATCAAAGTATTAAAAAATAGAATTATTACAAGATACAAATAATAAGGGAGGATAAGACAATGAAACACAAATATGTTTTAAGAAATAGTTTGTATTTAGATGAAGAGTTACAAGAATATTTTAATAAGATGTCTAAAAAAGGTTGGCGTTTAGATTTTATAGGCTATTATTATCGTTTTAGTCATGATGAACATGTTTATAAGTATCAAATAGATTACACTCCATCCTCTAGTGAATATAATGAAGTTTTGAAGGAAATGGGATATCATGATGTAGAAAATGCATTGCCTGATTTTAGAGTGTTAGAAAATAGAAATGTAGATGCGCCAGATTTAAATACAGAATTTGTATTTGATAAAAATAATAAGATCAAACAATTTAAAAAGATGAGATACTTTGTATATCCAATATTAGCTTGTTTCTTATTTTGGATTGGGAAATTATTTTTAACTGATTTCTTTGAAATTGGTTTTCCAATTGTTTATTATGAAGGATTTACTAAATACCTTATATTGTTAATGGTCTTTATTTTAGCTATAGGTATTTTATTATCGTCAATTTTAAATTTTTCAATTTTATATGCTTTAAAACATGATAAGGATTTGAAGATATTAAAGAAATTAAATGGAATTAAAGATTATTTGATTTTTATCATTTCTATTATTTATTTAATAGATATTATTTTAACTTCTTTATTAAGTGCTAATGTTTTTTACATGACTTTTATTCCTATTATAATTATTGGAATATTGCAAAAGTTAAGTCCAAAATTCAATACAAAACAAATGAGATACTTTTTTATAGCAATGCTTACTTTATGTTTGTTTATAAATACGAATCAAAATAACCAACAATATGAAACATATGAAAAAATAGATGATCTTTATGAAAGTGAAGCGGTTAAAACTAAAACTACAAACTGTATAAAAAAAGTAAAAAATCAAGAAATTATTTATTATGAAAGAAATATCACTATTAAAAATGATATTTATAAAAATGGAGTATTTAAATTTATTATTATACTTACTGATTATGAAACAAGAGAAAATAATGCTTATATTCAATTTTTAAATGATGATTATACTTATCAATTTGATACAAATAAAATTCATTACAAAAACTATGACCAAGCAATAAAATCATTTAAGAAAAAAGGAAATACTTATACAAATAAAGACTATCAAATTGTAGTAACAAAAAATAAAATTATTACAACATATAGAGGATCTAGGTGATTAAAGTGAAAAAGATTATTATATTACTATTAGTTGTATTACTTACTGGATGTGGTTTAAAGAAAATAGAAATGAATCATTATGAAATAGATCATATATCATATATGTTTCCATTAAAATATAAACAAAGTAGTGACTCGAATGAATATTATCATTGTTATCAATTAGATAAAAATAATAGAATTACATTAAAAGCCATAGATGTTGAAACTATATCTACAAGAAAAGAAGCTTATACATTTTTAAAAGATGAAATATACCAAAATTATAATACAGAAGAAAACATCAAAAAGAGAAGTTATCAATCAGATAATACGGATAAACCAGGCTATAGATATGAATTTAAAAACAAAAATAATAAAAAAGCTGGTGGACTTGTTTATGGAACGTTTGTAGATAAAAATAAAGTCATTATTTTTAGCTATGAATATAAAGCAGGTAGAGATGAAGAACATGAATCGGAATATGAATATTTGATGAGTGACACAGAATATGGATACTATGATTAAGGCGGTAAGCGTCAATTTATAATCATAGAATAAAAAAACAAACAGTAAGCCTTCATAATGAAGAAAATGTCCTGTTTGTTTTATTGTTGCACAAAAAGAACATATTTCTATGCCTTTTTGTTTTTGTATAGATTTTTTGGTAATTCTTCTGACCATGGCATGATTTTTTCAAGTAAATCTGCTGTCAGCTTATTTCCTGTCATTCTTGTTAGTATGTATTCTATATACTCATATGGTTTTAGACCATTTATTTTTGCACTTTCAATTATGCTGTACGCCGCTCCACTTGCTTTGGCTCCATTGATGCTGTTTGAAAACAGAAAATTTTTTCTGCCAATGACAAAGCTCTTACAACATCTTTCTGCTGAATTATTGCTTATTTCAACTCGCCCATCTTCTATATAATATCTTAAATATTTTTCATTATTGATGGCATATGTCATTGCCGTATCCAAATGTGATTTCTTTGGTGTATGTGGCGCAACTGTTTTCACTATTTCATAGAATTCTTCAAGTACTGGAAGTGATTTTGTTTTTCTTTCTCTGGTTATACGATCATAATCCTTTTTGTATTTTTTATCGTATATCTTCTCAAGATAAAACAGTTTATTGATCAACTGATACATTTTATATGTTTGGGTTTCTTTTATTACTGTCCCTTTTGGCGCAACATCCATTACTTCTACCAGTTTTCTTCTAAGATGAGCAAAACATCCCATGTTTTTTTATATCTTTTATATTTGCATAGGCCTGGTAGCCATCACTTTGAATTACTCCATTAAAGCCTTCAAGATAATCGCTGGCTCTATCATATTTTCTGTCGTTTTCAAACTGATAGAGCACCATCTTCTTTTCTTCGCTTCTTCCTGTTTTATACACCCACATCTAACAGTCCTGTTTTCCTTCACTCTTTTTGAGTTCTAATACTTCCAGCTTTGTTTCATCTGCATTGATATATTCACATTTTAAAAGCTGATCATGCATGTACTCAACAAATTCTTGAAAGTAAAGATCATAGAGTTTCATGATCCAGTTGGACATTGTCTGCCTCGATAATGTAATCCCTATGCGTTCAAGTGCCTTTTCCTATCTGTATAATGGCAAAGAAAGATTGTATTTTTTATCAAGTATCGATGCGAGCAATGATGGTGAAGCAAAACTTTTAGGTATGACTGCTTTAGGCATATCACCTTTGTACATTGGTGTTGTTTCAATTTCTTCATCATACTCCCCGCTGTAAACATATTGAATATGTTTTATGACTTCATAATATTCTTTATGATGGACAAGTTCTTTTCTTTCATTCGTTCCAATCAGTCTTAATGGCTTCCCTGTTTGAGGATCTGTTTTATCTTCCAAATCATGTTCAACAACTGTTTCAGGAAGATCTTCAATCCCTCTTTTCTTTGATTTCTTTCTTGAATGTGATGTAACTCTTACCTGCAGTTCTGGTTCTGTTTTTAATACTGTTGATTCAGTTTCAGCTTCATTGAAAAGGTTGAGTGTCAGTTGATCAGGTATTTCGATCTTTTCGCTTCTTGATCCATAAAATGTTTTTTTATAAAGAACCAGCTGTTCACGAACATAATTCAGTTCCTGTTTCAGACTTTCTATGACTGTATTTTTTGCTTCAAGTTCAGCTTCCAACTGTCTGATTCTTTTATCCTTTTTCATTGTCATCACATCCTTCAAACAGGAAAGATTATACCATAAATTATTAGATGAGAATACAGTTTGATACAGTATCCTCACTAATTTTATTTTCAAATTCCAATCCTTCAATCAGCCAGTTGAGCTGTTGGGGTGTAATCATCAAAACGCCTGATTCCTCATGCTTTTTAAACTTGAATTTTCCATTTTCAAGTCTTCTTGTAAAAAGCCAGAAGCCATTGGCTTCATAATAAAGCATTTTGATTCTATTACGTGAAGCATTGGTAAAAATAAACAAGCTATGATCCAAGACATTCATGCTGAACTGAGATGCAGCAATCAAAGCAAGACCATCAATTTGTTTTCTTATGTCACAAAACTGCTTGGCAACATAAATATTTTTGATTTCATCGGTATTGATAATCATAGCAGGTTCTCCAATAAAATCTTGAGATTTTGTTTGGAACAGGAAATATGATGATGGTCAATATCAAAATCAATAACATCATTACTTTTATCAATGATGACAGGAAGAAAAGTATTTTCTTCTTCAAGAATCAAAGCCTTTTGTTTATAGAAGCTGGAAATACAAATATGATTGTCATTACAATACTTTTTAATTGTCAAACCACTTTGTTTCTGTGCTTCGATAACTTCCTTCCATTTTTCTTTTCCTCTAATTATCAAAAAAGATGCACCTCCTTATTAAGTACATCCTTATTGTATTGAATTCATCAATTATTTATAATCGCTTATTTATTTGACGCTTACCTTTAGATGACTTAGTACCACAAGACCATTTGGTTAGAACACTGGAAGCTACGATAGACTGGAAATTCATCTATCCGTTAGTAAAATCACTTTATAGTGATTTTGGCAGATGTTCTATTAATCCTGTGGGACTTTTTAAAATGATTTTTATCAATTATACATTTGGTATCAATTCTATGAGAATGACCGGTGAAGAAATCAAGGTCAATATGGCTTATAGATGGACTAAGCCAAAAGAAGAATGGATAAAGGATATAAATCCTATCATCGTTGGTAAGATCAACTATTATTTGAATGTCTACAAGGTTCTCAAAGTATTCGAAGGTCACATGCATAGAAATAAGGTTGATATGGAAAAACGCATTCAAAAATTCAAAGAACTAGGTATAGCATTCTACACAAAAAAGAGATTAAAGAAAATGGACGATTCTTTATCAAGATAGTCCGTACATAAATTAAATAAATAGTAAATTGGTAAGCCGTATGCATTAATAGTGCACGTACGGTTTGATAAGGGGCTAGCCTAGTGATAGGTTAGCCTACTTTCTTAAGCACCTTACGTTTAGTAGAAGAAGGAATGTTCAATTGTTGTCTATACTTGACAATAACACGACGTGAACAATGTAATTCTAATTCCTCTAGTTTTTTGAGAATCTGATTATCTGAAAGTGGATGTTCTTTATCTTCATCATCTACTAACTCAACAATAGCCTTTTTAATAGAATCACTGCTATCTCCTGAAGCAGTTTGAGAAACAAGAAGTTTTTTAAGAGGATAAGCCTCACCATTAAAGCTATAGTACTTATTATTTAAAGTACGTGAAATAGTAGATTCATGGAATCCTGTCTCACTTGCAAGCTGTGATAAAGTACATGGATATAATTCATCATCATATAAGAAATATCCACTTTGTATATTTACTAACGCATTTGCGACAATAAGAACAGTTTGATTTCTCTTTGTCATATTCTCCATTAAGAAATGTGCCTCATTAAAATAAGCTTTCATATTCTCATCATTTTTTACTTTTTCATATAGAGTGTCATTCACCATGAGAGCAGGTTGGTTAATAGGTGTAATAGTAATATCTGAATTCTCTACTTCAATGAGTATATCAGGAGATACATAGTCATCATGAGACGTGTTATACATATTACAAGGGAATGGATTACAAGAACGTATTTCATAGAATAAATGATCTATTTCTTCTTTATTTAATCCTGTTGTTTGTTTAATAAGTGAATAATTCTGAGTTAAGATGACATCTTGATAATCTCTAAATAGTGTATAGGTTTTAGTTTTATTATTATTTTTTAACTGAATAAGAATAGAATCAATCGCATCAGAGGCACCCACACCATTAGGTTCAAATGAACGTAATATATCTAAATGTGCATCAAGAATATCTTGATCGATATGAAGGTCACTCATATATTGATCAAGAGGATAAGATAAGAATCCACTATCATCCAATGATTCAATCAGATATGTCATTACATCTTCATTATAAGGATGTGTATAGGCATATAACTGATAATAGAGATCATCTTTTAAAGAACGTTTATTAGAAATACTTTCAATAAACTGCTGATTATCATAATTCTTTGATGATTTTAATTCTAAAAAAGGATTCGTTTCTAGTATATCCTGTATTACTTTGTTGATATCATCAATGTTGTCAGTCAAGAAATCTAAGGATTTTAATAGTTTTTGATTCAATTTTAAAGTTTGTTTCAATGTTTGAATATATTGCATTTTCTGTTTCATGTCCATCACCTCTCATCAATATATAGCAAAATTCGTGCCAATTAATGTTTAGATATTTACTTGAATAGTATACCGAATAACTATTGTTGCGTACAAGTTTTATTTGTTTTATGATGAATAATGAGGTGATTTCATTGGAAGAAAAAATAATGTTGTTGATTAATGGAAAAATGGATCAAAATTCATATGATGAATGTCAATCCACCCAATTATCAAAAGAATTAAAACTAGGTAGAAATCAAGTGATAAGATTATTAAATGAACTTTTTAATGAGAAAAAACTTATTAAAATTAAAGCAAGTCCTATCTTATATCTTTCAAGAGCTTCTCTTGAAAGTAAATATAAGAAGAAACTTTCATCAGATGAATACAAATCATTGGATGAATTGGAAGCTGAATTAAATAATCAGACAGAGTTACAGAACTTTGAAAAGCTTATTGGGTCTAATGAAAGTATGTATCAGATTGTTGAGAAGATTAAGGCAACAGTAGCATATCCACCAGTTGGATTACCAATGTTGTTTTATGGACCAACTGGTACTGGTAAATCATTTATGGCTAAACTTACGTATGAATATTGTGTAGATACAGGCTTAATTGATGCATCTAAGAATTTTGTACAGGTGAACTGTTCAGAGTATGCCAATAACCCAGAACTACTCACAGCAAACCTATTTGGCTATAAGAAGGGCGCATTTACAGGTGCAGATAGTGATAACTTAGGTTTATTACATTTTGCGGATGGTGGTGTATTATTCCTAGATGAAGTGCATTGTTTAAATGCGGAATGCCAAGAAAAACTATTCCTTTATATGGACCAGGGAATCTATCACTTAGTAGGTGATAATAATAAGTGGTATAAATCAAAATGTAGAATTATATTTGCAACAACAGAAATACCACAAAAAGCATTATTAAAAACATTCCTTAGACGTATTCCTGTTATTCTTACAATTCCATCTCTTGCCCAAAGAGGAGAAAATGAAAAGCTAGAACTCATGTATAACTTCTTAAAGAATGAAGAGAAGCGTATCAACAAAACAATTCTTATTTCATCTAATGTCTATGAGTTGTTACTGAATCATACATTTGTAGGTAATATTGGTGAACTGACTAATACGATTCAGGCAAGCTGTGTGAGTGCATTATATAAAAGTAATTCAGATACGTTAGAAATTCATGCTTATGATTTACCTGACAGTATTAGAAATAGTATAGATGTCTCTTCTATGATTATGAAGAAGCATAAGCTTGTGTCTCTTAATACACTTCTTCCTGTATCAGATCAGGGTATCATTAAAGATTTTTATCAATCATTAATTAATATAAAGAGAGATACTTCATTTGCGATAAATGCACAGAAGACTGTAGATAGATATTTTGAAAAATTAATCTTTAATGATAATCGTGCAGGTTCAATTGATTATCTTACTAACTATCTAGAAAAGATATTTAATAATATCACTGAACATTATGGCTTTAGGACTTCACATAATGAGTTGATAGCACTCGCTACATATATCTCAGAATTCTCTAAGAATACATATCTGACAAATAACTGGATCAATGAGAATTATGATGAAGTGAAGAACTTAAAGAAATATCTTAAACTTGAATTCCATCGTGAATATGAAATAGGACAGGATGTTTCTCATTACTTAAAGAATAATATGAATCAGGATATTGATGACTTTGTAGAATGTATTATCTGTATTTGTATGATTAAGTATTTTGCACATTCTGGTGAAGATCTCACAATTGCGGTTATTATTGCGCATGGTTATTCAACTGCTAGTTCTATTGCAGAAGCAGCCAATAGAATGTTGAATAGTTATATATTTGATGCGATTGATATGCCATTAGATGTGGATGTACAAACTATTACAAGAAAGATCAATGATTACATTGCACATGTTGGTAATATCTCAAAACTTTATTTATTAGTTGATATGGGTTCTCTTGAAGAAATATATCAGGGATTAGATACAAGTAATGCGGATATTGCCTTAGTAAACAATATTAATACTAAATGTGCGTTAGAAATAGGACAGGGAATTAAATTCAATAAAACAGTGACTGAAGTCATTGATTCTATTCTTAAGGAAAACATCTATAAAACACATGTAGAACTTAAGAAAAACAAAGAACCTATTGTAATCTGTTCTTGTGCATCAGGATTAGGTGCAGCGCATAAGATCAAAGAAATCTTATTCAATTCTTTACCTGAAGATTCTAATCTAAAGATTATTACTTATGATTATCCTGCTTTAATACGTAAACAGGTCTATGACCAGTTAATGAATGATTATGAGGTTGTATGTGTTATTGGAACACTTGATCCTAACATTGAATCTATGAAGTATATTGGTATACAGGAATTGATCATTAATGAAGGTCAGAATGCGGTAGAGATATACTTTGGAAAGTATATGAAAAAAGAACAGATGGAGATATTTGAAAAGAATATCTTACGTAATTTCACATTATCCAATGTCATGAATAACTTAACTATATTAAATCCGGATAAACTACTTGAACATGTTGCGAAAGCAATTGACCATCTACAGAATATCTTACATAAGAGATTTAAAAATAGAACATGCTTTGGATTATATGTTCATATCTGCTGTCTTGTAGAAAGATTAGTTACAAGACAGGCTATTTCAAACTTTACTGATCAAGACTTTAAAGAAAAGCATCAAGAATTTATAGATCAAGTAAATATTTCAATGAAAGAAGTTAAGACATACTACAACGTTGAGATTCCAGATGAAGAAATAGAATATATATACAACTATATTATTAATGATTAGTGTGCTATTAATTGGCACACTTTTTGCTTAGGTATAAGTGGAAGTTAGTTGTACAGATTAAGCGTAACTAATCTATAAACTGGCACAAAGCTTGCTTGAGCATAAGTGGAAGCTAGTTGTACAGATCAAGCGTAAAGATCTATAAACTGGCACAAAGCTTGCTTGAGTATAAGTGGAAGTTAGTTGTACAGATTGAGCGTAAAGATCTATAAATTGGCACGAAGCTTGCTAGGGTATAAGTGGAAGTTAGTTGTACAGATTAAGCGAAAGAATCTATAAACTGACATGAAGCTTGAACTTATATGAAAAAGAAAGGAGTGTAGAGAATATGGCAAAAATCATACTTGCATCACATGGAGGATTATCTAAAGGGATGAAAGATTCAGTTTCTATGATTGTTGGAGATTTAGCTAAGGATATAGAAACATATAGCTTGCTTCCTGGAGAAAATCCTGAAGACTTTTATCAAGAAGTTTTGAAAGAAGCAAAAGAGTGTGAAGAACAAATCTTAATCTTGTGTGATATTAAAGGTGGAAGTGTTCACACAGCATTATCTAAACTTGCAGTATTAGATAATGTACTGGTCTTTTCAGGAATGAACATGGGACTAGTATTAGATGCAGTAATGAAAGGCTTGAACGGAAAACTTGAACTAGCAGAAGCGAACGATTTGATCGAAGCAGCTAAAGATGGAATGACTGTTATGAGTGGAATGACAAGCGAAGATGATGAAGATTTCTAATAGGAGGAGAAGAAAATGATTAAATTATTAAGAGTGGATCACAGATTGTTACATGGTCAAGTTGCTTTTTCTTGGAAAAATGCAGTTGAAGCAGATTGTATCTTAATTGCGTGTGATGCAGTTATGAAAGATGATTTAAGAAAAACATCAATCAAGATGGCAAAGCCAAGTGGTGTGAAATTAGTTATTAAAAGTATGGATGATGCAGTAAATGCAATCAATAGTGGTGTTACAGACAAATATAAATTATTGACTGTAGTTGAATCTATTAAGGATGCTGAAAGATTATGTAAAGAGTGCAACATTAAAAAATTAAATCTTGGTGGTACTAAGGCAACTGCTGAAACTCGTAATATTTCTAAAGCAATGAATATTACACAAGCAGAAGAAACAATTTTAAAAGGATTATGTGAATCAGGTGTGGATGTAACAATTCAGATGGTTCCAGAAGATAATCCAGTAAATGTAGAAAAAGTTTTATAGGAGGAGAAATATGTTACTACAAGCAATTTTACTTGGCTTGGTAGCAATGCTTGGAAATGCTGAGTATTTGTTCGGTACAAGTTTGCTGTCAAGACCATTGGTTATGGGTACTTTAACAGGTATTGTACTTGGTGATGTTCAAACAGGTGTTACTTTAGGTGCAACATTAGAATTAGCATTTATGGGAGCTTTCTCAATCGGTGCTAGTATTCCACCTGAAATGATTTCAGGAACTGTATTAGGAACAGCTTTCACAATTACAACAGGAGCTGGACCAGAAACCGCATTAACTGTAGGTTTACCAGTTGCTTCACTAGTATTAATCGCAAAGAACGTTGGAATGGTATTCATCTTACCTCCGTTTGTTCACAAAGCAGATAAATATGCAGCTGAGGGAAATATGGCTGGAGTTGCTAGAATGCACTTATTAGGTGGATTCTTCGGTGTTAACTTAATTATCGGTGTAATCGTAGCATGTGGTTACTATGCTGGTGGACCTGCTGTACAGGCTTTATTAAATGTCATTCCTAAATGGATTTCAAATGGTTTACAAATTACAATGGGCTTATTACCTGCAATTGGGTTCGGTTTATTATTAATGATGATTATGGACAAAGACGTTGCATGTTTCTTCTTCTTAGGATTCGCATTAAGCGTATACCTAAAGGTTCCAGTAACAGCGATTGCAATCTTTGGAGCTATCATTGCTATCGTATTAACTCAGTTACGTAGTAATTCGGTTCAAACAGCTATAGAAGGAGGAGTGGATGAAGATGACGACTTCTAATAAATTAACTAAAAAAGAATTAAATCAAGTATTCTGGCGTTCATTCGGTTTGGAATGGTCTTGGAATTATGAAAGACAGATGAATATGTCATACTGCTATAGTATGTTACCAGTTATCAAAAAGTTATATCCAAATAAAGAAGACCAGGTTGCAGCTATGAAGCGTCACTTGGAATTCTTCAATACAACTCCACAATTGGCAACATTAATCTTAGGTATTAGTGCTGCTATGGAAGAAAGTAACGCAAATGATCCTGAATTTGATACAGAAAGTATCAACAGTGTAAAAGTTTCATTAATGGGACCTTTAGCTGGTATTGGTGATTCATTCATCTGGGGAACATTACGTATTATCGCTACTGGAGTGGGTCTATCATTAGCAAATCAAGGAAATATCTTAGGACCTATCTTATTCTTATTAATCTTCAACCTTCCAGCTCAGGGATTACGTTATTATTTAATGAATGCTGGTTATAAATTAGGTAGTGGATTCTTGGCTAAGATCCAGCAGAATGGATTAATGGCAAAACTTACTTATGCAGCAAGTGTTTTAGGATTGATGGTCGTTGGTGGTATGACTGCTGAAAACGTATCAATCAGTTTCCCATTGAAGTTTGGTTCTGGTAATGAAGCAACTACATTAAATGATGTATTTAATAATATCATGCCTGGTTTAATGCCGTTATTATTCACATTACTAGTTTACTACTTATTGAAAAAGAAAAATGTTAAGACAACTACATTGTTGTTAATCTGTGTTGTGATCGGATTGGTCGGAGCATTCTTTGGTATCTTAGGTTGTTAATAAATTTAAAATAAATGGAGGAAAAGAAAATGGAAATGATTAAATTTAATGAACAGGAAAAAATCGATAGCGTAAATGGCGCATTAGCTCTACGCCCTCAGATCAACGAAATCGTTGATGAAATCTGCAAACGTGGATATTCAAACATCTGCTGGTTAGGTGTTGGTGGTACTTGGGCAAGTGCAATGCAAGCTACAGTACATATGAAAGAAATGAGTGCCATTGAAACTTGGGCAGAAAATGCTGCTGAATACTTAACTACAGGAAACAAACGTATTACTAAAGATACAGTTGTTATTATCTCTTCTGTAACTGGAAATACTAAAGAAGTAGTTGATGCTATCAAAAAGATCAAAGCTGAAGTTGGTTCTACAGTTATTTCATTTGTAGATGCTAAAGAAGCTATTTTATTAGATTTAGGAGACTACAAGATCTCTTACCCAGTTAACGAACAGTTAAAGTTCTTCATGGTTGCTGACCGTTTCATGTTCAACAATGGTGAATTAGAAGACTACGAAGATATGTATGCTGAATTTGACAAATACTTAGCAGAAGCTTTAGTAGAAGTTGAAAAGAAAGCTGAACCATTTGCTGTTGAATTCGCTAAAAAACATTGGAATGATGAAATGCACTACTTTGTAGGTGCTGGAAATCAGTGGGGTGCTACTTACTCATATGCGATGTGCTATTGGGAAGAACAGTTATGGTTAAAAACTAAATCAATCACATCAAATGAATTCTTCCACGGTATGTTCGAAATCGTAACTAAAGAAACTCCAGTTACTATCTATATTGGTGAAGATGCTCAGCGTCCATTATCTGAACGTGTAGCTAACTTTATTCCAAGAATTTGTGAAAACTACACAATCATCGACTCTAAAGATTACGAATTAAAAGGAATTAGTGAAAAATATCGTAAACACTTATCTCACCATGTAATGCATGCTGTAAACAACAGAATCGATGTTCATATGGAAATCGAAACTCGTCACCCTATGGAAATCCGTCGTTATTACAGAAGATTAGAATACTAAAATATAAGGGGTGGATTCATTCCACCTCTTATACCTTAATAATTGGAGGTATATTATGAATAAATTAACAATGTTTGATTATGTTAAAGAAACACCAGACGTATTAAGAACAAATATTGAACAATATACTACACTAGTTGATCCATTGATGAAAGAAGTGCAACAAAAAGAAATAAAACGTATTTTACTTGTTGCTTCTGGATCAAGTCATAATGCTTGTTATTGTGCGAGAAGTTTCGTGGAAAAAGTAAGTGGTTTAGAAGTAAGAATCATTACGCCATATACATTTACGTATTATGAAAATGACATTAAAGAGAACGACTTAGTTTTAGTGGTTACACAGAGTGGGTTAAGTACAAATGCAATAGAAGCATTAAAAATCACCAAGAAAAAAGAATGTAGAGCTATTTGTTTAACAGGAAATAAAAACAGCGATGTAAAAGATGTTGCGGATGTTGTGATTGAATATGGTGTTGGTGAAGAATTAGTTGGCTATGTCACAAAAGGTGTTTCTTCACTTGCGTTATTCTTAGATTTATTCGCAATTGCGTATTCTGGAAAGACTGAGTATTTGGATGAATTAAAGAAAGCAGCTGATTTAAATGAAGAAATGATTGATCAGGCTACAAACTTTATTCAGCAACATTATAAGAATTTCTCATCTATGTCCTGGGTTTACAGTTGTGGAGCGGGTGCTAATTATGGAACAGCACTTGAAAGTGCATTAAAAATGGGTGAAACCATTCATATTCCAAGTTGCTGCTATGAAATTGAAGAGTATATCCATGGACCAAACCTTCAATTAACGCCACAATACAATGTGATTTTCTTTGATGGAAACGATGGTGCAAGTCGACGAGTAGAACAAGTATATAAGGCTACACGAAAAGTCACAAATCGAGCTTATTTGATTTCAAACAACCCTCAATTATCGAGTGATGATCATGTTTTAAGTTTGAGTGATACGGTATCAAGTGAATTAAGTCCACTTGTATATCTACCATTTGTACAATTATTAAGCTTTATTGTTTCAAATGACTTACACTCTATTTATCAACACCCATTATTAAAAGAATTTAAGGCTATCGCAGCTGCAAAAACGGAGAATTTTGTGAATTATGATGGAGACGATTAAAGCGATTATTTTTGATATGGATGGTGTGATCTTTGATAGTGAAACCATGTATATAAATGATTTGATAAGATTTTTTAAACAGCATGATATAGAAATACAAGTAAATGATTGTATTCCTCTTATTGGTATTGATAGTAAATTATATTATGAACAAGCATACACAATGTGGAACAACAAAACAGATTTCATTACATTTAAAAATATGCTTCAAGAATATTTTCGTTCATTTGATTGTGATTATAAAGCAGTCGTTAGACCACAGATCTATTCTGTTTTAGAAAGCTTAAGTGAACATTATAAAATTGCGTTAGCGTCCTCTTCAAGTTTAAATGCTATTAATACTGCATTAGCTCAAGCTGGTTTAAGAAAGTATTTCTCACTTATAGTAAGTGGTGAACAATTCAAAGAAAGTAAACCAAATCCAGAAATATATTTATATACAATCAAAGAATTGAATGTGAATAAAGATGAAGCTATTATTATTGAGGATTCATCTAAAGGAATATTAGCTGCAAATAGAGCTGGTATTAAGGTATTGGCTTTAAAAGATGATAAGTTTGGCTTGGATCAAAGCCAGGCAGATATAATTATTGATGAATTAAATGATATTATAAAGTTGATTGAGAAAGGGGCATAAAAGTATGAATGCTATGTTAGTTGCTGTTATAGTGATTGCTGTTATTGGAATTATTCCAGTGATCATTAGAAAGAAATTTCTAAAAATATATCTTACATTACTCCAAAAAAATGATATTAAGGCAATAGAAGACTTAATAGCAACTCAACTAGCTAAGATATGTATTCCTCTATTTAATAGGGAATATTTACTTTTAAATGCTTATCTAAAAGTAAATGATAACAAACAAATAGATACTCAAGTAAACAATATAATGGACCATGTTCCTATGAATTCTAAGCAGAAGTCTGCTCTCGCAAAATCAGTATTCTATATATATGTAGATAAGAAGAATGCATCTATGATTGATCGTTTGTTGGAAATGGTTAGCACTACAAATGATCATGCCCTATATAGACAGATGGATATGGTCAATGATACTTTAATTAGTGGTGGAATTAAGTATTATGATGAATTAAAATCTGATCTAGAAGATGTAGAATATACTAAAAACAATGCAGATACTCCCTATCTCGAATTCTTATTATCAGTTATCTACAAAAATATGGGTAATGAATCAAAAAGCAGGGAATATAAAAATAGAGCCTTAGAAGATTGTAAAGGAACTGTATATGAATCTTTAATTAAATCTCAAAATTAATAGGATGATTGAGAAAATCTCGCACTGAAAGACAACCTAATTAAATGGGTTGTCTTTTCGTGCGACAGGCAGTCGCTTATATGTTATGTCAACAGGGGCATGACATTTTCTACTTATAAATGCTTATTCAAGATAGGGCTCTATTAACTTGAAATGCTTCATGGAATGTAAAAATCCTGTAGGTGAAAGTCCTACATCGTGCGCACTAGTGCTATTCGAAAAGTCTAATCTAATGCATCAACGTAAGGCGGTGTGTGAAGGATATGCAGTAGAATGTGTGACAACATTGCGATAAATGTGGAAGTCTATTTACTGTGTTATCAATGAACTAGACGATAACATAGGCCTTCTATTGTGAAGTCTGTTGGCATGATATTAAGGAAATAGCGATGACCCTGTCAGACCTTATGACTACTTGGTGTATATCAAGGTACTTATCTATAAGTGTAATTCGAAGTGATAGGTACATCATGAGGAGTCAGACACTCTCATAGTAGTGAATGATATTGATGTAACATAACATCAATGTAGCGAAGGGGAGTCATTTATTGGAATTATTATAGGAACTTATGGGATATCACAAACGGTTTTACGTTTATCGGTAGGATTATTGGAAGATTATAAAAATAAACATAAAATGATTATGCTTATACCAGCTTTATCTTCAGGATGTGTTTCTTTATTTAGAATTATTTTCAATAATGGCATTGTTTTTTTGATTGAAAATCTTTTTTCAGGACTTGCCAGGGCAATGAGTTTTTTCCAAGCAGGCTATGCTTTATGTTTATTTATTTTTAGCGTTTATTTGCTTTATTGCTTCAAGAATTTCTTTTGGCTATTGTAAATCTCATTAACAAATAAAGCTCTTACATTTTATATATTTTGTTAATGAAATTAAAATTGTATACATTTCTCTTTTCTGAAAAATTAAAAAAGATTATGCTACAGGTGTCTTAGGAAAGAGAGGATGAATATTATGAGTATCAATGAAATTAACGCAGAAGCAAAAGAATCTTTAAGAAAGTATTTTAAAGATAGTAATGATGTAAAACATGGAAATGAAGGAAGAGAAGAATTAACAAAAGAAGAAATCTTTCAATCAGTAGCGGGAGAAATCAAAACTTCAGAAATGAAATTAGAACAAAGAAAGCAAATGAGAAACACATTACAACATGATGCTAGAGAAGCATTAGAAAAAGTATGTGGAAAAAAAGCAGAAACTAAAGAAGTACAACATATGACATTAGAAGGAATGGAAAAAGAATTAAGAGAAAATACTAAACATCAAATGGAATATGTAAATTCTTTAAAACAAAATACAATGAATTCAAGAGCATAAGGACTTCGAAAGAAGTTCTTTTTTTACATTTAATGGATATTTTCTTAACATAAAAAAGAGTAATATTTTGTTAAGAGGTGATGAGGATGAATGCAAAAAGATATCATTTTATAGAAACTATGATATGGGTAGGAATTCCTTTTCTATTTATGATCATTGATTGGTTTTATATACATGTATTGAATAGTAAGCGTCAATTTATAATCATAGAATAAAAAACAAGCAGTAAGCCTTCATAATGAAGAAAATGTCCTGTTTGTTTTATTGTTGCACAAAAAGAACATATTTCTATGCCTTTTTGTTTTTGTATAGATTTTTTGGTAATTCTTCTGACCATGGCATGATTTTTTCAAGTAAATCTGCTGTCAGCTTATTTCCTGTCATTCTTGTTAGTATGTATTCTATATACTCATATGGTTTTAGACCATTTATTTTTGCACTTTCAATTATGCTGTACGCCGCTCCACTTGCTTTGGCTCCATTGATGCTGTTTGAAAACAGAAAATATTTTCTTCATCAAGAATCAAAGCCTTTTGTTTATAGAAGCTGGAAATACAAATATGATTGTCATTACAATACTTTTTAATTGTCAAACCACTTTGTTTCTGTGCTTCGATAACTTCCTTCCATTTTTCTTTTCCTCTAATTATCAAAAAAGATGCACCTCCTTATTAAGTACATCCTTATTGTATTGAATTCATCAATTATTTATAATCGCTTATTTATTTGACGCTTACTTAAGGCGCATGAAAACATGTGTCTTTTTTAATAGAATTATATCTTGATAACAAATTATTACAGGAATATAATATTTGCGGTGATAAAAATGGAAAATTATGACGAAGTAGAACAGAATGTAGAACAATTAGAAGATGAGTTAGAAGAAGTTGAAGAAGAACTCGAACAAAAAGAAGAAGGCTTTCTAGAGTGTGAACGTTGGCGTTGTTTTTTATTGTTGATTACTGTAGGGGGATTCTTTGGGGCTTATACTTTTTCAGTAAAGGGTGGTGTTTTCTGTAATGCCCAAACAGCCAATATTGTTTTATTTGGTATGGCTTTAGGTAATATGGATTTCTCAAGAGCTGCTTATTTATTAATTCCTATTAGTTCTTATTTTATAGGAACAATGGTTTCTGAATATTTGGCTTTAAAAATAAAGAAATATAGAAAATTAAGATGGGATACCATCTTAATAGGGGTAGAAATAATTACTGTTATTATTTTAGGACTACTTCCTAGTAGTGTACCTGATCAAGTATTTCAAGTAACAATTAACTTTATTTGTGCAATGCAATTTAATACTTTTAGACAAGCAGAAAAAGTAGGTATGGCTACTACTTTTGTAACAAATCATATTAGACAAACAGGGAGTTTCTTTGTTCGTTGGTTAAGAAAAAGACATGAAAAGAAATATTTAAATCGTTCTTTAAGACATTTATGTATGATTTTATGTTTTATAGGTGGTGCTGTTCTTTCTACTGTGATGTGTCATTATTTTAAAGATAGAGCTATATGGGGTTCACTTATTTTCTTAATTATTTTACAAGGGGACTTATTATATGCTGATTTAGTCAAAGAAAAAGAATTATTAGATCAAGTTCCAAATGGGCATTAATGCCCATTTTTTCTTGTTTAAATCGTCTATTTCATGTATTATTATTGTGCTATGAGTATAAAAAATTTAATGGAGGTAAAAAGCTATGAATGAAAGTATGTTAGATAGATTAGTATCTATGGAAAATAGATATGAAGAATTAGGTCATATGTTAATGGATCCAGATATTGGTACAGATATTAAAAAAATGACAGATGTTACAAAAGAACAAGCTTCTTTACAAGCTGCTTATGATTTGTTTCAAGAATATAAAGAAGTAAAAGATGGTATTGATGGTGCTAAAGAATTAATGAAGGAAAATGATCCTGAAATTAAAGAAATGGCAAAAATGGAATTAGATGAATTAGAAGAAAGAATGCCAGATATTATTAAAAAATTAGAATTAGAATTAATTCCTAAAGATCCAAATGATAATAAAAACGTTATCATGGAAATCCGTGGAGCTGCTGGTGGAGATGAAGGAAATATCTTTGCAGGTGATTTATATAGAATGTATGTAAAATATGCTGAAAGCCAAGGATGGAAAGTAGAAGTTATGGAAGCTGAAGAATCTGAAGCTGGTGGTTTCTCACTTATTTCATTCAATGTGATTGGTGATGGTGTTTATGGTAAATTAAAATATGAATCTGGATCACACCGTGTTCAACGTGTTCCTAAGACTGAAACACAAGGACGTGTGCATACTTCAACTGCAACAGTATTAGTTATGCCAGAAATGGAAGAAGTTGATGTACAAATTAATAAAAGTGATTTAAGAATTGATACTTATCGTGCAAGTGGTGCCGGAGGACAACATATCAATAAAACAGATTCAGCTGTTCGTATTACTCACTTACCAACAGGAATTGTGGCAACAAGCCAAGATGGACGTTCTCAACATGATAACCGTGATAAAGCAATGAAAGCTTTAGTAGCACGTGTTTATGATTACTTCCAATCTCAACAAACAGAAGCAATTGATAGTGAAAGAAAATCGAAAGTTGGTACTGGAGATCGTGCTGAAAAGATCAGAACTTATAACTATCCTCAAAACCGTGTAACAGATCATCGTATTGGACTTACAATTCAACAATTAGATCGTATTATTGAAGGTAAATTAGATGATATTATTACAGCATTAATCAATGAAGATCAACGTCTTAAATTAGAAGGACAAAAATAATGAAAACAGTTAGAGAATTAATTAAAGAAGCCGAAAGTAAATTGGATGATGAACATAAAGATGTCAATGTCGCAAAAGTCTTATTTTATCATCTTGCTAAAAAAGAACCTCATGAACTTTATTTAATGATGAATGAAGAAGTAGAACCTGAATTAGAAAAAGCTTTTCTTGCAGGAATGGAAGAATATTATCAAGGAAAACCTATTCAATATATTAAAGGGTGTGAAAGTTTCTTTGGTAGAGACTTTAAAGTGAATGAAGATGTATTGATTCCTCGTTATGAAACAGAAGAATTGGTAGAAAACATCTTATATCGTATTGATGATTACTTTAATGATTATAAAGAAATTCATTTATGTGATGTAGGGACAGGAAGTGGTGCTATTGCGATTACTCTTGCTTTAGAAGAACCACGTTTAAAAGTCATTGCGACAGATATTTCTAAAGAAGCTTTAGTTGTTGCTCAAGATAATGCGAAAACATTAGGGGCGAATGTTGAATTTAGAAATGGAGATATGTTACAACCTTTATTAGATACACATGAAAAAGTAGATATCTTTGTTTCTAATCCACCTTATATTCCTAATGATCAAGATATTGAAGCAATGGTTAAGGATAATGAACCTCATGTTGCTTTATTTGGTGGAAATGATGGTTTATATTTTTATAGAAAGATTTTTAAAGAAGTTAAACCTTTATTAAATGATCGAGCTTTATTAGCTTTTGAAATGGGATTTGATCAAAGAGAATTAATGGAAACAGCAATCAAAGAATTCTTTGGAGATTACCCTTTTGAAATTATTAAAGACATTAATGGAAAAGATAGAATGTTATTTATCTATTATAATTTAAAATAATATGAATATAGAAACAGAAAGACTCATAATCAAGCCACTTACATTAGATGATGCCAAACGTTTTAGTGAATATCGTGATAAAGAAGAAGTTGCAATGTATCAATCATGGGATGAATATCCTTTAAATAAGGCTATTAACCGTATTGAATATTGTCAAAAGCATCCATTTCATGGACAAATTGGTAACTACCAATTTGGCCTTTATTTAAAAGAAAACAATCAGCTTATTGGAGATATTTTTATTGAAATAGATGGGCATACAACTTTTACTTTAGGATATACTTTAGATAGTGTTTACTGGTCTAAAGGATATGCAAGTGAAGCATTAAAGAGTGTATTTAAGGCAATGAATGAAACATATTCTTTTAAAATATGTTTATGTCATGTATATGAAGATAATATAAAATCAATTAAACTATTAGAAAGAAATGGATTCGATAAAATCCATAAATCTTGGTTTTACCAAGATGTACTTTATCGTAAAATGTTAAATAAATAGAGTTACTCATATTTTTATTAAAATGAGTTAAATGGATAATTCAAAATAAAAGGCATCAATTTAAAGATGTCTTTTTTTAGTGACAAAATATTTAAAATAAACTCTATATAATGATTACGAGGTGGAAATAAAATGGATTTAGTTATCGTCAATAAACAAAAACACGTGCATTATATTTTACCAATCATTATATTTTTTAGTACCATTATTTTAAGCTATGCTAAAATACAAGAAACAGCCTTACCTTTTTTATTACCTTTATTTATTGTATCGTTTTATAGTGGATATCTGTATCTTACATGCTTTTTAACAGCAATTATAGGAATATCGATTATTAATCAAGATACATTTACAATTGTTGTCATCATTACATTATTACTGACCATTTATCTTCTTAACTTTACACATCTATTAAAAACAAAGTATATTTCTTTTATTATAACAGCAATTTTGATTCCATTTTTTTATGCGAATCATTACAACATCTTACAAACAACAGTTCTTGTCATGTTAACGTTGTTTAATTGTTATCTTGATCAAGAAATTATTCCTTTAATTATTCATCAAAATAAAAATGTTTTAAATATAAAAAGATTACAAGCATTAATTGTTGTGGTATGTACATTATTTATTAGCTTTATTCCTTTTAATACAACATATACAATGATTTTTTTAAGATATTTCTTATTGATTTCTATTTATTATCTATCAATTGAAAAAGTCATGCCTATTATTTTATATCTTTCTATTCTTTTAATGCTGATAGCTCCATCATTAAAAGATGATGTCTTATCCTTAATATTACCAATGAGTTTCTTTTTTATGATGCAACCTAAAAACAAATATCTATTCATATCTATTTTCTTATTATCACATATTACACTACCATTTTTTATTAATTACAATTACTTCTATTATGCTTTTGTGATTCTTGTTCCAGTTTTTTTATTTATGATTTCTCCACAATTTAAAAATAAAAAAATAAAGATCAATCCAGAATTTATAGAAATAAGTTATCAAGAACAACTTAAAAGTAAAGCAGATGCTTTTGCATCTTTATTTCATCAACTCACAGAAGTTTTTAAAGAAGAAAATCAAGAAACCCATTTATCTGAATATGTGGGATATGTTTATGAGGATGTGTGTCATCATTGTTCTTCTAAAAAATATTGTTTTTATAGTCAAGAAGGAATGAGTCGTTTAGGTAAGTTGATTTCTAAGGGAATTCAAAAAGATTTAGAGGTAGATGATTATAATTATATTTATCAACATTGTTTAAAGCCGGATGATTATTTAAAGAGTTTAAAGAATCATCAAAAAGGTTATTTTAAGATGTTAAAAGTTAATCATGCACATGATCATTTAAAAAAAGATTTATTTCAAGAGTTTTCAATCATGGGTCATGTTTTTCAAAACTTTTCTAAAAAGATAGATGAACAAGATAATGAAAAGAAAATCTTAGAGCATTTAAAAGCGTATCATTTTGAAGTGTATTATTTAAAGAAAATAAAAAAAGATTATGAAAATTATATGTTAGAAATAGGAATAGAAGATATAGATGAAAAAACTGTAACAGAAGAACTTATTCCTATTTTAGAAAATTATTTAAATGAATCATTAGATCTTGTCTCTATTAAAAAGCAACATCTTCAAATAGGTTACACTTCAATTTTATTAAAACATGAACTTAAATATACATTACAACTTGCGAAAAAACAGTATGCTTTAGATCAACAATGTGGAGATAGTATTCTTACTTTTGGTTTAGATGAACATCATTATGTGGCTTTATCTGATGGTATGGGACAAGGTTATATTGCTTATAAGGAAAGTAAGTTAACATTGGATGTTTTAAGTCAATTGCTTAAAAATGGCATTCAATTAAGAGATACGTTGAATACTTTAAATACGTTATTAAAGATAAAGAATCAAGGAGATATGTATACGACATTAGATTTATTTGATTTTAATTTAATGAATTCAAGATTAAAAGTAATTAAATATGGAGCTTATGAAAGTTATTTAATAAGAAATCATCAAATAGATGTTTTACATTCACATTCTTTACCAGTAGGAATGGCTTCTACAATGAAGATGGTTTCTTATGATATGAAAATCAAAGAAAATGATATATTGATTCTTACAAGTGATGGAGTAGGAGAACATTTCTTTGATTTATTAAAAAAATATCAAGAAGAAATTGAAAAGATGTCAGTTTATGAAATTGTTTCCTTTCTTTTTCAAAAATCTTTTCAAAAGAAAGATCTAGATGATATGAGTATTATTGTTATTAAAGTGGTCAATAGAAATTAGAGATATGCTATAATACAAGCGGTGAGATTATGTTAGATGAAAGTTTATTAGATAAAAATAGAAAATATCTTGTAGGAGTATCAGGTGGCGTCGATTCGATGGCTTTATTAGATATGTTAGTTAAAAAAGCATACAATGTCATTGTTGTACATTATAATTATCATTTTAGAGAAGATAGTGATCTTGATGAAAATCTCGTACGTAGTTATTGTCAAAATCATCATCTTCCTTTTTATGTAAGACAAGGAGATAAAAAAGAATATCAAAAAGGTAATTTTGAAATGTTAGCAAGAGAAAAAAGATATGCTTTTTATAAAGAAATAGGTGATTTAAATGGGATTGATACGATTATTTTAGGGCATCATTTAAATGATCATTTAGAAACAATCGTGATGCAATTACAAAGACATAATACAAAGGGATATTTGGGTATAAAAGAACAATCTTATGTTAAAAATATGCATGTTGTAAGACCCTTATTAAAGTTAAAAAAACAACAACTTATAGATTATTGTACTAAAAATCATCTTGAATATCATGAAGACTATACAAACTATGATACACGTTATACACGTAATCATGTAAGACATATCGATCTTAAAAAATATAATGAACAAGAATTATTAGAAAAGGCAAGTAAGCATAATCAACAATACAAAAAACAACAAGCAAAACTCCAACAAATTTATCAAGAATATGATCAAAATCATTTCTTGTATTTAGATAAGTTACCAACAGAATCATTAGATCAAATCATTTATTATATGTTAAAAAAAGAGATCTATCCACCACTTATAACAGAAAACTTAGTACAAGAAATTATTAAACAAATCCATTCACAAAAACCAAATATTGAAATATCATTACCTGTTAATTTTGTGTTCATAAAAAAGTATAATAATATAGCCGTTAGAAAAAAAGAAATTGACGATACTTATTATGTAAAGTATGAATCTTTTTATAAAGATCAACAATTACATTATTTTTTAACAGATCAAGGACATCTTCACGATGGTGTTTTTCTTTCAAAAGAAGACTTTCCAATAGTTATAAGATGTTTTAAAAATGGTGATACAATCAAAACATCTGGAGGAACAAAAAAGGTCTCTAGGCTATTTATAGATCGTAAAATTCCTAGAGATGAGCGTAAAATATGGCCAATCGTTGAAAATTGCCATGGTGAGATCATTTTGATCCCACATATCGCCAAAAATATCAAGTATTTATATACAAAACCAAATGTTTTTGTGATAAAATATGACACATGTAAGTGAGGTGTAAGGTATGCACAAGGATATAAAAGAAATATTATATACAGAAGAAGAAATTAAGGCTAAATGTGATGAATTAGCAAAACAAATTGATCAAGATTATGCTGGTCAAGAAATTTTATTAGTTGGTTTATTAAAAGGTTCAGTTCCATTTATGGCAGAACTTGCTAAACATTTAAAAAGTGATGTTAAGTTCGACTTTATGTCAGTAAGTAGTTATAGTGGTGTTGAATCTAAAACATTAGTTGTTAGACAAGATATTAAAGAAGATATTCGTGGTAAGAATGTTTTAATCGTAGAAGATATTTTAGATACTGGAAAGACTTTATATAACGTTAAAGAAATGTTAGAAAAAAGACATGCTAAGAGTGTTAAAATCGTGACTTTATTAGATAAAGAAGAAGGTCGTGTTTTTGATATGAAAGCTGATTATTCAGGATTTAAAATTCCTAATGCCTTTGTTGTAGGATATGGTCTTGATTTTAATGAACGTTATCGTCAATTACCTTATATAGGTATTTTAAAAGAAGATTGTTATAAAAAATAGTTAGGAGATTTTATGGGAAATAAAAAAGGATTGTTGAAGTCTATCCTACCATGGCTTATTGTACTGATGGTTATTTCTGTGGCAATTCCTTTCTTTAATCAAAGTGAATCGTCAGAAATTAGATATGATAAGTTTATAGAGATAGTTCAAAAAGAAAAAGTAAAAGATGTAGAAATCGTTCCTAAATCATTAGTCATTGATGTGAGTGGAACATATTCTAAAAAAGCAAGCAATGGTAAAAAAGAAGATACTAAATTCTCTGTTGTTATTCCAAGAACAGAAACAGAATTAGATTCTTTAATTAGCTTGTTAGATGAAAATGGTACAAAAATCAATGTTGTCAATGATGCTGAAAGAAATCAATTATTGAACTTCATTGTAAGCTTATTACCATACTTGATCTTATTTGGAGGAATGTTCTTCTTCTTGAAGATGATGTCAAATACTGCTGGTGGTAATAATAAAGCCTTTGAATTTGGTAATTCAAGAGCTAAACTAGAAAAAAATTCTAAAACACATTTTAGTGATGTTGCTGGAATGGATGAAGAAAAAGAAGAAGTTAGAGAATTAGTTGACTTCTTAAAAACACCAAAAAAATTTGCTGATATGGGTGCTAAGATCCCACGTGGTGTTTTACTTGTAGGTCCACCAGGTACAGGGAAAACATTACTTGCTAGAGCAGTAGCAGGTGAAGCAAACGTTCCATTCTACTCAATTTCAGGTTCTGAATTCGTAGAAATGTTCGTTGGTGTTGGGGCTGGACGTGTAAGGGACATGTTCAAAAAAGCAAAACAAACAGCACCATGTATTATCTTCATTGACGAAATTGATGCAGTTGGTCGTCAAAGAGGTACTGGTATGGGTGGAGGACACGATGAACGTGAACAAACACTTAACCAATTATTAGTTGAAATGGATGGTTTCTCTGGAAATGAAGGAATTATCGTTTTAGCAGCTACAAACCGTGCAGATGTCTTAGATCCAGCTTTACTTAGACCAGGTCGTTTCGATAGACAAATCCAAGTAGCTAATCCAGATAAACGTGCACGTAGTCAAATCTTAAAAGTTCATGCAAGAAATAAACGTTTTACACCAGATGTTAATTTTGATAACATCGCTCAACGTACACCAGGGTTCTCTGGGGCTGAACTTTCAAACGTTTTAAATGAAGCTGCCTTACTTGCTGTAAGACAAAATCATGATTTAATTACAATGGCTGATATTGATGAAGCGGTGGACCGTGTTATGGGTGGACCTGCTAAGAAATCACGTAAATATACAGAAAGAGAAAGACGCTTAGTGGCTTACCATGAAGCAGGACATGCTTTAATAGGTTTAACTTTAGAAGATGCCAATAAAGTACAAAAAGTTACAATTGTTCCTCGTGGACAAGCAGGTGGTTATAACTTAATGACACCTAAAGAAGAAACATATTTCCAAACTAAGAGTCAATTAAAAGCAACTATTTCAGGATATATGGGTGGACGTGTGGCTGAAGAAGTCTTCTTTGGAGATGTAAGTTCAGGAGCACACAACGATATTGAACAAGCAACTCGAATTGCGAGAATGATGGTTACTGAATTAGGTATGTCTGAACTTGGACCTATTCAATATGATTCTGAAAATGGACAAGTTTTCTTAGGTAGAGATTATACACAAAGAAGTAATACACATTCAGGACAAATTGCTTATGAAATTGATGTTCAAGTACGAAAAATTATTGATGCTTGTTATCAAGAAGCAACAAATATTATTGAACAAAATAAAGAAAAACTTATTTGTATTGCAGAAGCATTACTTGAACATGAAACATTATCTGGTGAAGATATTGAATCTTTATACAATACAGGTAAAATGTTAGAACATCATGATGGAACTTTAACTGAAGAACCTGTTCAAGAAGTTAAAGAAGAAAAACCATCAATTGATGATCAAGATGATTTATTAGATGAAATGAAATAAAGCGAATTTCGCTTTTTTTCATTTAGAAAGGGGATAAATATGAGTACACGAACAAAGAGAATTGTAATCATCTTAATCGCTTTAAGCATGATTATTCCGATATTTTCTTCCGTGTTCTTTTTATAGAAAAGAAAAATGAAAGATTATTTAGTAAGAGGATTAGTCAATAGTAAAAATTGTCGTGTGTTTGCCTGCCAAACAACGAATTTATTAGAAAAAGCAAGACAAGAACATGATTTATGGCCAACAGCATCTGCTGCTCTTGGAAGAATGATGTCAGCTACTCTTATGATGGCTGCAATGAATAAAAATAATGAAAAAATGACTGTCACAATTAATGGTGGAGGACCAATTGGTACGATGATGGCTGTTACGCGTGGTGATGGACATATTAAAGGTTTTGTAGGCGATCCACATGTTCATTATACTTATAATGATACTGGACATTTAGCAGTAGGTGTGGCTGTTGGAACACAAGGAACGTTACAAGTGATTAGAGATATGGGGTTAAAAGAACCCTTCTGTGGAACAGTACCACTTCAAACAGGTGAAATTGGTGATGATTTTTCTTATTATTTCATGGCAAGTGAACAAACTCCGTCAGTTGTTTCTGTAGGTGTTTTAGTTGATGAAACAAATGAAATCTTATCTTCAGGTGGTTTTATTATTCAATTATTACCAGAAGCTACTGAAGAAGATATTTCTTATATTGAAGAAAAAATAAAAGATTTCCCTGCTGTTTCTTCATTGATTCATGAAGGAAAAACACCAGAAGAAATCTTAAAAATGATTTTTGATGATGTTGAAATTACAGATCGACAAGATTTATTCTTTACTTGTGATTGTTCAAGAGAAAAGATGATCAATGCTTTATCAACTATTGGAAAACAAGAACTTCAAAGTATGATTGATGAGGATCATGGTTGTGAAATTACATGTCAATTCTGTAATACAAAATATCAATTTAGTGAAGAAGAATTGCAAAATTTAATTAATCGTTTATAATCACATTGAAAAATGTGATTTTTTTAAAGGAGAAAAAATGGAAAACAAGAAAAAGAAATTAATTATAGGACTTATACTCATTATTATATTAGGTGCAATTGTTTTCTATTTAACAGGTCATCTTACTAAAACAACAATTTGTAAAGGAACATTAGATATGATTACAGATGAAGAAGTAGAAGTTATATCTAGTGATGATAAAGTTAAAGAAACAAAAACACAAGTTACATATGATTACAGTGATTATGTTTCAGATATGTATCCTATTTCTTACTACAAAGATTATATAAAAAATAGTAATAAGTTTTATAAAAATATAAATGGTGTTAAAGCTTCTTTAAAAGTTAAAGGAAATAAAGTGATTTATACAGTTGATATTCAATACGATAGTGATTATATGAAGGATTTAGTAGAAGCAGGACTTGTAAGTACAAATGGTAGTTATAAAGATATTGATTATATATCTTTAAAAGATACAATAGAAAACCAAAAATCAGCAGGGTTAACTTGTAAAGAAAAATAAAGGCAAATGCCTTTATTTTCAAGGAAATCAACTCTTATTTAGATAACTTATATCTATTTAGGGGAGGAAAATAGAGGGAATATATAAGTTATCTATTTATATTATGAACAGATGTTTAAATTATATACAGGAGGAGATAAAATTTGGAAATTAGAGATATAGAAATTAAAAATCCTGTCATTATGGCACCAATGGCTGGAATTACTAATATGGCATTTCGTAAGATTGTAAAAGAGTTTGGAGCTGGACTTGTATATTCAGAAATGGTCAGTGATAAGGCAATCTGTTATGGAAATCAAAAGACAATAGAAATGTTACAAGTAGATGAAGGAGAGCATCCTGTTAGTATTCAATTGTTTGGTGGAGAAGTGGAAAGTATGGTACAAGCTGCCAAGTTTATTGATGAACATTCTAATTGTGATATTATTGATATTAATTGTGGATGTCCAGTGAATAAGGTTTTAAAAGCAAATGCTGGAAGTAAACTTCTTCAAAATCCTCAATTGATTTATGATATTGTCAGTAATATTGTTAAAAATGTAAGTAAACCTGTTACAGTTAAAATTAGAAGTGGTTTTGATCAAGAACATATTAATGCGGTAGAAGTAGCTAAATTAATTGAAAAAGCAGGAGCTAGTGCCATTGCTGTTCATGGTAGAACACGTTCACAAATGTATGAAGGTCATGCTGATTGGTCAATTATTAAAGCGGTTAAAGAAGCAGTTAGTATTCCTGTTATTGGAAATGGTGATATTAGAAGTGTAGAAGATGCTAGAAGAATGCTTGAAGAAACAGGCTGTGATGCAATTATGATTGGTCGTGCAGCACTTGGAAATCCTTGGCTTATTAAACAAGTTGTAGAAAGTTTAGAACATGGAACAGATATACCTGAACCAACTTATAAAGAAAAAATAGCATGGTGTTTAACACATGCTAAAAGGTTGATGACGATTGAACCTGAAAGAATTGCTATGTCACAAATGAGAGGACATGCTCCTTGGTATATCAAAGGTTTAAAAAATTCGTCTGCTGTTAAAAATGAACTTTCAAAAGTAAATACGTATGAAGAATTAGAAAAAATTCTTAAAGATTATGAACAATTTTTAGATACGTTATAAAAGGATGTCACGACATCCTTTTATTCATTAATCAATAAGCGTATTGTTTTATATAAATGAGGTTTAAATTCTTCTATTGGAAGTGGATGACTTTCAACAATAGAAGTAAAAACTGTAGAACTTACAAGTTCAATAATCATAAATAAAGTCATCTCAGGATATTCTAAAGGAATATCCTTTTCTTTTACTTCATTTACAAATAATTCCTTGATTCCTAATTCTTCACTATCTAATAAATCAGTTAATTTTTCACTATATAGTCCTAAAGATAAGTTCTTTTGAATAAACTTAAGAATGTTAGGCCTAACAATTAATTCATTAATAATAGAATCTATAATAAAAACAATCTTATCATCTAAACGATCAAATTGTTGTTGAGTAGCTTCCTTACATGCTTTGGAAAATAATTCATGAGATGTTTTAGCTAATAAAACATCTTGAAGTTCATATTTATCTTTAAAATACAAATAAAAAGTTCCTTTAGCAATACCTGCATCTTTAACAATATCTTGAATAGAAGTTTTTTTAATTCCTTTTTCTGAAAATAAATGAAGTGCAGTATTAAGCAGTTTACGTTCTTTTTCTTGTTTATTATCATTTATTTTTGATTTTATCTCTTTAATTGCCATAAAAACACTCCCTTTAGCATTTATTTTAGGGTGAAGAATTAAAAATGTCAATGAATTAATTAAAAAAGTGACTTTTAGTCATTTATATATTGACCGATGGTCATTTTAGTGCTAGTATCATTTATGACCAAAGGTCATTTAGGAGGAGAACTATGAAAAAGCTAGGAGAAATCATTGGTAAATTTGTTATTAAACACAAGATACTTATCGTGATTGCATCAGTTATTCTTTGTATTCCATCTTTATTTGGATATATCAATACTGATATCAATTATGATATTCTTGTTTATCTACCAGAAGATATTGATACAATGAAAGGACAAGATATACTAGCTAAAGATTTTGATATGGGATCTTTTGCGATGTGTGTTGTAGAAAATATGTCTTCTAAAGATGTCTTAAACTTAGAAGAGAAGTATAAAAAAATAGATGGTGTTGTTAAAGTTATTTCCGCAAATGATTTAATAGGAACAACAATACCTCAAGAAATGTTACCAAGTGATGTGACAAAGCAGTATAAAAAAGGAAACAGCGAACTCATGTTGGTAACATTTAAAGATAGTACAATTGCGATCGATGCAATTACTCAAATGAGAGAAATTACAAGTGAAGAGGTCGTTAAAATAGGAGGAATGTCAGCATCTACATTAGATACAAGTATTGTTGCTGATAGTGAAATTATTACTTATGTTATTGTCGCTGTTATTTTAGTTTTAATTGTTTTAATGGCATCGTTAGATAGTTATGTTGTTCCATTTCTATTATTAGGAAACATCGGACTAGCAATTCTTTATAATATGGGATCTAATATTTTCTTAGGTCAAATTTCATATATTACAAAGGCAATTGCTGCTGTTTTACAATTAGGAGTTACAACAGACTTTTCAATTTTCTTATATCATAAATATGAACAAGCAAAAACAAGAGTTAAAACAAATAATGAAGCAATGACACTTGCTATTGGAGATACACTTGTTTCTATTGCTGGAAGTTCACTTACAACGATTGCAGGATTTTTAGCTTTATGTACAATGCAACTTACATTAGGTTCAGATATTGGAATTGTTATGGCTAAAGGTGTCTTTATTGGGGTCCTTTCAACAGTTACGATCTTCCCAGCATTTTTATTAGTATTTGATAAACTTGTCTTTAAGACAAAACATAAACCAATTATTCCATCATTTAATGTAATTAAAAATTTTGTAATTAAACATTATAAAATTATTTTATTAGTCGCATTAGTTATTGCTTATCCAGCTTATTATGGAAATGCACATGTTAAAAGTTATTACAATCTAACAAAAGATTTACCACAGGATTTAAAGAGTTGTGTGGCTAATAGTGAATTAAGTGATGAATTTGATTTAGTTGCTTCGCAAGTTATTTTAGTAGATAAAGGTATTAAAGATAATGATTTAAATCAAATGGTTGATGAAATAGAAAATGTTGAATCTGTTAATCTTGTTTTATCACCATCACAGTTATCTGACTTAGCTATTCCTGATGAAATGGTACCTGATGATGTTAAAGATATCTTTGAAAGTAATCGTTATAAAATGATATTTGTCAATTCAACAGAAGAAATTGCAACCAATAAATTAAATAAAGTCATCGATAAGATAGATCATATTATCAAAAAATATGATAAAAATGCTATAATGGCAGGGGAAGGTCCATGCATGAAGGATTTGGTTAATATAGCAGATGAAGACTTTAGAAATGTAAGTATTGCATCTATAGGAATTATTTTTATCATTATGTTATTTGTTTTAAAATCAATTTCACTTCCAGTATTGTTAGTTTCTGGAATTGAACTTGCTATCTTTATCAATATGGCAATCAGTTATTATACAGGTGATGTTTTACCATTTGTTGCCTCTATTGTTATTGGAACTATTCAACTTGGAGCAACAATTGATTATGCTATTTTACTTACAACAAAATATTTGGAAAATAGAAAAAATGGTATTGATAAGATTAAAGCAATGGATAATGCAATTAGTAATTCTGCAGGTTCAATCTTTGTTTCTGGAATGTCATTCTTTGCAGCAACATTTGGTGTAGGAATGATTTCTAAATTAAATATGATTGCATCATTATGTAATTTAATGTCTAGAGGAGCACTTATTTCAATGTTTATTGTTATTTGTGTTATTCCAGCAATCTTACTTGTATTTGATAAAGTTATTATTCATACTTCTATCGGTTTTAAACAATTAAAAAATAAAGGAGAATGTTAACATGAAAAAAGCAAAATTAATCACATCTTCTGCAGTTGTAATGACAATGGTCATGAGCTCAATTGTTCCTGCCTTTGCCTATTCAAAAGAAGAAACAGTTTATAGTAAGTTAAAAACAAATGGTTCAGAAAAAACAACAGTTGTTTCTGAACATCTTATCAATGATCAAAATGAAACATCATTAGATGATCAATCATCATTAAAAAATATTAAAAATGTTAATGGTAAAGAAACATTTAAACAAGATGGTTCTAGTTTGGTATGGCAAACAACAGATGGACAAGATATTTATTACCAAGGTAAAACAACAAATTCATTACCTGTTTCAATGAAAGTAACTTATAAATTGGATGGTAAGAAAACGAAGTTAAAAGATATGCTTGGTAAAAAGGGTAAAGTAGAAATTCAAATTGATTATACAAATAATGAAAAACAAACTGTTGATGGTAAAGAACTTTATGTTCCTTTTGTTGTTACAACAGGAACAATGTTACCAACAAAAACAGATTCTAATATTGAAGTTACAAATGGTAAAGTAATTAGTAATGGTTCTTCTAATATCATTATGGCAATTGCTGCTCCAGGATTATCAAAGAATTATGATAATAATGAAGAATTAGAAAAATTAAATTCTGTAACTATTAAATATGATACAACTAAATTTAAATTAAATAGTTTAATGTCAGTAGCAACACCATCATTATTATCTGAAACAGATATTAATTTTGATGATTTAAATGATGTTTATGATAGTGTAGATACATTAAATTCATCATTTGATCAAATTATTGCTGGTGGGCAAACATTACAATCAGGCTTAAAACAATATGCTTCTAAATATAGTGAATTTGATCAAGGTGTAGGATCTTTAAAAACAGGTGCAGCTTCTGCTCTTGTAGGATCACAAAAATTAACAACAGGTATTGAAACATTATATAATGGTTTAGTCACTTTAGATGGAAAAAGTGCAACATTAGTTTCAGGAGCAAAACAAGTATTTAATACTTTATTAACAACAACACAAACACAAATTAATAATCAATTGGCTACTATAGGAATGTCTATTGAATTAACAATTGATAATTATCAAACAGTTTTAAATGGTTTAATGGCAAAATTACCAGCAGAAAATCAACCATCAATCAAAACAGCTTTAGCACAATTAGATTCATATAACAAATTCTATCAAGGATTACAAAGTTATACAGATGGAGTTGCTCAATTAAAAGAAGGAGCACAAAGTGCTGTTGATGGTTCTAAACAATTAAGTGAAGGATTATCTTCATTAAGTGATGGATCTAATACTTTAGTACAAGCAAGTAGTCAATTAAAAACGGCATCAAATCAATTAGCTCAAGGTAGTGATGCTTTAGTTGATGGTTTAACTTTATTTAAAAGTAAAGGTTTAGATAAGATTTCTAGTGTTTTAAATGATACAGTGAAAAAAGATGTAGATACAACACAAAAACTTGTTGATTTAGCTAATGATTATAAAACATTTGCAGATAGTAAAGATGGTGTAGAAGCTAAAACTAAATTTATCATGATTATTGATTCAAAATCTAAGAAATAGAATTGGATTTCCAATTCTATTTTTTTACAAATTAAGATAAAAGGTTTGAAGATAAAACAATATTTTATTACTATGATAAGTAATTAGAGAAAAACGTTGATTTCATGCGCTTTTTCTTAAGAAAAACACTTTACAAATAAAAAAAATGGTATAGAATACTTACCAAGGAGGAAGTAAAAACTGAGGTTTTGAAGTGAGAGAATATGAAAACAATGATCGAAGTACAATACCAAGAAAAGAATGTTAAAAATGGTGATTTAGATAAATACGTTAAAGAAACTTTAAAAGAACAAGGTGTAAAAACAACAGAAGTTGAAACTTTAAATATTTATTACTTACCTGAAACTGCTAAAGTTTTCTTTGTAGCAATTAAAAAAGATGGTTCTGAATTAAAAGGTGAATTAGATGTTAATGCTATGCCTGAATATCCAGAAGTTGTTAAAAAACCAGCTGCAAAAAAAGCACCAGCTAAAAAAGCTCCTGCAGCTAAAGCTGTAGCTGCTAAAGAAGCTAAACCAGTTGTTAAAAAAGCAACAACTGCTAAAAAAACTACTAAAAAATAATAGAGGAGAACCGAGAGGTTCTTTTTTTATGCTTTAAATGTATGATAGATGATAGTTAATAAGTATTTGAAGATTTATATAGATGATTTAAAATATAAGCAAAAGGGGGGATCATATAATGGAATATGTTACATTAAATAATGGTTTAAAAATGCCAATGGTAGGTTTTGGTGTTTTTAGAGTACCAGATAAAAAAGAATGTGAAGAATCAGTTTATCAAGCAATTAAAGCGGGATATCGTTTAATTGATACAGCTGCTGCTTATTATAATGAAGATGCTGTAGGAGCTGCTGTAAAAAGAGCAATTGCTGATGGTCTTTGTACAAGAGAAGATTTGTTTATTACTTCTAAATTATGGGTACAAGATATGATGGATTACGAAAGTGCCCAAAAAGGAATTGAAGCTTCTTTAGAAAAAAGTGGTTTAGAATATTTTGATTTATATTTATTACATCAAGCTTGTGGTGATTATTTCAGTGCTTGGAGAGCCATGGAAACTGCTTATCAAGAAGGTAAATTAAAAGCAATTGGTGTTTCTAACTTCTATCCAAATATTCTTACAAACTTCTGTGAAATCGTTAAAGTAAAACCAGTAGTTAATCAAGTAGAACTTCATCCATATTACACACAAGAAAAAGCTCTAGAAACAATGAAATATTATAATGTTGTTCCTGAAGCATGGGCACCACTAGGTGGAGGAAGATATAATCCATTTGAAGATGAAATGTTAAAAAGAATTGCAACTAAATATAATAAATCAGTAGGACAAGTAATACTTAGATGGAATATCCAAAGAGGAGTCGTTGTTATACCAAAATCAACACATGTAGAAAGAATTAAAGAAAATATAGATGTTTTTGATTTTGAATTAAATGAAGAAGAAATGAAACAAATCTCATCATTAGATATGGGTTATTCAGGATCAAGAGCAAAACATTTTGAACCTGATTTTGTAAGAATGGTATTAAATAATAAGATTCATGATTAATGCACTCAGGTGCATTTTTCATTATTAAAACTAATTTTATCGCTTATATTGACAATAAATTTGAATTAAGTTAAGATAACGAAGTAGAAATAAAGGCAATGAATAGACAAGTAATAATAGATCTTCATTTAAAGAGAGTCTTGGTTGGTGGAAAAGATAATGAAACTATTATGAATAAAGACTAGGAGCTGCATCTTGGATGTTTTGATAGGATGACGTAAGCCACGTTATAGGCAAGACTATTAATAGATAGTTATTGAGGTTAATAGGGTGACCTATTAATGAATTTGGGTGGTAACACGATTTAGCTCTCGTCCCATGGGATGGAGAGTTTTTTATATTTTAGGAGGATATTATGGAAGAAAGAAAGTTTAGTGAACAAGAACTTGTTCGTAGAGAAAAGATGCAAGAACTTATTGACAAAGGGATTGATCCTTTTGGTCAAAGATTTGATGTAACAGCTTATTCAAAAGGTATTAAAGAACAATATGGTGATAAAACACATGAAGAATTAGAAGAAATGGCTGTAGAAGTAGCTGTTGCTGGTAGAATTATGACTAAACGTCGTAAAGGTAAAGTATGTTTTATGCATATTCAAGATAGAGATGGACAAATCCAATTATATGTAAGAAAAGATACTTTAGGTGAAGAAGTTTATGAAATCGTTAAAAAAGGTGATATTGGAGATATCATTGGGGTTAAAGGAACAGTATTTATGACAAATACTGGAGAATGTTCAATTAAAGTAAGTGAATATACTCACTTAACTAAAGCATTGCGTCCTTTACCAGAAAAATTCCATGGTTTAAGTGATATTGAAGAAAGATATAGAAGAAGATATGTTGACTTAATCATGAATGAAGATGCTAAAAAAATTGCGTTTACAAGACCAAGAATCATTCGTTCAATTCAACATTATTTAGATAGTAAAAACTATGTAGAAGTTGAAACACCTGTATTAAATCCAATCTTAGGTGGAGCAGCTGCAAGACCATTCGTTACTCATCATAATACATTAGATACTGATTTCTATTTACGTATTGCGACTGAATTATCTTTAAAGAGATTAATTGTTGGGGGTATGGATGCTGTTTATGAAATTGGACGTTTATTTAGAAATGAAGGTATGGATAGAACTCATAACCCTGAATTTACTACAATTGAAGTTTATAAAGCATTTAGTGATCTTGAAGGAATGATGGATTTAACTGAAGGTATTATTTCTAATGCAGCTATGGAAGTTAATGGAACTTATGAATTAGATTATAAAGGACATCATATTTCTTTAGCTCCAGGATTTAAACGTGTTTCTATGACAGAAGCTATTAAAGAAAAGACTGGTATTGATTTCAATGAACATATGTCATTTGAAGATGCTAAAAAATTAGCTGAAGAACATGGTATTGAAGTAGAAGCTCACTTTGGTTATGGACATATTATCAATGAATTCTTTGAAAAATATGTAGAAGAAACAATTGTAGAACCAACATTTGTATATGGTCATCCAATTGAAATCTCACCACTTGCTAAAAAGAATTTAGAAGATCCACGTTTCACACAACGTTTTGAATTATTCATCTGTGGAAACGAATATGCTAACGCATTTACTGAATTAAATGATCCAATCGATCAATATGAAAGATTTGCTGATCAATTAAAAGAAAAAGAATTAGGAAATGATGAAGCAAACGAAATGGACTTAGATTACGTAGAAGCTCTAGAATACGGTTTACCTCCAACAGGTGGTATGGGAATGGGTATTGATAGATTAGTTATGTTATTAACTGGACAAGAATCTATTCAAGAAGTTATTTTATTCCCTCAAATGAAACCAAGAAATAAATAGTATTAAAATCAAATAAAGAGAGAATATGTTTAAAAGCCCCGTATTTAATGATATGGGACTTTTTCTTTTTATGTTATTATAATTGTAATTCAAGTAATCCTATGAAAAAAATTTAAAGGAGCAATAGCTATGGAGAATAAACTAGAAAGAAATGAACAAAATAATTTTATGGATACTTTTGTTAAAACAGATAATGTGTTAAATGATATGTGTAATATTATTGAATCATCAAGAGAAGCGGCATATAAAGCGGTTAATGTTGCACTTGTTCAAAGGAATTGGTTAATAGGTTATCGAATTGCAGAGGAAGAACTTAAAGGAGAAAATCGTTCTGAATATGGACTTCAGGTTATTAAGAAATTGTCAAAAGAATTGACAAACCGATATGGGAAAGGATATGACAGAGGAACTCTTTATCGTTGTGAGAAGTTCTACAAAACGTTTCCTGAAATTGTTGCCTCACTGAGGCAACAATCTAGAGGAATACTATCATGGACTCATTATCGTACACTTTTACAGGTAAATGATAAAGAAGCACGTGATTGGTATGAAAAAGAAGCAATTGAACAAACATGGAGCGTACGTACTTTACAAAGAAATATTTCTTCTCAATATTATTATCGTATGCTTCATACTCAAAAAAAGAAACTTGTAGAAAATGAAATGAAAGAACTGACATCACAGGATCAAAATGAAAAGTTAGAATTTATTAAGAATCCAGTAGTTGCAGAATTTTTAGGTTTTTCTCAAAATACAGATTTTACAGAAAGTGATTTAGAGAAAAGTATTCTTTCTAATTTACAAAAGTTCTTGATGGAACTTGGAAAAGGATATGCTTTTGTGGCAAGACAACAACATATTCATACAGAAAAGCAGGACTATTATATTGATCTTGTGTTTTATAATTATATTCTTAAATGTTTTGTTCTCATTGATTTAAAAACAGAAAAGATAACCCATCAAGATGTAGGACAAATGGATATGTATATAAAAATGTATGATGAAATAAAACGAAGTGAAGGAGATAATCCAACACTAGGTATTGTACTTTGTTCAGACACAGATGAGGATATTGCCCGTTATTCTGTTATGCATGGTAATGAACAGTTATTTGCTTCGAAATATAAATTATACTTACCTACAAAAGAAGAACTAAAGGCTGAAATTGAAACTCAAAAGGCAATGTTTTATCTTCAACAGCAAGATAGTAAGAATAATATAGAATGACCGTATGTTACACTTTAATTGTTCTCTTCTAATAAGCTTAAATCAGGTTTGTCCATTAATTCATGAAGATCTTCATCACACTTTTGTATTCTTTTAGTAAGTTCAAACAATTCATGACATAAAAAATCTTGTGCAGCTCTTCCTTGGTTATCTGTAAATGTTGAAAGAGTTTCTAAATCAACTGCAAAAAGAGTTTGATAGACACCGTCTAGACGAAATGCAATAAGATCTAATTCATCATAAATTTCAAACATTTTTCTTCTTTTATCCATTGTTTTACACCTCCTTTATATGAGTGTAAAATAAAGGAATCTTAAAAGGAATAATACTTGCATAAGATGCAAAAAATCTGCGTAAAAGGATAAGAAATGTAACGAAAATGTATAGTGCTATACAATAATTAGAAATACAAACATAATATTTATTTAAAAGATCAGATATAATTTTTTCTTTAAGGTGTAGGTTAAAAGGGTTTGATGAAAAAAATGATGTTATAAACGCAGGAATCGTGAGAATAATTATACTACATGTAAATATCGCTAAAAAAGGACTAAAAGCTATATGTATTAAGGATTTAAGTCCTTTTTAGTTTCTAAAATTTTTATCTATAAATTTATTATTTGCAAATAATAAACAGTTAAGTTATCATAATGTTAGCGAAGGCTAACAAAATGAAAGAAAGAAGATGATAAGATGTTAACGGATAAAGAATATAAAGATTTATCGATTAAAGAATTTACCAAAGCAGCTAAAATCTATGATTCTAAACATGCAGGAATCTATGAAATGTGCAAAGATGATTATCCATTTGTAGCTGAAGAATTAAAAAATATTGAATTTAATAATCTTTTAGATGTAGGATGTGGAACAGGGCCAATGATTGAACTCTTTGTTCAAGAATTTCCAAATAAAGAGTATACAGGAATAGATCTTACACCTAAAATGATTGAGGTTGCCTCACAAAAGAACTTACCGCAAACAACATTTATTGTAGGAGATAGTGAGAATCTACCTTTCGAAGATGAATCTTTTGATGTAATAACATGTACTAATAGTTTTCATCATTATCCTAATCCCCAAGCTTTTTTTAATGAAGTAAAACGAGTTTTAAAAAAAGATGGGTATTTAGTTCTTAGAGATTATACTAGCAATAATTTTATGATTTGGTTAATGAATCATATTGAAATGCCTTTATCACATTTATTAGGGCATGGTGATGTAAAAATACATTCATGTAAAGAAGTACAAGAAATGTGTCAAAAAGCGTGTCTACATGTAGAAAAGATAGAAGCTCAAAAGAACTTTAGATTACATTTAGTTGCTAGAAAAGAGAATGTCACTGTATAAAATAATCAAGATAGTTGATAAAAAAATCACCTTAAAATGAATGAAAATCGTATTTGACATAGAAAAAAAGTGTATTGTATAATCTAGGCAGTCATCGGAGGGTGATTTGTTTAATGGAAACAATAGCTGGATAAGATGGCAGATTGAAACATCTGCTTTCTTGTCTGGCTTTTTTTGTTATGAAGGAGGAAGAGTATGAAAAAGAATATGTTTTTTACAGAGGGGAAAATATTACAACCATTGATTTTATTTGCGTTTCCTGTTTTAGTTGCTTTGTTTTTACAAGCAATGTAAGGGGTAGTAGATTTACTTATTGTTGGTAAGTTTTCATCTTCAGCTGATGTATCAGCAGTATCTACAGGTTCTCAAATTATGACAACTCTTACAAATTTAGTCAGTAGTTTTGCGATGGGAACAACCATTTTGTTAGGTCAACAAATTGGTAGTGGTAGTAAAAAAGAAGGTGGACGTACAGTAGGAACATCAATTGTGATGTTTGGTGTGATTGCTGTTATATTATCTATTATTCTTGTAATTTTTGCATCACAAGTAAGTTCTTTAATGAATGCACCTACTGAAGCTTTTGATAAGGCAGTTGATTATATTCGTATTTGTGGTGGCGGTATGATTGTGATTGTTGTTTATAATTTAATTGGATGTATTTTTAGAGGTTTAGGTGATTCTAGAACACCATTGATTACTGTCGTAATCGCCTGTGTTTTTAATATTTTTGGTGATTTAGTTTTATGTGCTATTTTAAATATGGGAACAGCAGGTGCTGCGATTGCTACGGTATTTGCACAAGTCATTAGTGTAATTGTTTCTTTATTTTTAATTAGTAAAAAAGAATTACCATTTACATTAAAGAAAGAAAACATTCGTATTCATAAAGCTTATTTGAAAAAAATGATTACATTTGGGGCACCTATAGCTTTACAAGATTTATTAGTTAGTATTTCTTTTTTAATTATTCTTGCTATTGTTAATTCTATGGGAGTTATAGCTTCTGCAGGAGTAGGAGTTGCTGAAAAAGTATGTGCCTTTATTATGCTTATTTCTTCAGCATTCATGCAATCAATGTCTGCTTTTGTTGCTCAAAACTATGGAGCAGGATTAATGCATCGTGCAAGAAAAGCTCTTTATTGTGGTGTTGGTGTATCTTTTGCAACAGGAGTTGTTGTTTTCTTCTTTACATTTTTCCATGGAAATTTACTAGTTGGAATCTTTGCTTCAGATGTTAAAGTTGTTTTAGCAGTGACAGATTATTTAAAAGCTTATGCTATTGATTGTTTATTTACAGCTATTTTCTTCTGTTATACAGGTTTTTACAATGGAATTGGTAAAACAAAGTTTGTGATGATTCAAGGTATTTTAGGAGCGTTTTGTGTTAGAGTTCCAGTTTCTTATTTGATGAGTATTCAACCTGAAAAATCATTATTCCATATTGGACTTGCAACACCTATGTCTTCATTTCTACAATTAGTTCTTTGTGTAGAATTTATGATGTATTTAAAGAAAAAAGGTGAATTGGAAAATCGTGTGTAATGGTCTTGATTTTCTTGACCATTGAATTATTGAATCTATTTTGTGTTAAACTAGGGGTATATTTAAAGAAGGAGATTATTTATGGATACTTTACAATTAATGAAAGATAGACATAGTGTTCGTCAATATATCAATCAACCTATAGAACAAGATAAACGATTCGTTATTAATAAATTAATTAAAGAAATCAATGAAGAAAGTGGTTTACAAATGCAAGTATTCTATGATGAACCTCAATGCTTTGATTCTTTTATGGCACACTATGGTAAATTTGAAAATGTAACAAATTATATTGCAATTGTTGGAGAAAAAAGCCAACAAGAAAAAGCAGGATACTATGGTGAAAAACTTGTATTAAAGTGTCAAGAATTAGGCTTAAATACCTGTTGGGTCGCAATGACTCATGGTAAAACACAAGCTAAAATAGAAAAAGGAAAGAAATTATTAATTCTTCTTTCATTAGGGTATGGGAAGAATCAAGGTTTTCCTCATAAAAGCAAAGAACTTGATACATTATGTAAATATGATCAAGAATGTGACTGGTTTAAACAAGGAATGGAAGCTGTAGCTCTTGCCCCAACAGCCATGAATCAACAAAAGTTTATGTTTGAATTAAACAATGGTGTTGTAAGTGCTAAAGCATTACGTGGTTTTTATTCAAAGATAGATCTCGGAATAGTGAAATACCATTTTGAAGCGGTGACAGGACATGGAGCTAAATAATGAACTCGATACATTTACATCAGAATTTGAACAATGCAAAGATATCTTACTCGCATTAGGTGATGAAAACCGCCAACATATGATATTAGAAATGATTAAAATGGGGAAATGTTCTGGTGTACGTGTTCATGAAATTGTTGAAAAAACACACTTATCAAGAGTTTCTGTATCTCATCATTTAAAGGTCTTAAAAGAAGCAGGTATTGTTAAAATGCGCAAAGAATTAACAAAGAATTATTACTATTTTGATCCTGATATGAAAAGTTTTAATATGTCGATTAAAGTATTATAAAATGTAAATGATATTACTTCAAATTTACCTGATCGAAGTGAAAGAGATGAATGAAACAAGACACGGTCTTGTTTTTTTCATCTTCTAAAAATATTGACATAAACCGAGCTTTAGGGTTTACAATGTATATAGGTTAATTTAGGGAGGATAAAAGGATGGAATATAGTAAAATTGATAAACTTAATGTCAATCCTTCATTATTAGGATTTGGCTGCATGCGTTTTCCTAAAAATGAAGATGGCACTATTGATGAGGTAGAAGCAGAAAGAATGTTAGATCATGCTATTGAAAGTGGTGTGACTTATATTGATACAGCTTATCCTTATCATGATGGTGAAAGCGAACCATTTGTTGGTAGAGTTTTAAAGAAGTATAAAAGAGAAGATTTTTATCTTGCGACAAAGTTACCAATGTTTAAAATTAATTCATTGGAACAAGCAAAAGAAATCTTTGAAGAACAAATGAAAAGACTTGATGTCAATTATGTTGATTTCTATTTATTACATGCTTTAAATAAAGATACATGGAAAAAAGTTATGGATTTAAATATCATTCCTTATTGTGAAGAATTAAAGAAACAAGGAAGAATTAAAAACTTTGGTTTTTCATTCCATGATGATTATGAAGTCTTTGAGGAAATCATTAATTATCGTGATTGGGATTTCTGTCAAATTCAATTAAATTACATTGATACAGATATCCAAGCAGGAATGAAAGGTTATAAACTTACAGAAGAAAAGAATGTACCATTAGTTATTATGGAACCTATTAAAGGCGGAGCTCTTGCTAGCCTTTCAGATGATATTGAACAAGTTTTTACTGACTATAATCCAAATGTCAGCATTTCAAGTTGGGCTTTACGTTTTGTGGCTTCACTTCCAAATGTTAAAGTTGTTTTAAGTGGTATGTCAACTTATGATCAAGTAGAAGATAATCTTGCTACTTTTAAAGAATTTAAACTATTAGATCAAGATGAAGAAAAACTTGTAGAAAAAGTAGCTAATATGATTAAAGCAAAAACTAAAAATGGATGTACAGGATGTCGTTATTGTATGCCTTGTCCATTTGGAATAGATATTCCAGGTAACTTCAAGTTATGGAATGAATATGGTATGTTAGGTCTTAAAGATACAGCGAAAAGACGTTATACAAATCTAGGAGATGCACAAGCTGAATTTTGTAAGAAATGTGGTAAATGTGAAAAACTTTGTCCACAATCTATTAAAATCAGAGAAGATTTACAACGTGTCGTTCAAGATATTAAGAACTTATAAGAGAATGGCGTTATGTCATTCTTTTTTTTGTATTATGTTTTAGTAAAATAAATAGTGATATGTATGGTATGATGTATTTATAGATAAAAGTGAAACAGGATATACGAGGAGACAACTTATGAAGATAAAATATATGGGGAAATTAGATCCAGAAACTAATCCACTCCCAACAAATAAGCTTAAAGAAGGGGCTATTCGATTTAATGAGCCAACGGATAGAAAAAAACAGAATATACAAACAAGTATTGTTACTTTTATTATTATATGTATTATGTTTGTACCAGAATATTTAAATGTTTTTTTTAGAGATGTTGATTCTATGGATTTATCAAATCTTTTTAGCTATTTTATACTCGCAAATATTTTATTAGTTCTTTCAAAACTATGTCAGTTTTATTTCTATAAAGAAATTTATATGTTTAAAATACCACGTGTTGGTTTTGCAGGAGTATATACAACAGAGTTTACAAAGAAAAAATATATAGCTATCAATCTTATTCCTGATATTTTATTTGGTTTAGTTCCTTATTATATTTCATTAACAAAATGTAAGTTTTTTTTAGGAATGGCCGCTATGTTTGTTGTTGCAAATTCAGCAGTAGATTTCATGAATGTATATCATGCATTTGTAGAAATGCCACCGGGTTCAAAAACATTCTTATATCAGTTCAATAATTATTGGTATTTACCAAAAAAAGATAATAATAACTAGGGCGAGGGAAACAGTATGATACTGTTTCTTTTTTATATGAAATATGATGGAATAGAGTTGAATCTTTAAGATATCATAATATAAAATTAAATTATTAAAGAACTTACACAAAGATTACAAATGAAGAAAGTATATTAAAGATGAAGGGAGGTATTGTTATGAAGATACTACTTGCTGAAGATCATGATAATTTAAGAGAAATAATAGAAGATTATTTGGTTGTTCATGGGTATGTTGTGGAAAGTTTTGATAATGGAGAAGATGCTTACTATAGCTTTTTAACTGAAAGTTATGATCTTGTTTTATTGGATGTGATGATGCCTAAGATGGATGGTTTTACATTATGTAAAAAGATACGTGAAAAAGAAGAAATACCAATTCTTTTTATTACGGCTAAGGTACAAGAAGTTGATCAGTTAAAAGGATATGAATTAGGTTGTGATGATTATATTATTAAACCTTTTTCATTACCGGTATTACTTGCTAAATGTAATGCAATCATGAATAGAAAACATTATCAATTTTTAGAAAGAGGAGTTTTAAAATTAAATACAAGAGAAAAACAAGCTTATCTAAATAATAAGAATTTAAATTTAAAAATAATAGATTATAAAATATTAGAATATTTTATAAAAAATCCCAATATGATCTTATCTAGAGAACAAATCTTATTGAAAGTATGGGGATTTGATTATACGGGACAAGAAAGAAGTGTTGATACACATATTAAAATATTAAGAAAAGCCTTGGGACCTTATCAAAAGGGAATAAAGACAGTGATTAAACAAGGTTATTGTTTTGAAACGAAGGTGTTTGAAAATGGTTGATTTTTTAGGAGCGCTAAGTATTGTTTTATTATTAGGCATGTTTTATCTTGCCTTTAAAAATAAGAAATTTAAAAGATTTTTATTAATTGAAAGTGTGTTAATTATTGTTTTTATTATAGGTAGGCAGATGTACACGAGTAATCTTAATACAATGGATACTGTTATGTGGTCACTAGCAAGTGATGTTACGAATCAAATGATAACGCAAAGTGATAAAAATATTGAAAATAATATGCATGATATACTATCTACTATTTATGATGGTAATGGGTTTGATATTAAACAAAATATAGCTTTTGAATATAAAGTAAAAAATAAATATGAATTTAATAATAAAAACTTTATTATCTTTTTTAAAGATAGTACAAATGAAAAATATACTTTTTTTAATCTAGAAAATTCTTTTAATAAAAGAGAGATCAATAATTTATTAGACTTTTATAATCAAAATCAAGTTGGTTGTACTATAAAAAAGATGAGTTTTCATTCAAAAGATAATCAATACGTCATAGATCAAATTATCTTTTATGATGAAAATAGTCATACGACTTATAAACTTGGTAACTCACAAGGAACAATGAATTATTATTCATGGTATAAATATAAAAATAAAAAAGCAAGTGATCAAAATAGACTTGGTGATTTTGAATTAATGTTTTTTAATTCAAAGCAAACACTAGAAAAGAATCCAAAAGAAAAAGATATTAAAGTAGAACAAGAAACATGTGATATTTCTTCTGATAAGTCAAAGATATATGTTCATTATGTAAATAAAGAAAATAATATAAAACTTAATATGTTTATTGATACATCCAATATTGTTTTAGATAGTTTAAAAGATAGATTTATTTTAATGTTTAGTTTTGTACAAATTATTCTAGCATGTATTTATTTTATATATACGTATCTTGAAAATGAAAGAGAAGAATTAAATAAAACAAGAAACTTATTTATTAATGCAATGGCCCATGAAATGAAGACACCAAACGCAGTTATTTTAAATAGTTCAGAAATGTTGATAGAGAATGTTAATCCTGAAAAACAACATAAATACTTAAAAATGATCGAAGATGAATCTAAGCATATGAATAATCTTTTAAATCAAATGTTGATATATACAAGAACGACAAATTCTTATCAATTACATAAACAAAATCATAATCTTTCGACAATGTTTGAAGAAGTATTAAAACATTATGATTTAGAATCAAAAATCATTACAATTGATATTGATTCTAAAATCAATATTTCATGTGATCAACAATTGATGATGATTGTCTTTGACAATCTGATCAACAATGCTTTTAAATATGCAAATCAAAAAATAAGTATTGTTTATAAACAAGAAAAAATAATTATAAGTAACGATGGATCAAAAATAGAAAATAAAGATATTAATCATATATTTGAACCTCTCTATAAAGCGGATGTATCAAGAAATGATACCAATTCTACAGGAATGGGATTAGCGATTGTTAGAAATATTTTAGATTTACACAACTATACTTGTAAAGTTGTACAGGATGAAGAAGTTCATTTTATCATAGAAATGAATAGGTAATGAAAAGTTTATGTAGAAATACATAGACTTTTTGTTACCTTTTTTCTATATAAAACGTATTATAAGTGAAAGAGCTCTTGAGGAGGCAGTTATGAAGATAGATACAGAACAAGTGATTGAAACATATAAAGATCGTATTTTTGCGATAGGATTAACGATGTTAAAAAATCCTGATGATGCTGAGGATGTTGTTCAAGAAACTTTTCTTAAATATCATACATATAAAAAAGGTTTTGAATCAAAGAAACATATAGAATCTTGGTTATATAAAGTAGCAATTAATAAAGCTAAAGATATTCAAAGAAAGTTTTGGAAAAGAAAACAAGTATCTATGGAAGATTATATGGCAACGATTCCATTTGATAAATCACAGGATGAAGAATTATTTCAAGCAGTGATGGCTTTGCCATCAAAGTATAGTATTGTGATTCACTTATATTATTATGAAGATTATTCAATTAAAGAAATTGCTCAACAATTAAAACTCAATGAAGGGAATGTTAAAGTAAGACTTTCTAGAGCAAGACAAATATTAAAAGAACAACTTAAGGAGAACTGGAACAATGAAGAATAAAGAAGCCTATAAACAAGCATTTAAACATGTACATTATCAAAAAGAAATTAACTTAAATCAAAGAAAAATTCCAAAACCTTTACTTACTCTTGCAACATCATTAATTGTCTTATTATCTACATTTACTGTTGCTTATGCCTTTGATGTAGGGGGGATACAAAGTAAATTAGAAGTCTGGTTCCATGGTGAAAAAAGAAGTGTTCAATATGAAAAAGTACAAGATAACGCTTATCATTTTTATACAACTGATAAAAATGGAGATGTCATTGATATGGGAGTTCATATTGGTTTAAAAGGGACACCTTTTGGAATTCAAACGATGAACGGGGATGAAATAGCAAATAGTTTAAATGATGACAGTGAAATTGTTTATGATGAAAAAGAAGATAAGTATATATTCTATTATCAAGATAAAGCGGTTGATATAACAAAGATGTTTGATAAAGAAAAGGAATGCTATTTAGTAATCAATAATGGTGAAAAAGATATTTATTTTGTGATTAGTTATAAAGATAAAATAGATGAGGATAGCACTATATCACAGTATAGTGATGAAAATGCCGCAGTTACACAGGGTGTAACGGTCAAAGATATCAAAGATCGATTTATTAGAATTAAGTAAAAATGGAGGATTTTCCTCCATTTTTTATAACCATTGAAATAGGTAAACTGGATAATTTAATAAGATAGATATTAGTATTAGAAATAAAATTAAAAATATTAATTTTATTATTTTAATGTTGTGGTATAATGATTTAAAGGAGTGATCATTATGGAATTACTATTTGTATTTGCAATGCTTCTCATTATTCTTTATTACTTTTATAAGAAAAAACCTAAAAATCATTATCCTGTCGTTCAATATCAAGATCATAAAAAACATGTATTAAATTATAAAAAAATACAAACAACGAATACACCTGTTCAAGACTTACAATATGTTTATTATTTATTATCATTGATTGATGAACTACCACAAGATAAATCAATCCTTATCTATTTATTATTAAAAAAATGGAATGAGCAAAAGGATATTTCTTTAGAAGAAAAAGACTATGAGCTAAGTATTCATTTTCTTAAAACATATACAAATAATAGAGTAGAAGATCAATTATTCCAAATGTTATATATTCTTTCTATTGATCAAATTGTTGATGATAAAACATTACGTATTTGGGTAGAAAATGATTTTGAAAAAATAATAAAATGGGAAAATGAATACTTAAAAGATATGCAAAATAAACTAAGACAAGAACATCGTTTTGTAGATGATTGTTATAGTTTAGATATTTATGAAGATTTAAAGAAATTATTAGGTTATAAAAAGTATTTAGATAGTTATAAAGAAATTGAAACAGAAGATGAGATGAAGTACGCATTGTTGTTTGGTTTAAAAGAATGCCCTTATCCAATGTATTCATGTTTTGTTATGCAAAGTATCGAAGCTGACCATGGTGTATCGAGAGGATCAGGATTATACTGATCCTATTTCTTTCATATAGCCTGCAGTAATAATACCAGCAGGTAATGCTACGATAGCAATGCCCATGAAAGAAGAAACCATGGTAATCATTCTGCCTAATGTTGTTACTGGATAGATGTCTCCATAACCTACAGTAGTAAGAGAAATCGTTGCCCAATAGATAGCATCAAAGAAAGTATGGAAGCTATCAGGTTCAACGTTGGAAATGACTAAAGCACAGACAATAATATAACCTATTGCTAGATAAAGGACAGTAATTAAGGCATCTTTTGAATTCTTTCCAACCTGTATAATAATTTGAATATTTTTAGAATAACGAAAACTTTTAAATATACGTAGTACTCTAAATGTTCGAATAAGACGAATTGTTTTTAATGCTTTGAATCCTTTATTTAAAAAGCTGATAGATGGTAGGATTGAAAGTAAATCAATAATAGCTATAAATGAAAATGGGTATTTTAGATAGGAGATTATACGATTATCCTGGTACTTTAAATTTGCAGTCATCCATCTTAGAAAATAATCTATAATAAAAATAAAGACAGAGATAGAATCAATCATATTAAATAAATGAGATTCATTTTTAAAAGCAAGTGGAATAATGCTTATAAATATGATAAACATCATCACTAAATCATATACATGACTTGCTTTATCATCTTCTTTAGAAACTTCTATTATTTCGTAAATACGTTTTTTCATGTTATCACCCTTATTAAAGATATCATAGGAAGAATTAATTTCATATTATGAAATTAATGTGGAAGAGATATTTGATTAGATACAATAATGAATAAAGGAGGCTCTTTATGTATAAAATTATAGCGTGTGATTTAGATGAAACTTTATTAAGTGATGATCGTTCAATTTCTAAAGAAAATATCGAAGCAATTCAAAAAGCCAAAGAATTAGGTGTTAAGTTTGTTCCTGCTACAGGAAGAGGATACAATACGGTTGATGGAACTTTAAAAGAATTAGGTCTTTATGACTTAGAAAATGAATATGTAATTTCTTATAACGGCGGAGCCATTAGCGAAAATAAAGGAAGTAAACTGCTTCATTTTGAAGGGATTACCTTTGAAAAAGCAAGTGAGCTTTATAAACGAGGTTTAAACTATGATGTATGTATTCATGTTTACACAAAAGATATGGTTTATGCTTATAAGTTTGTTCAAGAAGAAATTAACTATTTAGCGGGAAGAATGGAAGTTAAAGAAATCTTTGATGATCATATTGATTTTTTAAAGGGACAAGAAATTGTTAAAGTGTTGTATATGAATACAGATTATGATTATTTGAAAAAGATTGAAGATGATTTAAAGGATATTACAGGGGATTTGGATGTCAGTTACTCATCTAATCGTTATATTGAATTTAATCATCAAGGTGTTAATAAAGGACAAGGTTTAAAGAAACTTGCGGATATCTTAAGTGTAGATATTAAAGAGACGATTGCTATTGGTGATAATTTTAATGATTTATCAATGATTAAAGTGGCAGGACTTGGTGTTGGGGTACAAAACACAGTTGAAGATATGAAGAAAGAATGTGATGTGATTACAAAAGCAACGAATAATGAAAATGCTGTGGCGGAAGTCATCAATAAATATATTTTAGGCACAAATTAATTTTTGTGCTTTTTTAATAGTCTTCTATTTTGTATAATTGAATAAATACGAAAAGAGGAAGAGTATGAGTTCATTTTTTACAGATACAATATTAGAAAGAGGAAAAAAATATTTTGAACAAAACAGAGTTTTTTCTGTTAATCAAAAAGATGATAAAACTTATACAGCGATTGTTTTAGGAAGTGAAGCTTATCATACTAAAATTACTTTAGATGAACATTATAATGTAATGTCTGCAACGTGTGATTGCCCCTATGCTAATGAAGGTCATCATTGTAAACATGAAGCAGCACTCTATTTTGCGATTGAAGAAAGACTTCCTAAGGATGAAAAACAATATATAGATATTAATGATTTATTAAAAAGAGTTCGTGCTAGATCACGTAGTAGTTATATGTTAAAACGTGAATTTAATAGTGAATTTAAAAAATATTTAAAGAATATTATTCAATTAAATAAGCAGGGAAATTTTCATATTTCTAATTATCAACAAGTTATTGAAGAATTTTTAAGTTCTAATTACCCAAAAGATTATCGCCATGAAATACTTAATATTATGTTTCAAGGATACTGTAAGTTGCTTACTAAGGAACATAATAAAGAATTAACAGTGCAATGGCTTAAAGAAAATATGAAATATCAAAGATATGAAAATGCATTTAGTCATATTATGTCTGTAGTTTATTTATTAGATGTTGAAGATCAAATAGCTATTATTAAAGAAATGCTTTTAAATAAAAGAAATCCAGCTTTATTAAATACATATTTTAAAATAATTAATGATCATCATTTGGATATAAAAAAATACTTAGATGAGATCCAAATTTATAATAACAATGAAGATTATATTATGGAAATGATACGCTATTATATGAATAATCAACAAATAGGACATGCTAAGCAATACTATAAAGAACATATACAAAATATTAGAACAAAAGAAACAAAAGCAAAATTAGAATCCTTACTCAATCCAGAAAATGAAGATGCGTATTTAAATTATTTATGTTCAAAATTAAGCTATTATAATTGTTCAGAAGTTCCTATTTATTATGATGATTTAAAAGAGTTTTATGGAAATAAATTTGAAAATTACTTGATTGATTTTATAAATAAAGTAGATGATTATTATAGTGATTATGAATTAGCGATAATGTTTAAACGAAAACAAGAAGCAAAATATGCTATTTATATCTTACTACAAAAACCAAATATGAATTTTTTTGATCCACTAAAAGGAATGATAAAAGAATACAGTTTAGAAATGTATTTAATGGTATATGTTGAATGCTTAAAAGATTATATAAATCAAGGAATAAGAAATTATTATTTAAGTGATTATATTTATGACTTATTTCATGAGTTAGATGAAATGTCTAAACTAGAGTTAGTAGATATGTTGAAAAAAGAATATCCAAGAAAAAAGAAACTACATGAAATGTTAGATGCATGTTTAAAGGAAGGTGATGAAATTGAAATTCAATATTAATTCAAATGTTGTAAAAAGTAAAAATAACTTAGAAATTGCTAGAAAATATCATCACTATGATAATGTAGAAAGCATACATGTTACAGCTAATGAAGATGTTTATCATATAGATGCTGTCGTTTCAGTATTTAATCATCCTCAAAAATGTTCATTAGATATTAAAGATAATCAAGTTATTTCTTATGAATGTTCGTGTCCATTTAATGATCAAGATTCAATGTGTGGTCATTTAGGTGCAGTAATTTTAAAACTTAATGAATTAGAAATCAATGAACTCCCTTTTGATTATCAAAGTGATAAATTACAAAAAATCAAAGAAATAGAAAAGGAAAATCAAAGACAAAGAAGAAAAGCACAATTAAGACAAATGGCTTCTATGTCTACAAAGCTTATTGATTTTAATAAAAGCCAATATCAAACAGACTTACGCCTTTCAATTAATCAAGAAAAATATGATTTAACACCGAATGTTTATCTAAATGGAGATGAAATAGTACTCGAGTATAAAATTGGAAATGAAAAGAAATATGTATTAAAAAATATTGCTGATTTTATAGAAAGAATTCAAAATCAAGAAAACTATAAATATGGAAAAGCTTTAGAATTTGTCCACAGTGAAAAAAGCTTTACAGATGATGCTTTAAAACAAATTGATTTAATGAAAAAAGCACTAATCATTCGTCGCTATGATATGGAAGAATATCCGTACTATTATGAACCTATTAAACGAAGTATAACAATAGATCCTCGTTTATTTGATGAATTCTATGATGCAAATAAAGAAATCTTATCTTTTGGTGAAATGGCATGTAATTTACGATTATATATCCAAAAAGAAGATGAATATTATCTTGTACGAGTAATAGTTGATGAACCAATTTATATTGGGGATAAACATGGTTATCGTTATGGAATGAATAATAGTAAGTTTTATATGGGTCGTATGACTTTTGATGAGGAAGGAAATGTTTGTCGCTTTTTAAGCAGTATTTTAGATAATGAGGGGAAATTGATTATTTTAGAAGAACAATATCAAGACTTCTATAAATATGTTTTGTTACCAATTCTTTCTTATTTTGAAGTGTTTGATGAAACTCAAAATGATATACCAACTTATGATGAAATCAAAATTTATGGAGATATTGATGATAATCAAATGATTTATTTTCAACCAGTTTATGTTGATGAAAATCAAAATCGTGTTTATGGCTTTAATGATAATATTATTACAACTTATCAACAAGATATTGTTGAAAAATATATTGAACAATATGCTTCTTCTATAGATGAAAATAAGCATCGTGCTTATTTTGATATGAATAGCCAAACAACTTATGAATTCATCTTTGAAGGATTAGATTATTTAAAACAATATGGAGATGTTTATGTATCAGAAGCATTAAAAAGAGTAGGTAAGAAGATTTCTTATAACTTACATGTTGGAGTTAGTGTTGAAAACAATCTTTTAAAATTTGATATTTCATCACATGAAATACCAAAGAAAGAATTACAAGATGTCTTAAATCAATATCGTCGTAAAAAGAAATTCTATCGTTTAAAAAATGGCGAACTGCTTTATTTAGATTCACCTGATTTAGAAGAATTAAGTGAATTTATGGATGCTTATCATGTTGATGTTAAAGATATTGATAATGGTGAGTTTTCAATGAATAAACAGAGAATGCTCGCAATTGATGAAGAAAATGATTTTGAATATGTAGAACTTGATCGTGAAGAATCCTTTGTAGAAACACTAGATAGATTTAAATCAGCAACACAAAAAGAGTATCCAGTACCTCAAAATTATGAAAAAATCTTAAGAGATTATCAAAAAGAAGGATATGTATGGCTTCATACGTTAAAAGATTATGGTTTTAATGGTATTCTTGCTGATGATATGGGGTTAGGAAAAACATTACAAATTATTACATTATTAGATTCATTAGAAACAAAAAGACCAAGTCTTGTTGTATGTCCATCTTCACTTATTTATAACTGGGAAGATGAAGTGCATAAGTTTTCTAAACAGTTATCAGTCACATGTATTACAGGTAATGGTGCTTTAAGAAAAGAATTAATTAAAGAGATTAAACAAGGTTTATATGTAACTTCTTATGATTATATGAGAAGAGATTTTGAATTGTATCAAGATATTGAATTTGAATATGTAATCTTAGATGAAGCACAATATATTAAAAATCAAAAGACAAAGAATGCACAATCGGTTAAAACTTTAAAAACAAGACATAAACTTGCTTTAACAGGAACACCAATTGAAAATAGTTTAGCAGAATTATGGTCTATTTTTGATTTCTTAATGCCACAATACTTATTCAATTACCATTATTTCCAAAAACAATATGAATCAAGTATTGTTAAAAATAATGACGAAGAAAAAACAAAACAGCTTAAAAAACTAGTAACACCATTTATCTTGAGAAGAAATAAAAAAGAAGTATTAAAAGAATTACCAGATAAAATAGAACAAAATATGATTCTTCCATTTAGTGATGAAGAAGAAAAAATCTATGTGGCTAATCTTGCTAAAGTCAATGAAGAACTTCAACAACTTTATGACATAGAAGGCTCGGATAAGATGCAAATTCTAAAAATGCTTACAAGATTAAGACAATTATGTCTAGAACCACGTCTTGTTTATGATAATATTGATCAACCATCATCTAAGCTTAAAGCTTGTATGGAACTTATTAAAACAATGCAAGAAAATAAACAAAAAGTACTCCTCTTTTCTTCATTTACTTCTGCTTTAGATTTAATTGCGGAAGAATGTCAAAAAGCTGGTATTACATATTACATGCTTACAGGAAGTACAAATAAGGAAGAAAGAAGAGAACTTGTTTCAAGGTTCCAAAAAGATAATACAACATTATTCTTAATTTCTTTAAAAGCAGGTGGTACAGGTCTTAACTTAACATCAGCTGAAAATGTTATTCATTATGACCCATGGTGGAATGTATCAGCGCAAAATCAAGCAACGGATCGTGCTTATCGTATTGGTCAAAAGAGTAATGTTCAAGTATTTAATCTTGTGATGAAAGATAGTGTAGAAGAAAAGATTATTGAAATGCAAAAACGTAAAAAAGAATTGGCGGATATGTTTGTAGAAAATAATAGTGGTGGATTATCACAAATGTCTAAAGAAGATATCTTAAGCTTATTTACAATGTAAATAGCTGTTACGAAATTATTTGTTTAATTTCGTAATGGCTCTTTTTTTTATATAATTATATAAATATTTAAAGGGAGGCAAAGTGTTATGAATGATTTTTTAGAAATTGGAAAAGTTATTTTTTTTGTAGTTTTAGGAATTGTTACAATATTGATTGCTGTTTTGATGGCAAAAGGTACGCCCTTTTTAACAAAGGGAATGAGAAAGAAATATACCGAAGAATCTGTTAAAAATTATTGTAAAAATAATTGCTTTGCGGAAATTATTTTTGCTATGGGGCTTATTTTAGAAGGAATTTTTCAAGATGGTGTAATTTATTATTTAGGAATTGGTTGTTTATTTTTGGGAGCAGTATTTACTGTAGTTGCTTCTAAGAAATTAGTAAAAAAGTAAAATAAGGAATGCATGCGGGAACAGGAGTTTCTGGTATAATGATGAATGTTTTATTAATCAATAATAGGTTAACAACTACTATTTAGATAGCATAAAATAATGATATAAAAGAAATAGGAATGACATATATTTCAAAACAGGAACGACAGAAATCAAATAGAGTCAAAGTGATACAACTGAAAGTGAACATGGCAGATTTGTTACAACAGTTATAGAAGATGTTAAAGATCGAAGTAAAAGAGGTTATATTGATGAACATACCAAAGCACTTTTAGATTTATATCTTTCTAAAGTAAATAATTAATATTTAGAAAGATAATATGTTATAATTTGGATACAATGTAAAATAATATAAGGAGAGCTAAGTATGGAAATTGCAATAAAAGACAATAAGAGAAATTGGCAGATAGTAAAGGATAATAGAAGATATTTGTTTCCACCAAAAATAAGATTAGCATTTAAAATATGTATATTAGTCTATGCTGTGTTAGTACTGATAAATGTGCTGATGCGTCAATTTAAGTTATGGATGGCTTTTGTACTACCAATAGCAATAATTGTTTTTGAAGTACAGATTTATTATTTTGCAAAAAAAACAATAAACCTTCAAAAAGAAATATTTAAAAAAGAAGAAATATCTTTTGATTTGGTATTTTTAGATGAAGGTATTGATATGATACAAGAATCACAACATACTTTCATAGAGTATAAAACTATAAAAGAAGTAATTGATACAGGGACACTTATTATGATGTTGACTAGAGCAGGTGCAGTTCTTTATTTTGAAAAGAAGAATGCTACAAAAACTCAATATGAGGGAATAAGAGAAATATTTGAAAAGAAAAATATTCTTTGTAAAATGAAAAATATATAATTATAAAATGTGTTTTGTGTCAAATAATTGAGCAACTTAAGAAGCTGTAGAAAGATTGAAATATAGTAAGGTAAATAATCAAATTTCTTTTCATAGTGAAAAAGCATTAGATTGTTTACAACTTATAAGGAGGTTGAGATACGATGCATGATATTTACTTCTTTAATGGACAAGATATTACTATGAATGTATGTATTCAAATTCATAGAGTTATTAATCTTATACAGGAACAAGAAAATATTGGTTTTGAAGAAGCAACAGGCAAGTTTTATCATTCTCAAACATATAAAACACTTACTCAAGTTGAAAATGGTTTGTGGGCAGAAAATGCAGAATATATTTTGGATCGCTATAATGAAGAAGTTCAAAAATGAAAAGACTGTTATGAAATAGATAATTTCTTTCAAACAGTCTTTTTCTTTTAATTTAATAAAGATGTATCAATGATTTGATAATTTGCACGATGAATATAAAGAGCTTTACCATCAATCATAAGCTTTGTCATTTTAGGTAACTTTTTAGGAACTGACCAATAAACTTCATCTCCTGAATAAGCTGTAATTGGTTGACCTAATTGAGACTTAATAACAACAACTCTTGATTTACCAAAGTAGTTTTTATACTTATTAATAATATTAGCGATATATGTATTATTTGAAAGTTTTCCATTATCATTACTTTCTATGTCTTCTTGAGTAAAATCAACATTTGGTTCTAATCCTTTTTGAGTAAAGATACATGTATCTCCACAAGATTCAATTTCTTGACCATCAATGGTAATGGTAATAACTGAAGATAATTCATATCCTGTAATAATACTTCCATCACTATCATAAGAAGTTGTTTCTACAGGATTACCTTGAATATTGATTTTATCTCCTGTTGTTGTCATAACTCTTTTTCCATAGTTATCAAAGGTATCAATGGTATAACCATTACCAACTAGGTTTCCTTTAATATCGTTGATCTTTGATTCAAACATTGCACATCCTGTTAAGCTTATAAGCATTATACAAGATAGTAATACTGTGATTATTTTTTTCATATTCCCACTCCTTTTCTAAATTATAACAAATTTTTGTGCAGAGAACTTAAAAATACAGTAAAATATAAAAAGAGGTGAAATCCATGTTACTTAAACAAATGAAATATTTTATCACAGTTGTTGATTTACATAGTTTTACAGAAGCAGCTGAACAATGTTTTATTTCACAATCAGCTATTTCCCAACAAATCAAAGCTCTAGAAAAGGAATTAGGGGTACGTTTATTTGAAAGAAGTAAAAGACAATTTTCTTTAACAGCGGCAGGAGAATATTTTTATCGTCATGGAAAAGTACTTCTTGATGAAATTGAAGATTTTAAAGAAGAAACAATTCGTCGAGGAGAAGACCAAGAATTAAACCTAACAATAGGTTATCCTAAAAATTTTAGTACCAATGAATTATTAGAAACAATTGTTGAATTTAAAAGAATTTATCCAGAAGTTAATATTTCAGTAGTAAGTGGTACACATGAAGAATTGTTTGAATTATTAGTTGATCATCGTATTGATATGAAAATTAGTGAACAAAGAAGAACGTTTAATAATGATTATTATAATGAAAACTTAAAAGAAAGTGTTTCTTTTATTGAAATCTCAACACTTTCTCCATTATCTAAAAAAGAAGTTATTAGTACAGATGATTTAAAGAATATGTCTTGTATTATCGTTGTTTCTAAAGAGAGAGAAGATTCAGAAAGAGAATTTTATGAAAAGTCATTAAATCTTTCGCATCGTTTTCTTTATGCAGATTCTTTAGAACAAGCACGTTTAATGGTAGCTAGCCAAAGAGGTTATTTACCCATTGATCAAATCGGTTATTTAGATAAGCCTATGTCAGGAATTGAAAGAATTGAATTATCTTATAAAGGTAATCCAATTCAAAGAAATTATTTTGCTTGTTGGCCTAAAGATAAAACCAATTATTATATAGAAGAATTTGTAAAGATGTATAAAGAAATATTAAATAAGTAAAACTTATAAAGATGATTAGGAATTGAAATTGTTTCAATTCCTTCTTTTTTTTATCATATAAGTGGAAAAAGGAGTGAGTAATTATGGCACAAGTTCTTGTTTTAATGAGTAGTCCAAGAAAGAATGGGAATACAGATCGATTAGCGAATGCTTTTATTAAAGGTGTAGAAGAAAATGGATATAGCACAGAAAAGATTTATGTCAATTATCAAAATATTAAACCTTGTTTAGGATGTAATATTTGTCAAAAGACAAATCAATGTGTACAAAAAGATGACATGCAAGAAATTTATGAAAAGATGTTAGAAGCAAAAGTTATTGTCTTTGCTTCACCGGTTTATTTTTATACATTCAATGCTTCTATGAAATTGTTGCTTGATCGTACATTTGCGATAGAAAAAACAATTCATGATAAAGATTTTTATTTACTTTCTACAGGATTAGCTCCTGATGAAAGTTATTTTAGAATTATTAAAGAAACGTTTCAAAAATATATTGATTGTTTAAGAGTAGGTGGCAATCGTTTTGTTGATTCTATTTTAGGTTTTCAAACAGGAGATAAAGATGATATTGAAAAAACAGATTCAATAGAAAAAGCATATAACATGGCAAAGGAGATAAAAATCAATGAGTAAAAGTTTAATTGTTTATTTTTCACATAATAAAGAAAATTATTTCTTGGGAAATATAGTAGATTTAAAAAAAGGAAATGTTCAAGTTATTGCGGAAACATTAAAAGAGATGATCGATGCAGATATTTATGAAATCAAAGAGGTAGATACTTATCCATTTGATTATCATGAATGTACGTCGCGTGCAAGTGATGAACTTAAAAATAATGCCCGTCCACAAATATTAGATCCATTAGAAAGTATTGATGAATACGATACAATTTATTTAGGTTATCCAAACTGGTGGTCAACAATGCCAACGATTGTTATGACATTTTTAGAAAGCTATGACTTTACAAATAAACATATCTATCCTATTTGTTCACATGAAGGAAGCGGTATGGGAAGAAGTGAAAGTAATCTTAAAAAACTTTGTCCAAACAGTATCGTGCATAAAGGATTAAGTATTCATGGAAGTCATGTGGATGGATGTAGACAACAATTAGAAAGAGGATTAGGAGAAAAATAAAATGACAGATAACGCAAAAAATTATCATGAAAAAATGTTTCCAGGATATGTTTCAGATTTTTTAAGAACAGATCCTGAATTTATTGAAGCTTTTGATAACTTTGCATTTGATGAAGTTGTAAATCAAGATGATTTAGATGATAAAACTAGATTTATTTCAATTCTTGCAGTTTTATTAGGATGCCAAGGAATTGATGAATTTAAAGGAATGTTGAAAGCAGCTTATAATTTTGGAGTAACTCCAGTAGAAATGAAAGAAATTGTTTATCAAGCTGTTGCTTATTTAGGAATTGGGAGAGTTTTTCCTTTCTTAAAAACTGTGAATAGTTTTATTGAAGATACTTTAGGATTAAAACTTCCTTTAGAAAATCAAAATGATCCTAATACCAATCGTTTAGAAAAAGGAGAGCAAGCACAAGTAGCAATCTTTGGTGAAGAAATGAGAGGATATGCGACAAGTGGTGATCCTAAAACAATGCATATTCGTAAATGGTTAACAGATAACTGTTTTGGAGATTACTATACAAGAGGTGGACTTGATTATAAACAAAGAGAAATGATTACTTTCTGTTTCTTATATGCACAAGGTGGATGCAAGCCACAAGCCATTGCCCATGCCAAAGCGAATATAAGATTAGGAAATGATGAAGCATTTTTAATTAAAGTCGTTTCACAAAATGTTCCTTTTGTAGGATATCCAAGAAGTTTAAATGCCATTGATTGTATAGAAAAGGCAGGTAAAGAATAATGAAAGAAGTTATGATTGTTGTTGGTGCTGGTCAAATCAGTATGGCGATTGCTAGAAGAATGGGTGCCGGTAAGAAAATTATTTTAGGTGATAAAAATATTGAAAACGCAAAAAATATTCAAAAGACAATGGGGGATGCAGGATTTGATGTTGAAGTTATAGAAATGGATTTATCAAGTAGACAAGATATTTTAAAAATGATTGATATGGCTAAAAATTATGGACCTATTAAAATGCTTGTCAATGGCGCTGGGGTTTCACCTTCCCAAGCACCAATTGAGGCTATTTTAAAAGTGGATCTTTATGGAACAGCTGTTTTATTAGAAGAAGTAGGAAAAGTAATTACAGAAGGTGGCATTGGTGTAACAATTTCAAGTCAATCAGGTTGGCGTATGGAACAACTTACAGCTTTAGAAGATGAACAACTTGCATGTACACCAACTGAAGAATTATTAGACTTGGAAATCTTACAATCAGAAAATATTCAAGATACATTGCATGCTTATCAATTAGCAAAACGATGTAATGAAAAACGTGTGATGGCTGAATCTGTTAAATGGGGACAACGTGGTGCAAGAATCAACGCTATTGCCCCAGGTATTATTGTTACACCTCTTGCCATTGATGAATTCAATGGTCCACGTGGTGATTTTTATAAAAACATGTTTGCTAAATGTCCAGCAGGTAGACCAGGAACTGCGGATGAAGTTGCAAATGTAGCTGAATTATTAATGAGTGATAAAGGAGCATTTATTACTGGATCTACTTTCTTAATGGATGGTGGCGCAACATCTTCTTATTACTATGGGCCTTTAAAACCAGAAGGAGGAAAATAAAATGAACGATTTTCAATTTCAAAACACAACAAAAGTTTATTTTGGTAAAGACCAATTAGGTCATTTACATGAAGAAGTATTAAAATATGGTAAAAGTGTACTTGTTGTTTATGGAGGAGGTTCAATTAAAAAAATAGGACTTTATGACAAAGTTATAAAAGAACTTAAAAAGAATAATATTGAAGTTTATGAACTTGCAGGCGTTGAACCAAATCCAAGACATACAACAGTTAATAAAGGAGCAAAAATTTGTAAAGATAATCATGTTACATCCATTCTTGGTATTGGTGGTGGTTCAACAATCGATGCCTCTAAAGCCATTGCGGCTTTAACACTTGCTGATACTGATAATATTTGGGATTTATTAGAAAAGAAAGTAGCTTGGCATGATGCTTTACCTGTCCTTGCTATGCCTACAATTGCTTCTACTGGAAGTGAAATGGATAAATCATGTGTGATTGCTAATGTAGAAAAAGGTGTTAAATGTGGAATCAATGGAGATATCTTAAGACCTAAAGCAGCTTTCCTTGATCCAACAAATACATTTAGTGTTTCAGCTAAACAAACAGCATGTGGGGGATTTGATATTATGGCTCACTTATTTGATATGAACTATTTTGTTAATAGCGATAAATACCCATTACAATTCAATGTTGTTCAAACATTATTAAGAACAGTTCGCCAACAATTACCAATTGCTGTTGAAGAACCAGAAAACTATTCAGCTAGAGCAACAATGTTATGGGCTGCTTCATGGGCTTTAAATAGTTTTTGTACATCAGGATACAAAACACAAGCTCAACTTCATGCGCTTGAACAATTCTCATCAACTTATGATATGACTCATGGTTTAGCTCTTGCTATCATTACCCCTAAATGGATGACTTATTTATTAAACAAAGATGAAACTGTTGTTGAAGATTTTGCTCGTTTTGGTTTAAATGTGATGGGTATTCAAGATCAAGGTGATGACATGGCTAATGCAAAAGCAGGAATTGAAGCTTTACAAAACTTTATTAAAGATGAACTTCATTTACCTACATCATTAAGTGAAGTAGGAATTAATGATGAAAAATTTGATGAGTTGAAAGTAAAAGCTTGCTATGGTCAAGATGCATTACCTAGAGCTTATCGATCATTAAGTCAAAAAGATTGTTTGAATATTTATAAAATGTGTTTATAAAGGAAGATTCGTTCTTCCTTTTTGTTTATAATAAAGTAAAGGAGAGATGACTATGAATAATGTTGTTAATTTTAAAATGATTCTCGAAATCAATCAATTACTTAAACAAAATAATATAGAATATTCGATTCATGGTGTTGGTGGATGTACATGTTGTGGTTTAGAAGTAAGACAAGAAGGGAAAAGTTATCCTACAGATAAGATTTTAGAAGTTATTAATGGCTATTTAAAAAATCATTGGATTTATGTTCAAGAAAATAAATATCAACCAGGATTTCTTACAATTCATTCAAAATTTGATAAAAACCCTTGACTATAAAGCCACTCTATAGTGTTAGATGAAGTTAAGGAAGGGGTGTTATATATGAAAACACACGAATTAGAAAAGGAATTAGGAATTTCAAAACATACAATCTTCTATTATGAAAAAGAAGGAATCGTTACACCACAAAGAGATGATAATGGTTATCGTAGTTATAGCCAAGATGATTTACAAAAACTCATCATGGTAAAGTTCTTACGTAATTTAAATATTTCGATTGATGATGTAAAAGCAATCTTAAACAATGAACTTGATTTTAAAGAATGTTTAGAAATCAATCAGATTCATTTAGAAAAACAAATTAAAAGCTTAGAAGAAGTTCAAGAAAATATAGAAATGTATGTAAGAAAAGATCTACCAATGTTACCTGCATTACAACAAATCCAAAGAGAAGCTAAGAATTATAAATTAGGTTATCAAAAAACAACGGATACCGTATCTCTTGGAAGAAGACTTACAAAGAAACTTGCATTAAGAAAATTCTTATATAAGATTCCTGCCGCAATCACCCCATCGTTTATTATGTGGATTTGTGCAGCTTCCTTTTTTGATGAAAACCTTGAAAAGACAACAGCTTTAATCATTATCTTTATTTTATTAATGATTCTTTTTATAAATATCTTTGTTGCGACAGAATTTCAATTTTCACAAATATGGTTAAAAATGCCATTAGATCAAACAATGAATCAATCAGTAGAATTTTTAAGTGATGGGATTCGTTATTATCAATTTCATGGATATCTTAATAATTTGAAATATTACTACGGTGTTTTATTTAATAAAGCAGAAAAATATATGCAATCTTATAAGTATGAAGATATTCAAAGTGTTGAATTGATTTTAAATCATCGTTATGAAAGTTATGGAACACCAATTGCGAAAGATTGGTATGTTCTTGATTATCGTTTTGAATTTAAAGATGGAAATCATTTCTATTTTTATTGGCCGATTACATTGGATGATGATTCTCGTTTTATTGGAACCATCTTAGATGAAAAGGTAGAAAATATTATTGATAAAGATCATGTCATTGATGCTTTAAAAAATGGTATCCATTTAAATGACTATGTAAGAGGGACTGAAGAATAATTCAGTCTTTTTATAAAAAAGGTATTATTTTTATAAAAAACCTTGACTATAAAGTTACTCTATAGTGTTAGATGAAGTTAAGGAAGGGGTGTTATATATGAAAACACACGAATTAGAAAAGGAATTAGGAATTTCAAAACATACAATCTTCTATTATGAAAAAGAAGGAATCGTTACACCACAAAGAGATGATAATGGTTATCGTAGTTATAGCCAAGATGATTTACAAAAACTCATCATGGTAAAGTTCTTACGTAATTTAAATATTTCGATTGATGATGTAAAAGCAATCTTAAACAATGAACTTGATTTTAAAGAATGTTTAGAAATCAATCAGATTCATTTAGAAAAACAAATTAAAAGCTTAGAAGAAGTTCAAGAAAATATAGAAATGTATGTAAGAAAAGATCTACCAATGTTACCAGCTTTACAACAAATCCAAAGAGAAGTGAAGAATTATAAATTAGGTTATCAAAAAACAACAGATATTGTATCTCTTGGAAGAAGACTTACAAAGAAACTTGCTATTAAAAAATTCTTATATAAATTTATACCAACATTATTAATTGTACTATTCATTAGTGCACCATCTACAACAACTGTACAAAAAATAATATTTGTGATTTTTATTTCATTATTAATTACAACTGGTTTTATTGCTGCTGATTTCCAGTTTTCACAATTATGGTTAAGATTACCACTTGATCAAACAAGAAATCAATCGGTAGAGTTTTTAAATGATCGTATTCGTTATTATCAATTTAAAGGTTATATAGATAATGTAAAATATTTTTATTCTGTTTTATTGGGTAAAGAAGATAAATTTATAAAGGAATATAAATATGAAGATATTCAAAGTGTAGAACTTCTTTTAAAACATCGTTATGAAAATTATGGAACACCGATTGCGAGAGATTGGTATGTTCTTGATTATCGTTTTGAATTTAAAGATGGAAATCACTTCTACTTCTATTGGCCTTTTACTATTGATGATGATGCACGTTTTATTGGAATGATTTTAGATGAAAAGGTAGAAAATGTTATCGATAAGAATCATGTTATTGATGCCTTGAAGAATGGTATTCATTTAAATGATTATGTAAAAACGACTGAAAATTAATTCAGCCGTTTTTCAATGAAATTATTGATAGCTTTTACAGTTTGGTTTTGTTGCTCTTTACGTGAAATAGTTGCTTTAGCATCACCTTTTTGATGACCATAGTTACCAAAGTTTGCATGATTTCCATCTTTAATGACAACGATATTTCTTTTATAATCAATTTTCTTTTTAACACTTGTATTTAAAGAACCATAAATAGTAAGTGCATCTTTATCTGATACATCTCCATAAATATAAGAACCCAATAGAATTAAACCATCTACTTTATCTTTATTTTTAGAAACATAGGAAGAAGCCATGGCTCCACCCATTGAATGACCACATATGTACCAATGTTTTATATTTGGATATTGATTAATAATTTTATTAGCTGCATTTTTATTAAAGATAGCCATGTTAAAAGGCATCTTTAATAAATAACAGTTATAGCCTTTGTTTGTTATTTGTTCTAATAAAGGCAAATAGGCTGTATTTTCTACTTTGGCTCCAGGATAAAAGATAATACCTACATCACTTTTCTTTTCAGGAGTTAGTGTAATAAGATTTGAATTTACTTTTTCCACATTTTTATGATTTAAAATTTCTAGGGCATCGTTTTGTGCGTGAGAATAATCATTGACATAAATGCCAAAACCACCCATACAAAGAATTAAAATGATGGATAGTGTCATTAATATTTTCTTTTTCATCTCTAACAATCCTCATGACTATATTGATAGTATTGTTGAATTTGTGGTGGAAGTTGTTCAAAAGAAAGAGCTTGAACATAACCTTCATCTTCTTTTTCAATGGCTTGATCATAATACCAACATTTATAATTAAGCATTGAAAGTACTTTTTGAAGTTTTTCCATTTCTTGTAATACTTCTTCTTTTTGTTTAACAAAGATTTCTTTTCTTTGTTTTAAAGTAGAATTTCCTAAAGAACATAGGTTCATATATTCTTTAATATCTTTGATTTCTAAACCAGATCTTTTTAAACAATCAATTACACGTAAGGTTTCTATTTCATTTTCACTAAATTTTCTTACCCCATTTACTCTTTTTAAATGAGGAAATAAACCTTCTTTATCATAGTAACGTAATGTAGAAATAGGTAAGTCAAACATTTTTGATATTTCACCAATAGAATACATTTTTAGTTCCTCCTCTTGACCTAAAGTTAAGTTTAGGTATTACTATTAATTTATCATAGAATATAATAATATTCAACTGGAGGAAAAGAAGATGGCTAAAAAAATATGTGTTATTAAAACAAGTTTAAGATTAAATAGTAATTCTGATCAACTAGCAGATGCTTTTATTCAAGGAGCAAAAGAAAGTGGAAATAGTGTTGAAGAAATAAGTTTAAAAGATAAAAATATTGCCTTTTGTAAAGGATGTCTTGCTTGTTTAAAATTAGGTGAATGTGTCATCAAAGATGATGCCAATAGCATTACTGAACACATCAAACAAGCAGATGTTATTGTATGGGCAACGCCGATTTATTATTATGAAATGTCAGGACAAATGAAAGTCATGATTGATCGAGCTAATTCTCTTTATACATCTAATTATCAATTTAGAGATGTTTATTTACTCTCAACAGCTGCTGAAAATGAAGAAGGGGTAGATAAACGTGCTATCAATGGTTTGAAAGGATGGGTTAATTGTTATCCTAAAGCCCACTTTGTAGGAAGTGTATTTGCAGGTGGTGTTGATATTCCTAATAGTATTAAAGATCATCCTGCCTTAAAGAAAGCTTATGAAATGGGAAGAGCGATACAATAATGAAAAGGATTATTTTAGTATTCGTTATAATTGCAGGTTTATTTCTTTTTGCAAATAAACCAATTCATCAAAAAAGTATAGAAAAAGAATGGGGAAGAGAAATAATGAAATTAGAAGTTAATGGTTATACATTTGAAATAGAGTTAGAAAACAATACAAGTGCAAAAGCATTTAAAGAATATGTTTCTAAAGAAAAAAGAGTACTTTCTTTAGATGATTATGGAAACTTTGAAAAAGTAGGAGATTTAGGCACATCATTACCTCGTAATGATGAGACAATAACTACAAAAGAGGGAGATATTATTTTATATTTAGGTAATAAATTATGTCTTTATTATAATCAAAATACATGGGATTTTACAAAGTTAGGTCATATTAAAGATACAACATATTTAAAAGAAGCATTAGGAAAAGGAAGTGTAACTGTTACACTTTATATGGAGTAAAAAATGATAAAGAAGGTATTAAAAATAATAGGGATTGTCATTTTATGTATTGGGGTTATTGCCTTGTTGCTTATTAAGTTTTGGCCTAGTTTAGGAGGAAGTGTTAATAAGGAAGATGAAAAGAATTATAAAGCAAGAAACTCTTTATATAAAAAAGGAATATTTCATGGAAATCCTGAAATTCAACTGATGACGGGACAAAAGAGTGAATATAAAAATGAAGAAACAGTTCCTAAGGGTGAAATACCTGTTCATCAGTTAAAGAAAATAGAAAAAGCGAAGAACGATGAACTTAAATGGATTTGGTTTGGACATTCAAGTTCTTTATTACAAATAGAAGGGAAGAATGTATTAATGGATCCTGTTTTTTCAAACTATAGTTCGCCGGTTCCTTTTATTGGACCAAAGCGTTTTTCTAAGTTACCGATAGATATAGAAAATATGCCAAATATTGATGTTCTTGCCATCTCACATGATCACTATGATCATTTAGATTATCAAACAATTAAACAAATAGATGAAAAAGTCAAAGAATATTGCGTTCCTCTAGGTATAGAAAAACATCTTCTTCGTTGGGGAGTCAATGAAAAGAAAATACACGTCATGAATTGGTGGGATGAAGTAAAAATAGACGGACTCACAATTACTTCAACACCAGGAAGACATTTTACTGGACGTGTTCCTTGGAGAAACAATACGACATTGTGGAGTGGCTATGTCTTTAAAAATGATAAATATACAACTTATTTTACAGGGGATACCGGTTATGGAAATCATTTCGAAGAAGTTTATGAAAAATTTGGCGCTATTGATTTATTAATGATTGAAGATGGACAGTATGATCGAGCATGGTCCAATATTCATATGTTACCCAAAGCTGGCATTCAAGCAATGAAAGATCTACATGCTAAATGGACAGTTCCTGTTCATTGGGGTGCTTTTTGTATTTGTAATCATGCTTGGGATGATCCAATTAAACAAATTACCACAAGATCACAAAAAGAAAACTTAAATGTGGCGACACCAAAGATTGGGGAGATTGTCGATTATAGTCATATAGAAACTTATCAAGAACATTGGTGGAAAAATGTTGAATAGTTTTTCATATTATGAAAGAAATTTAAATGATTTTCCTTTATAATGTTTATAGAAAAATCAAATGGAAACAAGGAGGTAATGAAAATGGGATTTCCTAAAGGGTTTTTATGGGGTGGAGCAGTAGCTGCCAACCAATGTGAAGGTGCATATTTAGAAGATGGTAAAGGTTTATCGGTACCAGATATGTTATTAGGTGGAGATGTTAATACACCAAGAACATTCTTACCAAAAACAGATCCAGAAGCTTTTTATCCTAGTCATGAAGCGGTAGATTTCTATCATCATTATAAAGAAGACATTGCTTTATTTGCTGAAATGGGATGGAAAGTATTCAGATTATCAATTAACTGGGGACGTATTTTCCCAAATGGGGATGATGAAGAACCAAATGAAGCAGGTTTAGCTTTCTATGACAAAGTATTTGATGAATGTCATAAACACGGTATGGAACCATTAGTTACTTTATGTCATTATGAAATTCCATGGAACATTGTTACAAAATATAATGGTTTCTCTGATCGTAGAGTCATCGATATGTTTGTGAAATACGCTACAACATGTATGAAACGTTATAAAGATAAAGTTAAATATTGGTTAACATTCAACGAAATCAATATTGCATGTATGGGTGAAGGTGGAATTGGTAACCTTTATGGTTTAGGTTTAATGGATCCTGAAGATGTTAATGCAGATCATCGTATTCCATTAAATGAATTAAAATCAAATGAACAAATTATGTTTGAAGCATTACACAATGAATTTGTAGCAAGTGCTAAAACTGTTATTGAAGGTCATAAAATCAATCCTGATTTCATGATTGGTAATATGATTGCTCATACAACTTTATATCCACTTACACCAAATCCTAAAGATATCTTAGCTGCTTTTGATGAAGATAACTTTAAAAACAATTTCTGTGGAGATGTTCAAGTACGTGGTGAATATCCATCATTTATCTTTAGATATTTTAAAGAACATAATATTGATACTTCTTATATTACAGAAGAAGATAAGAAGATTATTAAAGAAGGTACAGTTGATTTCTATACATTCTCATATTACATGTCAAATTGTGTAACTGTTGATGAAAATGCTGAAACTACTGCAGGTAATATGTCAAAAGGTGCTAAAAACCCATACTTAAAAGCATCTGACTGGGGATGGCAAATCGATCCAGATGGTTTAAGATATACATTAAACTTATTACATGATCGTTATCCACATACTCCATTAATGATTGTAGAAAATGGTTTTGGAGCATTTGATACAGTAGAAGAAGATGGATCAATTCATGATGATTATCGTATAGATTACTTCAAAGGACATATCCATGCAATGAAAGAAGCTATTGAAGATGGTGTACCATTAATTGGATATACAACATGGGGACCAATTGATTTAGTATCAGCTGGAACAGGACAATATGCAAAACGTTATGGATTCATTTATGTAGATAGACATGATGATGGAACTGGAGATTTCTCTAGAAGTAAAAAGGATTCATTCTATTGGTATAAAAAAGTTTGTGAATCTAACGGAGAAGAAATTTAAGATAATAAATGGACGATGCTTAGGCACCGTCCAATTTTTTGATAGAAATATAGAAAAGATGATGAAATCATTTTGTAAGCAATTAGATGATTAATATATAATGAAATTACCCCCTATGTTCATCTTTTTTCTATATATTCTTTATTTTGTTAAAAATTGCTAACATTCTCGTAACCATCTGCAAATATCAACAACTTTCACACCTTTATAGTCATAAGTTTCATGATATGTTCTTGCAATTATCATTTTAGGATATGCATCTCTTATGGCAAGTAGTGGAGAATATTCTCTTTCAAATGTTTTTTCATTCGAAATATTATCACTCACTTGAATATATAGTTGTGTTTCACGTTTCTTGGCTACAAAATCTATTTCTTTTTTATAAAGTTTTCCCACATATACTTCATATCCTCTTCTACGTAACTCTAAATAAACAATATTTTCATAAACTCTTCCAAAGTCCATGTTTCTTGTCCCATTAACTGCATAACGAAATGATGAATCACAAAGATAATATTTGCTATTATTCGTTAGATATTTTTTTCCTTTTAAGTCATAACGTTTTGCTTCATAGAAAAGAAAAGCATTTTCTAAATAGCTAATGTATTTTGATACTGTTTTTCTGGTTATTTCGCTTTGACTATTATTTAAGGTTCTACAAATATTATTTGGAGAAAGCAAGTTACCAATATTATCCATCATAAATTCAGAGATGTTGGTAAATTCTGATTTATTTCTGATCTTATATTTTTCAACCAAATCTCTTATAAGGATAGTTGAATATACGTCTCTAACATAGTCATATTGTCTGTTTTCAGTCTTATATACATAAGCTCCAGGCATACCACCAGTTCGTACATACTGATCAAAAGCTTCATCATATTCTTTTGTGATTTTGTAATAAGTGAGATATTCTACAAAAGAAAATGGATATACCTGTATTTCCATTGTTCTTCCAGTAAAAAGTGTTGCTAGATCCGAACTTAGTAAAAATGCATTTGAACCAGTGATATAAATATCGTAGATTCTTTTTACATAAATGCTATTGATTGCAAGTTCAAATTGAGGACATAATTGAACTTCATCGATCAATAAAACATTTGGCATACCCTCTTTGTACTGATTCAAAATGTATTTATGCAATTCATGGTACTCTAATAACTGATCAAACTCTAATTCTTGCAGGTTTATCATTACAATATTCACCTGTTCCTGTAATGATTGCAAGTAAGTGACAAACTCTTGAAGTAATACTGATTTTCCGCTTCGTCTAATACCTGTGATTACTTTTATATCAGGTGTCCCATATAATTCAATCAGCTCGTCTAAATATTTTTTTCTAACAATAAGTTGCATGTTGTTATCTCCTATTACCATTTTTTTAATTTTTTTTATTTTTCGGTATTATCATATACAAATGTATACTAGCATAATAAATGTAACCTGTCATTATTCTATTCCCAATTTTAAAAAAATATTCATTTTTTGGGAATAACTTATGGTGTTGATTCAATGAATTAAAAAAAAGGGAAAGATAATATTTTAGTGAAACTTTAGTTATTCATAAACTTAGATTAGTTGAGGATGTGAAATCAATTGAATTAAAAAAAGATAATAATCATTAGCTCTCGTATTCTTTGATAACATATTTTCGTCAATGAAAGAAGCTATTGAAGATGGTGTACCATTAATTGGATATACAACTTGGGGACCAATTGATTCAGTATCAGCTGGAACAGGACAATATGCAAAACGTTATGGATTCATTTATGTAGATAGACATGATGATGGAACTGGAGATTTCTCTAGAAGTAAAAAGGATTCATTCTATTGGTATAAAAAAGTTTGTGAATCTAACGGAGAAGAAATTTAATATAATAAAAGGACGATGCTTTGGCACCGTCCAATTTTTTAATCATTATTTCTAATATAAGGATTATGATAGAAAGAATAGACAAGTTGAATTGTCATTACACACCAGATAACCGGTTCACAGAAGATAACAGCCATATATTGAAAACGTGGAATTAAGAAGATAACAAAGATAATCTTTCCAAAGAATTCAATCACACTTGAAATTAAAGGAAGAAGTTTTTGACCAATTCCTTGAAGTGCATAACGTGTTTGCATCAATATTCCAAGCACGGCATAGAAAGGTCCAACAATTGTAAGATAAAGTGTCCCATTATGTAAAACAACTTCTTTACTTGAACCAGATATTAATTTCACTAAAGAAGAACCAAATAATAAGATAATATAAGTTACAATAGCTGCACCAATAATGTCATAGATATAAGCATAACGAAGTGCTTTTTTAATTCTATTTTTTTGATTTGCTCCTTTGTTTTGTGAAACAAAGGTTGAAATAGCAAGAGCCATCGCTGTAAAAGGCATATTAAAGAACATATAAAGTTTTCTTGCAGCAGTATGTCCAGCAATAATTAAATAACCTAAGTTATTAATACCATATTGTAAGATGACAGAACCAGCAGAAACAATACAACTCATAAATCCCATTGAGAACCCTTGTCCTAATAATTCTTTATAAAGATCTTTATCAACTTCAAAATGTTCTTTTTTAGGAAGTAATAAAGGTGTCTTTTTAAACATATAAATGATACACAAAATAACGGAAGTTCCTTGAGAAATAACAGTTGCGACTGCAGCTCCTTGAACTCCCATATTTAATTGAGTAATAAATACTAAATCTAAAATAATATTTAAAACAGATGAAATAACTAAGAAAACAAGAGGCATTACGCTATTACCAATAGCTCTCATTAATCCAGCACATAAGTTATATGCAAACATAACAATAATAAATAAAACAATAAAGAAGATATAACTATAAGCTTCATCAATAATGTTTGTAGGTGTATTTAATAAATGAAGAAGTGGTTGTAAGAAAATCAAACCAATAAGAGTAATTCCTATTGAAACAACAATTCCAATGACTAAAGAACTAGCAACTGATTTCTTCAATAATTTTTCATCTTTAGAGCCAAAACTTCTTGCAGTAACAATAGCAAGACCATTTCCAATTCCTAAGGCAAAACCTACAAGCAAGTCATAAATGGAAGTACATGATCCAATGGCTGCTAAAGAAGCGTCTCCTAAAAAGTTTCCAACAATCATGGTATCAACAGTATTATAAAGTTGTTGGAAGATATTTGATATAAATAGTGGTAATGCAAAGATGATGAGTGATTTAAAGATTGGTCCATGAATCAAATCAACATTTGCATTAAATGATTTACGTTTTGTCGAATCCATATTCTTCTCCTATTCTGTAATATTACGATTAAAAATTTCAACAAGAGTAAAGATGCCATTTTCATATTCATATTTTTGAATACAACAATTATAAAATCTTTCCGTTTTCTTTACTTTTGCATGCTCTTCCCATGTACGATAGAATTGGGCGCAAGCTGCACCGTGAGAAACTGCTAAAACAACTTGATGATCATTCTTACCCATGATTTCAGTTAACGTTTTATTCATACGTTCTCTAAGTTCAAGTTCACCTTCACCACCGAATTGTTTAAAGAAATCCCCATAAGGTAGTTTAGGATTTAAACATTCATCTTTTCCTTCAAAAGCACCAAAATTCCATTCTTTTAAACCTTTTAATCTTGTATAAGGTATATCTGTAATGATTTCTAAAGTATCAGATGCTCTTTCAGAAGTAGAAGCATAAGCGTGATCAAGAGTAATATTTGTAAAGTATTCTTTTGCCATTTGTGCTTGTTTAATTCCTAAAGGTGTAAGAGGTGCATCACACCAACCTTGTATTTTATGTTGTAAATTGAACAAAGTCTGTCCATGTCTCATTAAATAGAGTGTTTTTTTCATTAAAAAAGTCCCCCCCTCATAATATTGTAATCCTCTTAAAGAAAAGAGTAATTTATAATTAAATATTTTTGTTAATAAGTTGACAAAATGAGTTCTTTATCAATATTTAAATTTGTTTTAAGATACTCTTTTCTTTAAAGAATAATTAACATTATTATAAAAGTACAATACTAAAAGTGCAATCAAGTATAACAAAAAAGAATAACAAAAGTACCATAAAAAAGTACTAAAAAATAATATTTGATATTGAGTATTTTAAAGAAATATTAGGATGATAAAACTGTAATCGCTTACAAGAAATGAAAGTGGTACCATTGTATTTGCGAAAGGGAGGAAAGAAAAATGAAAATAATGAAAAAAGCATTTGCGATGTTTGTTGCTGTGTTTACATTACTAGCAACGTTATGTATGGTACCAGTTTCGGCTGCTACTACAGTTGCTGCTCAACTTTATGGACGTATCGAAGATAATGGGCAAGCAATTTATAAAATGGTATTAGATTATGGAAATGTTAAAGTATCAGGAGTAGATAAAGATACATATACTGTTCATGCCAAAACAACTACAGAAGGTAAAAGACCAGCTGATGAGAAAGCTTATGGGGATTATGATCAAGATAGAACTATTGTTCGTGTAGAAGAAAAAGGAACAAAAGTTGAAATTTATTTTGATGAAAATGATGGTGCTGCTGGAACATTATCATATTTATCTACTGGAGCTAGAAATATTCCTTCAGACATTAATTATACAGTTACTCAAAATACACCTGTTAAAGTAAGTGCAATGGATGGAACTGATTTAGGAGAAGATACTTTTGTTTATTCATGTACTAATACAGTTGTAGATGAAGAAGCTGTTAAATTTACATCTGTGAAAGTGGAAAATGGTATTAATTATCAATATTATGATGCTGGGAATGCAGATTCATTAATCGTATGGTTCCATGGAAATGGTGAAGGAGATTACAATGGTTCTCAAAATAATGTTGCTCAATTATTAGCTAATAGAGGAACAGTTGCATGGGCAACAGATGAAGCTCAAGATATTTTTGGAAATGCTCATGTTATGGCTTTCCAAGCACCAGACACATGGTATTATGCACAAAAAGATGGCTTATTAGAAAAAGCATATAATGAAATCCAAGAAGTTGTTGCTAAAAAAGGAATCAATCCTAAAAAAGTATATGTTTCAGGATGTTCTGCTGGTGGATATATGACAACTCGTATGTTAATTAAATATCCTAATTTATTCAAAGCTGCAATGATCAATTGTCCAGCTTTAGATGTTGCTACTAAACGTGGTGGAGAAACACCAACAGATGAAGAATTAGCTTCATTAAAAAATTCTCCAACAGCTATTTGGTTAGTACAAGGAGCTACAGATGGAACAGTTAATACAGAAGATTGTTCAAAACGTATATTTAAAGCATTAACTGATGGACAAGAAGTTGTAGAATCTAGACATGAACAAGAATTAGATTCTGATTTCACTACAACTGAAACAAAAGATGGTAAATATAAAATTTCTTTATACGATACAACTGAAGCAGGTAAGTTACAATTCGGAGAAGATTTTGATCAAGATGGTGTAAAAACACTAGTAGAATTTAGTAATCATTGGTCATGGATTTATACATTAAATAATAATCCAGAATCTGCTGATGGAACAAGTATTTGGAAATGGGCTGCTAATTACAATGTAGCAGATACATCTGCAAAAACTGATGACAAAAAAGATGGTACACAAACTCCATCACAACCAACAGCTGATAAAAAATCTCAAAGTGTTAAGACAGGAGATAACGCAGTTATAAGCTCATATGCTATCATGATGTTACTTGCAGCAGGAGCTTATACAACTATTAAAAAAACTGCTAGATAATATTAAGGCGTAAAATAATTAGTATAAAAGTTCAATTTTTAATAAAATAAAATTGAACTTTTTCTTTATGTTTTTTAAATGCGTTATTTACAAAGTGTTAATGTTATCAATAAATGTTTTTTAAGTGTGTTATTTATATTAATTTTTGTGATATATTAAGATATGTATGACTATACAAGGAGATCTATTTATGGGTAAAACAAATTTAAAAATAGAATATGTCTTGAAAGCAGCTAATAATATAGGGTTTGATAATATTGATACATATATATCCAAAATTATATTTGAACATTATAATAAGATACCAACATATACATTAGAAAAAATGTTATCTATTTTAAATGTATCTAAACCAAAGTTTAAAGCATATTTAAATCAAATAGGCTATAAAAACTTTACAGCTTTTAAAGATGAAATTATTTTTGAAAAAATAGTAAGAATAAAACAAATAAGAGAAAGATATGATAAATTTGAAAAAGATAAAATACTATCAGTAATAAATCAATTAAGAAAATCTCCAATCGATATGAATGACATAGATGGCATATGTTATGAAATAAATAAACATGATCGATTTATTGTTTATGGGTCACCAACACTTTTAAATTTATTATTTGATTTTCAAGTAGACATGAAAATGTTTGATAAAACGGTTTTGTTAAGTTCAGTAAATAATGGAAAAATTTTAGTACCAAAAAATAATGATCTTATTGGTCTCTTTACAGCAACAGGAAGATTATTAGGCTGTTGTGATGCAAAATTTCAAGAAGTTGTTTTAGATACAAAGAATACAAAGATACTTTTTAGTAAATCTCAAATAAATAGTGAATATATTGATTTCAGCTTTTCTATGGATACGGATAATGATTATTATGAAATGCATTATGTTTTTTTATTTCTATTTGATTTAATTAAAACGAGATACTATGAATTATATATAAAGGAATGAAAATATGATTATAGGAAAAATAATGATGATACAAAATAGTAGTTCAAAAGAGAGTGTGGAATATTTAATTAGTAAAAAAATAATGGAATTAAAAGGTAATATTAAGGATTATACATTAAATAGATTTATAGAAGAAGTGGGTGTGTCTAAGACTTCGATGGTCAGATATTTAAAAAATATTAATATTAATAAGTTTTCTTATTTTAAAAATGTTATGTACGAAGAATATATGCATGCGGAAGTAGATATGAAAAAGATGAAAAAGGTTATTAAAAATAATTTTCCTCACATACAAACAAAAATTTTTAAAAAAATCATGGTATGTAAAAGAATTGTTATATTAGGCGATGGAAATAGGTTTGCATTGTTACTATGTCAAAAAGCGTTGACATATTTAGGATATCCTTGTGAGATACCGGTTTATCTTGGAAGTGAAGAAGAAATTATTGATCAGTTTCACTTGAAAGAAGATGATTTGGTTATTATTGTAAGTTTACATGAAACATATGATGATTTTTGTACAAATAGATCTGTTTTTTATCAAAATGCTAACTATTTAGATGTGAAAATAAAACCTAAAATTGGGTTTATAGGAGTTGCTCCTAAAGATAATCATCTTTATTTTAACTACAATATAAATCAAGAAAGCTTTGATAAAAGTATGAATGAGTTACAAGTATTCTTTTTAAATCTTGTACAATATATTCTTTATAAAAATGGAATATAAAAGGCGTAGCACAAACTACACCTTTTTAATTATTGAAACCAATAATCTAGATAATCATATTTAAAGACGCGGTAAACGAATTTACCACCTGTCGTTTTAAATGTTTTTAATAAAGTTCCATCCTGACTGTATTCACTCCAAGACATTGCGATACCACTATCGATAATTACATTTCCATCTAATTCTTGAACACTACTTACATATCCTGAATAAGCAACAGGAATACTACTTACAAGTTCAACAGTACTATTATTTTCATCTACTAAATATTTATAGTAATAAGAAGTTCCTTTTTTTAAGTTATAGTAAGTATTTGAATAATTTGAATCACTTTTCCAATCATAATCAGGACGTGTTGTACTTACAGCTAGGTTATTATTATAAAGATAGAGATAATATTGACTTTGAGGTAGGGAATTATCTTCTACATAGGTGACACTATGTTGACCAGCTTGCATTGAAAAATCACTTGTTTTATTTAAAAGCAGTGAATCATAACCGCTCTCTTGCCAAAAGTTATCAGAACCAATCATGTAATCAATTGTTGGATTTGAATAGATATTATCTAATTTAATAATTGTGGATGTTTCTCTTGAACTAATAATTAAACTTGTTTTATCAACAAGAGCCAGTGAATTAATATGCATCCAATCAAGATTTTCTGCATCATCAGGTAATGAAGTAGTTGAATAATAATTAGGAAGTAAATCAATAAGATCAACTAATTCAGTGATATTTCCAGAATTTCTTTCAATCATAATAATTTTATCTTCGCTTGTTTGTGCTTCTTTTTTTGTGGCTAAAACTAGAAGGTTGTGATTTGTATCAAATATATAATCATGATGTAATTTATAATTTCCTGTATCATAAATTTTAGAAACATAACCAGTTTGTTCCATACCAACTATTTTTGTACTAGAAATACTAAAGTACATGGTGTTGTTTTCAAAAAGAATACGGTGACTTCTATAAGAAACGATAGGAATTTCACTACGAATGATGCCGTAATTATCATAAAGTCTCATATAAGCTTGTTCTTCACTATCTTCAGTAACATCGTTTCCAAGAACAGTATAAAGACCGTTAGATAAGGATGATGTATTTGAAACATCACATTCTACTGTAAGATATTGATCACCGCCTTGTAATGAAGGGGCATTATATGACCATGATAAGGTATCAACAACTTTACCTTGTTTATTTGTTAGAGTAACTGTAATTGTATTTGTTTGATTAGGAATTGCTCCAATTAAGAGATATTCATGTTCTGTTGTATAACTGCTTAATGTATTAGAATTCAAAGTTTGTGAAAAATCAGCGTAATTATTACAATGAATTGTGTAACTTGCTTGTAATTCTTCTGTGGTTTTAAAATACATATAAACAGCTGTTGTATTTGTTCCATATGGATTCCTTATTAATAAAGGATGTTGAAAAGTATAGTTATTTAATTTCTTTTGTTTATTAATTTGATTATGTATACGAGTTTGATATTTTTCACTATAAATAGTAGAAAGGGATGTACTTTTATTTTTTAATTTTAAGTAATTTATTGAATTATTATCATTACTGGAAGCTTCTATTTCTGTAGAGTTAGAAAACATGAGATAGAGTGAAGCTATAGAAATAGATAATATTAGTAAAATTAATTTTTTTAATTTATGCATAATCTTTACCTCCGCTTCCATTATGTATGTGAGTTATGTGAAAAATGTAGCTTTCATTTAAGCAATTATAAAAAAAGTAATGATTATAGAATGAAAAAATGGCTTATATAAATAATAATTTTAAAAAAAACAAAAAAAGATAGAAAAAAAGCTTTACAAAAGGGAGAGGGGATGGTAATATAAATGGGCACTCGACGAGAGAGTCAAGTGAGAGGACATTGAAAACTGAACAGGAAAGAATAAAACACAACGTCAATTAAGTTAAAGAAATAAAAAAGAGCTAAACAGACCAAAGTTGTCTGAAAGGAATAAGACAATGGAGAGTTTGATCCTGGCTCAGGATGAACGCTGGCGGCGTGCCTAATACATGC
>OOCW01000127.1_pt1 | contig 85144 bp, 69 predicted proteins | sample 1671201 | NCBI WGS metagenome assembly OOCW01 (sample SAMN06348132, study PRJEB24527) | human gut metagenome | biome: human gut; feature: ankylosing spondylitis patient; material: feces | host: Homo sapiens | place: China | collected 2015-10
ATTTTCCGAGCCGCAATACTACGTATCGCTGAAAATTCCCCAATAAGGCAAGGGGCAAGCCCCTCTGCACACCCCATCGGGGACGGCATTTGCCGCCCCCGAAGATACAAAAAATCATTGTTTCACAAGCCAAAAAAGAAAGGAAGAATATATGGGTTTCGTAGTTTTACACATGGAAAAGGCGCACGGTTCCGACAGCGGGACGACCGCCCACATAGAGCGTTTCATCATACCCAAGAACGCCGACCCCACACGCACGCATCTAAACCGAAAACTCATCGAATATCCCGAAGGAGTGAAAGACCGTTCGGCGGCTATCCAAAGGAGGCTGGAAGAAGCGGGACTGACACGCAAAATCGGAAGTAACCAAGTGCGGGCAATCCGCATCAACGTGTCAGCAACACCCGAAGACATGGAACGCATCGAACGGGAGGGACGGCTGGACGAGTGGTGCGCCGACAACCTCAAATATTTTGCCGACACGTTCGGGAGGGAGAACATCGTGGCGGCTCACCTGCACTTGGACGAGAAAACGCCGCACATGCACGTCACACTTGTGCCGATAGTCAAGGGGGAACGCAAGCGGAAGAAAAGGGAGGAGCAGGCGAAGAAACGCTACCGCAAGAAGCCGACCGACACCGTGAGGCTGTGCGCAGATGACATCATGAGCCGCTTGAAACTGAAAGCCTATCAGGACAGCTACGCCGTTGCGATGAAAAAATACGGTTTACAACGGGGCGTGGACGGTTCGGAGGCGAGGCACGTTTCCACGCAGCAATATTACCGTGACATAAAGCGACAGACGGAGGAGCTGAAAACGGAAGTGGTGGAATTGCAGGAACGGAAAGAAACGGCACGGGAAGAGCTTGAACGGGCGAAAAAAGAGATACAGACCGAACGGCTGAAAGGGGCAGCCACGACCGCAGCCGCCAACATCGCCGAGAGTGTCGGTTCTCTTTTCGGGAGCAACAAGGTCAAGACGCTGGAGAGGGAGAACACCGCCCTGCATAGGGAGGTAGCCACACACGAGGAAACCATCGAAGCACTGCAAGCCGAGATACAGACCATACGGGCAGACCACAACCGTCAAGTGCTGGAAATGCAGCAACGGCACATGACGGAAATACAGATGAAAGAAGCCGAACACAAGAGAGAGGTATCAAGGCTTACACGCCTTGTGGAGAAGCTCTGCGCATGGTTTCCGTTGGCGAAAGAAGTCCTGCGGGTTGAGAAGTTATGCGCCATCGTGGGCTTTTCCACGGAACAGACCCGTACACTGATAGCCGGCAGGGAAGTAACGCACGATGGCACGCTCTATTCCGAAGAACACGGGCGAAGTTTCACGGCAAGAAACGTCACTGCAAAAATAAGGCAGGAATCCGTATCGAAACGACTTGTGCTGTATATCAATCAAACTCCCGTTGGCGAATGGTTCAAGGAGCAGTTCGAGAGGCTAAAACAAAGCATGCGACAGCCCATACAATCGCAACGGAAAAGCAAGGGGATGAAATTATAAATAACTAAGAGATACGGAGCAGCTTTTTCTGTTCCGTATCTTTTATTGCTGAATGCTAAGTAAGAATGACCGATACATTTATTTACCGTTAGGAGTTGCTTTATTTGAATTTACAGTTACCAAAAGAATATATACTCTGTTTGACGTTTGAAATATGCGGTAGCAATGTCTTTGATAGCTTTTATTTGTGCAGACTTGATACGTTCATCTGAACGGATTTTCTCTTTTTCCATTGCGATTATATCATTATACTGCTTATCCATTCCTTTTTTTATAGAATTAAGTAAAGCTTTAGCTTGTGCGGCACAGCTACTTTGTGCATCAATCATAGAAACAAGTTCTGCCGCTTCTGTATAATCATGCTTAGAATAAGCAGCTTGAGCCGATAGTAAAATCTGACTGCAATATTGTGTCTGGCATTTTTTGAATATGGATACCATTGCATTTGAAACTTTTGTATATCCGGGCAATGATTCGGGATAAGTAGAAAGTAAAGCAAGAGCCTCGTCAAACAGTTGTTGAGAAGCCAAAGTATTGGCTTTGGTTATTAAAGAGACTGTATTATTTCTATAATAATCAGATATTTTCATTTTAGTTGCTTCTACAAATCTTGAATAATCAGTATTAAGTGCATCTATTTTATTGATAGCCGAACGTTTAGCTTCATTATCAGAATAGCCTTCACCTTTAGAGGCAATTTGCATGGTATTGAATACAGTATTTGTTATCATGTTCCTAACAGTCACAGTTATACCAAGCTCTACAGACAAAATTTGTCTCATTCCACCATATACAGAATTGGAGTTGATTATATTGATTTCCGGAACTATAATGATAGCACCACATTCAGTACCTGCGACACCTTCCGTAGAAAGAATTTGTAAAAGTTTGTTTTTAAGAATTGATTTTGTATTACCGTCAAGGGTACAGTCACTTGGCATTGCTACAGATATATAGACATTATCAGTTTGAGCTTGAACAAGGCAAGAATATCCTAATAACAATAAAAGAAAAAATATTTTTTTCATCGTAAGACACTATTTAAATGTTATAACAAGTGTATTATTGGCAGTACTTCGAGTAATTTGTAGCCCGATGCTTCTTGCAAATTTCAAAAATTCGAGTCCGAATTTATTGATATTATAATTATTTCCATTGTCATCTTTTAATGGAATACGCACATCATCAAATATCATTCTTTTATCAGTTGTACCTTGTATATGATAATTGTTTTTATAAGCGTGTTCACTCATCCAAAGTTCCAACTGGTCTGACAAGGTTAAACCATCATTGCCAATTTCTGTTGACATGGAAATGGAAGCGGTTTGTTCAAAACTAAAATCCACATTAATTGAACGTCCGTTGTTAACTATATCGGTGAATTTTACTTGAATAATATCAAGGAATTCATCAGCAACTTTTTCAACAGCCTTTGCTCCAAGTTTACCAATATCTTCAGTGTAGAATTTGCCACTTTCTCCCACCTTATTTGAGAGAGAGCCACCAGTTGAAATATCATACGCTGTAAGTATTGTTTTAACACTATTCCCAGTAGATGAAAGAACTATATCCATTTCCGCTTCTACATATATATCCGCACCCGATTGCTGGATAATCATTGATTTTAAATCTGATTGACTTTCTTGAGACAATCCCGATGTACGTGATAAAGATTTAAGTTTTGCTGCAAAGTCAACGGTCGTAAATCCTCTACTATCAAAAGCTTCACGTATTTTAGCTAATACAATTCTTTTATTGACATCATTTTCTATTACTTGAGAAATGTCTTCTCCTTGTTTGGTATATGGGATAACCATTATTTTGGGTTGGACTGTAGCTGTCTGCGCCCATGCCATACTACTGAGAAATACTGCCAGTAGTAGTATCATAATTTTTTTCATACGCTCTGTTTTTATAAACCGAATTTTCTTATAATTCCATTGTTTTCAAGATAAGTTCTCAATTGGTTCACTCTTATGCAGACATCTAATGTTATACATTTTTGTTTTAATGCGTTTTTCCCGTAGGGAGTAACTATGATAGATGATTCTACAAAGTTTTGATATTCTTTACTGTAAAAAGCATCAAAGAACTTCTTGTATTTGTTTTCGACTACGGCTTTATCTTCTTGTACAAGAGGCATACTGTGTTGAGTTTTCTGCGTTCCTACAAAAAGTAAAGTCTTTATTGCGGATAACTCTGCATCCATTGAGGCAATAGTAGCCTTTTTCCCATAACCGACACAACGCATTGAAACAGCATCTTTTGTTGCGTTTAATACGCTTACTTGATATTGTGCTGAAACTTCAAGTATAGCGGTCAACATTATTAGGCATATTATCAGTATTTTCTTCATCTAAACCGTTATTTTATAATAAGAAAACATTTGATTTGCTTATTTGCATTAAAGTTTTCGTAGATTGCCTTACCTTCTTTTTTACTAACCTTACATTCTGAATAGGCTTCTCCTTTTAATGCTGTCACAGTAACAATTCCCAAAGTAGTAGGTAGAATTTCTCCATCAAGAATTTCAAGCACCTCAACATTGAATTTATCCCCTACTTTTATCCCATGCTTTTTACCCGCTTTTATCAGGATAATTTCTGCCACACCATTTTTTTCTTTCACAATCTTCATAAGTTTAGCTGTAATGGGGAAGTTTATCCTAAAATATTCAGCCATTCTATCTTGTAAAGACATCATAGCCATTGTAACGGCACTTTCCGGAGAAAGGCACTCATCGCTTGCTTTTCCTTCAAAACTGGTTGCTTCCGTACTCAACCCCGTTGCCACATCCACAATCTTCATTTGAAAAGCGACACTTGCCTTATAACCTCTTATTGTTCCATCTCCATTTTTCATACGGTAAACGGGTATCTTGACAATCTCTCCGGTAATCATTTTTTCCGCAGCAACAGCAACATCTTGCTCTACAAGATTATCACTATCAATAAACGCCTCGCTTTTTTGTAATTCCAATTCTTGTGTTATTTTTTCCCGACTGGTACGGTCAACTACTCTGAAACGTTTACTATTGGTAAGCATTTCCACAACCTTTTCTGTCACCAATCCAGTATAAGGGCTATTTTCTTTACAAGAAAATTCTGCGACACCGACTACTTGGCGGTCATCATCATTTGACTGCGCATACCCTTTAAAGATACACGCAGTCATAATGATTGTAATAATAACAAATCTCATAATCAGTTAGGGATTATAGATTTTTACCCGATTTCAGAGTTTCGATAATTGTATTAACAGCCTTTACTTGAGCTGCACTTTCTTCCACTAAAATTGGAGTTGCGGTATTTCCAAATTCTACTACGGCTGTTGCAGCCTTGGCTGTTTTTGCAGCTTTTGCAGCTTTCATGGGATTCTTTTGCTTGGATGCCTCTTCTATCATTTTCTTTGCCTCGTCAGCAGCCGCTTGAACTTTATCCGTTGCAGCTTTTATGCTTGCGGCTTCTCCTGCTACAGTCGCTGCAAATGTTACCCATTCATCAAGAGTAGGTTTAGTAATTGTAACATCTGTTACACCATCTTGAGTTTCACCAATTTCTCGTTTGTACATATTTTCCAATTGTACACTGTTGGCAATCGCCAAAACTGCGGCATTCTTCACTGCATCCCCATAGCCATCCACATTTGCACTTCCTGATGTCTTGTAATCATTACACAATGCTTGCAATTTTGCAGCGCGTTCCTTACTTTTCTGAATGTCGTCCTTGATTTGAGCGTTGGCGGAGCATACCATCATGAAAAGAGACATGAGCATTAATACATATTTTTTCATAAAAATAACTATTGTGCCTTTAGAAACCCGATAAGGCGATTTTTTTGCTTAAAAATTTTGATTACATAATAAAAAACGTGGGCTTCCACATCCACTTGTCCGCTTCTGAGGTCCTGAGAAAACCTTGTTGGTGAACGAATGGAGTGTCTGCCCACGCCAATATGTTGCACGTTCCCATAAAAGTGTGCGGAGAGCATTATATACTCTCACTGCACACTCCGGGATACAATTTAACATACCCGTAGCATTCACTTCAGACATTGTCCATGACCAACAATTCGAAATTTCTCAGGTTTCAGAAAGCCACAAGACAAAGCATCAATGACGCTTTTATATTATGTAATATCTCGCCCACCCATCGTTGTTAATTCCACGGCGTGGACGACATAATGCAAATATACTTAAGTTCTATCATTCAAGCAAAAGAATATGGAAAAAGATACATCCGAATTTTGTTTTTCTCAGAAAAACTTCTTATTTTTGCTTCGTTAAAGAGTTGTTTGACAGCATAGCAACGCAAAACGCTGAAATTCGCAAGGTTGCTAACTCGTTACCGCCACTTCTCAAATACTTTGCTAAAAGTTTATTTCTCAATCAGTTAAGTCTAACTGACAAAAATCTAAAATATGATATGAAACATGAATGCAACTAAATCGAGATTGATTTTTCATCTTATAGCTATCGTAACTGTAATTATCTGGGGAACGACTTTTGTTTCCACTAAGATTCTCATTCAAAATGGCTTGACTCCTTCAGAGATATTCTTTTACCGTTTTGTTTTGGCTTATATCTGTATGTGGAGCATCTCCCGCAAGAAGTTTTTTGCCAATAGTATTAAGGATGAGTTTTTATTACTTTTAGCCGGACTGTGTGGAGGAACTATATATTTTCTTACTGAAAATACAGCACTGGGTATCACACTTGCTTCTAATGTATCATTAATTGTTTGCACGTCACCCATCCTGACAGCTTTCTTATCATATCTTTTTAAAAGAAATGAATCCTTTACGCGACATTTATTTTATGGCTCATTTATGGCATTAATAGGAGTAGGACTGGTAGTTTTCAATGGTAGTTTTATTCTCAAGATAAATCCATTGGGAGATTTCCTATCATTAATAGCAGCTCTAATGTGGGCTTTCTACTGCCTTATTCTTAAACAGTTAGATAGTCGGTATTCTACAGCATTTATTACTCGAAAAGTCTTTTTTTATGGAATAATGACAATATTGCCTGTTTTTTTATTTCGTCCATTGCATTGGGATATTTCCTTGATGCTACAACCTGTCGTTTGGGGTAATCTATTCTTCTTGGGTATCATTGCTTCCATGTTTTGTTTTATCTCTTGGAATGCTTGTGTAAAAGAACTGGGTGCGGTACAAAGTACTAGCTACATTTATATCGTTCCACTGGTAACATTACTTACCTCAGCCATAATTATAAATGAGAAGATTACTGTAATAGCATTATCCGGTTGTTTCCTTATATTATGTGGCGTATATTTGGCAGAAAGAAAAATATCCTTTACATTTAGTACAAAATCCAAAGTATATGAATGAAATAGATAAAATGCGTAAAAGTGAATTGGCTGATATGGAAAAGCCAGAAATACAAGCTAGTTTTATCCATGCCAAAAAGTTATTGGCCAAGATGAGAACAATGACTATTTATGATGAAGATTTTCGTCAAATATTAGAAGAATTGGTGCCGAATATCCCTATTACTTCCATCATTTGTCCGCCTTTTTATTGTGACCATGGCACCGGTATCAAATTGGGAGAACATGTATTTGTCAATTCTAATTGTACTTTTTTGGATGGAGGATATATAACTATCGGTGCCCACACCCTTATCGGCCCCAGCGTACAATTATATACTCCACACCATCCTATTGATTATATTGCAAGAAGAGAAACCAAAGAATATGCTTATCCTATAACAATCGGTGAAGACTGTTGGATAGGAGGAGGAGCTATTATCTGTCCGGGAGTAACTATTGGAAACCGATGCATTATTGGAGCCGGTAGTGTTGTTACAAAAGATATCCCGGATGATTCTATTGCCGTAGGTAATCCGGCTAAAGTTATTAAGAATTTAAATTGAGATTAAACAGAGAATGGTACCATAATCTATGATCCATTCTCTTTACTTTATTATCCGATATACACATTTACACATAAAAACAATCGATCGTTCCCACCTTCGGTTTCAAAATCAATTTTATCTTCACGAGCTAACCAGCCAATGGCGGCATTTAAATCTCTATCAGACAATCCGACCGCATCCTTCAATTCAGAATAGCTCCATCGTTTATTATTATTTAGAAGCTGCCAAACTTTTCCGGCATTTAAGCCAATTAAATTCTTATTCATTTTGAACTTTCATTAAATAGGTTAATAATAGAATGCTTAGTTATTTGTCGTGAAAATAGCATTTTATCATGTAAAAAGCTAAATTTCATATATAAATTTCATTTAAATGACGTTATAATTTAACATTATTTTCTTTTAGATTTCATCATTTCTCATTTAGTAGTGTTATTGATAGAGATGATAAGTCCCTTTTACAAAAATCTTATCTGTCTTTATTAAGCAAAACAGAATTTTATTTGTTATTGCATAAAACAAAATAATCAATAATGAATAAAATAATACCAGTACTTGTAGCGGTAATAATTTGTTTTAGTGTGGGAGTCATGGCTTCATATTTCCAGGTTGATGCTATTCAAACATGGTATCCATTCTTAAATAAACCATCATTAACTCCTCCTAATTTTATATTTCCTATTGTGTGGAGCATACTTTATTTTTGTATGGGGATATCGATAGGACTAATATGGAATACTAAACATAGAAAAAGGAAAATATTGAGATGGCTTTTTAGTTTTCAACTATTACTTAATTTTACATGGAGTATCTATTATTAGTTGATTATCAGTGTTATACGCTCTAAACGGTAGAAAAGTGACCGTATGAATTCTGATTAGATACGAAAAGGTGAAGATTTAATGTATTTAACTTTCAATCACATCAAAATTGCAGAAAATATGGGTGATGTGGGGTGGTTAACAGTCTCTTCATATGTCTTTTATTGCCACAGAGGTTCATTTTCCCAACCAACAGGGAATCCAAGAGCTGCCAGGTCTATCTCTGGAAACTTGCTGAACAAATTGTGCATTTTGTCAAGCATGTCATTGTTGGGAGAGATGATGTCAAGGAAATACTTGATGATGCACATGTTATAATAGATTCTTCGCTTGTCCGCAGGAATAGTAATCCAAGGACGAGTCATGCCTCTCATATCATTTGGAATAATCTTGTTGACTTTGTTCCAAACACGAGCGTGATGACAACAAGCGTTGCGAGTAAGCGTAAGCACAGAAAGCCAAGACTCAAACACTGGAGCATGAAGGCAGAAACGCTTGGCGATCTGCTTTTTGAGTCCTTTATCTTTCAAGTTCCTGTAGTACATATTCACGCTACCCATTGGGAGAAGTTCACCAAGAATCCATGCTGGTGGAAAAGGTTCTGTATATGTTCTTTTGAAGTGTTCTATAAAGTCTTCAGTAGAACGTTCATACTCCTTCGACAACATTGCCATACTATTGACGAAAATGGACTGATCACGAAAATGTGCAGAATTTGTAAGCCAATATATATCACCAGTCCGTTCAGCCGTCATATTCATTACGGCTTCTCTTACAGCAATTTCGATCTTCTCAATCTCGTTAAAAGGAGTAAGCGCAACTTTTTGTCAAAGCGATAAAGCATCATCACTTTGTTAAATGTAGCACCTTCCTTATACAGATGAAGAATCTTTGGAGTCTTCAACAAAGGATGCATATACGCAGACAATCGATAATAGCCAATGCTCTCCAAATACAATTGAGCCTTTTGCCTATCATTAATTATCAATCCACGATTTTCCAATAAGGTTACAAGTTCTCGTGGAGTCTTGTAATCTTTTCCAAAATTTCTCTTTGTCATAGCTTATAAACAAAAAAGCCCAGCCTATTTAAGCATTGTAAAGAGGCTCGGCTGGAACTAACGCTGCAAAAATACAAATAATCATTGATAATACAAACTTTTTAGCAAGAAAAATCACGCAAAAGTGGAATTCTTTGACATATTTATATTTAATAATGTTAAATCAAACCTTAAAAATCATATTTTACCAGCCAAAAAAAGTGGTTTCCAAGATAAAAGTGTTATCTTTGTAACGTCTATACCCATACCGGAAGCCCCGATGGGCAGAGGTTGGGCAGACATACATATGGTAAAAGGCGTTTTTGTACGCTTTGGTTTTGACGCTATAAGAATCTCGCAAATTCAACGACAAGTCAAGAACAAAGCAACAAAGAACGCCTCATGAGGTGTATTATATACAGCCCTCATTGGCTTCGGACGATTCCATTGTTCGTTGTTAAGAGTGCTTTCTATATACTTACACTGGCGTGGGGCTTTCGGCGTTGCTCGTTTCGACTTGTCGGGCAATGCGAGAGCCTTTATAGCGTGGAACGAGTGACAGAATAGGCTCCGCGCTTTTTCGTATGTATTCAAAACATTAATCAGTCAAACAACACAGAGTGGAGCTGCTGTTCTAATGGAAATGGCATGAGATTAGAAAAGTGGTTTATATCAAACTTAGATGATTCTCAAAGAAAAATCATCGTTCAAAGTATAGACGAAGATATCATAGTACAAGGTGCTGCAGGTAGTGGAAAAACTAATCTTGCTATCCATCGTGCACTACAGGCAAAGAACAAAGGAAGTTACGCCATAGTTATTTTTACTGTGGCTTTGAAAAGAATGATAGCTTATGGAATGCAGGCTCTCGGTTTAGACAAAGAGCGCATTGCATACGAATGGGCTTGGACTCATCGTGGCTTTGACCTGACAGGAGATGTATTTTGGGAAAAAGACAATAGGAATACCCTCTATCTGGTAAATGACTTAAATGTCAGAAAGTTTGAACGTACCGAAAAGGACAAAACGGCTTATGGAATAGATTTTGCAGATTGGGTGGATTACAAATTTTACTCAGCCTTTGGACGCAGGGTTAGTTGGTTTAAAGAAGTTCCATATCTATCAGGGTTTAGTGTGACTAATACTAATAAGTTCGAGTTGATTCCAAGTGGAACAATTTATAAGCAATCAGAAGATAAAATTGATTATCTTATTATAGATGAGGCTCAAGATTTTAACATCTCAGACTATCAAGGAAGGATAATACCTCATAAGGGGAAGAGTCTTTCTTTATTTGGAGATTCTGTGCAACAAATGAATTTTAAAGGAAGTTCAATAGATGAGATTGCTAACACTTTAGTCTACAAACGTCTCTCTTTGGATTACAATTATCGTCTACCAAAGACAATTGCTAAAGTTGCTCAGCAAATTCAAGATGTCAAGGTGGACTTGTTGACAAATAACATGAAAGATGGTGGCAATAGCGACTATCCTAATTATCCCAAACCGATTGTCACGAAATACTCATCTAGAGAGAAAGAATTGGAAGGCATATTAAATCGAATAAAAATGGAAGATTTAGATGATGTCGCAATTCTTGTTCCTGACGAGAGTGATGTACGTGAAGTAAATGATTTTCTGAATCAAAGAGGAGTAAATACACAAGTTCATTATCGAACTGGAAATGTAGTTCCGTTTAGAACTGTCAACACATTGGACTTTTCAAACAATGACCTACCATGCATCCTGACATACTATGCAGCAAAAGGGTCTGAATTTGATAATGTCTTTGTGCCTTTTGCTAATGAGGCGAACACTTGTAAAAGAAATGCTTTTTATGTGGCATGCACTCGTTCTTCACGCAATCTGTATATCTCCTACACAGGAAAGCGAACATCCTTTTTGAAAGATGTTTCAAAGGAAAATATAGTTGAAATTGAAAATAATTAGACCTATGTTTTATTATATAAGTACAAACTCATGGAACTTACTGGAATCTTTCGTTTCAGAAAGTATATCACCATTCTCTTTCTACCAAGTCAGAGGATATGGGAATAATTTGAGCCGTTATTTAGATGGAACAAATGAAAGGGCTAATTATCTAATTTTGTCAACAAAGAAAATTAATGGTGATTATGTCTTGAGAGTCAATGATGAAATTCTAGACAAATCAAATATAGCTCCTGTCAAAAATAGTAAGACTCTATTTACATACAATAAGACAATCTACTACAAAAAGGGAGCTGTTGCTTTTCAGTTCTCTTCAAGAGATTTACTGGAATCTCTTGTTGCAGAATCGCAAATATTGTTTGAAGTAAAAAATATTGAAAAGTACAAGTCTGAATTTATCGTAAAGACGAGCAATGCGTTGCCTATATCCACAGGAAAAATAGCAAATGCCATATCTTTTCAACTTCAAGAATATGTTGCACAAGACTGTATTTATGACAGATTAAAGGGGATGATTGTTGCCTTTACTCGTGCAATGGCGTTTGCAAAAAATCCCCAAGAACAAAAACTAATGTGTATATTGCGTGATTTAAAAAATTCATTTGCTGGATTAAATACACAAGTTATGGTTTCTGAAATCGCTGTTTCAAATGAGAGTAAATATATTTCTCTAATCCAAACAGCTAAAGGGATATATAATGGTACTGTTAAGACAAGGACAAACTTGTTTGATATTCTTATGCAACATTTCTCTGAAATTGTCAAATTGGCAAAGGCTCGTGCAGAAGAAATATCTCAGAATAAACAAGCAAATAGTACAGACAAAAGAGATTTCTTAATAACACAAAAGGATGCTCTAGAAAGCAAACTTTACAGCATGGAATGTCACGATGGTATTTCTGATTGGATAGAAGAACTTAATTCTATAAAAAAGAAAGAACGTGATAATGGTATCAAAATGGGGAAAAAACGTGAATATTTCAAAAAGGGAACTTGGGAATATGAGCGTAAGAAGTATCTCAAACAAGAAATCAAAAAATACGAAGATGAAAATTACGAATTTAAGTCCATAAAGCAGCAGATCGCAGATATAAAACAACAGATAACGAACATAGAATCAGGTTCATCTATGTATGATACGACTTTAGGAGCTTTGTTTGTCCGTGTTAGTGATATTATGAATGATCTTATCGGTAAAGCAAAAGTATCTGGTGAGGCAAACGGAAACATTGATTACTCTCGTTTCTCGCTAAAGAACTTAACTATAAGCATTGATGTACTGAATTCTGATGAAGAAAAAGTATTTCTTGATATCATAATGAATGAAGCTCTTATGTGCAAACAAAGAGGTTTGTCTGACGAAGTTGTATTGAACCTTATTGTTGAATCAGCCAACAAATATAAGTGCTTAGAATGCTCTAACACAGAAAAAGGTAAGCAAATACTTAGCACTCTTCGGGAATTTTGGTCATACAAGCACAACCAATGCTCATCATTTAGCATTCCCGTCAACTTGGTTGTATTGAAATCCTTGATGGCTTTCTTTATCAAACCTTTTGGTTTTGACCAAATTGACCGATATGCCCAAAATAGAGGCATTGATAGTAAAGAGTATGGATATATGCTCCGAGGGGCATTAATCGGTTATACAGCCTTTCCAAAGACTTTTACCGATGCACTTTATACCAACACGGATATATACATTCCTATGGATGAATATTTAACAGCGATACACAAGCAAGTCGAAACGCAACACCCCTGCGATTGACTTGTACACAACAAAAGGGGTTAAAAGAAATATTTATGGGAGTTTTAAAACTGTCTGTTATAGAAGAGCAGAACAAACAACTCAAAAATAGATTAAGAGTTGTTGGACAAAAAGGACATATTGTTCGCATTAGCAACTGTTATTGTCCTTGTGAGTGTTTCATCAGAGAAGGCGAAGTTACAATGTGCGACGATGTTGCCTCTGCTGGAAGTTGGAACATTGATTAAAGAATCACTAATTAAGGGAGAGCCATTGTTTAACACTTTGGCTTTCCTTATTTTATGCATATGGAAGCTATAGTATTTCAAACTCAAAACGAAAATTATTATTTGTATAGTCCTTTGAAAAAGGCAATATTGCCATTATCAAAGAATATGTACGATATAATTTCAAACGACAGAAATGAAGGAGACGAAACCTTTCGTCAGTTAAAGCAATATGGATATCTTGACAAATATACTTCATCATTTGATAGTTATATAACAGGGAATACTATACAAGGAGTATTGGTAAAACTATCACAAATCATATTTGAGACAACAACACTCTGTAATCTTAGATGCGAATATTGTTGCTATAGCGAAGGATATGATACATTTGATAGCCGAAGAGGTATGTTGGGGAATCTGAAATTTGAAACAGCCAAAGGCATAATTGATTATTTGGCAATTCTTTTTCAGAAAGAACCTCTATCAAATGCACCTAAAGAACCTTTTGCCATTAGTTTCTATGGAGGTGAGCCATTGATGAATTTCGCTGTAGTGCGCCAAATTGTAGAATATGCAGAACGTATAGAATTTCGCAACCGTTCATTGTTTTTTACAATGACAACAAATGCAATGCTTCTATCAAAATATGCAGATTTTTTGTCACGTCACAAATTCAAAATGCTAATCAGTCTTGATGGCAACAAGGAAAACGACTCTTATAGAGTAACTCCTAAAGGGAATCCTTCGTTTGACATCGTAATGATGAACTTGAAGTGTGTTGAGAATTTATATTCAGAATGGTTCGCAACATTTCGCTATAATGCGGTTTTCACAAATAAAAGTGATGTAAGGGAAATTGTTGATTGGTTTAAGATGCAATTTAACACAACGCCGAATTTTAGCCCCCTTCATGTTCCTACAGAGGATGCAAAAGATGGAAACAGAATTCTATCTATGCTTAAAACTTTTGAAATTCCAGAGGATATAGAGTTGGTTCCAAGTTTAATCACTCAAAATCCGCTCTTTAATCGAATTTTGGTTTTTACTACAAGGCTGTTGAACAATTCAGTTAGCAAAGAGAGTGAGCTACTCGTAGATGAAAGTATAGAGAATAGCACCTTGCCAACTGGTACATGTATTCCATTTTCAAAACGACTTTTCGTAAGCTATAATGGGAAAATACATCCATGTGAAAAAGTCAATAGGGATTCACCGTTAGGATATATTGATAATAGTGGCTGTGTTCATATTGATTGCAATGAGGTAGCAAATGGATTTATGAAAAGAATCACAGAAGTTTCATCTTTATGCAAGAAATGCTACATGCAATTTTGTTGCACTAAATGTTCTTTTTGTTATAGCAATGGTAAATGTGATGAGTTTACTTCAAAAAGTAAATTCGCAAAACTATTGTCAGATGCTGTATCATACATAGAATCCCATCCTGACATAATAGAAGTGGTTGAAGAAAACATTATAATAAAATGAACAGACTGTACATAATTTTTCCACATTGCTATATCAAGGCAACATCAAAAGAATTGCTCATATATGATACAATAAAGTTTAGTAGCATATATATGAGGAATATTGTCGTCCCATATAAAGCCGTCAATACATTAAATCAGTTCGGTTATATAGATGATTGCGATGACAACAAGACTATTTTGCAAAAAATCGCCAACAACGGAGTCGGATATTTCATACAGCCAAACAAGTCAATGCCTTATTTCCCCAAACGAGGATTACAAATAATGACCTCCTTAAATAAAGAAAACAAAGCTTTAGGGCACAACTTGGCATCATATACAAATATGATGTTGAAATCTATCACTTTTTTACTTAATAATACATTGTCTATAAATCTCAATTCATTTGCTTACAAGCAATTAGAGTATCCAAACGTTAATCATACAGAGATTGACATAGACACAATATTACTGCAACTTATTTCTTTTGACCTGGAAAGAATTGTCTTGTCTGGAGAAATTTCATGCGATAAGTTGGAAAGAATTTTAAATCTTGCCCAAACAAGAAACATACTTGTTGTTTTTAGAGTCCATTACTTGGCTTATCCTATTCAACATATACAAGATATGTTACGCAAGTATAGAACAATAATGGTAGAATTGCTTATCGATTCAGCTACCCCCTTAGATATTATAAACCTAAGAGAAGAAAGGTTAATCCTAAAATATATTGTAACAAATAATTCTGATTTAGACAAGCTTACGGGTGCAAAAGAAAATATAGTATTATGCCCTATATTCTTGGATGAAAAGAATATTACCCTACAGCTACAAATGGTTATAACCAAAGACGAGGTTCTTAAAATCAATCAAAATCTAAAAGACTGTTATTTGAAAGGTTACATAAATACATCATACTTTGGTCATATAACAATCAATTATGACGGGATGGTCTATTGTGTAAATCAGCAAATTGAGTCTTTACAAAATCGAGACCTTGCTTGTATTATTAATAATTGGGTTGGTTCACAAGACTGCTATTGGTATTTCACACGAAATAAGAAATTGGAATGTAAGGATTGTGCACTTCAGGTTCTATGCCCTTCCATTTCAATTTATGAGCAACTAAAAATATACAAATGTCCTTGTAGGGTTTAGACTTCACTTTATTATACATGAAGCCTTGTTTTAGCAGAAAACGAGGCTTCATGTATTGTTTAGTCCAAATTCTCAGACGTAATATCTATCGTGTTTTTGGTATATAACTTAACCATACAAACAGAATCCTTTATCTTGATTGAGATTTCTTCTTTTCTTTATAGAATATACCCAATCCTACTTTTTGTGTTCCGTCCCAATTCGTAAGTTGGTCAGCACAGCCATTGGAGCCACCGAGTGAAACGTATGTGTCTGCACTACATGACATATGGTCAACAAAAGCGAGAAAGTTGTCAATGGCGTTGTCTGTGAATTGAACTTCATTCGTGGCGAATAGTTTTGTCCAACTGGTGACACATTCCTGCTTGAAGTCTGTAAAACCTTTCCACGACATACCAGATAAGAAACTTTTTGCTGCCGATTCTATACTGGCTTTAGAGTCCAATCCAATATTATGCTTTACAGCAGATGCCATGATGCCGTAGTATATGGAAGCCGATTCTTTCTCGTTGAAGTTGACTCTGTCTGTTTTTGCAAAGGATGATAAAGCTCCATGTCCCTCATGGATGAACTTGTCAAGCACTCCTATGTATCTATTTTGCCGAGCCATGCTTTCACGTTTGGCTTCGGCTTCTTGCCGAGCCTTTTCTTTTGTTTCTTTCTCCTTACGTGCTTCCACTCGTCTCCATGCGTCTGTCATTTCAGGCTCTTGCCAAATGGCATTCCAACGAGCCTTCAAATCATTGTACATTTCCATAAGTGTAGTATTATAACTTTTGGCACTGGTGAGTTCTTCCTTCGCACAGACAAGTTGAGTAGTCACTCGCTCCACAGCCTTCTCGTCAAGTTGAGAGATGCGTTGTTTGACTTTGTTGTTTTCAGTCTTTAGCGCATCATTCTCGGCACGAAGCGACTTGTTCTCCTCTATCTGCTTATTGAGATTCTGCATATAGTAAGTGTATGTCTTGTTGACAGACTTGCGTACATCTTCATTCTGCTTGTCACGTTCTGCATTAACGGCTGCTACAAGAGCCTTGATTGCAGCGTAGATATTAGCCACACGCTCCTCACGCCACGCCTTTTGCCCGATAATAGTAGGGATCGGGATAGCAAGTTCTTTCTTTACGGCATTCATCGCTTCTTGAACTGGAGCCTTGATGTTGAGAAAAGGAATGGTCAGCTCCTTCTTGTCGATCAGGGCAAGTACAGCATACTTCTCCACTTTGTCAAGAGCGACTTTCGCCTGACGTTCAGCTTCAAGCATCACCTTGTTCTTATGCTTGCGTCCTCGCTTTTCTTCCTCTGAAAGTTCATCATAGGAAAAGCCTCTTGCCAAGCCATACTTATGCCCTACCTTGTTGTAATAGTCAGTATGCAGTTGGGAAAGGTATTGTGATTTGTCCTTTGCTCGCTCTCCCCACACTTTGGCATAAGAGACCCTTTCAACAACACCCTTTGCCGCTTCCGATTTTGTGTAGTTGTCACGTTCTTCTTTTGGAAGTGCTCTCCATTCCTTGGTAGAGAGAACCTTTTCTGGATTATCCTTGTGAATGTACTTGCTTCCGATGCGCCCACGTTTCCTTACTTGTTCAACAGGCACGGTCTGCACATGGGCATGGATGCTTGTCTCGTCACAATGCACATCAAAGCCGATGACATTCTCTTCTCCCCATTTCTCACATGCAAAGCGGTAGGTGTCCAATGCCCAGTCATAGATGCCTTTTTGCAATACAACTTTGCTGTGGTCAGCATTTGGATCTGATGTGTTGAGTTTCTGTTCACCAAAGGCAAGCCTGTTAAGCACATCATGGTCACCACTGAAGATGATGCCGACAGTGCAGTTCGGACTGTTCCTTGAAACTTGGTCGGGACGCTTGGCATCCATATACGGCTTGAAGCCAAGTTCATCAAGTCTATGCTGCAAGCGTTCATGCAACGGCACAGACTGGGAACCAAGAGGCACTATCTTTCCACCCTTGACTATCTCAAAGTTGAGTCTCTTGCGTGAATAGTTATAATGGTTGTTCTTATCTATGTCTGCGTTTTTTAGTTGGTAACGCTTCTCGTCCCAACCTCTGCGTTCCGCCTCGTTACCCACTTGGGACGAGAACGATTTTTTGTCTGTGCCTACATGGATGGCGGCACGTGGTATGTTTCTTTCCATAAGAATCTTGTTTGAGTTTGTAACATTGTTATAGTATAACTGGTGACAGGTCTCGGGCGGAGCCTGAGCATAATAGAAGGACTTTTTAAGTGAACAGTGTCAGCAAGTGAATCTAAAAGTCCCTATTATGTTTAGGACTTTTGTGAAAGTCCGTCACGCAAGCGTGCTCGCAGATTCTTATCAACTCTGCTATGGCTCTTCCACCAACACCAACCCAAGACTGTCTATCAAATGTTGGAGTGGTGGATGTTGCTTTATCAGCCTTTGTAGCGCCATCTGCGGTGTTTCCGTCATCAGCAGGAAGTCGGCAATGTCAAGACCATTGGTCTTTTGTTCATCGGTGGCATTGTCTTCCAAGATATTGCTTATGACAACCCTTTTGCAAACAGATTGCAGCAATGGAATTTTTGATTTCCATTTGTCCGTTGCTCCAAGGTCAGGGAACAGAATGATGTCCCGACCTCCCAATACCTTGACAGCGATTTGGTTGAGACAGCCATGCATACCTCCAGTTGCCAGCCAGATGAAATTGGGGATGAAATGGGATGCGATTATGGCAGTTTTTTCACTCTCGACAATAGCGACCGACATTGTGGGATGCTGTGCCAGCAAATGCTCACCAAAGAAACATTGGCACAAGTTGAAATCTGGAAGATGAAGAAAAGCATGCGCCCATCCAACATAAGAACGAGGCTCTTTCACACGATGTCCGTCTTTGGGATTATATAGCATGACCTTGCCAGTCCTCACCTTATCATCCTTGTCAACTTGCCAATAAATGGTTGAACCTCCCCACTTATATGATGTTCCGACATGATACATCTTCATCAGCCTTTCTGTCTCTTGTTCACCAAAGACCTTGGAAAGGTACTGGTATAACGGATTGATTCCGTAATGAGACAAGGAACGCTCCATAATAGCGTTGGCGATATAGGACATAGGCTTTTCTACGACTTTCGGTTGGGTATTCCTTCTTGTCGGATTTGACAATTTGTCCTTAGACAGAAAGTCTGGATACTCACGGAAATAGTCTTTAGGAGTATAGTTATACCCACAACTATGCTCATGGTCGCATTTGCCTACATTGTCAGGGAAGGATACTTCCCCCTCATCATCTATGTATCTTGTGAAACAACGCTTGCGCTCACAATTCGGGCATGTGTAACGATTACCCAATCTGTATTTCTCCAAGTGAAATCTATACTCGTTCATCATCGTAACTGAAATGAATTATTGGTGAATTTCAGCTTTCAGTTCTTTCATGTTTTCAGTTACGCACTTGTCAACTGAAAAACTGAAACAAATGAATACTGAAAACAGGTTGGTTTATGTTTCAGTTGCCTGTCCTGTTTCGAACTTTACTTTTTCGTAAAATCCTTTCTTTGCCTTTGTGATTAGTCCAGACTTCATAAGCTCCTTTATATAGTTCATCACAGTACGGTCTGTAACACGCAGATTCTCCATTCCCGTTTTAATGGCAGTTTTTGTGTCAAAACTGTCTTCCAACAGATACAGCAACTCCTTGGACATAGAATCACAGGTGTCTTCAGCAACAAAGGCTCGGCAGCGTTGATAACAATTCTCACAATATTCATTGAGTTGTAATGCTCCTTTTATGGAGTCCACATCAATACTTTGCAGATGGCTCTCGCCACAGGCGTATCTTAGAGCTTGGAGCAATAAGGCAATGCGTGCGACGTGGGTATTGTGCTTCATCACCCTCGTTTCAACATCTTCATCGTCCTCTATGGCATTGATGGCATCCACATTTCTGTTCCACCAACCAAAGAAAAGGGAATGTGCGTCCTTGTCCATATAAAGGATATTTGGACAACATTCATTTGTGTCATTACACCTTGCATAGTCAAGTCCAAAGATTTTCCCGATGATGTCAGCCCATTTTCTTGAAGCCTCGCTCTGGCGCACATGGCTGTCTTCCTCATCCAGCCAGTGTGGAACTTTTTTGGATTTGGGATATACAACCAGAATACGGTCAAGAAAACCTGTATCCATGAATTTGGAAGCCATCAGTTCCTTCATTCGTTTGGTCTGTGTTGTACCGATGATGTTGACACATGGCTCTTCTACACGTTGTGGACGGTCATTCTTGACACGTGTGTTCTCCAAGTGGCATCCGCTCCAGATGGAAAGCAGGCGTTCAAGCATGGGATTTTTCCCATACCTGTCTGTATTGGCAAGCAGTCCGAGAATTTCATCATAGTTGATGGCTATGCCACGCAAGTTGTTGTAATGCTCCAATACCAGAGCCTCCAATGTAAAGTCATCCAATGTGACCCTTTCCAGAATAGGCTTCTTCATTTCCTTGCTTCCGCTTTCCTTTGTTGCACATGCTGCCTCATATAGGTCAAGTTCATAGCAAAACTTGTCAAACAGCTTTCGTTCATACTCCCGAATTGGCTTGTATGCAAGCTGTAATGGTGGAGTTTTGCCCATGCCAGGTCTGCCAACCAATATGATATAAAGGGCGGCATTCGTGTCCCAATCCTGCTTAACGTGAATACGATAGGTATTGCCAAGAGCCGCTGATGCTGCCGACAGCATGGACATGGCGACATAATCCACCTTGAAATTGCCGTGCACCACCATGTCTATGATGATGGACTGCATTTTTTGTGGAAATACCTCAAGAGGGAAGCCGGAGTCCGCTAAAGACTCGGCTTCCATGTTGATTTTATTACAGAGTTCAAGCGCATCCATGACATTACCAGTTTAAGGGTTTCGGCTTGCGCTTGTTTCCTGCAAGAATGGCTGCGTTCTCCTCCTCTGCTGTGAGAGGTACAGGATTCTTGCGGTTCGTCTCCAGCCACTTGTCAAGTTCGTCCTGATAAAGGCAATAACGCTTGCCCGGCTTGGTGGCAGGAATGCTGCCGTTTCCAAGTTTCATGTAGAGAGTTGCCATCGGCATTTTGAGATATGCCGATGCCTCCTCCACACTCATAGGTATGTGCGTGTTCGCCTTTTGTGGCTTGTTCTGTGATTGCAGATTGGTGATCATCTGCTTCATGCCCACCACTTCATCCCGAAGCTGGGCAACGACCATTGGGAGGTCGTTGAAAGTTAATTCCTTTGTCATATACAAGTTGTTCTAAAAAACTGGGACAAAGGAACAGAATGATGCTTCCGTTACTCCCATCCGTGACAGTCATTTGTCATTCACGAAGGAATAACTCTAACAATGGGGATTATTCGGGAGTTTCCTCCTTCACATCATGGAAATCGTATCTACCATTGGCAGGCTCGTCAATAGGGATTATATCATTGGAGCATGGTGCTTTCAGGTTCTTCAATGTGCTGTAGTCCAAGCCTTCAAACGGCTTTGGAAATAAAGCCTTGACAAAGGCTATTCGCATTGCCATTGTGTAATCACGTTTACCCAAACGTTCTGCGATATTCCACACGAAGTGTCTTAAAGGGATATTCTCAACATTTTCCTTGAAACGGTTTATTGCTATCGGGGTATAGTTGGTGTCGTTGCTCCATTCCTTGACTGCCTCAATTACCTTGTACAAATCTTCCTCATATAGAAACCTTGACATGGTACGATGCACATAGTCAAGTACGGCCCTCGTTCGTTTTTCCTTTATCTCCTGTGCTTCTTTTTCTTGTGCCTCTACACACTTGGCATAATCCTCATGACTGTATTGTGCTGACTCTGTTTGTGGTAATGTTTGCTTTGGCTGTTCTTGTTCTGTTGCTGGCTCTGCTTCTACAACGTTTTTCTTTGTCTTGCTGTTGCTACCAATGGTCATCAGTTCATAGGGATAATTCACCATAGAAATGAATATCGCCCAAAGCAGGATGTTGCTCCCTACAAAGATGATTGACTCGACAAACAGACTTTGGTGAAAGTCATTGCCTACATACATAGCCACGACAAGAGAGATGGCGAGAATTGCTGTACCAACAAAAGCGTAGATGGTACAATCTGAAGTTGTCTTGTTTTCTATCATTATCGTATTCGTTTTATTGTTATTCGTTCAAAAACTTCCACAAAGTTAGATGCAGAAGCATGTAAAAACCGCATTTACGTTCTCTGGCACTCTTTCTTTTACGCTTTATTAGCGTTCTAATATGATATCATACTCTGAATCATACTTTAAACTGCTCATTAGTGCCAGTTGCTGCTTATTGCTGGCTACAAAGGTAAGGGCAAAGAAAAGGGATATTTGCAGTTCCTCCTCAATATCAACAGAAATTGGAATGAATTTGTCGAATTGGTTCTATCCATGACAGCAAATAGAACCAACAAAAAGAGAAAAGGACTATTGGAACACTATAATTCCAACAGTCCTTTTCTGCATGTTATTGTCAAATGGTTACTTCTTCAAGGTGATACAGCCAACCGAAGCACGCTTCTGAGCATCGGAAATCTTGGCATACACTTCTGTCGTTGCCACATTCTTATGACCGAGATAACGCTGCACAACCACAATACTTGTTCCTGCGTCCAACTGGAGGCAGGCGAAGCTGTGCCTGCTGCAGTGCAACAGAATAGCCAAAGCAAGCGACTGTGGATAGGTAAAGATAAAATGTAAACCGTTAGGAATAAGCGATATTTCGGTATTTTGCGCAGTTGAGAAAATGCAAACTACAACAGAATATTGAGGTTGTTCAGTTACCAAACCGTTAGCCGGGCAGTTACCTAAACGGGAACAGGTAACGGCAAGCGATGAAAAGAAATCCTCACTGTTTTGTTTGCGTTAATACACAGTGTTTTGCGTATCAAGAGACGCTTATATGGCAAGTAAATTTGCACTTAAAAATATAAGCGTATGAAAGTAGAAAAATTCAAGGTACTGCTCTACCTCAAAAAGAGCGGATTGGACAAGTCGGGCAAAGCCCCGATAATGGGACGCATCACGGTGAACCGCACGATGGCGCAATTCAGTTGCAAGCTGTCATGCCCTCCCGAACTGTGGAATCCCCGTGAAAGCCGTCTGAACGGCAAAAGCAAGGAGGCGGTGGAAACCAATACCAAGATTGAGAAACTGTTGCTTGCTGTCAATTCGGCATTCGATGCTTTGCTGGAGCGTAAGCAGGAGTTTGATGCTATGGCAGTCAAGGATATGTTTCAAGGCAGTATGGATACACTGATGACCTTATTCAAACTCTTTGACAGACATATCGAGGAAATCAAGGCGCGTGTGGGAATAGACGTGTCCCACCGCACACTCCCGAACTATCTTTATACCCGTAGCCGTCTTGCTGATTTTGTCAAAAGCAAGTTCAAGGTGTCCGACCTTGCCTTCTGCCAGCTCAACGAACTGTTCATACGGGAATTTCAGGAGTATATCGTCATTGAAAGAGGATTGGGAGTCCAGACGGTACGCCACTATTTGGCTATTCTGAAAAAGATTTGCCGTATCGCATTCAAGGAAGGATACTCGGACAAGTTGTATTTTGAACATTACAAGTTGCCCAAACAGAAAGAGACACCGCCGAGAGCGTTGTGCAGGGAAGATTTTGAGAAGATACGGGACATCGAGCTTACCGGATGCCGCCCGGAACATTCCATAGTCAGGGACTTGTTCCTTTTCGCCTGTTATGCCGGAACCTCGTATGTGGATGTGGTTGCCATCACTCCCGACAACCTCTCAAAGGATGATAACGGGGCTTTATGGCTGAAATACCGCAGGGGCAAGAACGGGCAGTTAAGCCGGGTTAAACTGCTGCCCGAAGCGATAGCCCTCATAGAGAAATACCGGGATGACACACGAACCACCCTGTTCCCTGTCATTCCTTATCAAGCCCTGAAATGGTGTCTGACGAGCATCAAGATGAAGGTCGGAATCAAAGGGCGGTTATCCTACCACATGGGACGGCACTCGTTCTCGACCCTGATGACACTCGAAAACGGTGTCCCTATAGAGACCGTCAGCAAAATGTTGGGACACGCTGATATAAGAACCACTCAAGTATATGCCCGTGTGACCCCAAAGAAACTCTTTGAGGATATGGACAAATACATCGAAGCGACAAAGGATCTGAAACTCATACTCTAATCCCATTAAAACAAAACAATTATGCGAAGTACATTTTCAATATTATACTACATTAACCGCAGCAAGGTCAAAGCGGACGGAACCACCGCCATCATGTGCCGTATTACGGTTGACGGCAAGAGCAGCGTGTTTTCAACAGGCTATTATTGCATCCCCGAAGATTGGAAAGCCAAGACAGGAGAGGTGAAAAATGTAAGGACAAACAACCTTCTTGGTGAACTGCGCACCAAGATAGAATCATCCTATGCCAATCTGTTGAAGGATACCGGGATGGTTACAGCGGAGATTCTGAAAAATGAAATCACCTGTGTGGCTGCCATACCGGTCACACTGCTTAAAACCGGAGAGGAAGAACAGGAAAGGCTTAGAATACGCTCCGAAGTGATAAATTCCACTTCTTCCTATCGCCAGTCCAAATCCTCACAGGCATATCTGCACGAATACCTTCTGTCATTGAACAGGCGTGACATCGCTTTCGAGGATATTACCGAAGATTTCGGTTGGGACTATAAACTATACCTAAAAGCCAAAGGGTGCGGAGCCGGACATATCAACCACTGCCTTACATGGCTGAACAGGCTTATCTATATTGCCGTTGACAGAGAAGTTATCCGTTTCAATCCGCTTTCGGATGTACCTTATGAAAAGAAGCCAGACTACAAGCTAAGACACATAAGCAGAGCCGAACTGCAACGGATTATGGAACAGCCCATGCCGGAAAGGTTGCAGGAACTTACACGAAGGGCGTTCATCTTTTCTGCCTTCACTGGGCTCTCGTATGTCGATGTGAAAAGGCTTTATCCCTCACATATCGGAATGACAGCGGACGGAAGACGTTTCATCCGTATCAACAGAAAGAAGACAGATGTAGAATCCTTTATACCGCTTCACCCTGTGGCAGAACAAATTTTATCGCTGTATAACACCACTGATGATAACAGTCCGATATTTCCTTTGCCTAAACGTGATACGCTATGGTACTGCATCCACGAAATTGGCATTGTGGCAGGCGTCAAAGAAAATCTCAGCTACCATGCGAGCCGCCATTCGTTCGGAACTTTAACGTTATCAGCAGGTGTGCCGATAGAGAGTATCAGCAAGATGATGGGGCATACGAATATCCGAACGACACAAGGCTATGCCAGAGTTACTGACGATAAAATCTCGGAAGATATGGACAAGCTGATGGAGCGAAGAAAGAAAATGTCGGCTGGCGAAAAGAAAATATCATAAATAATCACCATTAGATAAAGGAATTATGAACAGAGGAATAATAACAATCAATGAAACGGGTGCAGTTACTATGCCGACTATACCTATATGGATAACCAAGTTTGAGATAGCAGACCTATTCGGGGTATTCTCGTGCGACATTCGCAAGGTGATACATACCATTTACAAGAACAAGGAACTGAATGAAGCCGATACAATGCGGTATATCAAGCAAACTGATGGCATCAGCTATGATGTATATAATCTTGAAATGATTATAGCCATTGCATTTAGAATATGCAGTAAAGAAAGTATCCTGTTCAGACGGTTTGTAATAAATGAAATCTGCGCCACCAAGAAGGGAAGCCCGGTCACATTGTTCTTTTCTTGTGGCAAGGGCGGCAACCTATGGTATAGTTGAGGTTCATCCCGTCAACCGCCCGTTCCCGATGCACGGATACAAAGGTAGCGTGTGGCTTTGACGGCATTGGCAAGGTCGAGCGGCAGAGCCGTTTCGGGCAGAATCTTCCTCAAACAAGGTTGAGCGTATTCTGCCCGAAAACTTTGCCACTGCCAGCCACACACATTTGGGGCATCCTCGTGCGGAAACAATGAAAATTCAAAAGAAAATAAAAGACCATGATAATAAAATTTTATGATATGGCTTGCTAAATCAGTTTTTTTAGGCCTTGTAGCTATGAAGCTATATAAAGGCTTGTTTTATTGTTTTATATAATACATTTTCAAAGGAATTTGCTATATTTGTAGTCTAATTCAATAAGATATGTCAAAAGGAGAAAATAAAAATTGTTTTGTAATCATGCCTATTGCTGATTGTGACGGGTATGAAAAAGGACATTTTGCTCATGTCTATGACGATATTATAAAACCAGCAATAGATAAAACAGAGTTTACAGCAATAAGGGCAGATGAAGTAAAGGAAACAAACTTTATCCATTTAGATATACTAAAAAAACTTATAGATGCTCCGATAGCTGTTTGTGATTTAAGTACGCGTAATCCCAATGTATTGTTTGAACTGGGAATACGACAGGCATTTGATAAGCCTGTCGTTTTAATACAAGAGAAAGGTACTCCTAAAATATTTGATATTGCTCCCTTGAGATATCTTGAATATTCAAAAGAGATGAAATATCACGAAGTTCTGGAAAGCCAAAAAAGTCTACAAGAAGCTATTGAAGCAACTAAAGCGGCAGAAGGAGATTCTGGAAATATAAATTCTATTGTTAAGTTAATGGCCTTAAGTTCCCCTGCTATTATACCTAATCTTGACAATTCCAATAAAGAAGTGCTAGCTTTAGATGTTATGCGTTCACAAATGAATGACCTGAAAATGATGATGGAAATGATGGTACATGAGGGGCGAAAAGGTATATCTAGGCGTAGCTCAATTGCAGCTATTGAATACGAACGAATTGTTAACAAATTAGATAAAATTTCATCTTTGAAAATGGATATAGAACAAGCTGATCGAGAATATACAAAGTTGATGCGTGATACAGAGGAAATTATGATGAATTGTGGTGGAGAGTTAGATCATCGGATGTTCAAATATTTAATGGATAAAATTTATCGACAAAGAGAAGAGTATTTTTCAACTCGATAAAATGTATCTAAAATTATATTTGCCCGTCAGTCACCCGTTCCCGATGCTCGGATGCAAAGGTAGCGTGTGGTTTTGAAGGCATTGGCAAGGTCGGGCGGCAAGAGCCGTTCCGGGCAGAATCTTCCTCAAACGGAGTTGAGCGTATTCCGCCCGAAAACCTTGCCATTGCCAGCCACACGCTTGAAAGGCATCCGGCAACGGAAACAAGCGACTGACGGGAAATCAGAAGAAACAGAGGAACGGCTTACAGACGAAGCTAAACATTGATGCTTCATCCGTAAACCGTTCCTTTTTCTTTTTGTCGAAGTTCCATTGCTGCCGCAAACTTAGGGCAGACAGCAAACTGCGCTCCTTCAAGAAAATCAGGTTGCTTTCAGTCGGTAGGCGGATTGGTAGCCGTCAGCCAGCAAACTTTCGATGTCGGATTCACGGTAGAGGATTTTACCTCCCAACTGGATGTAGGCAATGCGCCCCTCGTTGCGGTAGTCCTGAAGTGTCCGGCGGCTCACCTTCAACCGTGCCGACACCTCCTTGTCGGTGAAGAAACGCTCCCCATTCAGTGTCGGGCGATAGTTGGCGGTCAGATGCTCTACATTGTCCAGCAGTCGGTCGAGGCTGCCCATGAAGTGGATTATCCACTCGTTTTCTTTGTTAATCAGTTCGTTCATATTACTTTGGATTTAGTGGAATTGTTGTCATTACTCTATTCGGTTGTCAGATTGTCCTGCCTTTGAATCTCGCTTCCTTTCGCCTGTCCTCCACAATGGGGACGATACGCTGCACGTCTTCGGGTCGGTAATAGGTCTTATGGTTTATCTGTGAATACCCCAACGTGCCGTTGTCCCGAAGCGTCTGCAACGTGCGCGGGCTGATGTTGAGCATCCGGCACACGTCCTGATTGTCCATCCACTCGCTCATCTTCTTTTCGCCGTGCCTATGGCAGATGGCATCCATCCGGCTGACGAAGCGGTCGAACTTGGCGACCAGTTCCTCAAAGGTTTTTCTCTCGATTGATACGATTTCCATATTGTCTTTCTTTTAGTTGTTATAGTTTCTTTTGTCGCAAAGAAATATATAATCTGTTATCCGACAATGGATTTTTCAAAACTGGCAGCATGTTGCGTCGGTGTGGCAGTGGTTGTCCGGGGTACAGATTATCGCTATCACCTTAATTTCGGTTTTTAGAGGGGAAGCCGCCCCCCAAATAAGGGCTTAATTCAAAATCGCCTACGATTGAGCCTTTGCCCTTTCGGTCATATATATCCGGCAAAATGGCGAAGTCCTCACCGCTTTGTCAACCGCCCTAAAGCAAAACCACACAAAATTGCCTAAGAGAACCCAAGTGCTTGACCGACTGTATTAAAGCACCTTACTTTGCTCCCGATAATCGGTCGAGGTGCTTACCAAGACCACAGTTAATAACTTAATCAATTTGTTTTTTACAATGAAGAGAGAACCAAGCATTACAGAGCAGCAGGCTCGTGAAATCGTGGAAAAGATGGGACGCAGGGAATCCCACAATTCCAAGTTTATGGACGACTTCTACAGAAGGGTCGGTCTGGAGCCGGATGAAGCGGAACAGCCCGGCAAGACCGTCACGGAAGAAACGGAGACCGCTATGGCTGATGAACCGTCAAGTGTGGCGACCGAAGGAGCGGCAATACCGCAGAAGCGTGTCAGCAGCAAGCAGCGCAGGCTGTCGCTGGAGGAGTACCGCGCCACCTATCTCCAAGTTCCCAAGATTGTCAACCGCAAGCCCGTGTTCGTCAGCGAAACGGTGCGTGACGAACTTGACAGGGTTGTCCGTTTCCTCGGAGGGAAGGGCATGAGCGCATCGGGGCTGATTGAGAATCTCGTCCGTCTGCACCTCGACACCTATCGGAACGACATCGAGCAGTGGCGCAAGCTCTGACGGGATTACAGAAAGTCGGTCAGGCCGGTGAATACACTTCATCGGCTTGACCGATTCCCAAGATGAGTTATTACACTCAGAACCCAATCCGACAGGCGGAGGATTTTTGTGTCCTCAAAGACACAGCAAGATATATTTTCAGTTACCCGAATAATTCTAAGTAACTGAAAATCCTTGCACGCCGTGGGCAGAATTATCCTCCGCAGTCGGATAATTTCGGGATTCATTAATCAAAGATTAAACAATGGACAAGCCATAAAATTGAAAAAATAAGAAGCATGAAAAAGAAGAGTAAGTACGGAAGGAATCCCACGTTGAACCCGAAGACGCACTGCGTGATGGTGCGCTTCGACGATGTGGAATGGAACAAATTCCTGACGATGTACGAGGAATCCAACGTGTATGCGAAAGCCGTCTTTCTAAAGGCACACTTCTTCGGGCAGAAGTTCAAGGTATTGAAAGTGGACAAGACGCTGGTGGACTACTATACCAAGCTGTCGGACTTCCACGCCCAGTTCCGCTGCATCGGCACGAACTACAATCAGGTCGTCAAAGAACTACGCATCCACTTTTCGGAGAAGAAGGCGATGGCGTTGCTCTACAAGCTGGAGAAGTGTACCATCGACCTCGTGAAACTGAGCCGGGAGATTGTGGAACTTTCAAGGGAGATGGAAGCTAAGTGGCAACAAAGACAGAGTTTGCAATTCCATCCTCAATGAATTATTGATGAGTGAACGAGGTGCTGGAGCGTGAGATACCGCAGTTGCAGGAGATAGCGGGCAAGGTGTGGAAGAAGGAGGACGAACTGAAACAATTGAAGTCCGAACTTGCTGCCCTCGACCGCAAGATACAGCTGGAGCTTGCACCGCCAACGCCCGAAGTCGCCGAAAAAAAGAACGATGATGTTGAAAAAAACATCTCAGAGTTAAGGACTAATCAAGTATTTCCAAAATCCGGGTTACGATTATGATATATTTTGGAGGGGTGTCCAAATTGGATTCCCCTTCAATTTTATCAATAATCTAAAAACTGGAAATATGGCAACAATCAAATTAAAATTTCGCCCCTCATCTATACCCGGAAAAGAAGGTGTATTGGTGTATCAGGTAACACAAACCCGTGTAATCAAGCAGATAAAAACCGGTTGCAAACTGTTTGAGGAAGAATGGAACTCCGGTGACATTCATGTAGTAACACCAAGCAGAGAGGAATATATCAAGGATTTGAAGATAGAACTTGCAGAGAAAGAGAAAAGGATACGCTATATAATAAAGGTATTGGAACAAACTCTTCAGACATATACTGCCGAAGACGTCATCAGAGCATATATGTCACCCGAAAGGCAATATGACACCCTTTTCACATTTACAAGAAATGTAATCGCATCATTGAATACAATAGGAAAAACACGGACTGCTGAAACGTATAATAATACGCTTAACAGCTTCATGCGTTTTAGAAACGGACGAGATTTATTTATCGGAGAATTAGACTCGGAAATAGTAGAAGCCTATGAAACATATATGATAAAGGCACTTGGATTGAAAAAAAACACCTCTTCATTTTATCTGGGCATTTTACGAGCCATTTATAACCGCGCTGTTGACAAAGGACTTGTTATGAGTACCAATCCTTTCAAAAATGTGTTCACAGGAATGGATAAGACCATCAAAAGGGCTATTGATGTCAATAGCATACACCGAATCATAATGCTGGATTTTTCTGAGATTCAGCGTTATGATTTTGCACGCGATATGTTTTTATTTTCCTTCTATACACGAGGAATGTCGTTTGTGGATATGGCCTTTCTTAAAAAGAAAGATCTCAAGAATGGAATATTGTCATACAAACGCCAAAAGAGCGGACAACAGCTTTTCATTCATTGGGAAGATTGTATGCAACATATCGTTGATAAGTATGACACAGACAACTCTCCCTATTTACTACCGATTATTACCGACATCGGTACAAACGAACGAAAACAATACCTTTCAAAAATACATAATGTCAATCGGAATCTTCAAAAAATAGGGCAACTGTTAGGGCTTGAATTGCCATTGACCTTGTATGTTGCCCGCCACTCATGGGCAAATATCGCTTACAACAACAATATACCCGTTTCAGTCATAAGTGAAGGATTAGGACACGATTCCGAAAAAACAACAAGAATATATCTTTCGTCATTGAACGCAAATAAAATAGATGATGCCAATAAAATGATACTGGAGTTTGTCAAAAAAGGCAAATAACGGTATCCCTCACATGTCAATCTCCTATAAGCAGATGTCTTTCGGGGTGCAAAATTAGCAAAATTCCCTCGTTTAACAAAGAATTTTTGCCAGAAAAATTCAAGATAACATCCTGATTGTGATTAAAATGACACACAATTTCTATTCCTTAGGTGGTCGTTATATGCACAATTTGCTTGAAAATCAACAAATTAATTTTATATGAGCATCTGCTTATAGGAGATGTACATGATTTGAACTGAAAACCAAAAGGTTGAATACAAAACCGTATATAAAATAGTATAAGGCGTATGAGATTAAGTCAGATTGCGATTGTATTGATTATATTCTTATCAGGGATAACTGAAATAGCAGCACAGGATGTTGCCATAAAAACCAATGGGCTTTACTGGCTTGCCGGTGGAACTATAAATGGTGGAGTTGAAGTTGCGACAAGTAACCGCGTGACGCTTCAACTTAGTGGTTCGTACAACCCGTGGACATATAAAAATGATAAAAAAATGCGCTTTTGGCTTGTCGAGCCGGAAGTGAAGTATTGGCTGTGCGAAAAATTTGAAGGCCATTTCTTCGGTCTGCATGGACACGGAGCGCAGTTCTTCGGTGGATTCCACGACAAACGCTATGACGGTTACATGGCCGGAGGCGGCATCACCTATGGATATAACTGGATTCTCTCGCCGCACTGGAATCTTGAAGCTGAAATCGGATTAGGTTATGAGAGGCTTTGGTATAAAGAAAGCGACCGCATACCATGCATCAAATGCTACGAAAGAAAACATAAGAATTATGTCGGTCCGACAAAGGCCGCTATCTCATTGGTCTATATATTCTAAATGCAGATTCGTATGAAAAGAAGTATTATATATCCAGTATTGTTGGCTACTTCGGTCGGCGTATTCACGGGATGCGCCACACAAAAAAAAGTAAAATCGGTGACAGTGGAGCCTGCATTAAGCACACTCACGCCGGATAGCGCAAATATGGCTCAAGTGCAGGTTACATTCAATGTACCCGGCAAATATTTTTCAAAAAGAAGTCGTTTGGTCATTTCTCCTCAATTGATTGTGGAGGACAGTGTGCTTGACGAATATGAACCGCTTGTGCTTGATGCTCCCATCTACAGTAAGAAAAAGCATCGCAAGGAGGTACTTCACGGATACGAAGATCCGTATGCTCGACAAGCGGTTAAAATAGAAAAACTTTCAGAAACGATAGCCATACCATTCAATGAGAGTGTAGAGATTCCTGAAGGGGTGGATAATGCCCGGATTGTCGGTGTGGTATCCAATGACGGTTGCGGTCAATGCACTGGTATTGACACGATTGACATTGCAAACGTCAGTGTTCCAGTTTCATTGATAGATGTCCGTAAGGAATATAACCTGTCATGGATTGAGCCGGAGTTCAAGATACGTCCGAAAGTACATCAGGGCAAAGGTGAAGCGCGTTTGCAGTTTATAGTTGACAAGTGGAATATTGTCATGGACTTGGCCAATAATCGCAGCGAATTGACCGGTATGCTGGAAACCCTCCGCCCGATTTTGCAGGATTCGCTTGCTACCCTTACAAGCCTTAATATTTTTGGCTCTGCATCAGCAGAGGCAAGTTATCAACATAATATAATGCTTGCCAATAATCGTGCAAATTCAGCAAAAAACTGGCTTATATCACAGTTGGGATTGTCTAAGGACATTCAGCGCATTATCAAGACAGGTGCAGCACCCGAAGGTTGGGAGCCTGTGGTGCAAGCTATGATTGCGGCAAACGACCCGGACAGTGTCAAGGTGCGTGAGTTGATGCTCAAATATCCCGGTCCTACTGATGATGCGGCAGAGAAATATATACGTCGTCTTGCCTGCTGGACGCGCATTAAAAACAATTATCTGGCAAAAGACCGCAAAGTTCTCTATGATTACTCTTGGACAATCAAGAGTTTCACTGACGATGCGGAATTGCTTGAAATGTACAAGAAGCGTCCCGATGCGTTCAATGAAGAGGAAATGCTGCGTGTTTCAACGCTTGCCGTGGATGATAAGTCGCGTATTCAGGTCTATGAGACAATCCTCAAATACTTCCCCGAATCAAATATTGCCGCCAATAATCTTGCCATACTCTATCTGAATGAGAACCGGGAAGAGGATGCCAAACGCATCTTGGAGAACCAAAAGCAATATACTCCGGAAATGCTCAATACACTTGCCGCAAGCTATGTGTATGGTGGGGATTATGAGCGTACCATCGAACTGTTGCAAGGGGTTGAACTGCCGGAAGCCGGATATAATCTTGGTCTGCTTAAAGCAAAACAGCGGAAACTTGAAGAGGCATATTCACTACTGCGCCCATACGCAGATGTGAACAGCGCAATCGCAGCGTTGAGCCTGAACAAAAATGAAGATGCGAAACAAATCATGGAAGGCGTGGAAGCAACAACTCCGGTTGCTGAATATGTCCGTTCGATGACTGCTGCAAGATTTGGCGACGCACCTATGTTCTATGGACATATCGTCAATGCTATTACTGATGACAAACTGCGCAATCGTGCTAAAACGGAGGTTGATTTCCGGCCTTACCACAATGAGCAGCGGTTTATCAATATCGTAACTAATGATAAGGAGGATTGAGCATGAAAGGAACAATCAGAAATATAGTGTACATTCTATTGATACCTGCCATGACATTCACGTCTTGCATTCGTGACGAGATTGAAGATTGCCCACCGCTTCAAATCAACATTGCAGTAAAAGACAAAAACTATTTCAATGTTGATAATGTCGAAGCAGAGCAGCGTAAAGGCGATAATCTTGCCTTCCGTGAATATGTGCCGACTCTCTACTATGTATTGCGTGATTTGAACACGGGCGACGTTGTTGAAGAGTCGGGTGTATTTGAGGTCAAAGGCGACAATCAGATCCTTCCGGTTGATTTATGTCCTTGCATTCCGCATGGTAAATATGTATTGACCGTATGGGGTGGCATGAGCGACCTTAATGTGATAAGTGATGATGGGCTGTCGCTCAATCTTAATCCGAATGGAATGGAGGGAGAAGATATATACATGACCAATGACACCATTCTCTATGATGCATGGCATAACAATCATACGGTGGAAATGGAGCGAACAAAGGGCAAACTCATTATCGAAAAGAGATGGGAATGTTTGCCCGAAGGAATCAGCGGTTCACGGAAAGAGATAAAGGGTGTCTATGACAATGTGGATAATGCCTTCAAGTATACAGGTACTACAGATGTCTTGGCAACTCATCTGTGGGAACCGGAGCAGAACGTAGTAACTAAAACGGTGCTTTCACCCTCTTTGAAAGAGAATGGAACGAAACTGCATCTTGATTTTATCAACGCGGCAGACCTTTCGAGTCCGTTGCTTACTCCCAAAGATGTGAAAATAACCATGAAAAGAAACGAACTGACCGTGCTTCGTTACGTGTGGGATTGCGAAAAACAAGATTTCGTCATCTATGCTTTGCTAAACAATTCATGGACGATTATCAGTCAGATGGATATTGAGGAAGAATAAAAGAGAACTTTATAATTAACCCAATTTTTTAACAAATCATTAATCGCATGAAGAAAAATCTTCTGTTCGCGGCAGCAGCAGGTATTATGCTGTTCTCCGCATGTTCCAATGATGAAGAAATCATCAATGGAGGTGGTGCAAACGACCTGAACGTCTCAGGTGAAATCACATTGGCTCTCAATGCCGGTGGTAACGGTACTGAATCGCGTGCCGCACGTCCGGTATACAGTTCTGAGGCGTACAGCGAGGTAACGGATGTTGAGCTCAAGCTCTTCAAGAAAGACGGTGGAAACTGGGTGGCTGCAACCGGTGTTACCACAGACCTTACCGAAGGTTGGGCAATCAGCAATTGGGAAACCCAAAGTGCCGTTTCTCCCGGTACAACCGACAACAAGACTACCAAGACCGTCAAGTTGAAGAACCTTGACAAGAACGCAGAGTACAAGTTGGTTGCCTATGGTTACAAAAAAGAGTTGACAACAACTCTTGACTGGACTGCCGCTCTTGCTGTTGCAACTCCTAACGATGGAGAAGATGTTGAAGAAATCTTTGCCGGAGAAAAAGTCTTCAACACTAACGACAAAGGCAAAATCAGCACAACACCTGTTCAGGTAGAAATGCGCCGTGAAGTTGCTGGTGTTCTTGGTTATTTCAAGAATATCCCTGAAAAAGTAGGTGAAGCAATGGTTAAATCTGTTCGCGTGTATGCTTCTTCAAGCAATACTGCCTACAACATTCCGTCACTTGAGTTGCAGAACCAGTGTGGCACTGCCGGTACAGAAAAAGTTACAGTTCTGGATCTTGAAATTCCTACTGACGGTGTAACAGTTGTTGACGGTATCTACAACTGGGCAGGCAAGAATGAAACTAACCTCAAAACAGAGGCTAATTCACTCCTTGGCGGTTGCTTCCTCGTTCCCTTTGCAAAAATGGACGGTAAGGCTACATTTACCATTGCCTTGTGTGATGAAAACGGCAATGACCTGAAAACTTGGACCGGTGTTCTTGATAAAACTCAGGCTGGTGAAGATGATACCAAAGTCTTCAACGTGAACCGCAACTACTTCTACTCATTTGGTAAGAAACTTAAGGCAGATACAACCGATGGACCTGACCCCGAAAATCCCGATCCGGACGAACCTATTGACTTGAGCGTTAACAATGAGATTACAATCATACTGAACAACGCTTGGGGTGTTATTCACAACATGGGTATTGAAGAAGACTAATCAATGAATCAAGTATATTCACCCGATTAAATCCTAACAGCACCCGGAGGCGGCAGACACCGCTTCGGGGTGCTGTTCATAACCAATATGACCGATGATTATTGTATCATCGTTGCAAGAAGCAGCCCGAATGGTCTGCAAAGCTCACGCAGAAAAGTTGTGAGTAGAAAACAGAGAGAATTATACATAGATAAAAATAACATAATTAACCAAGATTGGGCAAAATCAATTGAATGCCCTGACTTGAAGTCGCCCTTGTGCGGCTTACTTAGACCGCATATAACGGTCGTTACTGAGTCTGACTATGGCTCCTCGTGGAAACGTGAATAACCTTTCCCTAATGTCATTGCAAAAGGCTCCACCAAAGAAGATTATAATTTGAAAACAATATACATATATGAACAGAGTATTAACAACGGTGATGCTTGCTGCCGTCATTCTCAGTTCGTGTACTGATAACGAACTTGACTACGGACCACAACCAGAACGACTGAATAGCCGCGCTGCAATTGAGGTGACTGTCCCCGGTGGTCTAATACAGCAAGCCGATGGGACATGGAAGAGTGATAACTGCCGCGTGCCTATTGTTGGACCGGGACGTGTAATCAACGAAATCAATTCCTCTACCGTCAATGTAATCGGCGTTAGCAACGGGGCGTTGGATAACATTGTGGATACCGATATAACCAATGCTTGCAATATTCCTGCGGCTATCAGCGCGGGCGTTGCATACACGCCCATTGTGTCGGTCAAGGACCTTTATCATGTATATGCTTCCGGTCAGAAAGTAGGATTTGTGTATAAGGATACTGAAGCAGGCGGTGCTAAATTGCTTGATCTCAGCCTTCTTAAAGGACTGACATTAGAAACCTATCTTAACGGGCAAAAGCAAGAATCCGTATATACTGCCGATGAAACAACGACACTCAAACTTGATCTGCTGTCGTTCAATGTAGGTAATTCCGTAGCAGACCGTGTACTTTCCTTCAATGCAAGCAAACCATTCAATGAGGTGCGCATGAGTTTCACCGGAGTTGATGCTACCGTTGCATCCAATATAGCTTTGGCTGTGAAATATGCCTTTGTGGGCGAGAACCCAGAAATCCGCGCTACATCCGAGACGCAGTTCAACAGTTATTGGACAGGGGGAACACCGACTATTAGTAAACACAATATCACATCGGCAGACAAGCTCATCGACAACGATTTGACCAATTCCGCACCGTTCACGTCAGAATTATTCATTAGATCCTATGCCCGAATAAATTTGAAGCGTTCGATTTCCGCCGGAACAGAGGTGGGATTTTATTATAGCACCAACAAAGTTCTCGGTCTTGACTTATTCGGCCAAGCCGCCCCCACATTGACCTCTTATGATGCCAACAATAAAGAGGTTGAAGAATCTACACCTGCAACATCTTTATTAAGCCTGAGCTTGATAGGTTTTTCCGGACAGACACTCACCAACATGGTTACAACGCAGGAGTGTTCGCAAATAGAGTTCACACATCCTGCCGGTTTGCTGAATTTAGGTGGTATGAATGTTTATTATGCCTATGTTCGGGAAGGTGTTAGACTTGATCCCTCCAATTATTTCACATTTGGCGATGATGTTACATACAACTATTCATATCGGTTGCCGGAAACAACAGAAGGAAATGTGACCTATACTATATTGTCGGAACCATACGGTTCAAATCCTTCCGTGCAGAATGGGAACATTCTCACTGGCATGAGCCATGATGGTGCTTACCGAGTACAAGCATTTTATACCGCTCCTGATGGTCGGCAACTTAGCCATACGGCTACAATCATGCACAAATCTGTTGGTGAAAATGCCGGATGCAACAAAGCTATTACTGCCGCTTCACATGGCGCATACGCAGTGGAAGCACTCGGATGGAAGGGCTGTCTGCTTTGTCTGTTTAATGGCAGCAACAATATGAATAATGTTGTAGATCAGAACCCGGACAATTATGCGACATCCAATCAACTGGCATCGGTTCTGGAATGGAATCCTGTGGCTGCATTCAAAATGAACACACCGGTATCAGCAGCAGGAAAAATTCGTACCGGGTTTGTGGTACAGGCAAATACAATGTTGCTCGATTTGAGTGCGTTGAGTTTCTTCAAGATAAAACTTTATGACGGCGATAACCTTATCAACAATGATGTGACAACAGGAAATTCAAGCGTACATCTGAGTTTGATAGGCTCTGCCAATGACAAAGTGCGTCTTAGCGTTGAAACAGACCAACCGTTTGACCGGATTGAACTATGGCGCAAAGGTGTAGCGGATGTACTCTCATCCATGCGGATTTACAGCATTTTCTATGAAGATCCGTCATGTGATGAATCCTCCGGCATGGGTGGTTGCATGGAACTAATGACAAATTTGAAAGATGACTTGCAAATAGATTATAACAAGACATTGATTGGTGCAGGACTCCTGTCTGTCGGAAATACGTTCAAAGACTTGGATTATCTACTCGATGGCAGTATGGAAACGGGGGCTTTGCTCAATGACGGAGTTTCTTTGGGAGGCTCAACAATAGCGTTAAAATTTCGGAAGCAAAAAGCCAACCAGTCTATTGGGTTGGTATTTGGCAATATGGGAGATTTACTTTCAGTAAACTTGTCCAAAGTTGGTGAACTGAAGGTTTACAATGGCGATACCCAAGTTGCAAGCACTGCTGATTTCGATATTTTGGGAGCCAGCCTAATTTCACATGGCGGATATACATACATTGAAGTTACTCCCGAACAAGAGTTTGACCGCATTGAGTTCACTGTCGGTGGATTGCAGCTATTGAATACATCCAAAATATGCGGAGTATTCATTCGTCCTGATTCCGACGGTGACGGCATTCCCGACTGCGCTGATACCGATGATGATGGCGACAAACTGGAAATAGAGGATGCAACATTTCATACATGCTACGGCAATGTTTTGAATATTCCGGTCAATGGAACGCCAGAATATTCCGAATTAAGTATTTGGTGTTATAATAGTGAAAATAAAAAAGATATAACCATCAATGCCACCATTTCCGGTGGACAGATTGTTATTCCTGCACGAGCGTTACCGGTCGGTCGTTATACGCTCTATATTTATTCGGCAGACAGCAGTCAACTATTGGCTTATGATGTCAACGCTATCATTCACCCACAGGTGACGATTTGGAAAACCAATGCAGCATCAACAGGTTGGAACGAATGGGAGAATTGGACAGACGGCAGTCCGTGGTCGTGTACCAATGTCATTATTCCGGCAAATGCCAAACAATATCCGGAACTTGCAAGTAATGAAAAGAACTATTGCAGGAACATCCATTTTGAAAGTGGTGCAGAAGTAGTCGGTACACATCATCTCACAATGGGAGGCAAAGTGTTTGTGGATAAAACACTGCAAGGCGGACACTATTATCTACTTTCCGCCCCGTTGCAGGAAATGTACACCGGTGACATGTTCATATCTCCAAATGCAAATTGGGGAAAAGACAAGTATTTTACAGTTTTGTCTGCCGACAACTATAAAGAAATCCGTAACCAACCAATCGTATATCAACATTTCTGGAATGGCGTGGCAATAGAAAAAGATGAAGAGTTAAACGGAACTGATGTCGGAACAGCACGCTGGTCTACGGATTTCAACGCTGTAAACACGAAATATGCAGTAGGACAAGGTTTCTTGTTCAAAGCGGGTTCGTCCAACAATAGGAATAATTATACATTCCGTTTTCCCAAGGAACATTCCCGGTATTTCTATTTCCGTTCCAATGGTACTTCCACTGGAAAATCAGAATCAATAGATAGAACGGTTGCGAATATTGGGCGTTTTGCTATGAGTATCCCTCGGAAAGTTACACTCAATAACCGGGAAGGTGGCAAGACATTCCTTATGGGCAATCCGTTTATGACACATATCAATGTGGCAAAACTGATGGAGGCAAACTCTGAAATTGAAGAAATACGAGTGTGTAGCGGCAGTTCATACAATAAAGATGCTACTATTGAAAGTCAGACCGTTTCAAGCAAGGACAACTCCAATCTACTGGTTGCTCCGATGGAAGCGTTCTTTATTGTAACCAAGGGCGAAACTAAATCACTTGAAATCACATTGAACGAAAATATGCTTATGCAAAAACATAAGGTAACGAAAAAATCAAGGAGATAAATATGAAAAATATTATAAAAATAAGACATCTGATTTACGGTCTGGCGGCAATGCTGGTATATGGATGTTCGGAGAATGACACACCTCCTTTGGAAGAACCCTCTGACAGTAGATATTCCATTGCCATTACTGTAAAAAACAATTCGCTTGCGTCAACGCGCACCGCTGTTGTCGATCCCGGAGAAGATATATATGGCAAACAACACGCAACACGTGTCCAATTGTATATCTATAAGCAGGAAAACGAGGACTATACCTGTGTGGCAAGTGAAGATATAAGTTGGAAACACCTTGACGGGGCAATGACTGGACTGGATACTCGCCAACAGGGATATCGGACTAAGTATCAGGATTACGAGGATGGTACACAATATATGTTTCTTGCAGTGGGTTTTGACGACACGTTTACAGGAACATCAGACAGCCCTACGTTCCAGAATGCAAATTCGGTGGCAGCCTATGGGAATCCCGGAAGCGTTGCAACCATAGGTAAGAAATTGTCAGAAGAGCATTTCAAGTTACAAAATGGTGCAAACATAAACCTGATTGCCCAATCGGAATTGTTTGCCGGAAGCGAAACATTCACCAAGCAACAGCTAAAAGACGGAACAGCATTGTCCCGCCCGATAATCCTATACCGCCGTGTGGCGGGAGTAATGGGCTACTTCAAGAAACTGCCTGCTGAAATAGAAGGGACTAAAGTCGCTTATGTAAAACTCAGACTTTACACACCCCAAAACAAGGAAATATGGTTTTTACCACAAATGCCGATTGGATATGATTCTCCGGATATAGTTCCGGACAATGAATATACGGACTTCATCACATCCGGCAGCAATAATGATGCGGAACGTGTCATCGCAAGTTATGAAGTCAAACCGGAGGATAACGGAGTTTTCTCTCTTTCGGCCTATTTGCTACCTATTGCAGCGGGCATGGAAATAGGACAAAGCACACTGGAACTGGTAATGACCGATTCTAATGGAAATGAGCTTGCGCGGCGCAGGATATTTTATCAGCCTGATAATAAAATATCATCACGCAGTGGTACAGGTATTATTGACACGCCGGAAAACGAAGATGATAGCCAAGCGATGCACTATCCCATACGTGCCAACCATTTTTACCGAATGGGAAAACATAATAAACCGATAGACCTGAGCGGACAGACAAGCGATATATACATCGAAATAGATACCGTGTGGGATGAATATTATGGAGGCGCAATGGATAATGGTAATGTACCTCCCGGTTTGGGCATTGACAAGGAATGGGGTGAACATGACGGAGGAACACTTGGCGGAGATAAAAAATAACCAATTACAACCAGAAAATAAAAACAAGATTATATGAGCAGATTCTCTTTATTATCAAGCATGGCGATAGCATTGGCAGGAGCTTTGTCGTCATGTTCTTCGGAGTCCGATCTGTTACCGGAATCCGAGAAAACATCAACCACTTTTCACATCGGACTCAACACCCTGTCTCGTGCCGCCCAAAGTCTCAATCTTGCCAATTATGACGCAAAAATGTATCTATATGAAGGTCATGACAATGGCGACGGCACAGTCGGCTATTCGCAGGTGCGCGAATTGGAGCTGACAGATAATCACCTTACGGTTGAAGATCTCAATACGAAAACAAGCTACAAAGCTGTTTTTCTCGCAGTTCCAAAAGGTCAAACCCCGAAACTTCCGGACTTATATAGTGCGGATATAGTTCCATCATACAAAGAAGCCACTGCTGGATATATAAATGGCAATGATGATGAAACAGACAAACATATTTTTAGAAGCATTTTAAGTTTTGTCGCTTCTGCAAATACCGGAACGCAATCCACCGTACTTACAAGGCAGAACGGGGCTTTGGAAGTTAGAATAAAGAACATACCTGATATGCAGTCGGTAAAGCTCCAAGTAAAAGGGCATACGACCATGTATATTCACGATGGCACAGGTGGACAAGTGATTACAGACGGTGAACCCATAGCATTGTCAAAGACGATAACCGATGGACTTGGAGCTTCAGAGGTTAGAGTTAAGATAAATCTTCTACCACAGGAGAATATCGCCGATGCCGCCGGGACAAACAATTATCTTGAGATTACTACCTCAACCGGGACAACAAAATATCCGATAAAGTCCGACCACCCCACGATACCAATATATCCTAACCAGATAACTTGGCTGACACTCGGAAACGGAAGCGGAAACTTTGATGTCAGCTTCAGCGGTAACATCAATATTGAAGATGAAGAATGGGACGGATGGATTGATAATTTTTAAGCAACAGGAGGACAGTTTATGAAAACATCATATATAGGATTATTATTGTGCGCAGCCATTGCGTTTACATCATGCGACAATGATACGGATTCATTGTTGGATAAACCTACAAGCGGTAATGTGGAAGGAAACGTCCCGGAGGGGTATTTCCATGCGACATTCTTTCCTCAACCGGCAGGTTTAGTCGCAAACACCCGTGCTGCGGTTAACGGAAATTCCGAGCAGATACAATCTTTAGTGTGCCTGATCTACCAAAAACAGGCAGACGGAATGTACAAATATCATACAGAAAAAACTGTATTGAAGTATGAAGGAACTGTAGGAAATATCACGCCCCAGACATACGAATGGCCTTTAAAGCAGGAAATAAACTTTGAACTTCCTAACGGGGATTACAAGGCTGTATTTGTTGGTAATGCCGACAAAAATCTTTTCATGGACCAAAATGACAATGAGATTCTAACCGGATATAATGGAGACTTCGCGTCTGCACGTATCAATATGCCTGAAATGGGACCAAAAGGTTTCAACCAATACAATATGTTCTATCTATGTACGGTTGACTTCAGCCCAGCTAATCCTTCTCCCAACGTATTGATGCAACGTGTGGTTGCAGGAAATGTTTATGGTCGTGACATGATTGATGACAACAAGGCTGTATCCATGTTGGTAGACAATCTTGTCAAGCAAATCCGCGAAAATAATCTCACGACTGATATTGTAAAAGGTTTGCTAAGATCTTCTATACTGGATGCCTTAAGCAAGGCAACCGGGCTTGATATAATCGCCGGAAGCCTCACCACAATCGTTGACCGTTTGGTAAATATGATATTGGGAGATGTGGTAGAAGCATTAAATGAGCAGTTGCTTAAAGAGGTAACTAAACGTCTTGAAGCCGCTTTGAAGGGGGAAGGTGGTCCAGATAATAGTTTGCTTGGATTGAACTATATTCTCAACCCGTGGACAACTGTAAATGCTGTTGACGTAACTTATTCATCTCTACCGAAGAGTATTGACTTTAACCGCACCTGCCGTTCATATTATCCTGAAATAACATGGAAAAACATTCCTATAACCAAAATTAACAATCTTGGTAAATTGAATGTGCTTAGCCTTTGCGGAGAAGGAAAACTTACGAGAATAGACGTAAATCGTGATAGCGAAGAGTATAAAAAATTACTTGCCTCACTGTTGGAAAAATTGGATGAACAAGCCCTTAATGGTTTGCTTGTGGATATTCACAAGCCTTTAGGTTATCAGATGCAATCCAATTTGCAATATAGCACTACATTTGAACTTCTGAATCTGACGTTGAGTGACTTCAGCGAAGAACCAACCGGCAAACCGTTGGAACTGAATATCAAACTAAATGATATAGTTAATCTGGAAGAAGTAGTCAAGCAATTATTGGGCGATAATATTCTTTCCGGCATTGTTGGTGGCTTGACCAACCAATTGTTGCAACCACTGCTTAACGCTTTGAACAATGTAGTGATAAAACCGCTGAACATTCGTTTACCGGGATTAAATCTCAATAATATACAATTGGAAGGTTCTTGGGATGCGACCTATGTTTCAGATGGTACGATAGCTCCGTCAGTTACGCACTGAATATTATCAATCTAAATAAAATGAAACATACGCCTGCTGTTATATGCGGGCGTATGCCATTTATAAATGAATATGATGTGAGTCGTCTACTTGAAACCGGTCAGCATCCCGATACCTTCCGTAACTACCCCAAAAAGCATGAGCCGGAAATGACGGAACAGCATCGGAAACAATCACAACAGGAGTCTGATAAATAACGGATTTTTGTATTTATAAAAAGGCAAAATCTATGAAGATACTTTTGCAGCACAAGATATTTATAGGCTATCTCCTTTTGATGGCGATCATTGGTAGCATGGTCGCCATCGTTCTCCATGAGCGTAACCGTGTGCAGAAGATAGAAGACGAGTCAATCGCCATATTCCAGACACAGCATGACATCAACACCGCCCACCGCTATGTAACCGCATTGGTAACTTACGGCGAATCCGTCTTGGTGTGGGATAATGAGGACACTTTGGCTTACCGGAAACGTCGTGTGCAGACCGATTCCATGCTGCAAGTCTTACGCGCACAATGCGAAGATTTCATACGACCAGCTCAAATTGATTCGCTCCGCACATTGTTAGCCGCCAAAGAAGAACATCTGTTTGAAATCATGGAAGCCTCACGGAAACAAAGGCAGACCGACAGCCTTCTGTTCAATCAGAAACCGACCGTTATCACGCACACGGCTACAAAGACCGTTACCCGCAAAAAGAAAGGTATCGCCGGACTTTTCGGAGCTAAGGAAACCGTGCAGCAGCCAGTCACAACCCGTCAGACTTCATTGGATCAAAAACTGATTTCACAGATAAACAGGCAGCAACGTGATATAGAAACCTATACAGACAGCTTGAGGTTATGCAACAAGGAACTCAACCGAAAAATGCGTATGCTGATTACAACTCTGGACGAACAGGCTTGGATTGCCTTCCGAAACAAGGAGGCGCGTCTGAAAGCGTCCTACGAGCATTCAACCGTCATCATTACCGGCTTGATTATATTCTCTATCGTCATGCTGGTTGTCTTTTATCTCATCATACAACGGGATATAAAAAAGAAGGTGCAGGCAAGGAAAGAGAGGGAACGGTTGATAAAAGAACTGAACCTGAGCGTTGAACAAAACAATACTTTGATAGCCTCCCGGAAGAAAGCGGTGCATACCATTACCCATGAACTGCGCACACCGCTGACGGCGATAACGGGCTATACCGAATTGTTGCAGAAAGAGTGCAGCGAGGGTAACAATGCGCATTTTCTTCAAAGCATATTGCAATCTTCCAACCGTATGCGGGATATGCTCAACACCTTGCTGGATTTCTTCCGCTTGGATAACGGCAAGGAACAGCCTAAAATGCAACCTTGCAGGATTTCAACAATCACGCATACACTTGAAACGGAGTTCATGCCTATTGCTATGAACAAAGGACTGTCACTGACCGTGAAGAATGGAAGTGATGTTGTTGTACTGACCGATAAGGAACGGATAATCCAAATCGGAAACAATCTGCTGTCAAATGCCATCAAATTCACGGAAAAAGGCGGTGTATCGCTGACTGCCAACTATACCGATGGAGTGCTAACCCTGATAATCGAGGATACGGGCACAGGCATGACAGAGAAGGAACAGCGATGTGTGTTCAACGCATTTGAACGTCTTTCAAACGCCGCTGCAAAAGACGGCTTCGGACTGGGGCTTGCCATTGTAAAAAATATCGTGACAATGCTCCACGGTGAAATACGACTGCACAGCGAAAAAGGAAAAGGAAGCCGTTTCACGGTGGAGATACCCATGCTGAAAGCCGAAGAAGTGCCGGAAAAAGAGATACAGACTTATATCCACCGAAAGGACAGAAACCTCAATGTTGTCGCAATCGACAATGACGAGGTACTGCTACTGATGCTGAAAGAAATGTATGCCCAAGAGGGAATATACTGCGACATCTGCACCGATGCGGCGGAGTTGATGGAAATGATACGCCGGAAAGAATACAACTTGTTGCTGACGGATCTGAATATGCCCGGTATAAACGGCTTCGAGTTGCTGGAACTGTTGCGATCTTCCAACGTGGGCAATTCACAGACAATCCCCGTGGTCGTGGCAACCGCTTCGGGCAGTTGCGATGCGGAAGAACTTTTGGCAAAAGGCTTTGCCGGATGTCTGTTCAAGCCATTCTCCATATCGGAGCTGATGGAAGTTTCCGACAAGTGCGCCATAAAAATAACATCCGATGATAAGCCGGACTTTTCTGCCTTGCTGTCCTACGGCAATGAAGCTGTCATGCTGGAGAAGTTGATAACGGAAACCGAGAAGGAAATGCAGGCTATACTGGATGCGGCAACGCAAAACGACCTGCAAGAACTTGATGCCCTGACACATCATCTGCGCAGTTCATGGGAGATACTCCGTGCCGACCAACCGCTGAGGATACTTTATGGAGTGCTTCATGGAAAGGCAATGCCGGAAGAAAGTGAGTTAAGCCATGCTGTTACCGCAGTATTGAATATGGGTGCGGAAATAATCCGACAGGCAAAAGAGGAAAGGAGAAAATACGAAAATGGATAAGACAAAAATAATTGTGGTGGAAGACAACATCGTGTATTGCGAGTATGTCTGCAACCTGCTGGCACAGGAAGGTTACAGCACCGTGAAGGCTTATCACCTCTCGACAGCGAAGAAACATCTGCAACAGGCAACGGATGATGATATAGTTGTTTCAGATCTGCGTCTGCCCGATGGCAACGGGATAGACCTGCTGCGCTGGATGCGCAAGGAGGGAAAGATGCAGCCGTTCATCATCATGACCGACTACGCCGAGGTACATACCGCCGTGGAAAGTATGAAACTCGGCTCTTTGGATTACATACCCAAACAACTTGTGGAGGACAAACTCGTTCCTCAGATACGCATCATACAGAAAGAGCGTCAGGCGAGGCACAGCCGTATGCCCGTGTTCGCCCGTGAAGGTTCCGCCTTCCAGAAAATCATGCACCGGATAAAGCTGGTAGCCACTACCGATATGAGCGTGATGATATTCGGAGAGAACGGCATGGGCAAGGAGCATATCGCACACCACCTGCACGAAAAAAGCAAACGGACAGGCAAGCCCTTTGTGGCGGTGGACTGCGGTTCACTCTCCAGAGAACTTGCGCCATCGGCATTCTTCGGACACGTCAAAGGCGCGTTCACAGGTGCGGACAGTACCAAGAAAGGATATTTCCATGAGGCGGAAGGTGGTACGCTGTTTCTTGACGAGGTGGGTAATCTCGCACTGGAAACACAACAGATGTTGCTCCGTGCCATACAGGAAAGGCGTTATCGCCCGGTCGGTGACAAATCGGACAGGAGTTTCAATGTCCGCATCATCGCCGCCACCAACGAGGATCTGGAGGCGGCAGTGAGTGAAAAGCGTTTCCGGCAGGATTTACTCTACCGCTTGCGTGATTTCGAGATAACCGTGCCGCCGTTGCGCGACTGTCAGGAGGACATCATGCCGCTGGCGGAGTTCTTCCGTGAGTTAGCCAACAAGGAACTGGAATGTAATGTGAGCGGTTTCAGTTCCGAAGCCCGAAAAGCGTTGCTGACCCACGCATGGCCGGGCAACGTGCGGGAACTTCGGCAGAAAATCATGGGAGCGGTATTGCAGGCTCAGGAAGGAATTGTCACGAAAGAGCATCTGGAACTTGCCGTGACGAAACCGACCTCCCCCGTCAGCTTCGCACTGCGCAATGACGCGGAGGATAAGGAGCGGATAATGCGTGCGTTGAAACAGACAAACGGCAACCGGTGTGCCGCCGCCGAACTGTTGGGAATAAGCAGAACAACTCTATACGGCAAACTTGAAGAGTATGGACTTAAATATAAATTCAGGCAACCATAGCCGATTTTGTTGAATTTGGCTATCTGCAAAGGCTTGGTATTCAAAAAATAATATTACCTTTGCATTTAGGAAAAGCGTTCTTTTGAATTACTGCAAAACGAAGTGAAATACAGAATTTCGCTGGTTTCTAAATCGTTACCTATCAAGCTGAAATATTTTGCAAGTACTTGAATCTTAGCGAGAAAGGAAATACGCTATGTCTTGCTGTGTGGAAAGTTATATGCTTGGTTATTTCCGCATCTTTTAGCCATTTCTTCAATGGAGCCTGTGTCATAGAGGCTTTGAAGTCAGGAAATACCAGACCTCGTTTCTCATGCGAATAGCCTATCAGTTCCAAGGCTTCCTCACTGATGGGATTATGTACGATGTCTTTTGTCTTCTGCATTCGAGTGGTGACATACATCACTCCATCGTTGCCGTATGGTTGTATCTCCTCCCATGTGAGCTTCTTGATGTCGCTCAATCTTAATGCCGTAAGGCAGGAGAACAGAAACGCACGTTTCAAGGCTGGTGCAGAGCATGGAGTGGAAGCCAAACGGATAACCTCGTCCTGTGAAAGATGCTCTCTGTCTGTCGGAATGGTCTCAATGCGTTCCAGAAAGCCATTCGGGTTCTCCTTTATCTTTCGGTCACGAAAAGCTGTATGTAACAAGGCACGGAACGTTGACCAGTAGTTGGCTGCCGAATTGATATGCAGTTTTCTGTTCTTATGCAGTCCCTGTGGTGCTGTAAGCAGATACTCACGAAACCTGTTGCACAAGTCTACGTTTATCTCTCCGAAGGTACACTTGCCTTGTGTGAAGGTACGAAAGTGCATATAGACGTGTTGCCACTTGGAGTTCTTCTTGTCTGCCAGTTTCTTGAAGTAGGCAAGGAAATCTCCTTTCATCTTCTCCTTGTCGAAGAAATCATAACGCTCGTTGACGATAGCCTCGAAGCGACGGCAGCGTATCGCCTCGGCTCTTGCCGTAAGGTTGAGGTTGTACTTATGTTCCATCTGGTTCTTCGGCTTGGCATAGATGTAGATGCCAAGCGACTCATGGCGAATGACTTTCATCGTGCTCTCGTCACGATAGCCTGGATAATAGTCAAGATAATAGGACAGCATGTGTCCGTCCTTGATTTTGCGTGTACGCAATGATACGGTCTTGCAGATATTACTCATAGTTGTATTGATTTATTGATGAATATTCATGGTGAAGTGTCTCTTCACGGCTGCAAAGGAATAAAATGATGTATCCGTGACTCCAATTATTCATAGTAACTGATGGATAATGCTGAAATCACTTGAAATCACAGTCCTTTAGCTGCCCTTTCTGCCATTGCACGCTCCACATCCGTCTTCAAAAGCAGGTTCTTTACACCCACTTTTACCTTACTGATATGATGCACTCTTACGATATGGCAGATATTTGCACTTGTCAGACCATACAACTGTTGCACCTGTTCGGTTGTATAATAGCTGTCATCGTTCATGAGGTCAGTCCTGCGCAGTTCTTCAAGATGCTCCTTTGAGTAATAGGTACGACCGTACTCACGTTTAGTGGGTATCTTATGGCGGTAGGTGTATGCCCTGAGTGCCGACTTGCTCATACTGAAAGCATCCTCCACGTCATCAGCTGTTACCCACTCGGTGATGCTGTGGATGTCAACGGCAGTACCGAAGAACTCATCAATATGCCGTTTGCTGTAATAGTTCTTGCCAGCGATACGGCACATCGGTATCTGGTTGCGTTTGGCGGAGGTGTAGAGCCAAGACTTCTTGACCTTATAAATGGACATCACTTCCTCACCAGAATAATAGTCAAGCACCTCATTCTCCTCTTTCCCTTTTGTCGGTTCCTGGTTTTGTGTTGGCTTTTCTGTTTTTGCCTTTTTACTGAGCTTGCTCCTGCTGGCAGGAACCACACGCTTGTAGGGATTACCCTCAAACATCTTCTCTATATCAGCCTTTCTTACGAATGCCATTCGGCTGCTCAATCTTGATGCCTTCAACTTGCCGTTAGCCACAAGCTTGTACACATACTGGCGTGTGCATCCCATCAGCACCGCAGCTTTTGAGAAAGTCAGATACTCTTGGCTTTGCAGATCCATGATTGGCTCAATACCATTAATCAAGTCCTGCTGTCTTTTCTTCCTAAGACGTTTTGCTTCTGCCTGACAATCTTCGGAACAGTATTTCTGCATACCGCTTCTTGGCACGAATGTCTTGCCACAAAATTCACATTTTCTTGTCGGTCTCATACTCTTTGATATTGCTATGTTCTACATACTTTGAGTATTCCACCTATGGAGTAAACGGAAGTGAACCATTGCCAACCTTTGTCAACCCAGTCCACGATATAACGCTTTTTTCCTATCAGCTTCAAATCTTTCCTCCATCGTAACCACTTGTAAACCCTAGTCAACTACGTTCACGATATGACAAAATAAAAGCTCCGCAAATTCTCCACGGTAGAAATACGCTGCAAAAATATGTGGAAAATCGGGAACTGCCAAAAAGCATTCAGAAAGTGTTAAAAATCAAAGAGCATTGAAAATCAAGACATTATGGTTAGTTAGTCATAGTAAGTTATGGTTAGTTATAAGGCTCTAAATACATTAGATGTATTTACTTTTTCTACTTTCAAAATCCGTTTCTGGGATTTATAGATATACTACTTCTTGATATATTTGTCATATATTATATGATGAAAAGTTATTCAATAAAGAAGATGAGCTCCTTATTATTTATTCCTTATATATTGTGGCTACTACTTGCCACATATCTGAATGGATATATAATGCTATATAATTGATATGTATATATTATAAGAAAGGTTCCGACTTATCACAAGCCGGAACCATCATCATTCTACATACTAACTAAAAAATTATCTTATCACTTTTCCATCTTCACTGAAGTATCTAGTAGTTTCTTCCAAACTACTAGTCAAGATAATCACTTTATAGATTCTGCTTCCATCAGCACCATAGGATAAAAATGCCTGTTTTATCATGGCACCTTCACATGCCAAAGTATCCATGATCGTTTCGGGAACATCATTCATATAGATTTCAATAAAATCGGGAGATTTCTTTACAGTTTGTTCCTTCTTTGCATCTTTTACACCTTCTGCGAATACAACTGACGTGCCTAATCCTAATACCACTGCTAATAAAACTAATACCTTTTTCATTATTTCTCGTTTTTAAATTAATTTGTTGTCGATATATAAGCAAGTTGCGTGCCAAAGTTTTGAAGATATTAATAATATATTGATAATAAGGTGTTTAATTATATGTATACTTTTGAAGGAAGTGTGGAAAAATGATTTTAGCTCTACAAAATTGTAGAATAATTCCACATATCAAGTGTGGAGTGATTTCCTATAAAACTAAAAAAGTCACTGATGGCAACAGTAACCATCAGTGACTCATCAAAGGTTGCTTTATTAAAATTGAAAAAATTTCTTTGCGTTGTTATATGCAATGTCTTCTACCATCTGATTAACGCGTTCCATTTCGCATACGGGTATTTCACCGTTTTCTATATCATTGCCTAATAAGTTACACAAAGTGCGACGGAAATATTCATGACGAGGGTAGGATAGGAAAGAACGTGAATCTGTCAACATACCTACAAAACGACTTAATAGTCCTAATAATGATAATGCATTTATCTGCTTTTCCATACCATCTTTCTGGTCTAGGAACCACCATCCTGAACCAAACTGAATTTTGCCCGGAATAGTTCCATCTTGGAAATTCCCTACCATAGTAGCAATAACTTCATTAGCACAAGGATTCAAATTATAAAGAATAGTCTTAGTCAGTTTTCCTTCCATATTCAGGCGATCAAGAAATTTTGCCATTGCCTTAGCCGTAGTAAATTCACCAATCGAGTCAAAACCGGTATCAGGACCGAGGAGCTTGAACATCTTGGTGTTATTGTTACGGATAGCACCATAATGAAACTGCTGAGTCCAACCTTTCTCCCAATCCATTTCGCCCAATATAACTAACATGGCAGATTTGAATTTCAATATTTCTTCTTTTGTCAACACCTGTCCGCTATATACTTTATTAAAAATAGTTTTAATTTCAGCATCGGTATAATTTTCAGCATAGAATTCTTCAATGCCATGGTCAGATAATTTGCAGCCTTGTTCTGCAAAGAAATCATGGCGTTTGTGCAAGGCCGAGACCATATCATCAAAAGAAGAAATAGTAACACCGCTCACTGCCGATAGCTTTTCCATATATGTGCGAAAATCACTAGGAACCTCTACTGCCATAGTTTTGTCAGGACGCCATGTAGGAAGCATTTTTATTTCGAAACCACTTTCACGTGTTTTAATATGATATTCCAAAGAGTCAACAGGATCATCAGTTGTACAAACCGTTTCTACATGATAACGGCGCATCATACCACGTGCAGAGTATTCTGGTTGTTGCAGTTTCTCATTACATTCCTCATAAATTTCGCGGGCAGTTTTCGGATTTAATATTTTATCAATACCAAAAGCCGTTTTTAATTCCAAATGGGTCCAATGATACAGTGGATTGCGAAAAGTATATGGAACTGTTTCAGCCCATTTCTCAAATTTCTCCCAATCAGAGGTCTCTTTACCGGTACAATAACGTTCGTCCACTCCGTTGGTACGCATGGCACGCCACTTATAGTGATCACCTCCCAGCCAGATTTCGGTCAGTGACTTGAACTGATAATCATCGGCTACCATTTGAGGAATAAGATGACAGTGATAATCAATAATGGGCATTTTAGCTGCATGTTCGTGATATAATTTCTGTGCTGTTTCTGTCTGAAGCAAAAAGTTTTCATCCATAAAGTTTTTCATAAGTAGTCTTTTTAATATCTATATAATTGTTGTCTATTTTAACCTGTATCCAAGCATGGTATTTGAAAAGATATACAAGAACGTTTATTTAAAGTTATCAACTGTTATCGAACACGAAGTTAGAAGTTTTATTTGAAATAGCAAAATGATTCGTATATTTCAGCTGATATTTAAATATTTTAAATGATTACTGTTTGAATAGTAAATAAAGAAATATTATCACTTAATGCTGTTATGTAGTACTATGAATATACCATTAATTATCATAACCTTTACAAGGTGTAAATAATTTCTATGGGGAAGTTTGGTTATTTAACCTAATCTCCCTATTTTTGCTTAAATCAAATACGAAATAAAATGGAAAAATACGAATTCAGAACCAAGCAACCTTTGTGGGTATGGATACCGATAGCTTTCATCCTTATATTTGCAATAATATATGTAGGTATGACAAAAAAGTATGAATTAGGAATTATATGGCTGATTTATGCTATCATTACATTCTTGGCCGGTCATTTTACTTACACTATTACGCCAAACTATTTTATATATAACCCCGGATTGGGAAAAACAAGGAAATTCCCATTGGCTAATATCACAGAAATAGAGAGAAAAATGTCAAAGAATGAAGAAATAAGATCTATTATAGTAAGATATTCTGAGGATAAAATTTATCATAATTTTTTTGAGATTAAAGGACATAATGTTAATGTTAAAGCCATTTTAGATGCTATTCAGGACTATTATCCTACCGTTCTAATTCGTTAATGATAATTATCAAAGAAAAATAAAGAAATACCGATTTTGTTAGACTGATATAATTATAAATACTAATAAAACTAATATCTATGAGAAAGTTATTATTTTCCATAGGAACATTATTATATACTGTTACCTGCATGGGAACATCGAAAAAGGAGTTACCCAATATTCTATTTCTTTTAGTGGATGATATGCAGCGGACTTGCATTCATCACAATGGTTGTGAACAAGTAAGTACACCCAACATTGATCGTATTTATCAAAATGGTATCTCATTTCATTCTACTTACACCAATGGCTCGTTGGGAGGCGCGCTTTCTATGCCTAGTCGTGCCATGATTATGACCGGTAGAGGAGTTTTTCAGATAGTAAAGGACGGACAAGTGATTCCTGAGCAACACGTTACATTACCCGAACTGCTGCGTCAGCATGGATATATTACTTTCGAAACCGGAAAATGGCACTCGGATTTCGCATCCTTCAACCGCTCTTTTTCTAACGGGGAAAATATATTCTTCGGAGGAATGCACACTTATGAAACAAACGGCCATGTAGAGCCTCGCCTGAATCATTATGATTCTAGTGGAAAATATCGAGAAAAGTTTACCGGAGATAAATTTTCCTCTGAAATGTTTGCTGATGCAGCTATTGCTTTCCTAAAAAAACAGAAGAACGGCAAACAACCGTTTTTTGCTTACGTGGCCTTTACTTCTCCTCATGATCCTCGATTGAAACATCCTGACTACGGTAAACATTATGAAGCGGATACCATTACATTGCCTATCAACTTTCTGCCGCGTCATCCTTTTGATACGGGAGATATGAATGTGAGGGATGAAATATTAAGACCTGTACCGCGTACTGAAGAAGCCATAAAAAAGGAGATAGCAGATTATTACGGTATGATTAGTGAAGTAGATACTCAGATCGGTCGTGTATTACAGGCACTGCAAGAAAGCGGACAACTTGACAATACGATTCTGGTATTTGCTTCTGACAATGGTTTGGCGGTAGGTCAACACGGTTTGTTAGGCAAGCAGAATTTATATGATCACAGTGTTCGTATTCCTTTGATTATTTCCGCACCCGGAATGGAGAAAGGGACGCAACGAAATGTATATTGTTATCTATCGGATGTATATCCTACCCTATGTGATTTAATAGGCATCCGTCCGTCTTCTTCCGTAACAGGAAAATCATTGCTGCCGGTGATGAAAAAAGAAGAAAATACGCATCGTGACCATCTCTTTCTTGCCTACAACAGCATTCAGCGCGGTCTTGTGAAAGACGGTTGGAAATACATCATTTATAATATTAAGGGAGAGAAGAAAGAACAGCTTTTCAACTTGAATGAAGACCCATGGGAAATGGTGAATCTTGCAGAGATGCCGGCTTATGCTTTCTTGAAGAATGCTTATAAACGATTACTGAAGGAAGAAATGAAAAAGAATAATGATTTCTGTAATCTGGATGATTTCTATTGGTGGGGTAAACCAGGAATGATTTCCTGGGATGAATCACTGAAACTTTATGTAGAACCCTAATCAGGTCAGATACACTAATCTCAATTTTGGGAATGTGTCAAAACAAAATGACCTATCCCACCGTCAGCTGTAGGGGCAGGGGTTGCCCGAAGACACAAAACAAACTGTTTTCGGGCGAGCGAACCTCGTCCCTACGAGCTAAACGACAGCATTATCCACGTTTTGACCCCAAACTAACAATCATCACTAATATTATCGTTTGCATAATGTCTTAAAATCACAATAAGTACATTTCTCTACAATCTCCGTTTGAGTAAAAGGTATTTCCGGGTTAAATATATCCTCCAGCAACACTTGCAACCGCTCTCTGAATTCTGTTTCATATATGCTGAAGTCTTCCACAGGTTCTTTGGGTTTACGAGATTCTCCCATTTGAATAACCGGAGAGTAAGTTTCTGTCGCTGCCCGATGAATATAAAGCAAGGAAGGAGCGACCTTTAATGGCTGTTTCCGACACATAATGGCAGCATAAAGAAATGTTTGGAACACATAGTTGGAGCGTTTTTTAGCCGGCGTGAAGAGGGATTCCACGTTGGGAGGAGTGTCCGCATCACCACCGGTTTTATAGTCTACAATTCGCAATGTACCGTCTTTGCTGTCCAAACGGTCAATAATACCTCCAATACGCGATTTTATAATACCTTTCGGAGTCTTAATTTCGATATCCTCCTGCACAGGCTGTTCGGAACCCACGAAAGTAAAGGGCGTATAGCGCAAATCATTCTCCAACAATTGTTTCAGATACCTTGAGATAACAGCAGAATTTATTAACTGCACACCATTATATTCAGGCTTTTCATCTTGGGATACATTAAAGAACAGTTCTTTAAAAGCAACATCCACATAGTCTTGCAGTTTTACCTCATTATGAAGAAGTACCTCCAATGTCTCTTTGTCAATTACATTGTTATGTGCTGTCAAATCTTTATAAATATTCTCGGCTGCCAAATGGAAAATACTTCCGAATGTGGCAGAGTCTATTTCTGCACTGACTTGCTCAGGAGCTGAAAGTTCGGCTACATAAATATAATAGAATTTCAGCGGACAATCCAAATAATAATTAAGTGCCGAGGGAGAGAATTTGGCTTTTTTATTAATACGAATATCAAACACGTTTTGCATCTTTCTCATTACTTCCGGTGTTTTGGGGATAGTAATGGAAAACGTACTTTGTGGTGATTGTCCTGTTTCCAAATATTGACGTATAATGGGGTGAGGCCATTCAATCAAGAATTGTAACATAAAGCGGCTCCATTCTCCACGATTAAGTCCATCAGAACTGGTATTGTATAATAAAGTAACTTTTTCGGCACGTTGCAGCAGTCGATAGAAATAATAAGCATAAACGGCTATCTTGTGCTCAATGGTAGTCATGCCAAACGCTTTACGTAAATTATAAGGTATGAAAGAAGAATCTCCTCCTGATTTGGGTAACTGACCTTCATTAACCGATAACATGATCAAATGGCGAAAATCCAAGTTACGTGTTTCGAGTACTCCCATTATCTGCATCCCAATGGCAGGCTCTCCGTGAAAAGGTATATTGGTAGCCGATAACACTTTAACCAACAAACGCCGTAATGTTTCCGGCCGAACTGTCAGTTCTCCTTCTTCTATTAAAGTACGGAATCTGCTGACTGTGGTATATGCCTTAAAAAGTGACTCACGATAAAGGTCTTCTTCAGTTTCATTTCGATAAATACCGGCTATTTGCTGCAATATTTCAGATATACGGAGACACAAACTTAGGTTACTGCCGGATGGCGGAGTGAATAATAGAGTAAGAAATTCATCTCTTTGCAATTCACCGGGTAACGGATAAAAACGATTGTGCTTGGTCAGTTCTTTTTCCAATGATTCGGAATTGGAACTCAATTGACGAGTATAAGGATGTTTCAGCAGAGTGACAACCGATAGGTATGTATAACGTCCGCTATGTTGGTTATACCCGTGAGTATGCAACTCCAGCAATGATGTAAGAAAGCTATATACAGGGGTTTGAGATAGAGGGAATCCCATAGTAATATTCACATGCTTTACTTCATCAGGCAAGGAATGAAGCACAGGTTGAAGTAATGCTTCGTTACAAAGGACAATAGCAGTTTCCTTTTCTTGCTTTGTCAAGTTTTCACGTATCCATGCAGGCAGATAACGGGCTTGTGCATTTTCGGTAGGCGCGGCAATATAATGGATTTCTTTGGGACGTGCTAGAGTATTAAATAACTCAGCAGGCAGGGGAGAAGGAAAATCACGCAAATTGCGGCGAATAAATTCTCCGGCTTCATGAGGATATGGTTCGTCAGCATTCACAAAAGAGTGAGAGCTCATGTAAAACTCATCATAATCCCAATAAAAAATTGCTTTTCCTGCTTCTTGCAACTTTTTAAATAAAGTCTGCTCTACTTTATTCAGTACATTAAAACCTATAAATACATATCTTTCGTAAGGCAATGCCTCTACATCCAAATGTTCAATTACATGACGGTAAAGCATTCCTTCGTATGCAATTCCCCGGGATGAAAGTACTTCGTGAAATTTTTTGTAAATATTCCCCAAAGCATCCCACATGGAGATGAATCGCTCTTTCAGCACTGTGCGGTGCTCAATAGAGAAATTCTGAAAAAACTGTTGGATAGCTTCTTCCTGCTCATTGTTGAGGAAGGTATAATCATCCATGATATTTTTCAGGTCTTGCAGATTAGTGAACAAGTTATCGGTGTCCACCATATTTTTATCAGCATCATCAAAATCACTGATAAGCATCTCCCCCCAAAAATAGAAATCATCCAAAGTTTCTTTGCTTTGAGTTTCGTGAAGGAATACTTTATAGAGTTCGCATACCAACTTGACCGGATCGCCCACTTCCCATGTAGAAAGGCTACGGAAAAGTTCACTAATGCTCACATAAGTCGGTGACCAAATTGGTGTGTCCGACTGTTCCGCCAAATGCTCATTAAAAAACAAACCGGCGCGTTTGTTAGGAAATACCACAGCAGTATGCGCTAAGTCACCTTGAGTGCGATTATACAAATCTGTTGCTACGAGTTTTAAAAAGCTTTCCATGATTATTTTACCTCCACAAATTCATTATCAAATACATACCACAAATATCCACGGATATTCTCATATCCCATGTCGGACAACAAGTTCATATAATCGCGTACCTGCTTATTGTAATCGGTGCGTTTCTTTCCAAACTTAAAATCCACTACTACTACTACTTTACCGTCTTTCATCATCACACGGTCGGGACGACGCGTTTGCAATTCTCCCTTCTCCTTATATATAATAGCACATTCATTATAAAGCTCCCAATTCCCGGAATACCATTCTTTCACCAATGGATGATTCAGAGCCCATTCGGTCAATTTCTTGATTTGTCTCTCTTGCTCAGCCGACTCAATTATTCCTTCAAAACGAAGTCGTTCGATGGCAGAAGGGATATCATCTTGCGTGCGAATCACTGAAAACAGATTATGCAATAACTGCCCCTGACGAATATACCTCTCTCCGGTTTCTTCTTCTCCACGGATAAATTCGGCAGAACGGTTAGACTGTTTGAACTCGATGTTGCTCTCCAGTGATTCTAAATGAAGAGGGATTTTTTCAGGATTCATTAGTAATTTATTTTTTATAATGCCATCCGTTCTCTTTTCTTCTGATAAATAAAGCGTTCCCATTTCATACGCAATATTATCAGTATCGGTATTATCTTCTGATTTTTCCAAATGGCTGCTGTCATGTTCATGTTGTGGAATACTTATCTGTCCCATAGCTTGTTGCAACAGTTCCGAAACAGTCCCTTTCAGTCCGTCTTTACCCCAAATGATAAGATTCTTCTTGGCACGGGTAAACGCAACATAAAGCAAATTCAGGTTGTCCACCCACAACTGCAATCGTTCATTCAAATACTCTTCCCTGTAGATAGACTGCTGCATGGCTGTGGAGTAATTGACAGGAACGATATCGAGATTGTTAAACGGTGCCACTTTGGGTGTACACCATATCAGATGTGTCAAACTGCGTTCCTTTTCCATATTCCAATCACAGAAGGGAAGAAGCACTGTGTGATATTCTAATCCCTTTGACTTATGAATCGAGATAATCCGAATACCCTCTACTTCGCCTGAAGGTATTGTTTTCTGAGAGAGTGTCTCCTCCCAAAAAGCGATAAAGGCAGACATCTCCGAAGAATTATTTTGTAAATATTCCACAACAGCATCAAAGAATGCACAAAGATAGGCGTCTTGTTGTTTGATGCGTGACATCTCAAACAGACCGAACAATTTCTCCATCAGTTCATACAGTGGCATTAATCTCAGTTTCTTCTGCTGTTCGATAAAAGAGACCGGTAAATACTCATCTATATCATTCAGTAACAGCGTGTTCAAATCTATGTTGTTCTTCAGTATTTCATTTTGATAAGCTGCGGCAAGTTGTGCTTTTGCAATGCGATTCTCAGGGTTGGACAGATAGCGCAACCCATCCATTATCATACAGATGGCCAATGATGCATTCAATTGAAAAGCTTCATCCGATACTATTTTATAAGGTGTATTCTTATCAAAATAATCGGCCACCAACGGAATGGTTTTATTCTTTCGTACCAAAATGGCAATATCCTTCAATTGTATACCTGCCGTTACCAATAATTGAGTCTCATTTGCCAATTGCTGTAAAGTATCCTCAACATAAGCCATCTCTTCTTTTTCGGTCAGGAAAGTTACTTTCACATATCCTCCGTCCGGGTCTTTATCCTTTTCCTGGCATACATCGACATATGCTTCTTTCAAATCTTTACACTCTTCTCCTTGTTCTGACTTATAGATATCATTTAAAGTATGGCAAGCAGCAGTAAATACCTTATTATTGAATTCAATAATATTTCCTGCACTCCGACGGTTGGTGGTCAATGTCTTTACATTAATGGGAAATGACTCAATATGGTCTTTCAGCCCGTTCAAGATTCCCCAGTCTCCATTACGCCAGCGATAAATAGATTGCTTCACATCTCCTACAATCAGGCTGTTTTCTCCTTGCGAAAGTCCTTCTAACAGTAATAAACGGAAATTATCCCATTGCATCCGGGATGTATCCTGAAATTCATCAATCATCACGTTACGAATAGTGGTTCCTATCTTTTCAAACACAAAAGAAGAGTCACCGTCATGTACCAGATTATGAAGTAATACATTGGTATCCGAAAGTAGGAAGCGATTGTTCTCGTAATTCAAGCGACGTACCTCTTCATCAATATTTGCCAACAATCGTACATTATTTATATAGCGTAAAGAAAGCTGGCAGGAGTTGACCAACATGTTATTCTTACTTCGGAACTCTTCTGCTGTTTGCAGCAAGGGGATAAGTTCCGCAGCTGCCAGTTCGGTAATGGCGTTACGGCGAGGCGAGCTTTTGGAAGACCAGTTTTCAGGAGAGGCAAGATGTTTTTCCACTGTTGCATTGCGGAGGCTGTCATCCAACTTTCCCATCTGTAGTTTGCTGAAATAGCTGGATACCCCTTTACTTTTATTGGCCAGATTATCTATAGCCAGACCGTTGCTTTCCAATATCCCGAAAAATTGGTCGGCAAAACCTTTCATCTGTTCCAATGCTTCCGTTTCGATAGCTTGCAGTGTGCGGCGATAGTTTTTGATACAGTCTTTATCCTGCAACTTTCGGCGCAGTCCGTCACCTTTTTCTATATATCCTTCATCAAAGATATTCCGTCCGAAGTTCTTGATTTCTCCTGATACATTCCAACGTTTATCGTCAGCAATACGTTCCTCGATATAGTCCAATAGCCAATAAAGAACAGGAGACTGACGGTTAAGCCTTTCAATCATTGAGTCCACCGCATCACTCAATACCTCCATATTGTTCAATTCAATCGTCAAGTTGGCTCCTAATTCCAGTTCTCGTGCCAAATTACGCATTACCGATTGGAAGAAAGAATCGATAGTTTCCACTCTAAAACGACTGTAATCATGTATCATCAGATGAAGTGCTTTACCGGCTGCCATGCGAATCTGCTCTTTGGGCATACCAAGCTCTTCTGTTATCTTCTCCAGATAAGCCTTGGAGGATTTATCGTTTATCCAAATTCCATACAGTTGACTCAAAATGCGTTCTTTCATCTCGGTAGTAGCCTTATTCGTGAAGGTTACTGCCAAGATATTACGATAAGCCCGGGGATTCAGTATTAATAATTTTATATATTCTACTGCCAAGGTAAAGGTTTTTCCCGAACCGGCAGAAGCTTTATAGACTAATAATTCAGGGGAATTCTTCATATTGCTTTTTTTAGTTGCTGCAAAGAAAATATAAAGCAATGAAGTATGCAATTTCTTCTGCAGTTTAATTCCGTATAAAGTCTCCCTAATAATACTTCTTGTTCTACCGGATAAGGAGTTTCAAACAGTTTTATGCTGATGAAACAATAAGAGTGAAAGAAAAACTATTCTTTTATATCCTGATATAAGAATCTTTTAATACTTTTCTTTGCTGTTTTTTCGAACTCTTCGGGATATAGTTTACAACGTGTAATTTGTGAGTAAGCAGGTAGTTGCTTGTTTAATTCAATGCGATTCTCCTCCATAGCTCTTTCAATATCGGCGTGTTTGAGTCCATGGGCAAAGGCATCATCATTATCAGGATAGACCAATGCCACTAATTTATCTTGTTGCAAAATAACCAAAGATTCCGATACGTATGGCATATTGTTAAGCTTTGACTCTATTTCCTCGGGATAAATATTTTGCCCGGAAGCGGTGAGCAACAGATTCTTACAACGACCTTTGATATAAATGTGTCCTTCGGAATCAATAATTGCCATATCTCCCGTGTGCAGCCAACCGTCTTTATCAATCACTTGCCCGGTGGCTTCTTCATTTTTATAATAACCTAACATCACATTAGCTCCCCGGCAAACCAATTCACCCGGCACTTCTGATGGGTTGGAAGAAAGTACTTTAGCCTCCATACGTGCTGCTACCGTACCGCAAGAAGCTTGCTTTAACTCTGTCCAATGATTATGGCAAATAATAGGACCGCACTCAGTCATGCCATATGCAATGGTATAAGGAAAATTAATACTACGGACAAATGCTTCGACTTCTGCATTAAATGGAGCTCCTCCAATAATTATTTCTATAAAGTTCCCCCCGAACACTTCCATTGCCTTCTGACGTATCAGTTCTTTTATTTTGTCACTGATAATGGGGACATGAAGCAAGAGTTTGCCTAATTTATTGTCCACCTTGGGTAAGATGTTTTTCTTGAATATTTTCTCCACAATCAAAGGTACACATGAAATGACCCTTGGGCGAATTTCGGCAAAAGATTCTGCAATGATTTTAGGTGACGGCATACGGGTAAGAAACCACAAATGTGCACCAACGGTGAAGCCGTAAAGGAAATCAAAAACCATGCCGAATACGTGTCCCAATGGGAGCATGGACACGACACTATCACCGGCTTTGATTCCAATCTTTTCTTTACAGTACAATACATTTGAAAGGATACTGCGATAAGGGAGCATCACTCCTTTGGAATATCCGGTGGTGCCCGATGTATAATTGATTATTGAAAGCTCTTCAGGCGAAGTCTCTTTTCGGTACGATACATTCTCGGGGCGAAAACGGCATGGATATTTGCGGCCGAACATTTCGTTAAGATGTTCGCGGGCATAAGTCAATTTCTCCGAACGGGAGACTACCAGGCCGAAGTCCTTTAATTCGATGATACCTTCTAAATGGGGCATTACCATTTCATTCAGGTTTTCCCACACTTGATCGCCCGCAAAAAGCAGCCGTGCTTCCGAATGGTTGACAATATTATGCACTTGATCGGGCTTGAATTCATGTAAAATGGGTACTACCACACCACCATACGTCATAACAGCAAGAAAAGTAACAGTCCAATGGGCACTATTACGTCCGCAAATGGCTATTTTATCTCCTTGCACGATGCCGGCATTCTCCAGCATAATGTGGATTTTCTCTATCTTTCGGGCGACATCCCGGTATTGAAGCGTAGCACCTTTATAGTCAGTCAGGGCATTCAAATACCAATTTGCCTTTATGCTTTGCTCTATAAGAGCGATAAAACTCTGTTCTAATTCCATGATAACTTTTGCACAATTTATGGCCAAGTGTGCGCAAAAGTAGTAAAATGAGCCTATGAGACAGGAATACACAATAGCTTTTTACATTAATTTAACGACATTCACCCGGTTTTGTCCTTTTCTTCATCCTCTTTCAGAAGGAGAGGCTTAATAATAAGTCTTTTTTCACTACCAGTGCAATGTTTATTTCACCTTTTTCTACATAAAATCAAAGACGGAAGGGGAGATGGCAGTATTATTATAGCTTGCATCCTTTGTTTGCAGCATGCGTCCGCCGGGGGTAAGGAATAGCTGATAAATAGCATCAGAATTATCCATATTTACCTGTACGACATAGACAGCCGGTCGTTTGGGGAACTCGATAAAAAAGACATTTTGTACCGTCCATTGTGAAAAGGAACTGAATGTAAACGCATTATAAGCACCAGGAGGCAGTTGGTCTGCAGTTTGCAAATCGGTATTCGTCATTACCCATTGAGCATTGATATTCATCCATACCTTTGTGTCGAATCCATTTTGTATAAAATCAGCCGTATGATAGTTTCCCTGTTGCGACCATTCGACATCAGCAGCCAAAGGATATATCTTTTTTAATGCCGAATAAAAGGCAGAAGGCGTAGCAGCAAGACCTGCCTGTAACCACAAGCAAGTGATAATCAGGATATAATATTTTGTTTTTATCATAATACGATACTTGTCAAATACAACAAATAAAACAGCAGATATTCTTTTTTTGTTTATGGGAAACTAAAATATAATTTAATTCGGCTCTATATTCATTAGAAATTATATCTTTGCACCCCAATTTTAAACTATGAACAAATAATGGAAACATACGATATTTACTTCAGAGACGAACAAGACTCAGCCAATAAGGGATTCAACTTGAAGGACAAAGAGAAAGCTATTCGGATGGCAGAAGATATGCTGGCAGAGAAAAAAGGTTATGTGAAAGACTTTCCGGGAGGAATTATTTCAGTTATAGATAAATCGACAAAAGAAGAGGTGTGGTCTAAGCCGATACCAAAGAATTAGGAAGATATATTTTAGGCACGGAATACACGAACTTCATAAAAAGAGAACCCGTAGCTTCCGTGCCCGGTATTACTTATTATTAATAGAATAATTGTTCAGGCTTGATAGGAGTGAATTTTTCCTGATCTGCCTTGCGGATTGAGATAGAAGCATCATCCCACAGTGAAGGCCATCCACCAATGATGTGTCCAAGGAACACTACCTTCAATTCGTGCAGACCTTTAGCCAATGCGACTGATTTGTCATTGCGTGAGAAACGTTTCACTTCGCCCTCATTGCTGATAAGAAGCTTACCGTCAATCCATACTTCATCATTGTTTGTGGTGAAGTAATAAACACCATCTTCAGGAATATCTACATATCCGGTAGCGATAGCACCGTATTGTTTTACGCCACGCATACTTTCGGTAGATTCCACCTGGCTGCGTATATCACGAAGAGATTTCACTGTCATTTCTTTCCATTCTGTTGCTTTATTCAATTCACTTGCTTTAAAGAATGTGCCGTCAGCCATCTTCATCTTCAGCCCCGGAGTCGTTTTTTCAACCACTTTGGCAGGAGCCAATGCCTGTTTTTCTACAGTGATATTACGAACCGGACTCATTTTTCTGGAAGGAAGAACTGTACGAATCTTTAGGGTAGTGGTTTCTGTCACTTTAATCGGTTCTGTGTATTGAGTAGACAAAGGTGTCGGGTCAGTACCGTCCAGCGTGTAAACCATCGTTTCGGGACGTGTAGTTTTGAATGTCAAAGAAGTGGAATCAACAAAAGCCACAAAGTTACAAGATCCGTTCGGTTGTTCAGGTTGCGGAATATGGTAATTGACATCATGACCATCCAAACGCACATAAGCATTGTTGATACGGCGTTCAAAGTCTTTGTAATCCTTTTTATCCAACGGAGTCCATGCAATTTCAGAAACAGCCAGCATACGCGGATACATACGATATTCCATAATGTCGGTATTGTACATATATTCCGACCAATGATTAGCCTGTACACCTTTAATATGTTTATCTTTACCCAAAGTGACCAATGTATCGGGCACCGGATTGTAGCTATACACTTTTTCCAACAAGGTGTAGCCACCGATACTTACCGGTTCGATCTTTGAATCTCCCTGGAAGGTATCGAGATACATACCGTTTCCGCCTGGAGTCATAATAGCATCGTGATCCTGCAAAGCAGAAGCGATACCTCCGGCTTCGCCGCGCCATGACATTACAGTAGCCTCAGGACTTAAACCACCTTCAAGAATCTCATCCCAGCCGATAATTTTCTTGCCATGTTTAGCAAGCATTTTCTCCATGCGCTGAATAACGTAACTTTGCAAACGTTCTTCGGCCGTGTGATTTTTATCCGTTTTCAAACCTTCAGCCTTGATGCGTGCCTGACAAGCCGGACAGTTCTTCCAGCTGCTTTTAGGACATTCATCACCGCCAATATGGAAATAAGTGCCGGGGAACAACGGAACCATTTCTTCAACAACATCTTCCAGGAATTTAAACATGTCTTCTTTTCCCGGACACATTACAATATCTTCCACACCCCAAATAATACGTGGAGTGGTGGGCTGACCTTTACAAGAAAGTTCGGGATAGGCTGAGATGGCAGCCAGCTCATGTCCCGGAGTTTCCAATTCTGGAATTACCGTAATAAAACGTTCGGCAGCATAAGCTACTATATCCTTTATTTCCTCCTGTGTGTAAAAACCGCCATATTCAGTGCCCTCTCCATCAATACGCTTAGAGCCTATTTCTGTTAACTTGGGATATTTTTTGATTTCGATTCTCCATCCCTGGTCGTCGGTAAGATGCCAATGAAAAGTATTGATTTTGAACAAAGACAATACGTCAAGTTGTTTTTTCACATTTTCCACCGGAATAAAGTGACGACATGGGTCAAGCATCATACCACGATAAGCAAAACGTGGAGCATCATCGATACTTACGCAAGGTGCACTCCATTCGATGTTTTTGACCACTGAAGGACTCTCCACTTCGGCAGGCAGCAATTGCAAAAAACTTTGCATACCATAAAAGACACCCTGTGGAGTCTTGGCCTGGATTTTGACACCTTGTGGAGTAACATCCAATCGGTAACCTTCCTCGTTTATCTCCATGGCAGGATCAATGAGAAGAGAAATTCCGCCATCCTTCTCTGCATCAGCTATTGCAAAATTAAATCCTGTAGAATTTTTCAATTTGGCTGCGAAGAACTCTGCAATAGTTTTGGCTTCCGGCGTAGGAGCATAGAAAGAAGAACTGGAAGATAATAGGAAACGACCTTCCTGTTGCTGCAAAGAAGCCGGCATCGGGATGATGTTTATCCCTTCGTTGTAAGTTCTTTCCGGTGCGGTTTGTGTACCGCATGATGTAAGTAAGCCGAGAGTAGCGGCTACACACACCGTAGTAAAAAGTTTTTTCATGTAAGTGAAATGTGTTTAAAGGTTTATCTTGGGCAATATGCCATATAACATAATTATCGGACTAAGATAGAGCAAAATTAGCTGATTGCCAAATTATGTGTCGGATATGTAACAAATTAGTAGTAAATAATGGGGATTTTTAATAATAATAGTTATCTTTGTGAGGCTGACTTATGATTAAGCAGCTTTCAGGCTATGAGAACATTTCTTTATTTTTTTATTAAAAATCGGGTCACTTATTATTCTTGGGGGGTAAATATCATATCACAGACAAAGGGAAGAATAACCCGTTTCCTATGGCCGGCCAAGGTCTTTTAAACGGAAGATTATTACAGTCTGCGGCAATGGACTGTACAGTCCACTGTAGCAGACTGTACGATCCACTGCAACGGACTATACAGTCCGCCGCCGGAGACTGTAGTAATTCGACGGACAGACAGGCATAACCGGAAGGACGAAAACGCTTGGTCCGGCTAATGAAACGACGTGGGAAGCTCAAAAAACGCATGCAGGGGTTGAAAACCGGAGGAGACAACATCAGGGGACAGGTGTTTGATCGATGTGCTAAATCCTCAAGAATAATGACCGGACCCTTATCACCCACGGAGTTTTCGGATTGAACCGATTTACTTCAATATCGGTTGCTGTTTCAGGGAATGTGACAAATAAAAATAGGACGTAGATACCTACGTCCTAAATGTTGTTTTGATAAAATTTTTAAATTCCCTGATAATTCTTTCTGCTTTTTATATAAAGCAACAGGGAAGGGATATTGTGGAGCATGCGAGACTCGAACTCGCCACCTTTAGACTGCCAGTCTAACGCTCTAGCCAGATGAGCTAATGCCCCGGTTTTGTGTTGCAAAGATACACATAAAATTGAAATTACAAAATAGAAACCTTATTTTTCTTCCAATTATTTTAATATAATATTATTTCTCCTCTATGAATGAACAAAGAATCATCCATTCTGTTTATGAGGTTCATCAGGTGGAGCAACTATCGAGTTGCATATCTGATTAATTTAATTTTTTGTTCATAATAGATGCCCCGGCTTGCGAGAAGTCGGGGTATTTTTATTACATTTGCAAAAACGTATCTGTTTAATGTAAACAAATAAAATGAATATGCTGATATATAATACCACTTATCAAGTAGCAATTGATGATGCACGTAATTTTGTCATCTGGCTTAATGAATGCTATATTCCCGAAGTAGAAAAACAAGGATTGCTTCAAAGTCCGCGCCTTACTCACATCCTCAGTCATAAAGAAGAAGACAGTGAATGTTTTTCACTGCAATGGGAAGTAGAAGACAGTGCAGCCTTACATCACTGGCATACCCGGCAAGGTATGAAGCTTAACGAAGAAATGATGAAAGTCTTCAAAGACAAAGTGGTAGGATTTCCCACCTTAATGGAGGTTATCAAGTGATTCAGCCGGTTAAAGAGAAAATAATTCTGGGTATTGACCCCGGAACTACCATCATGGGTTACGGATTGCTGAAAATAACAGGTACCAAACCGCAAGTCATCACCATGGGAGTGATAGATTTGCGTAAATACGATAATCATTATCTTAAGCTTCGTCGAATCTTTGAACGTGTTATCGGCATTATTGAAGCGTATCTGCCCGATGAACTGGCCATTGAAGCTCCCTTTTTTGGAAAGAATGTACAGTCCATGCTAAAATTAGGGCGTGCGCAAGGGGTAGCAATGGCTGCCGCACTAAGCCGTGACATCCCCATCACCGAATATGCTCCATTAAAAATAAAAATGGCTATCACCGGCAACGGACAAGCCAGTAAGGAACAGGTGGCGGATATGCTGAAGCGTATGCTCCATATTCCCGATAACGAAATGCTACCTTTTATGGATGCTACCGATGGACTTGCCGCAGCCTATTGCCATTATTTGCAAGCCGGAAGACCCACTCTTGCCAAAGAGTATTCAGGATGGAAAGATTTTATCAATAAAAATCCTGATAAAATAAGGAGATAAACAAAAAAAGTATTGGTAAGTAACAAAATATAAATTTATGAATGTCAAACACGTTATTTGGGCATCGATTATGTCAACCACCATCAGTTGTCAGTCTGTAAAGAAAGAATATACATCTTTTGAAGAATATCCTATCCCCGAAGGGAAGTTAGTGGAAATGGAGTACTCGCCAATTGAAACCAAGTTTACACTTTGGGCACCTACAGCTGAAGAAGTGCGTGTATTGTTATATGATTCGGGCAACGAAGGTTCTGCTTATCAAACTCTGTCGCTTGAAATGGGAGAAGATGGTATTTGGAATACTTCTATTAAAGAAGACTTAAAAGGAAAGTTCTATACTTTTAATGTAAAAGTAAATGGTAAGTGGCTGGGAGATACCCCGGGCATTATGGCTAAAGCAGTGGGAGTAAACGGAAAGCGTGCTGCTGTCATTGACTTGCGCTCCACCGATCCTGAAGGCTGGGCGAACGATGTACGTCCGCTTTTAAAGGACTATGCCGACATCATAGTATATGAAATGCATCATCGCGATTTTTCTTTGGATTCAGTTTCGGGAATTCGTAATAAAGGAAAATTCCTTGCATTAACCGAATTAGGAACTACTACTTCGCAGGGTGAAAAAACCGGCATCGACCACCTGAAAGAATTGGGTGTCACGCACGTGCATATTCTTCCTTCATACGATTATGCATCTGTGGACGAAAGTAAACCGGACAAGGCACAATACAACTGGGGCTATGATCCTCAGAACTATAATGTACCTGACGGTTCTTATTCCACCGATCCTTATAAGCCCGATGTGAGAATCAAGGAATTCAAGCAGATGGTGCAGGCCCTTCACAAAGCAGGTATCCGTGTGGTACTCGATGTGGTTTATAATCATACTTTTAACACTGAGGAAAGCAACTTCGAGCGTACGGTACCCGGCTACTTCTATCGCCAAACAAAGGATGGTAAACCGGCCAACGGCTCCGGCTGCGGAAACGAGACTGCCAGTGACCCTGCCATGATGCGTAAATACATGGTGGAGTCTGTACTCTACTGGATAAACGAATATCACATTGACGGCTTCCGATTTGACCTGATGGGTATTCACGATATTGAGACAATGAACGAAATCCGTGCTGCCGTAGACAAGATAGATCCATCCATCTTTATTTATGGTGAAGGATGGGCCGCCAGCGCTCCCCAGCTTGATCAAGAAGAACTTGCCATGAAAGCCAATATATACAAGATGCCACGTATTGCCGCTTTCTCCGATGAAATGCGCGACGGTTTGCGCGGTGGTTGGGATGATGACCGGAAAGGTGCTTTCTTGATAGGCCAACCGGGGCATGAGATGAGTATAAAGTTTGGGTTGGTGGGAGCAGTCAAACATCCACAAGTAATAAATGATTCGGTGAATTACAGCAAAGAACCGTGGGCGTTACAACCGACCCAAATGATAAGTTATGTCAGCTGCCATGATGATATGTGTCTGGCAGACAGACTAAAAGCTACGATGCCGGATGCAACGGACGAAGAACGTGCCTCTCTGCACAAATTGGCCGAAACTTTTGTCTTCACCTCACAAGGTGTACCTTTTATTTTTGCCGGAGACGAAATGATGCGAGACAAGAAAGGAATACATAATTCTTACAATAGTCCTGATAGTATCAACACAATTGATTGGAGGAACAAGACGATACATCATGATGTTTTTGATTATGTGAGAGAGCTGATAGCATTGCGAAAAAATCACCCGGCTTTTCGAATGGGAGATGCCGATAAAGTACGCCAATACATGGAATTCCTGCCTGTAGAAGGCAGCAATCTGGTGGCCTTTATCCTGAAAGATAATGCTAACGGCGACTCATGGAAAAATATTATCGTGGCGTTCAACAGCCGTAAAGAGCCTGCCAAATTATCTATTCCGACCGGTCGCTATACAATCGTTTGCAAAGATGGAAAAATCAAGCAGTCGGGAATGGGGCAAGTATCAGGTAATGAAATCATTGTACCGGCACGCTCTGCAATGATTATTCATCAATAAAGTATATTCTTGATTACCTAAGATAAAATCAAAACGACAATAAAGATGGAAAAGACATGGAGATGGTTTGGAAAGAATGATAAAATTACTCTTCCCATGTTGAGACAAATCGGAGTAGAAGGTATTGTGACTGCTCTTCACGAAATTCCCAATGGTGAGGTGTGGCCTTTGGAGGCTATCCTAAACCAAAAGACATATATTGAGACTTATGGTCTGCGCTGGTCGGTAGTAGAAAGTTTGCCGGTGAGTGAAGCCATAAAATATGGCGGTGCCGAGCGTGATAACCTGATAGAGAATTACAAGAAAAGTCTTATTAATTTAGGCAAGGCGGGAGTAAAAACAGTCTGTTATAACTTCATGCCTGTTATCGACTGGATTCGTACAGATTTAGAGCATCTTTGGGAAGATGAAACATCATCACTCTATTTTGATAAAATACGTTTTGCATATTTCGACTGCCTGATTCTACAACGCGCAGAAGCTGAAAAAGACTACACGGTAAATGAATTGAAACAAATGTACGAATTAGATAAAGTCATTACCGATGCTGAAAAAGAAGAACTTGTAGATACCATCATTATTAAAACCCAAGGCTTTGTAAATGGAAATATCAAGAATGGGGACAAGAACCCTGTTGACACATTCCATCATCTGTTGGCACCCTACAAAGGAATAGACCGTGACGCCCTGCGCGAAAATTTACGTTATTTCCTTCAAGCTATTATGCCCGTATGTGATGAATATGGCATCAATATGTGTATTCATCCCGACGATCCTCCTTTTCCTGTTCTTGGTTTGCCACGCATTGTAACCTGCGAAGAGGATATTGCCTGGATACTGCATGCTGTAAACAATCCGCATAACGGGCTCACTTTCTGTGCCGGTTCGCTCAGTGCAGGACTGCACAACAATGTACCTGCTTTGGCGCGAATGTTTGCCCACCGCACTCATTTTGTACACCTGCGCAGTACGAACGCTTTTCCCAACGGAAATTTCATTGAAGCCTCCCATTTGGGAGGCCGTGCTCATATCATCGAACTTATCCGTATCTTTGAGAAAGAGCGTCCGGGCGTTCCCATGCGTGTAGACCACGGGCGTATGATGCTCGGTGACACCGACAAGGGATACAATCCCGGATATTCGTTTCACGGTCGCATGATGGCATTGGCCCAGATAGAAGGAATGATGGCCGTTGTCAATGACGAATCAAAACTTGAATCCTAAATTGACATACATACTCACTTTATCGGCATGGTTTGCGTAGTTGATGGATGCTTCCAGCGGACCAAATATACTATCCAATCCATAGCCGACTCCACAGCCGAACATAGTTTTCTCTTTCAGTAACCCACTCACTTTATGACTGCTCAGCGCATAATTGCCGGTCAAAGTGACATAATGCACACTTCCCATTCGCTGCCGGAACTTTATCGTGCCTATCAATAACGAATTATCCATAAGTTCTACATTATTTATTCCCACAAAAGGCAACTGCTGTTGCAGGAAGCGTGACGGAACATCTCCACCCATGGCATTCAATTTGGAGTAGGGGATTTCCTTTCCAATGAGAAAGCGTCCGTATACGGAAGGAAGAATCGAGAAACGATTGGTCAGCCGCATTACCCCTTCGCAATAACCTTTGATAGCAGAGAAAGGAGCATGGTCATTATATTGTGTAAAATTATCTGTATAGAGTGAATAGGAAGCACGCGCCGAGATACCTCGTGAAGGGAAATAAGCCTTATCAAATGTTTCATATTCCATTTGAGCAAAATAACTAAAAAAATGCTCATTGTCTGTCGAGTATTGCTGAGTGGTACTTCCTTCCTGATAAAGAAACTTATCATAATCATAATACTCATAACGGAGACCAATACCGAAACGCACATTTTTATACCACACATCCGAGAAAGCAAACTCTGCCTGATGATAACGGAAAGTAGAATTATGTGTGCGGTCGCCATAATGATAAAAATTGACGTCATTGTATTGGAACAGGTAGGACAGCCCGACACGTTTCAGCGGAGCCGGTTCCCAAGCATAATTAATTCCGGCAGTATAACGTTTTCCTAAACGTCCCGTAAGTGATAGCGTACTGGGCAATTTCCCTTTGAAATTACTGGTTACGTTTATTAATAAACTGGCTATTTCTTCCGAGTCGAAACGAATGCCGACATTTAGTTTGTTTTCATACTTCTTACTTAACGTGTAATTCAGGTTATAGCCACCTCCCGGGGCTTCAGGCAAATTATAAGTCGCCCCCGAATAGCCTAAATTGGCCGACAGAATAGCAGTAGCTTCCTCTATCCGGCGAATACTTATCTCGGAATTTTCTTTAAGATCGCAACGCTTCAACAACCATTTTTTGTCTTTCTCATCAAGACCGTCAAAAGTAATTTCTTTCACATATACCTTTCGCTCAGGCGAGTAGGGATAAGAAGGAATCGGTTGGGGCATATAAGTACTATCCAGCCCCAACTGGCTTTTCAGAGCCATTAATGCACTATCCTGTGCCATGGCAGCTTCTTCGCCACGCATTATCAGAGTATCGATGGCGGAGGGAGTAAAACTGGCGGCAGAATAACCCTCTACGTTTACCTTAATATAAGTAGTCGTTTCTTTCAGATTCTTCTTATATAAATCCTGCCCCATGAGATTCACCAATTGCCCTAATATGGCACCGGCACTATTTAATTCTCCGGCAGGCTTAAGTTCACTTTGAACATCCACCCCGATAATTAAGTCTGCTCCCATGGCACGCGCCACATTTACAGGATAATTATTTACTACACCACCGTCTACCAGTACCATACTGTCTAGCCTGACCGGAGTAAAGACTCCGGGGATGGCCATGCTGGCACGCATAGCAGTGGCCAATACACCTTCATGAAAATTAACCTCATTGCCATTTACTATATTCTCGGAAACACAGGCAAAAGGAATAGGCAACTTATTAAAATTGATGGAGTCGTGATAACCGATAGTAAGCTCACTGAACAAGTTGGCAAGATTTTGCCCTCTTATCAGTCCACCGAAAACTTCGGCTTTTACCCCTTTACCGAAAGGAATAGAAAACACATACTTTTGTGAGGCATCGCGTTCAGATAGATTTTGTTCACTTCTCGGTATCTTGTCGCTCAAAAGGAAAGTCCAGTCCTGACGGCGTACCATGCTGTCAAGTTGCTCGGGAGAATAACCGATAGAGTAAAGACCACCGATGATAGATCCCATGCTGGTACCTACCACATAGTCAATAGGAATACCGGCTTTTTCTATAACTTTCAGAACACCGATGTGCGCCATGCCTTTAGCGCCACCGCCACTTAGCACCACACCCACTTTCTTACGGTGGGCAGGCCGAGGCTGTGCCTTAAGAAGAGCAGGTATAAAGAGTAGACAAACTGCCATTGTTGTCAATGAAGAACGGCTGAATCGTTTCATGTTTATTTTTCTGTATTTAAAAATCTTTTATATAAAAAACAAAAACTGTGCAAAGATGGTTTAATCTTTCGGGGAATGCAAGTCTAATTGTTATAGTTATTGGTCGATTTCCTTTTTTCCTTCAATTTTTCAATCCTCCTAAATCGAACCGATAAATTAAACGAGCCAAACAAATGCTACATGAAGATTGCGTTTTTGCACTTTAAGAGAGCTGAATGAAATCACTTTCTTAAAAAAACAGGCTATAAAACTTTCTATCTAACTAATTTTCTTGTAAATTTGCAACTTAATTTTTGGGAGACTATGTCTTTGCCCGATTTACAATTTAGAGAATACAAGAAAAACGATATAGATTATGAGTAAGAAATTTGCTGAACACTCGCAACTCAACCTATCACAGGTCAATAAAGATGTGCTGAAGAAGTGGGATGAAAACGATGTTTTCGCCAAGAGTATGACAGAACGTGAAGGATGTCCTTCTTTTGTCTTTTATGAAGGACCTCCCTCAGCCAACGGTATGCCGGGTATTCACCACGTAATGGCACGTACTATAAAAGATACTTTCTGCCGCTACAAAACCATGAAAGGTTTTCTTGTCAAACGTAAAGCCGGATGGGATACTCACGGACTACCGGTAGAACTGGGCGTGGAAAAAGCACTCGGAATTACCAAGGAGGATATCGGAAAAACGATTTCTGTGGCCGAATATAACGCAGCCTGTCGTAAGGATGTGATGAAGTTTACAAAAGAATGGACAGACCTTACTCATAAAATGGGTTATTGGGTAGATTTGGATAATCCATACATCACTTATGACAACCGCTATATTGAAACTTTATGGTGGCTCTTAAAGCAACTATATAGCAAGAATTTACTGTATAAAGGATATACCATTCAGCCTTATTCTCCGGCAGCCGGAACAGGACTGAGCTCTCACGAATTAAATCAGCCTGGATGTTATCGGGATGTAAAAGATACTACTGTAGTGGGGCAATTCAAGATGAAGAACCCGAAACCCGAAATGACGGAGTGGGGTACTCCTTACTTCTTGGCATGGACTACTACACCATGGACTTTACCCTCAAACACCGCTTTGTGCGTCGGTCCCAAAATCGATTATGTAGCTGTACAAACATATAATGGCTACACAGGTGAGAAAATGACAGTAGTGCTGGCTAAACCATTGCTTTATGCTCATTTTAACCAAAAAGCAGAAGGACTGCCTTTAGAAGACTACAAACCGGGAGACAAGCTGATTCCTTTCAAGGTGGTAGGTGAATACAAAGGCACGGATTTGGTAGGTATGGAATATGAACAGCTTATTCCATGGGTGAAACCGGTAAACGTAGACGAAAACGGTAATTGGGAAGAAGCTGCCAATCAAGCATTCCGTGTTATCCTTGGTGACTATGTGACTACGGAAGACGGTACAGGTATCGTACATATCGCTCCAACATTCGGTGCGGACGATGCTTTTGTGGCACGTGCAGCAGGCATACCTTCATTGTTTATGATTAACAAAAAAGGTGAACCTCGTCCGATGGTAGACTTGACAGGTAAATTCTTCCTGCTGGATGAACTAGATGAAAAGTTCGTAAAAGAATGTGTGGATGTAGAACAATATCAAGAATATCAGGGGCGCTGGGTGAAAAATGCATACGACCCTCAATTTACTGTAAATGGTAAATACGATGAGAAAACTGCTGCCTCTGCCGAGACACTGGATATTTACATCTGTATGAAAATGAAGGCTTCCAACAAAGCATTCAAGATAGAAAAGCATGTACACAATTATCCACATTGCTGGCGTACAGACAAACCGGTCCTTTATTATCCGCTGGATAGCTGGTTCATCCGTTCTACTGCTGCCAAGGAACGTATGATAGAACTCAATAAGACCATTAACTGGAAACCGGAATCTACCGGAACCGGACGTTTCGGCAAATGGCTGGAAAACCTGAACGACTGGAATTTAAGCCGTTCGCGCTATTGGGGTACTCCGCTTCCTATTTGGCGTAGCGAAGAAGGTGAGGAATTATGTATCGGTTCGGTAGAGGAACTCTATAACGAAATAGAAAAATCCATCGCTGCCGGTTTCATGACTGCTAATCCTTATAAAGAAAAAGGATTTATTCCGGGTGAATATACCGAAGACAATTATGATAAAATAGATCTTCACCGTCCTTACGTAGATGATATTATCCTCGTTTCTGAAAGCGGAAAACCGATGAAACGTGAAGCGGATTTGATTGACGTATGGTTTGATTCAGGCGCCATGCCATACGCACAGTTACATTATCCGTTTGAGAATAAAGATATTGTAGATAATCGTTCTTATTATCCGGCTGACTTCATTGCAGAAGGGGTAGACCAAACTCGTGGCTGGTTCTTTACATTGCATGCTATCGCAACTATGGTATTCGATAGTGTAGCCTATAAAAATGTTATCTCTAACGGACTGGTGCTTGACAAGAATGGAAATAAAATGTCCAAGCGCCTGGGTAATGCTGTTGATCCGTTTGGTGCCATCGAACAATATGGTTCTGACCCTTTGCGTTGGTATATGATTACTAATTCTTCTCCGTGGGATAACTTGAAATTTGATACCGATGGTGTAATGGAAGTAACCCGCAAGTTTTTCGGAACATTGCACAACACATATAAATTCTTTGCTCCATACGCTAACCTTGACGGATTTACCTATCAGGAAGCCGATGTTCCTATGAGCAAACGTCCGGAAATTGACCGTTGGATTCTTTCGGAACTAAACTCATTGATAAAGAATGTGGATATGTGCTATGCTGACTATGAACCGACTAAAGCCGGACGATTAATCAATGATTTCGTAAATGATAATCTGTCCAACTGGTATGTACGTCTATGCAGAAAACGTTTTTGGGGTACAGGCTATACAGAGGATAAGCTGGCGGCATATCAAACATTATATGTATGTCTGGAAACTGTAGCTAAACTAATGGCACCGATTGCTCCTTTCTATGCAGACAAATTGTATATGGACTTGATTGCAACAACCGGACGCGACCATGTAGCTTCTGTCCACCTTGCAGATTTCCCGGTTTGCGATGAGACTGTTATTGACAAAGAATTGGAAACCCGCATGGAGTTAGCACAGAAAGTATCTTCTATGGGGTTGGCGCTGCGCAAGAAAATAAATATTATCGTTAAACAACCGTTGCAGAAGTTGATGATTCCGGTGGATGCACTGATGAAAGAACGTTTAGAGTCTGTAAAATCATTGATAATGAACGAAGTGAATGTTAAAGAAATAGACTTCGTGGAAGGTACATCCAATTTGCTTGTGAAGAAAGTGAAGTGTAACTTCAAGATTCTAGGTAAGAAATTCGGTTCATTGATGAAACAGGTGGCCGCTGCTGTAACTGCCATGAATCAGGAACAAATCAGCGTTCTTGAAAACGAAGGGAAAATTGTTCTCGACCTAAATGGTACTCCGGCTGAAATAGAAACGTCTGAAGTGGAAATTTTCAGTGAAGATATCCCCGGATGGGTAGTTGCCAATGAAGGCGTATTGACAGTAGCTTTGGATACTGTTGTAACCGAAGAACTGCGCCGTGAAGGTATTGCTCGTGAACTTGTGAGTAAGATTCAGAATATTCGCAAGGGCAGTGGCTTTGAAATAACTGATAAAATAAAGGTATCTTTATCTAAAAATGAGCAAACCGATAGCGCAGTAAAAGAATATAATACTTATATTTGTAACCAAGTTCTTGCCAACTCCCTTAATTTGGTAGACGAAGTGAAGGATGGCATAGAATTAAGTTTCGATGATTTCTCGCTTTATGTGAGTGTCATAAAGGAATAACATTAACCTTTTAAAACTAAATAATATGGCTGAAAAAACAAGATACTCTGATGCAGAACTCGAAGAGTTCCGTGCCATTATCATGGAAAAACTGGAATTGGCCGAGCGTGATTACGAACGCTTGAAAAGTAGTATCATGAATAAGGATGGTAATGATACGGACGATACTTCCCCTACTTACAAAGTATTGGAAGAAGGTGCCAATACGCTGTCCAAAGAAGAAACGACAAGATTAGCTGCACGTCAGTTGAAATTCATTCAGGGACTGCAAGCTGCTTTAATCCGTATTGAAAACAAAACATACGGTATTTGTCGTGAAACAGGTAAACTGATTCCAAAAGAAAGACTTCGCGCTGTTCCTCATGCCACTTTGAGTATCGAGGCTAAAAACGAAGGAAAGAAATAGCATTTTTATAGTTGACAGGAAAGCAGGTCAAAGAGGCTGCTACCTGTCGACTATTAATTATCACCTATTATAATGAATAAATTACTCACGAAAGGGCAACTTTCTGTTCTGATTGTTTTTGGAGTATTAATTATTGACCAGATAATAAAGATATTGGTAAAGACTAATATGTTCTGGCATGAAAGTATCCGCATTACAGATTGGTTTTATATCTATTTTACAGAAAATAACGGCATGGCTTTCGGCATGGAATTGTTTGGAAAGCTATTTCTTACAACATTCCGCATCATTGCTGTGGGACTGATAATTTGGTATCTGGCTAAAATCATTAAAGAAAATTATAAGACAGGCTATATTGTCTGCCTTTCATTAATATTGGCCGGCGCCGTAGGAAATATCATTGATAGTGTATTTTATGGCGTAATCTTCAATGAAAGCACTTATAGCCAAATAGCACATTTTGTTCCTGTAGGCGAAGGCTATTCTGAATGGTTTCATGGTAAAGTAGTGGATATGTTTTATTTTCCAATCATTGAAACCAACTGGCCGGAATGGATACCGGGAATAGGTGGAGAACATTTTATCTTCTTCAGTCCGATATTTAATTTTGCTGACGCTGCTATCAGTTGTGGTATCATTGCATTGTTGTTATTTTATGGAAAATATCTGAACACAGGTATTCACCCGGAAGAAAAAGCTCAGAAAAAAGATGCACAATAAGAAGATTCGTTGGACGTTGTTGCTCAGTGCGGCTTTGCTGGCAGGATGCGGAAAACAAATACCAAAAGATGTCATCCACCCGGATAAGATGGAGGACATCTTGTATGACTATCATTTGACTACGGCTATGTCCGGCAATATCTCTTATGATGAGAACTACAAAAAAGAAGCTCTTCGCAATTACGTATATAGAAAACATCACGTAACCAAAGCAGAGTTTGATTCATCTATGGTGTGGTATACTCGTCATACAGAAAACCTTGCCAAAATTTATACCAATTTAGGAAAACGTTTCCGTGAGGAAAAGAAGGATGTGAAACGCTTGCTGGCAATGCGCGAAAACAAACCTTCAATGTCACAACCTGGAGATACAGTAGATGTGTGGTATAATAAAACACTATATTGGCTGACGGATGCGCCACTATCCAACAAGATTACTTTTGAAATTCCCACTGACTCCAACTTCAAAGCAAAGGATGCTTTCTTGTGGTCGGCAAATTACATATTCCTCTCAAACCTGCAACAACAGGTGACGATGGGATTCAATATTCTGTTTGATAATGATTCAGTGTCGGGTAAAGTAGCCGAAGTAACGGCTTCAGGCATACAATCATTATATATCAAGCCGGATTCTGCTTATAAAATCAAGAGCATCAATGGTTTTATCTATCTTACGGGGGACTCTGTCAAAGCTCCGGGTATCATAGTGGATAAAATTTCATTGATTCGTTACCATGAACTAGCAGATACCATATCTATTGTCGCAAAAGATAGTGTACCCGAAAAATCAATGTCTGTCATAGATAAAGATACAGATTCATTAAAAATGGATTCAGTCCAGATGAAAGAAGCTGTTACCCCCGTACGCTTGAATCCACGCGATATAAAAGAAAAGGAGGGTATTCGCCCACAACGTACTCGCCTCCAAAAGAAATGAGACGATTTGCCTGTCAACGTTTATATCTTTCTCCCGACACATACTTCATCCGTTATGTGGTAGAATTGGGAAACAACGGAAAGATACAGAGCTATTACCCTTTGGAAGAAGAAATATATGCTACTCAATGGATAGGGGGAGTGATTGTGCTTTCTGCGAGAAGAAAACTCGAACCGATTATGCCGGAAAAGAATTTCAAAACCTTCCTTGCTCAAGCTACCCGGACAAATACCAAAATTCAGGAATGCTATGCATGGCATATTGCCAATTTTGATATTGTCCGAGAAGAATTTGTCCCTCAAAGCCATATTATCCGACTTTAGCGCAATCTTCTTCTGAACTCGGCACAAACCACAGCTGTGGCAATAGCTACATTCAAAGACTCCGAAGTCTCTCTTTCCTGTGGATAATTAGGAATATACAATCGCCTATTAATAAGTGCTTCCACCTCTCTACTTATTCCATTTCCTTCATTTCCCATTACAATCAATCCGTTAGCAGAAAGAGTCTCAGAATAGATTACATTTCCATCCAGGAATGTTCCATAAACCGGAATCCCTTTGAGTGAAGAAATTAATTTCGGTAAATCACAATAATGCACTTTCACTCGTGCTATTGCCCCCATGGTAGCCTGCACAGTTTTAGGATTAAAGACATCCACCGTTCCGGTAGAGCAAAAAATATCCTCTATACCGAACCAATCGGCTAAGCGGATAATAGTTCCTAAATTGCCCGGATCTTGTATATTGTCCAAAGCCAGGCATAAAGATTTTGAAATAACTTTGCTGTCCGACTCATAAACAGGTTGTTCAAATATAGCCAATACCTCTTGCGGTGTCTTTTGCAAACTGACCCGTGAAAGCTCTTCCTGCCCAACCTCTATCACCTCGTCGGCATGACAACCAGGATGAGAAGAGAACCATTCAGCCGTCCCCGTCAACAACCGACAAGGAAAATGCCCCATCAAATCATTTACCAATTTATGTCCTTCAGCAACAAATACTTTTTCTTCCTTACGATTCTTCTTTAACTCTAACGAACGAATATATTTAATTTTATTCTTACTTAGCATGATTATTTCCATTAAATAACAAATATTAGAGGCAAAGCTAAGAAGATATTTTCAATTAATATCTATCTTTGCGAGTAAATTTGCGAAGGTTACGGATTTGTATGAAGAAAAGCGCACACCCATATATATACACACTCATTTTAGCACTATGCACTTCGTGTTCGGTCAATAAATTTATCCCTGAAAATCAATATTTATTGGATGAAGTAAAAATTGTATCAGACACAAAGGAGGTAAAACCATCGCTTTTTAACTCTTACCTCCGTCAAAATCCTAATGCCAAATGGTTTAACATGGTTAAAATCCCCATGTATATTTATGGTGCATCAGGTACGGATTCTACCAAACGTGTAAATCGCTTCTTCAGAAAAATTGGGGATGCCCCGGTCATTTACAATGCAGATGTTGCCATGAAATCTAAGGAGGAGATAGAAAAAGCCGTACGTAACATGGGGTATATTGGAGCTAAAGTGACTATTCATACCGAAGCAAAGAAGAATAAATTAAAACTGTTCTACCATATAGAAGCTGGACGTCCCTATATGATACGTCATATAGCTTACAATATTGATGATTTAAATATTAGCGATTGTCTTCAACAGGATTCTGCCCAAAGTATGCTTTTCCCCGGTATGCCGTTTGATGTAAATGTACTTGACGCTGAGAGACAACGAATCACCAGATTGCTCCAGAACAAAGGGTACTATAAATTCAATAAGGATTTTCTGGTATATCAAGCAGATACCACCCGCAATACTTATTTGGTAGACCTCACTTTGAAATTACTTCCTTATCAACGTAAAAAGGAAGATCCACCACAAAAACACAGACAATATTTAGTGAATAGTGTCAACTTTATAGCTGATAGCGAAATGACCCCCATCCGTAAAGGTTCATTTACCGGTTTTGATTCATTGAGCTATAAAGGATACAACATGTACTATAAGGATAAAATGTTTTTGCGCCCGAAACTGTTAGTGGATTTCAACCGTATTCGTCCCGGAGAGTTTTATAGTGAACGTGATGTGCAGAATACTTATAGTGCATTGGGACGTCTGCGCATGCTGAAATATTCCAATATTCGTTTTAAGGAAGTAAATGTAAGCGACAGTACCAAATTGGATGCATATATAGTGATGTCAAAAGGACAAAATAAATCAGTTTCTTTTGAGATAGAAGGTACAAACTCTGCGGGAGATTTGGGTGCGGCTGCTTCCATTTCTTTCCAGCATAGAAACGTGTTCAAAGGGTCGGAAACGTTTACTATGAAAGTACGCGGTGCTTATGAGGCAATCACCGGATTGGGACAAGATTATGTCAATGATAACTATACGGAATATGGTGTGGAAAGCAGTCTTAACTTCCCTGAATTTATGTTTCCCTTTCTTTCTTCGGACTTTAAAAGGAAAATTAAAGCTACCTCTGAAGTGGGACTGAAATTTACATCACAGGTACGTCCTGAATTTTCTCGTATGCTTGCATCAGCGTCCTGGAGTTATCGATGGAGTGATAGAAAACATATACAGCACCGCCTTGATCTGGCGGATATTAATTATGTATATATGCCAAGCAAATCGCCCGATTTTCAAGAGTATTTAGATAAAATGACGGCTAACAACTCATTGTTACGTGCCAGTTATGAAAATGTACTGATAGTGCGTATGGGATACAACTTCACATATAACAGTGCCGGTAATACCATGATGCGCACACCGACAAAGAGTTCGTATTCCTTGCGTGTAAACGTGGAGGAAGCCGGTAATCTAATGTATGCCGCATCCAAACTGGCACACTCTACTCCGAAAGGGGACAAGGGATTTGTATTGGCTAATATTCCGTTTGCACAATATATAAAAGGAGATTTTGACTTTGCCAAGAATTTCATGATTGACCCACGCAACTCTTTCGTTTTTCATATAGGAGTAGGAGTGGCTTATCCTTATGGGAACTCACGGGCACTTCCTTTTGAAAAGCGTTATTTCTCCGGCGGTGCCAACAGTGTACGCGGCTGGTCGGTACGTTCACTGGGCCCCGGAGGATATAAAGGTAGTTCAGACGGGCAGATGGACTTTATCAAACAGTCGGGGGATATCAAGTTAGACTTAAATGTGGAGTATCGCACCCATCTGTTTTGGAAGTTAAACGGAGCGGCTTTCATAGATGCCGGTAATATTTGGACAATACGCTCAGACTCAGAGCAGGAAGATGGTGTGTTCAAATTCAACAAATTCTACAAACAGATTGCTGTAGCATATGGTTTGGGCATCCGCTTTGATTTAGACTACCTCATTTTACGTTTTGATGGTGGAATGAAAGCTATCAACCCGATGGAAACGGGTAAAGGACGTTACCCGATAACGCGACCTCGATTCAGCCGAGATTTTGCTTTCCATTTTGCAGTAGGTTATCCGTTTTAATTAGATTATAATTTTATAGCTTATGAAAAAAATAGAGAAAAAGGTATATACAGTAGAGGAAGTGGATGAGTTGAAAAAATGGTTTGATAATCAAACACTTCCACAGTCCATGCAAATAAATTCATCCGCTTATTCACCTGATTTAAAAGATACAGTGGCGATGCTGTTTGAACAAGCATATATCTGCTGTAACAACCCGAAGATGCAAGGATGCCTTTTATTATTAGAAAATATTAAGAAAAATTTAGAGGAGAAAAAGGGAATCGAGTAAGCAAAACATTCTTCATATTTGTTTAATACATTAATAGTATTTAATGCAGACAGTATGAAAAAGAATTTATTATTGTATGGCGTCTTTTTTGGGTGCCCTCTCATTATCTTCCTGTTCAGGCAATGCCAAAAACAAAGAAATGACTGACAATGGCATGAGTATGGAAAGTGCAAACGAAGTAATAAGGTATTGTGATACCTCGCTGAAAGTACTGAAAGATTTAATTAATGGAGATTCAATAAAAGCCATATTGGGTTATATAGATAAGACAGAGGGTACAGATATGCTCCCTATTGTTCCACAACCGGCTTTATATGAAAGGATAGAGCCTATCTGAAAGATAATTATACAATAGCCAATAAAATAAGAAAAGAGGAACTCCTGTTAAGTATAGCCCTATCCGAATACAAACAAGTGATATTTGATATTCTAACCCCGACAGTAGAAAGTGCCAAAACCGTTTTACCTTCCGTTCAAAAGGATAAAAAATAAGAGATAATTCAAAATCCGATAGGCTTATTTTGAAAAAGGTGGGATATGTTTCCACCTTTTTATGTATATTTGCGACTCTTTTGACGCAGCAATTGCGACAATACTATAACTAGAAAACGAAACACAATGAAAATTAAATTTATAAGTCTGGCTAGTGGCAGTAGTGGCAACTGCTATTTCATTGGAACAGACGCATATGGCATATTAGTGGATGCCGGTATTGGAATCCGTACTATTAAAAAACATTTAAAAGACTTGGGTATTGGACTTGATAGGATTCGAGCTGTTCTTATTACCCATGATCATGCCGATCACATTAAAGCGGTAGGGCATTTGGGAGAGAAATTCGGTATTCCTATTTATTCCACTCCCGAAATCCATATAGGCATCAACAAAAGTTATTGTGTGACAGAAAAACTTTCGACCTCCGTCCGCTATTTAAGTAAAGGAACACAAATTCAGATTGAAGATTTCAGAATAACAGCTTTTGAAGTTCCCCATGATGGAACAGATAATGTGGGTTATTGTATAGAAGTAGATGGCAAAACTTTTTCTTTTTTAACAGACTTGGGACATATTACATCTACAGCAGCTGAATATATCTGCAAAGCCAATTATCTAATATTGGAGGCTAACTATGACGAAGAAATGTTGAAAATGGGATCATATCCCCAATATCTTAAGGAACGTATTGCCGGGTCTAATGGTCATATGAGTAATCGTGAAACAGCAGAGTTTTTGGCTGAGAATATCAATGAAGGATTAAAATATATTTGGCTTTGCCATCTGAGTAAAGATAATAATCATCCGGAACTCGCTTATAAAACAGTAGAACTTCTGTTAAGAAGCAAAGGGGTGCTTGTGGGTAAAGATGTACAACTCATTGCTTTAAAGCGAAGTACACCTTCCATGCTCTATGAGTTCGAATAAATTTCGATGAAAAAGTGAAAAAAAATGGTGCAAAATATTTGGTAGTTTAAGATAAAACGCCTACCTTTGCAACCGCAAATCAGAAATGAACGCACTCTTAGCTCAGTTGGTAGAGCAACTGACTCTTAATCAGTGGGTCCAGG
>OOCW01000132.1_pt1 | contig 82274 bp, 76 predicted proteins | sample 1671201 | NCBI WGS metagenome assembly OOCW01 (sample SAMN06348132, study PRJEB24527) | human gut metagenome | biome: human gut; feature: ankylosing spondylitis patient; material: feces | host: Homo sapiens | place: China | collected 2015-10
ACCATCAAAGAAACAGGCGATGAATGGTATAAAAGTGAACGTGCCCAGGCGAAAATGCGTACCAAAATCAAACGCCTCCTAAGAAAATACGACTACCCACCAAACAAAAGCGAACAAGCCATCAACCACGTCCTCGAACAAGCCGAACTTCAATGCATGAGTATGAGATAATTTTGGAATTTTAGTCAAGATAAAATAGTCATACTTAACAATAAAAAGTCCTTCTATAATTTAGTAAGAACTAAAATATAGGAGGACTTTTACTATGAGTATGCAGGCTTTTTTTAATAGACCAGGGACGGAAAGTAACATTAAGAATTAATTACTACATGATATTAGGCATGTGAAAGATAGCACACTTGGAGCAGTAGATGATATTTCTGATATAGATTTAATTCTTGTCAAAGTGAGAACGATGCAGTAAAAAAGGAAACTTAAATAAGGCCGCGTAAATCATATTGAAAATATGATACGAGGTGATTAATGTGAAGTGGAAAGTGAGTCCATTTAATGATTTTATTTTTAAAAAGCTATTCGGAACAGTTGGAAATGAAGAGTTATTAAAGGCATTTTTAAATGCAGTCATGAAGGATAAAAATCTTCCTCTAATTGAAGAAGTAACAATTATTGAGAAATTAGAGTTAGAGAAAAATCATTTTGAAGAAAAGCTAGGAATTATTGATGTGCATGCTAAAACCGATAAAGGTGAAGTAATAAATATTGAGGTCCAACTTTGTAATGAGTATAATATAGATAAACGAACATTATTTTATTGGAGTAAATTATATTCTTCAAATATTAAGAAGGGGCAAAACTATGAGGTGCTCCCTAAAGTGATTACGATTAATATTTTGAATTTTAATTATTATCATGAAAAATGGGTTCATTTATTTTTTACTCCAACGGCTGATGTAGATTCAAATCTTAAGATGAATGAGCTCGAAGTTCATTTCATCCAGTTACCAGCGTTTCGCAAGAGACATGAGAAAAACTTTAAAACTCATGAGTTGGAACGTTGGTTAACATTTTTGACCCAATCAGCCAATGAGGAAGAGTTGGAGGAGATCGTTGCCATGGACCAAGAGATTTTTAAAGTATATGAAGAAATTAAGCATTTATTAAGTGATGAAGAAGTTTTAGCAGTAGCTGAAGCCAGAGAAAAACAATTTTTAGATTATAACAGCGCTATTAATCACGCCGAAGCCCGAGGAAGACAAGAAGGCGTGGAGCTAGGCATAGAACAAGGGGAATTTAATAAGTCTATTGAAATCGCTAAAAATTCCATTGAAAATGGTTTAGATGATGAACTGATTGTAAAAATAACAGGTTTATCTATAGAAGAAATTAAACGACTCCGAAATGAATTAAATAAGTAGTTGGTTTCAATGATTTTATAATATTGGGTGTTGCTAAATAAGCAACGCTTTTTTATATGATGAATGGTCAATACAAATTATAGTTGTTTAATAAAAAGGTAGGATTAGATAAAATACTACTAAAAAATAAATGAAGCACAGACCGCAGTCTCTATCTTAATACCCATCACGGATATGCACTTCTTGATTTTATAATTGAAATAGCTTTAATAGGGTGCTACTAGGTCCTAGCGACTATATTAAAACTTTTTCTTAGCTGGTTATTTTTGAGCCCTTTTCTATATAAAATGTAGCTTAAGATGTGAAGAAAGTCATTAATATGACGGGGTAATGACTAACCGTTTATATAATAAATAATGGACTTCTTTTATTTATTGTATTTTTAAGAGATTAGAAATTTAAAAACTTTTTAATTAAACCATGCACGTTTGCCGTTTCCTGACGTATTTTAAAGTAGATGCTGATTGGTGGGGTGAAACGATGAAAAAGGTAGAGGAATGTAAGTTTTTAAGTGGAAGTTTTGTGGAGGATAGAATTAGGGAAGCATTCAAGAAAAATGAGTATTGTCAGCTTTTTGAGCTGAGTTGTAAGTATCCAAAAGAGGCTGTTCAGTTTGCGCCATATCAGACGTTAAAGACGCGTTTAAAAGAACGAATTAAAGAAGACATGCGTTATCAAATACTAGATCGATTTAAAGTTGAAACGATCGAACATCTTCCTTATAAATATGTAGAAGAACTTGAAAACTTTATCAATCATGAGTATTGTCCATCAAAAGGACTAGTCAAAGAAATTTATAATTTAAGTTTATTTTATGATTCTGTTCGTCTAAGAACGGGTTTAAGGTTAGATGAAACAAGTGTGAAAGGAAATTATAAGCGTGAGCTAACCTTCTCTGAAGATTTAAGAAGAATTATTGATGCAGAATTTTAAAAGCGTTAGATTATGAGTCTAACGCTTTTTCAATGTTTAAGATTCCAATTTTATGTCATCACACACGCGAGGTTACTTGATTTGTCATAAGATAATATTACTCAAAGACACTGATAGTAAAAAATTCTCGAGGTGAAGCAGTATGGAAAGCAGTAGTCAATTAACTGAGTCTAAAATGATGCAAGTCTTAGAGTGGGGGTATGAAAAAGCAATTCAAGGACTTCCTGGTATGGAGTCGGCAGAAGAGTTAGCTAAACGTTATCTTGAAAAGTATGACACCGTTGATGAAGCCATTGATACCTTCATCAATTGGCAGTGTGCAAAATGTGCAACCAGTGGATTTATCACTGGATTAGGGGGACTATTAACATTACCAGTTGCCATTCCAGCTAACATTAGTTCCGTTATTTTTGTTCAAATTCGAATGATTGCAACTATTGCAAAAATGAGAGGATATAACCTCAAAGATGATCAGGTTAAAACATTAGTTTTTGTCGCTTTAACGGGTCAAGCTGCGACAGATATTTTAAAACAAGCTGGGATTACGATTGGCTCAAAAGTTGGGATAAATTTAATTAAAAAAATGCCAATGAAAGTTATTTACCAGATTAATAAAAAAGTCGGCTTTCGCTTAGTAACGAAATTTGGTCAAAAAGGGATCATTAATTTAGGAAAATTAGTCCCTATTGTTGGTGGTGTTATCGGTGGAACGGTTGACACCGTTGGAACCTTAACTGTCGGAAAAACAGCTAAAAAACTCTTTATTTAACTATTCAGCCCCGTAATATGTAAAAAAATGACGCCTTGCGTCATTTTTTGTTTAATATTCAGTCATTTTAACGGATACAATCTGTTCATTTTCATTAATATCATTAAATAGTGTTGTAGCATCCAGTGTTTTACGAAGTTTTTTGGTTGAGAAATTGAAGGATATTTCAGTGATATCGTCATGTAAACCAAGAAGTTCTAAATCAAGAATATGCGCATGATACTTTTTTGCCGTCGCATTTAAATGCTGTAAGGTTTCATTTAATTGATGACATTGAAGATTAATCGAAAAGCGGCGATATTTTCCGAAGGGAATGAACGTGGAAGCATGTTCGAAAATAGTGAGCGTTAAGATAACCGCTACAAATCCAATAATGGAGATGGCGTAGGCTCCTGATCCAACGGCAAGTCCTAAACAAGCCACGACCCAAAGACTAGCGGCTGTTGTTAATCCTTTAATGGTGGTTCCTTCTTTTATAATCGTTCCCGCTCCTAAAAAACCGATACCAGAAATGACTTGAGCACCTAAACGAGAGGGATCAACGTTAAATTCGGCTCCAATATGAGTAGCATTAAATGATCCAAGTTGCATGATGGCACAGGAACCCACCGCAACAAGCATATGAGTTCGTAATCCGGCGGGGCGATGTGTACTTTCTCGTTCCCATCCGATGAGACCACCAATAAACATGGCTAGTAAAGTGCGAAAAGTAATATTGATTAAAAGTTGATAGTTCATTAGTGTTCCCCCCACATTTAAAACGGTTTATGTTTTACGATATGAAAAATAAAAGTCAAATAGAACGTGCAAGTGTTTGAAGTGATGATTTAGATCATCTCTCAGAAGTTTTTTTGCTTCATGAAATCAAGTATAGTTTCTTGATTCTGCTCCACACTACTTTTGAAAGGAGTGTTGTTATGCAAAATCAAACCCAAGTGGTGAATTTAAATTTTTTAAATGATCGTAAAGAAATCGTGACTTCTAATGAGAAGTATAAATGTGTCTATTTTAATTTTGAGGTCGGAGATGGTTTAGCTAAACATCGTCATGAGGGATATGCGACAGTGTTAGTGCTAAAAGGTGCGGTGAAGATGACATTTGAAACGGAGAATCTTCCACTGGCACCTGAAAATATTTTTGAATTAAGCGAGAATATGATGTTATCGTTTGATGCGCGCGTCGTTCATGACTTAGTGGCACAAGCACCGTCACAAGTACTAGTCACAATTTCAGAACGTCTAAGTTAAGAAGTGAGAGTTCTCACTTCTTTTTTCATGTATGAAAATTCGACAAAACACCCCATAATAAGTGTATCTAAGCTATCGCGAGGTGGGATCATGAATTTATATAATTTTATGAATGAGATTGATGAAACCATTTTAAATCGAGGGCTCCTTTATTTTAAAGATGGTCATGTGCTAGGAACAAAAGTGTTATCAAATGGATGGGTGGAAGTGTTGGTGGTAGGGCATGATGACTATACGGTCAGCGTTCAACTAGCAGACGACGGTACCATCTTAAAGGCAAATTGTGCATGTCCGTACCGAGGAGGTCCGATTTGTAAGCATGAAGTAGCTGCTTTTTATTCCCTCTCTCATTCCTTTACTCCAAAAGAAAGTCCTTTAGCCAGTCTTTTAAAAAGTTTACCGATCGAAACATTGGTGGCAGAGCTTTTAAAAGTGGCGAGTGAAAATTCAGCGGTTTATGAACGGTTGATGGCCTATCAGCAACCACAGGATCAATTAGCAACGTTTGAAAGACAGTTAGAGGAAATGGTGGCTAAACATATTCAGTTCGGTCATGAGATTTCAGGAAAAGCGGTACAACGCTTCGTTGATGATTTATATGAGTTGCTAGGGCAGATAAAAGAGCAAGCGTCTGTTCAATTAAAGGTCGAAATGATGCTTTTATGTCGAGAGGAATGTGAGGGAGTCGATAATCAAATTGATGATTCAGATGCCATTTTTTCTGAGTTTTTAGGGGAGTTACATGCTCAGTTGCAAAGCCTTATTTTTGCGACGATCGATTATCATCAAGACATTGATGAGGTTTATTCATTATTGATGAGTCGATTACAAAAAAATGCTACATGGGTTGATTTTGAACTCCTTGATTTATTGTCGGAGTATGGGCGAGACCCACAATACTTACAACAGATGATTGAGTATATTGAAACGATGGTTGAAGTGGTTGAAGATAAGGTGAAAGGGTCTTTGTATAAAGTGTGGTATGAATTACTGGCGAAGTATCAGGAAGAAAGTTTAGATGCGTTCCTCGAATGTCATGCGGATGTGCCGGTCTTAACCGAATTTCGAGTGGAGCAATTCGTTTCGCAAGCAAGGTATGAGGAGGCTATTCCGTTGATTTTAGAGCTTGAAGCGTTTGAAGAAAATCGTTTTGATGCGACATGGAAACTGTATCGCTATACGATTTATGAAAAAATGAAAGATATAGAGGGGATGAAAAAACTGGCGTATGAGCTCTTTGTTGGAGGGAATTTTGATTACTATGCGAAATTAAAAAAACTTTATGGGGAGGCGTTTCCTTTCATTTATGAATCCCTAAAATTAGAGATGCGACGATTAGATAAGCAGGAGCTTTATTTGAAAATGATTGAAACAGAAAAAGATCAAGAGGCACTGCTGGCTTATGTGAAAGAGGACTTACGTTACATTGAAAGGTTTGCAAGTTTACTTTGGGACACATTTGAAACAGAGGTGCACCATTTATATGAGCAGTATATTAAACAGGAACTCATGAAGGTTAGTCATCGAAGTGGTTATCGTCGAATCTGTGCCATTTTCAGACGATACCGTCCCTTTACAACCGATGAGGCGTATGAGACACTTATTCATCAATTAATCGCGATGTACCCCCGACGACGAGCCTTGATTGAGGAATTACAGTGTTTACTTCACGAATTAGAGGAAGAAAGCTCAAATCAGCATGTCGAGCAACTATCAATAGATATCGCTTAAAAAAAGATGACCTGAAAAGGTCATCTTCTTTTAGTTATTCATGGTCATATAGTTAATCACAAAACTATGAACTAGCTCGTCTTCACTGGCAAATGAGGTTTTATAGTAAGTATGATAGTTAAAGGATTGAATGTAAACATTCGGGTTATCTTTCAGCCAGTTGTTGACGGTCTTCACCAAAATCTCTTCCCCTGCTGTGCTTGAAAAGATTTTAATCATAGGGATTCCTCCTTTAACAAATGAGATAATACATTATATGTGTCAAAAGTCCAAAAAATGCTTCATCTTTTGTATGAAATTGATGGATTTAGGATTATAATAGAATAATTAGTTAGAAATGAGGCGTTAGTATGAAGAAGTGGATTTGGATATTGATTAGTTTAGTGCTATTGATCATCGGAGGTGTTTATGTCAATCGTCATCTTCCCGAATGGATGATTAAAGGTGGACTAGCGTATGTACAGAAAACGGATTATGCGTTAATCTTAGAGTCAGATAAGGTTTCGCTGAATGTGGATCAAAAGGCTGTGGCCAAAGAAGTATTGCAAACAATGACCTATGATGTGAAAGGCACCCGTCTGTTAGGCGATGAAGCGTTTGTGACTGTTGAGGTGACGCTTGTTGATTTAATGCAGCTTATTGTGGATGAAAAAGAAGCGATTTTTAAAAATACGTTATCGGATTGGAAACAAACACTGAATGATTTATTTAATCAGCGAATAGAAGGGGTTGTCATTCGACAGTTAGCACTTGTTTTAGAGCAGACGAGTGAGAAGCCGATGACAACTGTCACGATTGAGGTTCCGTTTGTTCGAGAATATCTATGGTGGAAACCTGTGATGACGAAAGAATGGATCGAAGCCATCGTACACGATTATTTAACGCACGAATAGGGAGCGGATGTGTCGCATATGCTTTTTTTAGAGGAGCGTGATGCGCATGAAATTAAGTCGCACCGATTTATTTTGGGGAATTGCACTTATAGTGATAGGAATTGGGTTTGGTGGAGAAGCGTTAGGATTATGGAATTTTGAAGTGTTTTTTAATGGCTGGTGGACGTTATTTATTATTGTGCCTTGTCTAACCAATATGTTTGAATCAGGAATTAAGCGATCAAATACCATTGGTTTGACGATTGGTAGTTTGTTGTTATTATCAAGTTGGAATGTGGTGCCAGAGGAGTTAGTTGTTCCTCTTTTATTAGTCGTCATTGGAGGTGTTTTAATTTTTATCCGTCCCTGGTCTGACAGAAATGATTAATCATTTCTATCTTTTTTAGTTGCTTTTTAGGGACAAGGGGAGTAAGATAAACATATATTAATTAAAAATAGACACCGGTTGAAACTTTATAGAAGAGTTTCCCTATGGGAACACCGAAGGAGTCATACTCTCAGGTACTTGTTAGCAAGTGAGGACTGTAAAGTGGACGGAACTCTGGAGAGACCTATTGATTAGGCGCCGAAGGGGCAAGGCAGTGATGCTCAATCTCTCAGGCAAAAGGACAGGGATATTATCGACTTTTTTGAGACGCTTTTTTTAGCTGCCTCAATTTTTCGTTAATGCTAACTCCAGAGTCATCTTTTTAGGATGGCTCTTTTTTGTTAGTTAGGTGAATAAAAGTGCTCTTGAAAAAGAAACATCCCTTCTTTTTTAGGCAACCCGTCGGGTGTGGAAAAAAGGAGACGATTGTATGATTCAATTTTTAGACCAGTTAGATAATTTTATTTGGGGACCCCCTCTACTTGTGTTATTAGTCGGAACAGGAATCATGTTAACCATCCGTTTAGGATTGATTCAGGTGACTAAACTTCCTCAAGCGTTAAAGCTGATTTTTAAATCTGATCATTCAGGTGAAGGTGATATTTCTTCATTTGGTGCGTTGTGTACCGCTTTAGCGGCAACGGTTGGAACTGGAAATATTATTGGTGTGGCAACAGCTTTAGCAGCGGGAGGACCAGGTGCATTATTTTGGATGTGGTTAGCGGCTTTCTTTGGAATGGCAACGAAGTATGCTGAAGGTGTTTTAGCGATTAAATATCGTCAGCTTGATGAGAATGGTCAGGTAGCGGGTGGCCCAATGTATTATATTACAAACGGAATGGGTGAAAAATTCAAACCGTTAGCGATTTTCTTTGCGTTTAGTGGGGTCTTAGTGGCGTTATTTGGAATGGGGACATTCACCCAAGTGAATGCCATTACGAGTAGTATTGAGAATACGTTACATCTTCCAGCTGAGGGAGTGGGTCTCGTGTTAGCACTATTAGTGGGGATTATCACCTTTAGAGGCATTAACTCGATTTCAAAGGTGGCAGAAAAAGTGGTACCTGTTATGGCAGCCTGTTATCTTATCATCTGTGTCACCATTTTAGTGATCAATCACGCTTCACTTCTCCCAGCTTTTGAACTGATTTTTAAAAGTGCATTGACCCCAACAGCAGCGGTTGGTGGATTTACAGGAGCAACCGTAGCGATGGCCATTCGAAATGGGATTGCGCGTGGGGTCTTCTCAAATGAGTCAGGACTTGGAAGTGCACCGATTGCAGCGGCGGCAGCGAAAACAGAGTGGGCAGCTGAGCAAGGATTAATTTCCATGACAGGAACATTTATTGATAGTTTAATTATTTGTACGTTGACTGGATTAACACTCATGGTCACAGGCGTTTGGCAAATGTCTGATGTTGCAACAGGAGCGTTAACAGAAACCGCGTTCAATACAGTTTTACCAACGATGGGAGGACTTCCATTAGGATCTTTATTATTAATGGTTTGTTTATCATTATTTGCTTTTACCACAATTTTAGGTTGGAACTATTATGGAGAGCGTTGTTGTGAGTTCTTATTCGGCGTGAAAAGTATTACACCGTATCGTTTGATTTTTGTTTTAATGGTAGGACTTGGGGCTTTTCTACAACTGGAGGCTGTGTGGTTAATTGCTGATATCGTTAATGGATTAATGGCACTCCCAAATTTAATTGCGATTGTCGCTTTAAGTGGAGTTGTTGTTGCCGAGACAAAAGCTTACTATGAACATCTTCAACAATCCAAATTACAATCAGTGGAAGCTATCCAAGCGATGGAAGATTAATTCTATCATTTAAATTAAAAAGCCAGTGAGGAAACTCACTGGTTTTTGATTAGATGGAATAGCTACATTAAGTATCAAATAAAGAATTTAGTTGTTAAAAAATTTGGCGATGCTATCTTTATTTATCCTAATTTAGTATAATAATACTTATTTTGGGATAAGGAGAAAAATTAGATGGAAAAGAGTTTAAAACAAAAAATAATGATGAAATTGAAGAAAGCCATCGGATTAGATTATCAAGAATGGAGCACAAATGAAGATGAATTTAATGATGAAAGTGATGGCGGATTTGAAGGTAATCAAAGAAAAAGAAGTACTTGGGAGAAGTTTTGGGAGATGATGGGAATCGTCATTGATGATGATTATCCACTGTTTACTCCTAAGGAGTTTTTCTATGATGGGTTTAAATCAATCAAAAGTTTAATTTTAAAAATTTTCTTGATTTTAGCTATTTGTTTTAGTACTTATTATCTTTTAATAATCAAAACGTGGAGTCTTTCGCCTCTAGTGGATTTAGTACTAAATTCTAAGCATGAAGATATTTATGAGACAAATTTAATTAATAACGAACCATTTATGAGTGAAAATAATGAGGCTTATAATCGTTTGTTAAGATTAACGAGCTTTGAGACGATTTATGAAGAATCATTAAAGACGGTTGAACGTGTCAGTCAACTGATTCCTATAGAATTAATTACATTACTTGAAAAAAATAAGATACAAATTAATTTTATAAATGGTTTTATTAATGACTTTTTTCCCGCAGAAAGTATATTTACTATTGGAATTTTTAATCCATTATTGAAGCGATTGATGGTAGAAATTGAACCTACACTTCATGAAACTGAAGTTTTTATACATGAAATAGGTCATGCTGTTGATTTTTGGGGAGGAAAGTCATTCGGATTTGTAAAAGAACGCCTCTCTAGTACTAAACAATTTAAAAACCTTTATCTTAAAACAAGGGATATCTTAGTAGAAGAGGATGGTTATGGTTATGATGAACGAGAAGAATATTTTGCTCAAGTATTTCAGATGTATATCATTTATCCAGATGCGTTGAATGAACGATGTAGTGAGGTGTACGAGTACATGGATGAGTTAGTCAAGGAAGTAGTGGGGAGAGTTAGAAATGAAGAATAAGTTGAAATGGATTCTATACATTATTATTTTAGCGTTTCTAGTATTTTGGATTGTTATTTGTGCGAAATATAAAATGATTGAAATTATCGGTTCATCAGAGTGCATCCCTACTTATGATTTAAGTGAAGTTGAAACAAATGAACAAATTTATTCGTTACAGGTTGGAGAATCCTTGCAAGGGATTTCGCAAGAATTGAGTACGGCTTTAATCAGTGATCATTTAGTTACGCAAACAGAAGATGAAGTGTTAATAGCCAATAAAGCAGGAGAATTTATAACAGATTCAATTCATGTTTATATTGATAAAGATAATTCAGGATCATTAATGAGCTTTGATGGTGTCGTGACCTATTTAGATGAGTGTGAAAAGTTATATTCTATAAATGATAATCAGTGGGTTTACATTCTACCTAAAGAATTTCAATATAACTGGCGGATTATAGTAGATGAGGCGCAAAAGAGGTTAATAATTGAGGGCGATTTTTTTGATGATCAAGCTTATTCTTTATTCAAAGAAATAATGGTTGGTATTCAGCCAACAACAAAAAACTTTATCTTTGAGCCCATAGATAGTATGGATGGAAAGACTAATTTCTTTAAAGAAATAATCTTTTCTGATATGACTATTATTGCAAGTTACTATTATTATACTGGTGAATTTGTTATTCAATGGAATAATAGTTATTAATAATAACCATAAAATAACCATCAAAATTTTACATTTGTAAAAAAAACTTGAATTTTAAATTTTTTGGGGGGATAATAATATCAATATTCAAAAGAGAAAAAGGAGGATGAAAATATGAAAAAGTTACCGTTAATTGCACGCATTGTGATATGGCTTTTAATCGGGATTGGTCTGGGGGTGATCTGTCGCACCACGGCGTTTGAACTACCGATTGCTATGACGGCAACCTTTCGTACTTTGTTTGGAGCCTTCTTATCTTTTGTTATACCGTTAATTATACTTGGACTTATTATTCCTGGAATTGCTTCACTTGGACGTCAGTCAGGTAAAGGGTTATTATTAACAACTGGGTTAGCCTATGTGTCAACGATTTGTGCAGGATTAACTGCTTTTGTGATTGGGAAGGTTTTTTTACCCATGTTTACAAGTGGTCTAGGCTTATTACCGAGTGAGGGTTCTTCGGTGTCACCTATCTTTACCATTGATATTCCAGTACTGATGAGTGTCATGAGTGCTTTAGTCCTCGCTTTTATTTTAGGAATTGGATTAGCTGCTAAGAAAGATAGTGTGTTATTAAAAGTTTGTCAAGATTTCAGTGACATTATGATGGGTGTTATCGGTAAGGTGATTGTTCCTATCGTGCCACTTTATATCGGTTCCGTTTTTTCAGAATTAAGTTATAGTGGAGAAATTTTTGTAACCATCAAATCATTCTTAATGGTTTATGTTGTTTTATTCTTATTACAAGTTGGTTATTTACTAATTTTATATAGTGTGGCTGGAGGGATTAAACGTAAAAATCCATTTGCTTTATTAAAGAAAATGTTACCTGCTTATTTGACAGCTATTGGAACACAATCTTCGGCTGCAACGATTCCTGTAACACTTGAATGTACAAAATCAAATGAAGTGGATGAGGAAATTTGTGAGTTTGTCATTCCATTATCAGCAACGATTCATATTGCAGGTGATACGATGACACTTGTGCTCACATCTATGGCGATCTTCTTTATGAATGGTCAAGTGCCAACGTTAGCACAATATATCCCGTTTATTTTAATGCTTGGTGTGATTATGATTGCTGCACCAGGAGTACCAGGTGGAGGTGTGATGGCTGCTTTAGGTTTATTAGAGTCAATGCTTGGATTTGGAGCACTTGAAACACCATTAATGATTGCCTTACATGCGGCACAAGATAGTTTCGGAACAGCGACAAATGTCACAGGAGATGGAGCTATTGCCATTTTTGTTGAGAAATTGATGAAACGCTCAAAAGAAAAGTCAACTCAAACGGTTGGAGTTGAACCAATTATTCACGATTAGTGATTAAACCAGTTACGGAAAGTAACTGGTTTTTTTATGTTTAATAGATATATTTTCCTTCTTTTTCGTCCATACTACGATGGAATCAATAGGAAAGGGTGGTAGGGTATGGACTTATCGAATTATGAGTCTTTACGTGCATGCTCAGCCGATGAGGTGCTTCATCAATTAAGGCAAGCGAATCAAAAGTTAGAAATTTATGCTGCGGAGATTAATCCTGAACTTTTTGTCAATTTACAATTACCAACATTTCCAAAAGCAGATGTCATCATGTCTAAAGAAGTCTTAACTGTCTCAGATGATGAGTTTTTAGCGTTATTTCATCGTGTTTTTTATGAATCTTTACAGGTTGAAATCGATTTGAAAGAAGAGAAACGAATTAAATACTTAAAAGGTTGGTGCCTGTTAGCGATTGTGTGTGTTTCCATTTTATTTATTAGTTTTAGTCAAAACCAGGAACTCAAAGTTTTAATGTTTATCATCGTCATGGCACTTTGTGGGTGTTTATATGAGTTACTTAAACATAAAACGAAGTTATTTGTCTCAGACATTAAACGACGAACGAATTTTAAGGTGATGGCGGATAGCTTCCTTGGATTTTTACCAACCGTTTATATTATTGATCAACAGATGTACATTGGAGCTAATTTGTTAAAACGTCCATGTAGTATGGAGTTTTATTCTGTTGAATCTGAAGCTGAGCAACAGCAGCTAAAATCAATCTATGAGCATTATGTGATGGCTAATAGACGCATTCAAGATGAGTTTATTATTGGTCAATATTTCGAACGAATGCATTCGGATGAGCTGTCTAGTATGAGTTGGCAAGATTAGATTACCTAAGAGCTTAAGCTAAGTTGATAGGCAATCTAATCAGAGACTTTTTTGAGGAGTGGAATTAATTTATGAAAGTATTAGGTTATAAAAACTAATTATCAAATTGAATAGAAGTAAATCATTAATGAGGAAAGTAATTAAATCTATTGTTGAAAAAATAAATCCATATTTTTTATATAATGTTGAAAAAAGTCGAAATAATGTAAAGGATTAAAGGAATGAATTTAGATACTCATGTGAGGAATAAAAACAAATCGCTTGTAAAATGATGTCAAATTGAGTAAACTATTATTATTTGATAAAATATATTGGAGGTTATTGCGACTCATGCAAAGTACATTTTTTACAGATTTTTTATATTTAACAGATATTAAGACGATTCTTTTTATCGTTGTGTTATTTGCTTTATTCTTTGTAATGAAGCAAATGGAGAAAAAGAAAGTTAAATTTTCAACGCGTATGTTATCTGCAACTGGAATCGGATTGGTCTTAGGACTTTTAATTCAAGTAGTCGGGGGATTTCCAGATGCACCACTGGAGGTGCCATTCATTGCAGAAATTAATAAATGGTATGGACTATTTGCTAATGGATTTATGGACTTATTAAAAATGTTAGTTATTCCATTAATTTTCGTCTCAATCATGCGTGTTATTATTAACATGAAACAAGGTGAAAATTTAGGGAAATTAACAGCTCGTACGTTAGGTCTTTTAGTTGGAACGACTGCTATTGCAGCGATTATTGGATTAGTGGTCGGTAACTTATTCCAATTAGGTGTGAATTCACACTTAGTAGCTGGAGAGGCAACGATTCGTGAAGTAAGTTCACTTGTAGATACGTTACGTGGATTATTACCATCTAACCCAATCGCAGCGATGGCTGATGGTAATGTTGTTGCTGTTGTGATCTTTGCAGCCTTCTTAGGACTTGCTACAAAGCGTCAAACGAAAAAATATTACGATATTGTCAAGCCATTCATTGATTTAGTTGAAGCTTTTTATAAAATTATCTTAAGTGTTGCGATGACAATCATTAAATGGATGCCATATGCTGTTATTGCCTTACTTGCGAATACGATTGCAGGGCGTGGAATGGCTGCTCTTGGTGAAGCTATCGACTTTATTTTAGCTACATATATTGGTGTCGCCTTAATGTTTGTCGTGCATTTAATTTTAATTGCCTTAAGCGGATTAAGTCCATTCCGTTATGTGAAAAATGTTTTAGATGCCTTAGTTTTAGCTTTTACGTCACGTTCATCACTTGGAACATTACCAGTAAGTATTGAAAAGTTAACTGATAATGTGGGACTAGATAATGGGACAGCAACGTTTGTTGGAAGTTTAGGTTCAAATGCCGGAATGAACGGATGTGCTGGAATTTATCCAGCTTTAGTGGCCATTACAGTAGCCAATATGACAGGAACACCAATTGATATGACATTTATCATTATGTTAGTTATTGTCATTGCCTTGGCTTCATTTGGTATTGCTGGTTTACCAGGTTCTGCGACAATGGCTATTTCAGTTGTTTTATCAGGAATGGGAATGGGAGAATACTTCCCATTAATTGCAGGGATTATTGCGATTGATCCAATCTTAGATATGGGACGCACGATGTTAAATGTTAATGGAACATTAACAACGGCAGTTTTAGTTGGAAAATCATTCAACAAAATTGATCAGGATGTTTACTACGGACGTAAACAAGTTGAGATTTAAAATAAAGGCCATGTTTTAAAATAAAAGTCTCTCATAACCGAGAGACTTTTATTTTAATTTATTTGCTAAAAATTGTGTGTCTTTTCTTTATCTATAGGGAAGAAAAGACTTAATTTAACATTTGATAAATATAAGCGTCAAGTGATATAATCTCCTTACAAATCAATTGGAGGATAAAAACATGAATAAAGAGCTTTTTGAGTGTTCTCTTTGTAGTGAATTATATGAAGCTTGGGCAGATGCCTTTAATGAAACAGAAAGTCGCTCTGAACATGAGGACAAAGAAAATCTTAAGGATCCAGGTCATGATGGTGATAATAACTAATAACCTTTCACTTTTTAAGTCAGTGAGAGATAAAGGATAAATAACTAGATACTAAGTAGGACTATAAAAAAAGGGTTAAAATCGAGGGGGGTCCTTAGTTTTCCCTACTGATTAGTATTTTTCAAAACAAAAAGACGGATCGTTTCATTTGAAATGTTCCGTCTTTTTAGTTTCTTAGGCTTTCATTTCTGTAATTCCCATATCCAGTAATTGAAGTTTAATGGATCCAATTTTTGAATCTTTAGCTACTTCATACTTTGTTGGTTCAATGGGTTCTAAAGCACCAACGATATCGATAATCTCATGGTTATCTGATAATCCTTGTGTCGTAATCACTTTGTAGCAGGCAATGATTTCTTTATCTTCTTGATGTTCAATTTTCGTATATTCCGTATAGCTATTGGCTGAGACTTCATTCCATGCGTGGAAGAATTCGATATTAAAGTTTAAAGCTTTTAAATGCTCACGAAAAATATCGATGCGTTCGATTAGATAGGCATCTTTTAAATCGTCTAATTCAATCGTCATTAAGTCATTTAAAAAGTTTTTTTGTTCTTCCTTTGTTGCCAAACGTGTTTGATTATCTTCATCCATCGTTAATTGTTGTTGATAACAACCATATACTTTCGTATTTAATTGGATTTTCCATTCTGCTTGCATTGGTTTAACTCCTACATCTATTAGTTTTTCTGATTGTATTTTACTATATTTTTGGTTAAATGAGTAGGGAATGTTAGTTATGAATGATGATTATGGTGATTAGTTTCTATTTAGTCATAAAATTGTGATGGGTATCCTACAAAAGTCAGTCATTTTATAGGGGGAAAGAAGTGATAGTAGATAATGATCTACTTTTATGAGTGTTTTAGAATTTTATTAAATGATATTAAAAACATCGAAACTTTAGGATTTCGATGTTTTTAATTGGTCGATGAAATTAAAGAAGCTTTGTAAGCTTGAAAGATGATGGGTTTCTTTAATTCGTCCTTTTAATCCATTGATAAATGCTTCGGTGTACATAATCGGAGCGGGACGCGACTTACTGTATCGGTATCCATTTTCTTGCATCATGCATCGTAAATAACGTTCGTGATAAAGAGATGAGGTCGATACGAGACGACGACTTAGATCATTTTCCATATATTCAGGATCACTGGAAGAGACGTTGTAATGTGTTAAAAATGGTAAAAACTTTTCACTAGGTTGCGCTGGGAAAAAGTCACGATTTCCAAGTAACCAGGTTTCGAGACACTTATTTTGAACAAAGATGACAAATGGGCAAGTTAGAGGTTTCGGATAATTTTTGATTTTTTGGGTGACGATTTCGGTTCGTTTTTCTGTGCCCTCCTCATCACCATCTAAGAAAATTAAGAGGTAGTCAATTTTTTGAGTGTCATTAATCGTCTCAATCGTTTGTCCGAGGACATTTTTTGAAGGGGACGTTGCATCGGTTCCAAGTATTCGCGGATAGCCCAGTCCACTAAAAATAACATATTGATTTTCTGTCATCTCATCGATCGTCGGTGCCCGAGTGATAGAGGGAAGTAAGAGTGGAATCCAGTGATCAATAATTTTATGGCCGGATTTTCCATCTTCAACGAGAATGTAGAGATTCATGTTATAAGACCCCCTCAAATTCTAATCGATTCATTAATTCAAAAAAGGCATCATATCTCGTTTTTCCGATTCCGAATTCTTCAGCTGATTGGGCATGGATTGTCGATTGTTCTCTTGTGATAATCTGCCATGACTCACTCGGAATATTATTGATGATATATGGATGATGACTACTTAAAATCAGTTGAAGATCTTCACGTGCGACTATTTGTTCGAGTAAAGGTCCCATACAGTTTAACCCGAGTCCATTTTCAAATTCATCAATCAAGAGTAAAGATCCAGATTCGCTTAAAATCACTTCAGTTAAATAATAAAAAGTTTTAAGCATTCCATCTGATAGAGTTTCGATGCTTAACCATTCACCACTTTTTTCTTTGAAGAAAAGGTGAAGAGCAGATTGAGGGGTACATTGGACTTGAATATCTTCAATCGAATCAAAGATAAGTTGAAAAATTGAGAGAATCTCTTCTTTTTGCTCGTTACTTGCAAGGATAAACCGTTTGGTGAATGAATTCGTTTGTCTGATTTGATTGATAGGTTTCATCAAGTTAATAGAAGGAAGTTGGGTGATTAAATCTGAGGGAGCATCTAATAATGCTTCATTGCACCAAAGTCGAATGATAACCGGATGATGATCTTCTATATAAACGAAGTAATGATAGTGTTGATGGTTTAACTCAAAGCGTAATTCATACTCTCCATCTTCAAGGTCGGATGAAGATTGCCCCATTAAAAGTTTAAAAAGGCTATCGATATAGGTCAAAACTTGACTTTTTCCAGAACCTGAGACTCCGACTAATAACGTGAGCGGATGAAATGATGAAAGATTAACACAAAGTCCCGTTGCACTACTCGCACGCAATGACTCCAATCGCACAGTGATCGCCCCCATTTTATTTTTACTTAGTATAAGATATGAAAAAATGAGTTAAAGTGTGAATTGCCCGTATTTCTTAAGATTTTCTTAATCAAGAGGCAACTGACAAAAAAATTCAAAAATCTACAAATTTGAATGTTATAATTAAGGAAAAAATTAGGAGGAATCGAGGAATGGGGAAAAAAAATAAAGTAAAAATCATGCTTATAACTCTCATTGTTGTGGTAATCGGGGTTGCAGGATTTTTTATGTGGAAGAGTAGACCATCTAATAATGGATTAACCGCCTATGTAGATTCAGTTTCAATGATTACAGATCTTGGGAGTGGAACTGGATTAACTAATCGATATAGTGGGGTAGTAGAGCCACAGGAAACGATTGAAATTAATCGTAATCAAGAGCGACAAGTCAAGGAATTGTTTGTTAAAATCGGTGATAAAGTTGAGGAAGGTACAGAACTTTTTGCTTATGATACAGATGAAATGAGTTTAAGTTTAAGTCAAGCCGAATTAGAGTTAGAGCGCTTGGGTGCATCTATTACAAGTTTAAATGAGCAAATTAAATTATTAAACTCACAAAAAGCTTCAGCACCTGAAGATCAAAAATTAGACTATACGTCACAGATTTTAAATACTGAAAATGACTTAAAACGCGCAGAGTATGATAAAAAAAGTAAAGAAGTTGAAGTTGCGCAATTAAAAGCGTCACTAGAAAATTCAGTCGTGAAAAGTACCGTTTCAGGAGTGGTGAAATCAATTAGTGAAAATGGATATGATATGTATGGTCAGAATGAAGCATATATTACGTTATTATCAACGAAAGATTATCGAATTAAGGGAAAAGTGAGTGAGCAAAATATTTGGCAATTACAAGCCGAGCAACCTGTTATTATTCGTTCGCGTGTGGATGAAACACAAACATGGCGTGGAATGATTACACATGTGGATTTAGAAAATACAGAGTCTAATAACAATAATTATTATTCTGATAGCACTGGGGAGAGTGGAAGTACTTATCCATTTTACATTGAGCTTGACTCAGCAAGCGGTTTGATTTTAGGACAACATGTTTATATTGAATTAGATAATGGACAAGATGAGGTGAAAGAAGGGGTTTGGTTATATGACTATTATCTTGTCCATGAAGAAGATGGAGATTATGTTTGGGTTGCTACAGAACATAATAAATTGGAAAAACGTAAAGTTACACTCGGTGAGCTAGATGAAGAATGGATGCGATATGAAATTTTAGATGGATTAACAGTGGATGATTACATTGCTTTTCCAGATGACCGTTTAATTGAAGGAATGTCTTGTGAGCGAATGCTAGGATCAGGAGGATATTTATCAATGGAGGAGTCAGATTTCGAAGAAGGATTTGAAGGAGATTTTAAAGAAGACTTCAATGAAGAAGTTGAAGGGGAGTTTAATGAAGGTATTGAATCTGAGATTATAGAAGAAACTGAGAATACAACCATTTCACCGTCTTCAACGACAAGTCAAAGTGCCAGTAAACAATAGGGGGGAGGTTGAACCATGATTTTACAGTTAGAAAATATTAATAAACATTATTTACAAGATAAACTTGAAGTCCCTGTCCTGAAAAATATTACGTTTGAAGTGGAAGCGGGAGAATATGTCGCCATCATGGGACCATCAGGATCAGGAAAGTCAACCTTAATGAATATTTTAGGCTGCTTAGACCTCCCTTCATCAGGAAGTTATCATCTTAATGGATTAGATGTTTCAAAATTAAATGATGCACAGTTATCAGATTTAAGATTAAAAGAAATTGGATTTGTTTTTCAAAGCTTTCAATTGTTATCACGCCAAAGTGCGCTTGAGAATGTAGAGTTACCATTGACTTACGCTGGTGTTTCAAAACAGGAACGTCGTCAACGAGCGACGTTGGCTTTAGAGCGTGTTGGATTAGGTGAACGATTACACTTTAAACCGACTCAGCTTTCAGGGGGACAAAAACAACGTGTTGCGATTGCAAGGGCGATGGTAAATAATCCAAGCATTTTACTAGCGGATGAACCGACAGGTGCATTGGATAGCAAGTCTGGTGCGCAAATTATGTCACTTTTTAAGAAGCTAAATGAAGAAGGCGTCACAATTGTAATGATTACTCACGATCGTGCAATTGCAGACCAAGCTCAGCGAAAGATAGAAATTTTAGATGGAGAGATTGTTTATCATCCAGAGAGAGGGGGCGTGGATCGATGAAAAAAGCACCTTTAATAATTGGCGCTTCGTTGCTTTCATTTGGTTTGATTGGTGGAGGAGTTTATGCTTATCAGCAACTGAGTGGCGGCTCAGCGATTGAGGTACAACCTGTTGCGTACATTAGTACGTCATGGTGGGGCGACGTGAATGAATCAGATGGTTATGTTACATCGGATATGACACAAGAGGTCATGCTTCAAGATCGCAAGGTAATCAAAGAGGTACTGGTTCAAGAAGGACAACAAGTATCGATTAACGATCCATTGTTAGTTTATGATAGTACGTTAGTTGAGTTGGAACTTGAAATGCAGCGACTAACTATCGAAAGTTTAAAAGTAAACATTGATTCAGCTAAACGTCAGTTACAAAAATTAAATTCAACTCAACCGATTGCAAAAAGTGAAGGAAACCCAGTGACCACAATGCCCGTGTCATTAACAAGAACACGAACAACAGAAGGAGAACAAGAAGAAGTTTTAACCTATGCCACAGCGTTAACACCTCTTGAGGATGGAACTTATTCTTTAGAAGTTAAAGCTTCAGCCAAGTTAAATGTGTCATTCTTATATCGTTTAAAGGGGTTAGATGAAGTGGGACAAACTCAAATTTCACAACCGATTCAGTTAAGTTTGACTCTTTTATCGGATGATGGATCACAACCAATGATTAAAGTATTAGATGGATCAAGCTTAGAAATTCCAGCAGAGTTTATTGAAATAACAGTTAGTGACTATTTTAAAGAAAGTATACCTGATGAACCTGAACAAAACCAACCAGATCATGAGGAGAAGCCTGATCAAAAACCAGAAGAAGAACCAGAACAACCGACCTGTCCAGAGCAGCCGGTTTGCCCCGAACAGCCAATATATCCAGATCAGGAGCCTGAAGAGGAACCTGATATCTCACCAGATCTCCCTGATTTACCCCAAGAAGGGTATACTAAAGAGGAGTTAGCACAATTAATTCAGGAAAAAAAGACAGAGATTCAAACATTAGAACTTGATTATAAAGAGGCACTTCTAAAAGAAGAGAAGATTAAAAAAGAAATTGAAAATTTAACGGTTCGTAGTAGTGTTAACGGAGTGGTCAAAAAAGTTGGCGATCCAAGTGTCGGTTCGATTGAAGGATCAGCATTTATTGTTGTTAGTAGTGATAGTGGCCTTTATTTAAAAGGAACGTTAACAGAATACCAATTAAATGAGGTGGAACCTGGACAAATGGTAGAGGTGATGTCATGGGATACAGGAAATAGTTATATTGCTTCTATCACAGAGATATATCCATACCCAGTCGATGATCCGTATTCGTATGGGAATCAAAATGTTTCTAAGTATCCTTTTGTCGCTTATATTGAAGATGCCACCGATTTAAAAAATAATATGTCTGTTTCGGTTCGAGTTCAAGAAAACGTTGAAAATTCAAATGCTTTATATTTAGACATGGCTTACATTGGTGATGAAAATGGACGCAAGTTTGTCTATAAAGTTGATGAAGACTTCCGTCTGAAAAAGGAATACATTCAAACAGGGAAAGTCATTTATGGTTCGTATATGGAGATTCTTTCAGGTGTTAATGAAGATGATCAAGTGGCCTTCCCATATACTAAAAATATTAAAGATGGTATCAAAGCTAAAGAGATGACAAATATGTGGGGGTACTAGATATGATAGAAAATATTCAACTATCGTTAAAAGGAATCTGGTCCCATAAAATGCGTTCATTTTTAACTATGCTCGGGATTATTATTGGGATTGCTGCGATTATCGCTATTGTCTCAACGATTAAGGGAACGAATGAACAAATTAAGCAAAATTTAATTGGATCAGGAAATAATGTAGTAAATGTAAAATTAAGCCAAGATGGTTATGAAGTCGATGCAGGACAAGTGCCTTATGGAACTCCTGTGATGACGAGTGATATTTTAGAGGAAGTTAAAGCGATTGAAAATGTAGAAAATGCTTCGTTCTATGTGAGTCGAAGCTATGCTGATAGTATTTATTATCAAAATACGGTATTAGATGGGGCATCAGTGAAAGGAATTGATGAGCATTATTTCCAAACGACAGGATATTTGATTAAACAGGGACGTTCATTTATTCCATCAGATTATGAAGAGTTTCGTAAGGTCGTTATTTTAGATCAAAATGCGGCAACAAGTATCTTCCAAGGAACTGATGCCATTGGAAAAACAATTGAGATTATGGGGGAACCATTTATTGTTGTTGGTGTTGTTTCACTACCAAGTAGCTTCTCACCTGTGATTCATTCGATTGAAGATTATTATATGTATCATCAAGATAACGGTGGAGCCCTTTATATTCCAAATGCTGCTTGGCCAATCGTTTATAGTTATGATGAGCCGCAACATTTAGTTGTTAAGGCAACTGATACGGATGCGATGGGACAAGTCGGGCGAGAAAGTGCAGATTTATTAAATATGTATTTAGGAGACAATAATGTACAATATAAAGCAACCGATGTTTTAGAACAGGCTAAACAATTACAAGAATTAAGTGCCGCAACGAATCAACAGTTGATTTGGATTGCAAGTATTTCTTTACTTGTTGGTGGAATTGGTGTGATGAATATTATGCTCGTTTCTGTTACAGAACGTACGAGTGAAATTGGATTGAAAAAAGCCATTGGAGCCCGAAAAAGTGTGATTCTCACACAGTTTTTAACTGAAGCCGCAGTATTAACAAGTTTAGGTGGTGTCATTGGGGTATTAGTCGGTGTTGGACTGGCTCAAGTCATTTCTCGAATTTCTCAAACGCCAGTGGCCATTAGTGTACCGGCTATCGTTTTATCAGTCATCTTTTCAATGATTATCGGAATTGTCTTTGGATTATTACCATCCATTAAAGCAGCAAACTTAAATCCAATTGATGCCTTACGCTATGAATAGTTAGTTCTAAAAGGTACTCAAACATTTATTTATTAGAATAAATTCATTCATACTAAAACGCTGAAAAGCCTTAGAAAAACGAGCTGAATCGCTCTGTTTTCTAAGGCTTTTTAGTTATTTATCTTTTCTTTTTACCTAGCTTTATTTTTTCAGTGCTTCTGTTTTAGTCCTTCTTTTATCGTTAGTCATCGATTAAAAGGAGAAATGAAATAAGATAGTCTGGTTATACAGTGCGTTATCAGTACAACAACTAGCTGTTATTGAAGATAATCTAACGTTTCATGAGTAGGAAATGGAGTTAGAAGAAGATGACGGCAGGGATACAGAAATCCTCTTTTAGATATAGCTTAACTTGTTATTTAAATTTTTTGATATGAGTTCTATATATAAACAGAAATGTTTTCTACATTTAATACAGCAACCGAAATATGGAATGGCTATGCCGTGCAAGGCAGACTATAGTCCAGCTAAAAGTTTTTACGATGTAAAAAACTTATCTGGACTTATATATATAAATAGATAAGTAGTCTACCTCTCAAGTAGCAAATAAAAAATACTGATCTGTTTTACCAATCAAGGCAGCCTATCGTTCAGGGGTTCCCTGGCAGTTTCACTTGTGAAACAATCCACCATTGCTAGGGAATGGGTTGCCTGGCATTTTTGGAGAGAATGTATCTACCTCTAGTATGGCTTAAAAGTTTTTATCATCTGAAAAACTGATTTGGATTTATATAGACTAGAGCCACAGTTGGTATATAATCTTGATTAAAAGAATTTTGTCTTTTCTTATATTTAAAGATAGTGAGAGGCGTGAAACGTTACTAATAAAATGATTGTTTTTTATGAGCTAGACAGGAAAATGAAAAACCACCATCTAATATGGTGGTTTAGTTGAACGCCCTGTTTAAGGGAGTTTTATTTATTCGGTTAAAGCTAACTCTTCTTCGTGAATTTTATCAATGGGTTCATCTTGTTGAACGCTATTTTCAATTTCACGGTAATGATCCATCTTTACACGAAATAATTCTCCATTTGTTGGGGGGGTATAGGTAATAGCATTTGCTCCCGCTGCAATGGTTTCAAGAATTGATTCATCTGTTGGTCCGCCAGTTGCGATAATCGGAATGGTTGGGTATTGTTGGCGAATTTTACGCACAATGCTAGCTGTTTTAGAACCACCACTGACATTTAAGATATCAGCTCCAGCATCAATACGAGATTGAACATCTGTATGTTCAGAAACAACCGTCACGACGACAGGAATATCAATCGTTTCTTTAACGTATTCAATGGTTTCACGAGGTGTGGGTGCATTTAAAACGACGGCAATAGCACCTTGGAATTCGGCATGTAAGGCAATGTTTGCTGAACGCGTTCCATGTGTTAGTCCTCCACCAACACCACAAATAACAGGAATGTCTGAAACGGACATGATCGCTTGAGTAATCGTTGGTTGTGGAGTGAATGGATAGACGGCAATGACGGCATCTGCATTTGTATTTTTAATAATTGCTACGTCTGTTGTAAAGATAAATGATTTTAATCGTTTACCAAAGATACGGATTCCACTTGCATTTCGAATCACATCTGGGACACGAACGAAATTTTTACGCAAGTTACTCGTTACCTCAGGTACAAGTTTTTCGGGAATATTTACTTTATTCAAACTGTCACATCCTTTCGTAATGTCCCTAATTACAATATATTCATTATATCGAAATTGTCTGAAAAAGTTAATAATATCCGATTTTTATTTTATAATTCTCATAGGAATTTCTCGAAATTTACGCTTTTTATAAAAATTTCGCACTCGTTTCCATTATATTTGTCGAGAGGTGAAAAAACTTACGTCTGAAGGTGGTCAATTCTAATGATTAGTAGTATACTTGAAAAGGAAAAGAATCCTGTTATATTTCTTTAAAGGGTGCAAAGACTAAGTTTAATACTAGTTTTTGTTCTTTTACTATGTTTATGAGACAGTTGGAGGTGACATCAAGTGGAAGATTCCATTCCCATACGGACAATTAAATTAATCACATGGATGTCACCAAGTGTCGATGACATCGTGTGAGACTATAAGAGGTGATTCGATGAGAAGTGAAGTGAATTTCATTAATTCACTAACAAGTGGCGGGTTTGAGTGGGTTAACTTAATTAATCCCACCCATCAAGAAGTAGAAACATTATGTAAAGCACATGACTTAGAGTATGAAACAGTTATTACAGCACTTGATGAAGAAGAGCGTTCACGTGTTCAAATTGAAGATAACTTTACGATGATTATCGTCGACGTTCCTGTCTCATTTGAGTCTGATACGTATTACTCAACTGTCCCACTTGGGATTGTTAAAACAGATCGCATGCTTTTAACATTATGTACACAAGAGTTAAATGTATTTAGCAAACGCTTAAAAGTCACAACAACAAGTATCAATGCACATATTTATCAAATTTTATATACGATCTCGATTCAATACTTAGGTTATTTACGTGTTATTGAACGTAAGAGTAGCCAAGTTGAGCGTGCCTTACGTCACTCACCACAAAATGAAGATTTAATCGAAATGTTGGACTTACAAAAAAGTTTAGTTTACATGTCTTCATCCCTTCGTTCAAACCAAATTGTATTAGAACGTTTAGTCAAGCTTGAAAAAAATGATACACCGGAAGCTGAAATGTTAGAAGATGTTATCATTGAAAATAAACAGGCGATTGACATGTCAAAAATTTATGGAAACATCTTAAGTAGCAACTTAAATGTCTTTGAAACAATTATTTCAAATAACTTGAATATGGTCATGAAATTTTTAACGGTCGTCTCAGTGATTATTGCGGTTCCAACCGTCGTTTCAAGTTTCTGGGGAATGAATGTTCCCGTCCCATTCCAAGAGAATAAATACGGCTTTTTAATTGTTTCTATTATTTCAGTTATTATTACGATCTTAGCCGGTCTTTACATTAATCGTAAAGAAAACCGACGTTATAAAAATAAATAGAAGAGCCCATCTGCCTTGCAGAGGGTTTTTTCTTTCTTGAGGTGATCACATGAACTTAAATGAACAATTACAACGACAAAAATCTTATTTACATCACCACGGACCCATCTCAATTCAACAACGACTGAAGGCATTAATGCAATTAAAGCAAGCAATTAAGCAGTACGAAACAGAGTTAGAAGAGGCACTGAAAAAAGATTTAGGAAAGTCTTCTTTTGAAGCTTACACCTCAGAGATTGGTTTCATTTATTCGTCCATTGATTATACGATAAAGCATTTAAAGAAATGGGCACGTCCTCGTCGTGTGAAGAGCGATATAGCCCAATTAATCGGAACATCTTCTGTTTATCCATCCGCCTACGGCGTCGTTTTAATTATTGGACCTTTTAATTATCCCGTTCAACTTTTATTAGAACCATTAGTAGGAGCCATTGCAGGTGGAAATGGCGCCATTTTAAAACCTTCAGAGCTTACCCCAACCGTTGAAAAAGTATTAGTTTCATTAATAGAAACAGCCTTTAGTAATGAGTATGTTTCTATTGTAACTGGTGGAGTTGAGATTAATCAGGAGCTGCTTGATTTACCATTTGATTATATTTTCTTTACCGGGAGTGTACGAGTTGGTAAAATTGTCATGCAAAAAGCGAGTCAACATTTAACTCCAATCACACTCGAACTGGGAGGAAAGTCTCCGGTGATTATTGATGAGACAGCGAATTTGAAGCGGGCAGCTGAGCGTTTAGCTTGGGGAAAATTTATGAATAACGGTCAGACGTGTGTGGCGCCAGATTATGTCCTTGTTCATCATCAAATCTATGAAGCTTTTTTAGAGGAACTGATTCAAGTGTTGATGAGATTTTATGGTGAGAATCCATATTTAAGTGAGGACTATGGTCACATCGTAACGCTCCAGCATACGAAGCGCTTAGCTCAGCTCATTGAAGAGAACCGCGAAAAGGTCATTATTGGAGGTGAGGTAAGACTTGATGAGAGATATGTGTCTCCAACCATTTTTAAACATGTTTCTCTAGATGATTCTTTAATGGAAGAAGAGTTATTTGGACCTTTATTACCGACAATGAGTTATCGTTCGCTTGATGAGATTGATCAGTGTCTAGCTTTGCATCCTAAGCCACTTGCATTTTATGTTTTTTCTGAAAATCAGACCTTTGCGAATCATTTGATTCAACGTTATGCCTTTGGAGGCGGATGTATTAATGATGTCGTGACACAGGTAGCATCGAATTATTTACCTTTTGGTGGAGTGGGTCCATCTGGTATGGGGCGTTATCATGGAAAAGCAAGTTTTGAGACGTTTACGTATGAAAAAGCGATTGTTAAACGTTCAACGAAGGTTTCTGTTCCACTCGTATTTCCACCTTATCAGAATCGTTTACGATGGATCAAAAAAATCATGAAGTAAGTGATCATGATTTGGCATATTATTTAATAAAGGAGGAGAAAATATGTCGTGTCTTGGAAATTTAATTTGGATGATTTGTGGAGGATTTATTAATGCTCTCATCTGGTGCTTTTTTGGAGCGCTATGGTGTTTGACCATTATTGGGATTCCAGTTGGACTTCAATGTTTTAAACTAGCTAGGTTACAATTTGCACCGTTTGGAAAGGAAGTTGTAACGGTGAATACATCGGGTGGAACTTTTGTTTTAAATATTGTTTGGCTTTTATTTGGTGGTTTAGAATTAGCCCTAGTTAATTTAGTTAGTGCGATTCTTCTAACGGTGACGATTGTTGGGATTCCGTTTGCGCGACAAGCGCTAAAATTAGCCATGTTATCCTTAATGCCATTTGGAAAAGAAGTGTTGTAAACGTCTCATATTGGGGCGTTTTTTTATTTATTTGGTAATTTTTGTTTAAAAATACGGTTCTTTTCTCATACTAAAGTAGGTGATATAATGGAAAAAAGAGTCGTTTATATAGCTTATTTGATTATTGCATTTGTCATTTTTAACTTTTTTTATGGGTTTACCGATTGGGTTGCCTCTTGGCAGATGTGGGATTGGTATCTCATTATTTTACTGTTAACCATTGTGAGTTTACTCATCATTAAATATAAACAAAACCAACGGAAATTAGCGGTGGAGCAGTATGCAAAAGAGAATGATCGACGACGGATTCAGCTAAGTCAGTTGTTACTGTTTGAACAGTTAGATAAATTGAATGATGAACTCTTCCATGAGTTATTACAGCGTTTTTTTGAGCTTCAAGGATATGAAGAGCTTGAAGTCAGCTCGAATCCAATAACATGTGGTTACGATTTTATGATGTGGAATCAGGGACAAAAAATTATAGTAAAATATTTTAAACGCGTTCCGATGATTGAAAACTTATACACGGATCCTGAAGGATTAGATTTTGCTCTTGGCGAGCTAGTGACTTTAAAAGAAATTCGTGAGTTTTATGGAAGTATGAAAGATTATGACATTCAGGCAGATATAGCTATCGCTTTAAGTACGAGTGATTTTGAAGAAGAGGCGTTATTGTTTGCAAGTCGAAATGGTATCAAGTTGATGAATGGTCATGAATTTTATGAGGCACTTAATGGACTAAAGGAGGAAAAGACAACCATTTCTCCTTCACCACAAGTTTCAGTGTCTTGATTTGCTCCTTTGATGAACTGTTTCATACACTATATAAGAAGCAGTGCTTTTGGACATCAAAAAAAATTTGAATTCTGTCGTCATTTTTTGTGAAAGGAATTAAATGATGTTAATGGTAATGCAGCCAATAAATCTTGTAGTCGAACAAAGTAAAGGATGGTGATTAGATGTTTTGGAGTGGTTTTGTAGTTGGAAGTGCGGTGACCTTTATTGGGTTAACCATCTATAGCTGTTTAGTGGTTGCTTCGCGTGCTGATCAACAAATGGAAGAGGAACTTAACCAGGAAAATAAATAGTTTTAATACCCTTGGATAAACTAACAGTAAATTAAAGAATCCGAGGGTGTTTTTTATGAGAGTTCGATTTGGTTATGTTGCGATTGCGATGCGTTTAGATAAAGTTACAAGTTCATCTCCTGTGACATATAAGAAGTATTCATCTATTGAGTCTGAAAGAGAACGCTTAAGTTTACTTAAACGAGTGACTCAATCGAATCTAATTGATTTAATAAAAATTTTAAAGTATAACATTGAAAATGACATTCATTTTTATCGCCTCACGTCAAAACTCATTCCACTTGCTACCCATCAAGACGTGGTATGGAATTATTCAAAAGTGATTCAGACCGAATGTCAAGAAGTAGCTAAGTTAATCAAACAGTCTAGTATGCGAGTCGATGCGCACCCCGATCAGTTTAATGTCTTAAATAGTATCAATGAATCGGTTATCGAGTCTTCGATCCGTACACTTGAACATCAATTAGATTTATTTGATTTATTTGACATAGAGCATGGAAAGCTAGTCCTTCATGTGGGAGGAAAAGCGGGTGGAAAAGAGGCAGCACTAGAACGATTTGTACATACCTTTGAGCGGCTACCCTCACGTCTTCAACGGGCACTTATTTTAGAAAATGACGATAAGACCTATTCGGCTTCAGATGTTTTAGGTCTTTGTCAACGACTGCATGTACCAATGGTATTAGATATTCATCATCATCGTTGCTATAATGAAGGAGAATCATTAGAGTCAATGGTAGAATCTATTTTTAAGACGTGGGAAGCCGATTATTGGCCACCTAAAATTCATGTGTCAAGTCCGAAGGAGTTTGAGACTGATCGTCGTCATGCTGATTTTATTGAAGTAGACGATATCCTACGATTTTTAGATTTAATTAAACCGTTAAATCAAGATATTGATGTTATGATTGAAGCCAAGCAAAAAGATTTAGCTCTCCACCGATTAGTTCATGAGATTAAACAAGCACGGCCAAAGTGGCAGTGGCTTGATCATACGACCATTGAAATTTAATAAACCACATAAAAAACAGATTGCTTATTCATGAAGTAGTCTGTTTTTTAATACAGTTTAATAAAGAGATTGAATAGAACTAAAGGAGCGAATAAATAGATGAGAAACTTAGTTAAAGAAGATTTTAAAGGGGTTATTTCAATTGAGGAGCATGGAAAATGGGTTTTTAAACAAGCGTATGGAGAGGCTGATCTTGCCAATCAACGCCTCAATCGATTAGAAACAAAATTTCCTATGGCATCAGGAAGCAAAGTATTTATTGCAGTGGCCATTTTACAACTTATTGAGGGGAAGTTTATTTCTTTTGATAGCACACTTGGCCAACTCTTACCCTTTGATTGGCATCATATTGATAAAAATATTACGGTTCGTCAATTATTGACACATACGTCAGGATTACCTGATTATTTTGATGAGTCGCTTTGTACGGACTATGCGAAGTTATGGGAGAATTATCCGAATTACCGAATTCGAACGTCTCAAGATTTACTTCCCTTATTTCTTCATAAACGCATGGCATTTCCGAAGGGGCAAAAGTTTCAGTACAATAACGCCGGGTATGTAGTCTTAGGATTAATCATTGAAGCTGTCACTAAATTACCGTTTGATCGTTATTTAGAAAAAATCATTTTTACTCCTTGTGAAATGGAGGATACTGGCTATTATGAGCTTGATCGATTACCACTTCACTGTGCAACGGGTTATTGTCTAGATGAAGAGACACAAACTTATTACAGCAATATTTATAGCCTTGATGTGAAAGGAAGCGGAGCAGGAGGAGCCTATACAACAGCAAAAGATATGGATCGGTTTTGGACCTGTTTGATGAAAGGAAGATTAATTTCTCAACCGATGGTTAATGAAATGTTATCTCCTCAAGTGAAAGAAGATTGGTATGGTTACGGCGTATGGCTTAAATCGTTAGATGATGGTCACTATCTTCCGTTTATACAAGGGAGTGATCCAGGAATTAGTTTTATTAGTTCTTATGATCGACAGAAGTGTCGAACTATGACAATGATGAGTAATTTTGCTCAAGATGTTTGGACCTTACACGGGAATTTTTATAAGGCTTTAAACAACTAAGTCTTATTTTAACCAGACGTTGGAATTTAGGATAGAACTAATGTTTGAACTCATGCGTTGTCCCTTTATTTTACGACAAACATTCGGTATAATAATAAAGTTAAGAATGTAGATAAAGGATGAAACGTATGTATTTAAAAAGAATTGAGACAATTGGTTTTAAATCCTTTGCAGATAAAACTGTCGTTGAATTTGAACAAGGTGTCACTGCCGTCGTTGGACCGAATGGATCGGGAAAAAGTAATATTTCCGATGCGATTCGTTGGGTACTAGGTGAGCAGTCAGCTAAGAGTTTACGTGGGGGGAAGATGGAAGATATTATCTTCGCCGGAACATCAACTCGTAAACCATTAAACTTTGCTGAAGTGACGCTTGTTTTAGATAACAGTTGTGGAAGTTTACCAATTGATTATGAAGAAGTCAGTATTACGCGCCGTGTTTATCGTACGGGAGATAGTGAATATTTAATTAATAAACAAAAAGTGCGTTTGAAAGATGTCGTCGATTTAATTATGGATACAGGGATTGGTCATGACTCTTTATCGATCATCTCTCAGGATAAGGTTAAGGCAATCGTTGAGGCGCGCGTTGAAGACCGCCGTGTAATTATTGAAGAAGCGGCTGGTGTATTAAAATATAAAATGCGTAAAAAAGAAGCGACTCGAAAGCTTGAATCAACAAGTGATAACTTAAGTCGTGTACAAGATATTATTTTTGAGCTTGAGGACCAGGTTGAACCGCTTCGTAAGCAGTCAGAACAAGCTGAGAAGTACATGGTGTTAAAGCAAGAATGTAGTGATTCTGAAATTAGTGTGTTAGCTTATGATATTAAAACTTTAAATGACCAAATGGAGCGTTCAAAAAAGGAACGTAAAGATGTTGAATTTGAGCATGTCAGTATTAATGCTAAAATTGCTAATGATGAACGTCGTCGTGATACGTTAAAGCAAAATCAGCAAGCACAAGAGCGCCAGTTAGAGCAATTACAAGCTGATTTAGTTGAAACATCAGAATGGATTCAAAAGCTTCAAGGTCAACGTGATGTTTTAAAAGAACGTCATAAAAATGCGTCATCTAATAAAGAAGAATTAGCAGAACAACAAGCACAACTTGAATCGCGTTTAGAAACTTCACAAGTCGAGTTAAAAACAGCTGAAGAGGCCATGACAAAGACGAAGACATTGTTAGAAACGAAGCAATCACAGTTACAGAAGGTCTCTGAAGAGTATCAACATTTAGAAGAAAACTTAAAGATTCAATTAGATACGACGCGTGACGCTTATTTTGAGGATGTGAATCGGTTAGCGAGCGTTAAAAATCAATATATTGCGATTAATCAGCAGATTAAGCGAACAGAGACCACGCTTGAGCGCATCAATGAGGATGAGGAAAAAGCGTTACTTGATCGTGACGCATTAGTTCAAGAGCAAGAGACATTTAAAGCACAGTATGGAAAGTTTGAGACATCGTTAAAAGAAAAACGAGATTTATATCAACAATTATATAAAGAACATCAACAACGCTTAAAGCAGGCAGAGATGGAAACGAATCGTCATCGTCATTTAACCCATCAGTTAGATAAGATGAATAACCGTTTGCAATGGCTTGAAGATGCTCAAAAAGATTTCTCTGGGTTTAATGAAGGAGTTAAAAAGATTTTAAAAGCTCGTGAACAGGGACAAGTCTCTGGGATTGAAGGGGCTGTTGCTGAGTTAGTTACGGTTCCAAAAGAGTTAGAATTAGCGATGGATGTCGTCTTAGGGCCAGTCATGCAACAAATCGTCACGACCAATGATGATTCTGCTAAAAAAGCCATTGATTTTTTAAAGAAACATCACGCAGGACGTGCCACGTTCTTACCATTAAACGTTATTAAATCACGTCTTTTACCAATGGATGTACAAAATCGTATTCAAGGAAATCAAGATGTGGTAGGTGTAGCTTCACAATTAGTTGGGTATGATCAGCGTTATCGACAAATTGTTGAAAATATTTTAGGAAATATTATTGTAACCAAGGATTTAAATGTGGCGAAAAATTTAGCGAAACAGCTGAATTATCGTTATCGTATCGTAACGTTAGAAGGTGACGTGATTAATGCTGGAGGGGCGATGACCGGAGGGGCTGTGAAGCGTCAAGGTTCATCTTTACTTCGTCAAAAAAATGAAATTGAAGATTGCCAACGTCAAATTCAGCAATTAACGGATGAGTTAGAACAGTCAAAAGTCCTTCAAGAAGAATGGGCACAGACCGTGAAGCAATCTGAAAAAGAATTGCAAAAGGTACAACTTGCTGGTGAACGCTTAAAAGAGAAGATGTCTGAAGTGAATCAACAGAAGTTAGCGTTTGAATATCGTGAAAAATCACAAAATGAACGTGAGCAACTACTTCGTATTGAACGCCGTGAGCATGAAGCCGAATTAAAACAATTAGTTGAGAAGAATAATCAGTTAGCAGAAGATCGTTTAGTTCTAGAACAACGCATTGAAGAGGCAAAAGCAACAATTGAGACGTTAGAAGAACAACTCGAGCAACAAGAAGAATTAAAATCTCAATTATTACAACAGATGACTGAATTAAAAGTCGATGTGGCAAAACTTGAAACGGCATTACATAATGAGTGTGCGACGTTTGAGCGTTTAAAAGGTGAAACTGAACAAGCTAGAACGCGTTTAAAAGAATTATTAGATAAAATTGCTGAAAGTGAACAAGCATTACTTGGAAATGACGATGAAGTGGTTCAATTAGAAGCAAACTTAGCTGAGAAAAAAGAAAAACGTGAAGGCATCATTGAACAGATTCAAGATCAACGTGTCACGTTAACAAAAGTCAGCCAAGAATTAGAGACACTTGAACGTGAAGTTCGAGAAAGTCATAAAGTGCAACAAAAGATGGCTGAATCATTAAATCAATTAGATGTTTCAATTGGGAAAGTCGATGTTGAGATGGATATCATGATTAAAAAGTTAGAGGAAGAGTATCAGATGACGTTTGATCATGCAAATGAAAATTATCCATTAAAAGGCTCAATTGAAGAAATTAAATCACGTATCCGTAGTATTAAAGGTCAAATCGCTGCACTGGGTGAAATTAACGTTGGAGCGATTCAGGAATATCAACGTGTTAAAGAGCGTTATGATTTCTTGACGACACAGCGTGATGATTTAATCGAAGCGAAAGCCACGTTAGAAGAGACCATTAATGAAATGGATCAAGAGATGACGGTGAAGTTTAAAGAAACGTTTGATCTGGTTCGTGAACAATATATGGAGATCTTTAAAAAATTATTCGGTGGTGGAAGTGCGGATTTAGTGTTGACGGATCCTCATGATTTACTTCATACAGGGGTAGAAATTATTGCTCAACCACCAGGAACGAAGTTAAAGACTTCGAATTTATTATCAGGTGGTCAAAAGGCATTAACATCAATCGCGTTATTATTTGCTATCTTAAAAGTTCGTACGGTTCCGTTTTGTGTGCTCGATGAGGTTGAAGCCGCACTCGATGAAGCGAACGTCGCACGCTATGCCAACTATTTAAAGGCGTTTAGTAATGAGACGCAATTCATTGTCATTACTCACCGTAAAGGAACGATGGAAAAAGCCGATGTTTTATATGGGGTGACGATGCAAGAGCGTGGAGTGACGAAATTAGTTTCAGTCCGCATGGATAATGTCTCAGACTATATGGATGACGAAAAATAATAGTCAGATGGCTAAAAATGTGATAGAGTAACAATAAGTAGTAGTTAACTATAATACAATATGATGATTGAGGTGGCATCTATGGGTTTATTTGATCGTTTGAAATCGATCGTTCTTGGAAAGAAAGAAGTGTCTGAGACAGAATTACGTGCTCAGCAACATTATAAAGAAGGTATGAAGAAAACACGTGGGAACTTGTTAAAACAATTACAATCAGTGTTTTCAAGTTATACAGATGTGAATGAAGAATTATTTGAAGAATTAGAAGATATCTTCATTATGGCAGATATCGGGGTTTCAACGGTTGTTGAATTCATTGATCAATTAAAAGAAACTGTTCGTGAGCATAATGTAACAGATCCAAAAGAGTTACAACGTATCATGGTTGATAAGTTATTTGAAATTTACGTCAAGGGTGAGATTGTTAACTCAAACTTACGTATGAATAAAGAAGGTTTAACAGTTATTTTATTTGTTGGGGTTAACGGTGTTGGAAAAACGACATCAATTGCTAAAATTGCTCATCAATTAAAAGCTAAAGGAAAATCAGTATTATTGGCAGCGGGAGATACGTTCCGTGCGGGTGCCATTGAACAGTTAGAAGTTTGGGGAGACCGCATTGGTGTAGATGTTGTTTCTTTAAAAGAAGGTTCAGACCCATCAGCGGTTATGTTCGATGCTATTAAAGAAGCGAAGGCTCGTAATGTGGATGTTTTATTATGCGATACAGCGGGACGTTTACAAAATAAAGTTAACTTAATGAAAGAGCTTGAAAAAATTAAACGTGTCATTGAACGTGAAGTACCAGGTGCGCCTCACGATACGTTATTAGTTATTGATGCAACAACAGGTCAAAATGGAATGAGTCAAGCGAAAGCATTCTTAGAGGCAACAGATGTTTCTGGAATTGTTTTAACTAAATTAGATGGAACAGCTAAAGGTGGAATTGTGTTAGCAATCCGTAACGAAATTGGAATTCCAATTAAGTATGTTGGTTTAGGTGAAAAAGCAGAAGATTTAGTTCATTTTGATATTGAACAATATATTTATGGTCTGTTTGCAGACTTATTTGAAGGTGACGAGAACTAATCGATGTTACGTTTGATTTTAAAATAAGTCGGTAGGCATGATAGATTGGACTGGGGGCAAAACGATGCTAGAGAAAGTCAATCGAATGAATGAGCTATATGATACTTATCAAGAGTTATTAACGTCTAAGCAAAAGGTGTATTTCGAACTTTATTATCAAGATGACTTATCACTCAGTGAGATTGCAGAGCAGTTTGAGGTAAGCCGAAATGCAGTATTTGATAATATTAAGCGCACAGGTAAGTTGCTTGAAGATTATGAAGATAAGTTACAGTTATTAAATAAGCGTGAAGCACGCGAAAAGATTATTGATCAGATGATGTTGCATACATCGGATGAACAGTTAGTGAAATGGATGAATGAGTTACAATCACTTGACTAAAAAAGAATAAGTTAAATTTACAGTGCGAAATTAACTTATTCTATTGTTAGACTGGGTGAATGATGTTTTTATATAGAAACAAAAATGTATTTCATATTTTTAGGATGAGTCATAGTTTCACAAACCCTTTGGGACTAAGACATCCTATAGTCGCGGGGTAACCTAGCGATTTCTGAAAGAAATCTATTCCACCACCGCTAGGGATTAAAAGTTTTTCAATTAGCAAAAACTTATCGCGACTTGTAGATATAGGAGGTTTATAAAATGGCATTTGAAACATTATCAGAACGCTTGCAGTCAGCACTAAAAAGTGTTACACGTAAAGGAAAGTTAACGGAAAAAGATGTTGACGTGATGATGCGTGAAGTCCGCTTAGCGCTACTTGAAGCCGACGTAAATATTAAAGTCGTACGTGAATTTATTAAAGAAGTAAAAGAGAAAGCCATTGGGGAGACTGTTTTAAAAAGTTTAACACCAGGGCAACAAGTTATTAAAATCGTTAATGAAGAGTTAACGAAATTAATGGGTGAAAATGCAGCTGAATTAAACTTTGGACATACGAAGCCAGCTGTGTTTATGATGGTCGGATTACAAGGGGCCGGAAAAACAACTCATACAGGGAAATTATCAACTTACTTACGTAAGAAAGAGAAAAAGAATCCGTTATTAGTCGCTTGTGACGTGTATCGTCCAGCTGCGGTTGATCAGTTAAAAACAATTGGGAAACAATTAAATATTCCAGTTTTTGAAAAAGGAACATCAATGAATCCGGTCGATATTGCCAACGAAGCAATGGCATATGCGCGTGAAAATGGTCACGACTTAGTGATTATCGATACAGCCGGACGTTTGCATATCGATGAGCAATTAATGGATGAGTTAAAAGATATTAAAGCGTTAGTTAAACCACAAGAAATCTTATTAGTTGTTGATGCCATGACAGGACAAGATGCGGTAAATGTAGCACAGTCATTCCATGAGCAATTAGATTTAACAGGGGTTATTTTAACGAAATTAGATGGGGACACTCGTGGTGGTGCGGCTTTATCGATCCGTAAAATTACAAATGTTCCAATCAAATTCATGGGGATGGGAGAAAAACTTGATACATTAGAAGTATTCCACCCTGAACGTATGGCATCTCGTATTTTAGGTATGGGAGATGTTATGACATTAATTGAGCGCGCTCAAGAGAATTTTGATGAAGAAGAAAGTATGAAGTTAGCAGATAAAATGATGAATGCAACCTATGACTTCAATGACTTCTTAAAGCAAATGAAGCAAATGAAAAAACTGGGTGCATTTGAAGATATCTTAAAACTGATTCCTGGAGTAGGGAATCAATTAAAAGATATTAATATTGATCCAAAACAAATGGCTCGTGTGGAAGCGATCATTTACTCAATGACAGAACAAGAACGTAAAAACCCAGATTTAATTAATGCAAGTCGTAAAAACCGTATTGCTAAAGGGTGTGGATGTGATATTGCTGAAGTTAATCGTTTAATTAAGCAATTTACAGACATGCGTAAAATGATGAAGAAATTCTCAAACATGGATCCACGTCAAATGGAACGTATGGCAGCCGCTATGCAACGTGGTGGAGGAAATCCAATGGCTGGCCTTGGTGGCATGATGGGACAAGGTAAAAAAGGAAAAGGTAAAGGACGTGGAGGATTCCGCTTCTAATAAAGAAGATCGCTAAATAGGCGATCTTTTTTTGCGATAAAAAATGAATGCTATCATCAATTTTCTGCAAGAAGAGTTAGAAGTGTGTGAATGTAAATGAATATGATAGGTTTTAGGCATCATTAGAAAATGAGTAGTTAATAAAAAATTTTTTGGAAAAAATGTGAGATATTTGAAATTATTCTGAAAGATGAAAGGATATTAATAAAAATTTGGTTGTATTTGTCATAAAAAAGAGTCTTTTACAAAAAAATAAGGAGGAAAAGATTACTGTAATAAAGTTAATGCATAGAAGATAAAAAGCATCTTTATATTTTCCTAAGTATGTTGAGAATTCCATGAACTATTTTCTTGTATGGAACTATTAGAAATAAGGAGTAAGAAAAAAGAGTGAATTAAACCATTTGGAAACATCAAATGATATGCTATGTATTAACTGTTTCTTTACAAAATTAACACACAATTTATGGATAATGCATCTAATAATGGTTAAAATGAGGTTGTTGATGAACAATACAGATGAATAATAAACAGGTGGAGGGACTTATAATGTTCAAAAAATGGTTAAGTGTTATCTTATCAGTAGCAGGTGTATTAGCTTTTATAACAGGATGTTCGACCAATGAAATAGATAGAGGTGAAACATCACAAGAATCAAAAGTGATAGCAGAAGCTAAAGAAGGTGAAACGACCATAAAAGTTCCTAAATATGTGTTTATGTTCATTGGGGATGGAATGTCTCAAGTTCAAGTGAACTCAGCACAAGTTTACGAAGGAAGTAATGTATATGGAGACGTTAGGACATCAAATTTAAGTTTTACACAATTTCCTGTTACAGGCTTAGTTACAACCCAAAATTCTAGTTCTTTTGTTCCAGATTCAGCATCAACGGCAACATCCTTGTCATCAGGTGTTAAGACGCATAGTGGGGTCATTGGTCTAAATGTTGATAAGACAGAAGCGACGAAAACTATTGCTGAACAAATGAAAGAATCTGGTAAAAAAGTTGGAATTGTATCATCTGTCACTTTAAATCATGCGACCCCAGCTGCCTATTACGCTCATGTTGAATCACGTGGAATGTATTATGAAATTGCTAATCAATTAGCAGAATCTAACTTTGACTACTTTGGAGGAGGATCCTTATCTCAACCAACAGGAAAAGATAACAACGAAAAAGATGCTTTCGAAATTATTAAAGAAAATGGATATACGATTGCCAATACAAAAGAGGATATTTTAGCTCTAGATGAGAATTCAGGGAAAGTTTATGCGGTAAGTCCAGTTTTACAAGATGGTGGGTCACTGCCATATTATATCGATACAAAAAAGGGAGATTTAACACTAGCTGACTTCGTTCAAAAAGGAATTGATGTATTAGATAATGATGAAGGGTTCTTTATGATGGTTGAATCAGGGAAAGTTGACTGGTCATGCCATGCTAATGACGCGATGACAGCCATTCAAGAAGTTTTAGGGTTTGAATCAGCAATCGATGTGGCGATTGCCTTTGCTAATGAGCACCCAGAGGAAACATTAATTGTCGTTACGGGAGATCATGAAACAGGTGGTATGAGTATCGGATTTGCGGCAACTGGTTATGATACAGCATTCAATTTATTAGACGCACAAAAAATGTCTTATGTCGCATTTGATGAATTAGTTAAAGGGAAAAAAGAAGAAAATCCAAACTTAACATTTGAAGAGATGTTACCAATGATTAAAGAAAACTTTGGCTTATTAACAGCTGATGATGAAGCTGCAGCAGTTAAAGAAAATCAAGCCTTCGTTTTAAGTGACTATGAATTAGCAAAATTACAAGCTGGATTTGAAGAATCAATGAAAGCAGTAGAAGATCGTACATCAAGTGAGGAAAATGACTTATTATACGGTGGATATGATCCATTATCTGTGAGCTTAACACATATTTTAAATAATAAGGCGGGAATTGGATGGACTTCATATGCACATACCGGAACACCAGTAGCTGTGTATGCCATGGGAGTAGGATCTGAAAAATTTAGTGGATTTTATGACAATACAGATGTTTATCATAAATTAGTTGAAGTAACAGGTTTAAAAGAATAATCCATATTGAGATAAAACTAGTTAAGTTAAATAATTAACAAGACTGGTGAAAACCAGTCCTCTATCATTTTGAAGGAGTCGTTTGTTTTGACGTGGTTAAAGAATAAAATCAATCGAAAAGAATGTGTTATGATTGGAGTTTTTATCGTTTTACTTGCTCTTTTATGGTGGATTCCAACGGGGTTTCAAAAACAAATTTATGTTAATTCAGAAGGTGTGAAAGCAAAAGTCGTTGAAGTAAATAATAAGGGTGTTTATTCCACGGGAATGATTCAACAAGGGGACCAACGTTGCACAATTGAAATTTTAGAAGGTGAACACAAAGGACAACAAGTTGAAGGGATGAACTTGCTGACTGGAAAGTTAGAGTTTGATAAAATGTTTAAACCGGGCGATGAGGCTTGGGTATTGTTAGAGTTGGACTCATCCAATGCGGTGATCTTCGCCAATATGGTAGATTATTACCGAATCGATCAACAAATTTTCTTAATTGGATTATTTGTTATACTAATCATTGCCTTTTCAGGCTTTACTGGGGTTCGGACATTGTTGTCATTTTCATTTGCTTTACTTAGTATTGTGAAGATTTTAATTCCATGTCTGCTAAAAGGAATCCCTCCATTATTAGTTGCCTTAATGGTTGGAAATTTATTGACAGTTATGACATTGCTATTAGTGGCAGGTTGCAATAAAAAGGCGTATACGGCAATTATAAGTTCGATGATTTGTTCTTTAATGACGTGTCTATTAGCTGTTGTATTTGGGGATCTATTTAAGATGCATGGAGCTGTGATGGATTGGTCAGAGTCTTTACTTTATGCAGGATATCAAAATTTAGATTTAACGGCCATTTTTCAAGCGGGAATTTATTTAGCTTGTTCAGGTGCTATCTTAGATTTGGCAATTGATATTTCAGCTGCTTTAGACGAGGTTATTAAAAATAACCCAAGTGTTTCACGAGTAAATTTAATTAAATCGGGGCTTTCGATTGGAAAATCCGTCGTTGGGAGTCAGACAACGACGTTATTACTTGCTTATATGGGAAGTTATATTACTATTTTAATGGTTTATATGGCACAAGGAACGCCCTTAATGTCTATTTTAAATTCTCAAAAAGTTTCATCTGAAATTCTTCATACGTTTGTTGGTTGTATTGGGTTAGTTCTTGTTTCACCACTAACAGCTATCATTTGTGGTATTGTTTATTGCCCAAGACATCATCGTGAAGCAGGGATTGAAACATCGCCACTTATTCCAGAAAATTAATATAATAAAAAGCGCCCTGTTTAATGACAGCGCGCTTTTTGATAGGTTCTTTATCTAATTGTTCGTTGAGTTTTGTAATTTTGATAATAATCATCTTCGGCAAATTGATTAGCTTCATAATTTTTAATTTGAGGCTTTAGATCGATGACCTCAGTTTTAAAGATGAGATCATGTAGTGTTCGATGGTCGCTACGTTCACTGCACATGAAATAACTGATGATATGGCTCAGGCCAAATGTAAGTATGAATAACAAATATTTCGTTAGTTCTCTAAGCTGAATTTCCCACCAAGCTAAAGGTGTATGAGACTTTAAATGTAGTGGTTTCAGTTTGAAGATAAGCTTGCCTATACTTTGACCTTGATTTAGACACGGCACTACAAAGATTAAAAGATATAACCCAAGGATAAGGATAACTTTTTGTAACCAGCCCATTAAGGTAAAAGCACACATAAAAATAAATAATATAGTCATTCCAAAATCAAGGAGATAGGCGTTGCTGCGTTTAATGAAATTTGCGATATAAATTGACTCTTTCACACACTCACCTCTTTAATCCAATTTATGGATATTATAACATTGAAACGTCTTTGTGTAAACGTTTAAAATAGGGAGGTTAAGAGGTAGTAAACTAGAGACAGTTGTGCTTAAAATACAGGGAAATAAAAAATAAGCCGCCTAGGGGGTGGCGGCTTATTATTCATACTTTGACCATATGTGAAAGGGAGAGGAGAAGTATGATAGAAGAATAGGGGGGATTATTTTTATAGTAACCTCTCGGCTACAATTATAATATTGACATTAACTATATTTTCTATACAATTAAATTAGAAAAATATTAGGAAGTGATAAAATGCGAGTTGTTGCTGGAACATTAAAAGGACGTAGCATCAAGGCAGTTAAAGGAACAAATACGCGACCAACGACAGATAAGGTTAAAGAAAGTATCTTTAATATTATTGGCCCTTATTTTGATGGTGGAGTAGCATTGGATTTATTCGGTGGAAGTGGAAATTTAGGAATTGAATCATTAAGTCGTGGAATTGATCGTGTTATTTTTGTCGATCGAGAAACGATTGCTATTAATACGATTAAACAAAATGTTAAAGATTTAAAAATTGAAGATCAAGTTGAAATTTATCGAAATGATGCATTTAAAGCATTGAAAGCCATTGTTAAACGTGGTTTACAATTCGATTTAATTTTATTAGATCCTCCTTATAAGGGGCAACGTATTAATGAGATTATCGAGTTTATTCATGAAAATGAGTTATTAGCTATGGATGGAATTATTATGGCCGAGTGTTTAAAAGAAGATGAACTTCATGAATCAATTGGAGATATTCATCAAGTTAAACGTGAAATTTATGGAATCACCGCTATTACCATTTATAATCGAGTAGATGAAACTAATGCACTGATTCATGATTACTCATGAGTAGTGTTAACATGGAGGATATAGGAATGGATAAAGTAGGACTTTACTCTGGAACGTTTGATCCGGTGACGAATGGACATTTAGATGTCATTGAGCGCGGTTATGAACTATTTGATCGTCTTTATATCACTGTGGCGCAAAATATTAATAAGAAAACATTATTTACAGTTGAAGAACGTGTAGAGATGTTAAAGTGTGCGACAGCACATTTACCTAATGTAGAAGTGATGGTTTGTTCAGATAAATTAGTCGTAGATTTTGCCAAAGAAGTGGGAGCTAAAACGATTTTACGTGGTCTTCGTGCGGTTACAGATTTTGAATACGAATTTCAAATTGCAACGACGAATAAGCGATTAGCACCTGAGATTGAAACGGTCTTTTTGATGACAAAAGCAGAGAATATGTTTTTATCGTCATCAACGACAAAAGAAGTCGCTCGATTTGGAGGCGATGTTTCAAGTTTTGTACCTGACTTTGTCAAAGACGCGCTAGAAGAAAAATATAAAATATTACAAACGAAATAATATGAAGAGATAAGTAAGGTTTGGTGTTACTTATCTCTTTTTCTTTATCCTTTCATTTTTATAAATAGTGTGGCATCTAATACAAGATTGCTTGGGAATAGCGACTAATGCTTCAGCTAATGATGTACTAATTTTAAAGGAATAGATTTAATTAAAGAACGAAATTAAAGGAGGTTTGCTGAAATTATGGATTAAAAAAGCTTATCCATTATTTTGGATAAGCTTTTAAGCTAGTTTATGTTTGACTCTTATTTTTATTTGGTGGTATAGTTTTAAAACGAAATAAGAGGCAAATAAGACCACGGTCAGTGGAATGAGAGAAGAGTCCACTGTAGATGGAGTTGAGTCGAGAGGAAGGAAGACATCTATATCCTCTCTTAAGACTGTTTTCCATGTTAGTAACACGATGAGTGCACTCGTACATCCATGAAGTAGCCGCATTATGAAATATTTAAGATAAGGAATATTCAAGTTTTTGGCAAACATAAAACTTTGTGTGTGGACAGATAGACCAGTAAAACTAATAATAAAAGCAGTTAAGATGAGTTTAGTTTGAAGAGGAGCGGTTGTTTGGGAAACTTTAGTGACTCCTTGGGTAAATTCAAGAATTCCTGCTACAAGTGGTTCTATTGACGGTAGACCTATATCTTCAATAAAAGGATGCATAATGACATTGAAGAGTTGTGTAATCTCAATAATATTAAACGTCTCAGAAATGATGTAGAAAAAGACGATAATTCCTCCAACACGGATTAACGTTTGAAGACTACTTTCAATACAGTCAATCAAAATAGCAGAAAATGATTGATTTGGAAATTGAACAGTGACTTGGCGAATCGTTTCTTTGGAGCGAAGTAATGGATAACAACAAATAAAGACAGCAATTGATCCTAAAAGATGCGCTATTAATAATAAGTAACCAATCGTGGTGGATTGATACAGCACGACGCCTACCGTTCCGAGGATGAAGAGGGGGCTGGCAAAGTTGCAAAAATACATGAGTCCTTCCATTTCTTTAGCACTAATTAAATGTTGATCATAGTAATCTCGTGCCATCTTTGATCCTGATGGATTTCCACTAATCATGCTCAAAAACATAACAAAAAATGTAATGGGTGATAAGTGAAGTAGGTATTTAAATAATGGCGTGAGCAGCTTACCGATTAATTGCGGCACTTGATAATAAATCATGAGACGCGTCAGTACAAAGAATGGAAAGAGTGAAGGCACAACTTTTTCTGCCCAAGTGACAAAACCAGTTTTGGTCGCCGCAATAATAGGCGCTGGTTGCAGTAATAAGATAATAAGAAATGCAAGAAGAACAACAGAATTCATGATTTTTTTCATAGACAATCACCTATAATGAATGTATTGTAAAGGGAGGGAAAGTATGTCTTTTTTAAATTGACACATAACTACAAGGTATATGGAGTCTAAAGCAGGTAGTGAATACTTTTTCATGAAATCATCAAGAGGAAGTTAGTTTCATAGGCGTTTTAATAAGTGTTAAAAGAGGACAATTCGATTGAAATAGACGTCAAGTTTTGCATATGATATAATATAATCAATGAGAATTATTATCAATCAAAAGGAGACATAATGATGACTTTATCGACATTAAAAAAAGGTGAGAGTGCGTTAATTTTAGATTTTAAAGATTTGTCAGATAGTTTCAGTCGTCGACTTTATGACGTGGGAATTTCCATTGGCTCAGAAGTTACGATGTTAAATATTTTAAACTTTGGACAATTATTTTATATTTCAATTGATGATGTTGATTTTTGTATCCGAAAACAAGATGCTAAAAAGATAACTGTTGAAAAATTATAAGGAAATTAGGAGGTGAGTTGCTTGCGTTTAATGTTAATTGGAAATCCTAACGTGGGTAAAACAACGTTATTTAATAGCTTAACAGGAGCGAATGCTCATGTTGGGAACTGGAGTGGGGTCACAGTTGATAAACTGGTAGGGAGTATTAAAAAAACGAATGATGAGCTAATCGACTTACCAGGAACTTATAGTGTGACGCCAAGTAGTGAAGACGAGGGAGTAGTGACTTATGCCCTTTTAAATGAGTCTTATGATGGACTTTTAAATATTGTCGATGCAACGCATTTAAAGCGTAATCTTCATTTAACGATTCAGCTGCTAGAAGCAAATGTTCCTATGTTAGTGGCCATGAACATGATGGATGCTCTTCATAGAAAGGGATTAAATTTAAACCTTGAGAAATTAGAAAAAATGCTCGGGGTTAATGGAGTCCTTATTTCTGCTCGTAAAAATGAAGGAATTGATGAAGTGATTCATCAATTACCTGCATTAACACTAAAAAAACCATTTCGTCTATATTATGGTATCACAATTGAAACAGCTATTTCTCAGATTTTATCGCTTCTTAGTGAGACTCCTCAACATTTAGATGCCCGTTGGATTGCGATTCAGGCATTAGAGGGAAATGAGGGAATTTATCAATCACTATCTCTTGCAAATGAAGTACCAATTCGTGCGATTGTCGAGGAAACTGAACGAAAAATTATAAATGAAAAAGTCGCTTTATCATTAAAAGGTGCTATTTTTAATAAACGACGCGAATTTATTCATCAACTTTATCGTGAGTGTATGGAGACGATTCCTGGTTTTAAAGTTGAAACGAAGCCTAAGTTAACGAAGGTCGATCGTTATTTAACACATCCGATTATCGGAACGTTGATTTTTCTCGTCCTTATGTTCTTAATTTATGTAGTAACGTTTGATTTAGTAGGAAACCCAATCTCCGATGGATTTAGTGCCGTATTAGATGAATGGATTGTACCAAATCTATCAAACTTCTTAGTGTCGTTAGGCGCCAATCCAGATGGTTTCATTTATGGAGCACTCATTGATGGATTAGTTGCAGGGGTAGGAGGTGTAATTGTCTTCTTACCACAAATTTTAATTTTATTCTTCTGTCTATCGCTAATGGAAGCAACTGGATATATGGCGCGAGTTGCGATTGTGATGGATTATATCTTCTCAGGGTTTGGACTAAATGGGAAGGCGATCGTCCCGCTTGTGACTGGATTTGGGTGTAATGTTCCTGCGATTATGGCGACGCGTACGATTCCTGATCGCAATGAACGTATCAAAACGATGATGGTGATTCCATTTATGTCGTGCTCTGCTCGTTTACCGGTTTATGTGTTATTTGTTGGAATGTTCTTTGCGAAGTATCAATCTCTTATTATTATGGGATTATATTTACTTGGTATTGTGATTGCTTTATTAAGTGCAAAACTGTTATCAGTTTCAATCTTTAAAAAGACAGAAGATAATTTTATTTTAGAGGTTCCACCGTATCGTGTTCCACAAGTCAAAAATTTAATTAGCCAGACGCTTAATCGTGGAAGTGACTTTATTCATACGGCTGGGAAATTTATTGTCTTAGGATCGGTTATTTTATGGTTGTTACAAGAGATGGGGCCAGCAGGGTTACATGTGGCGAGTGATGAAAGTTATTTAGCAATGTTAGGTAGTGTCTTAGCTCCGTTATTTCTTCCTCTTGGCTTTGGAACATGGCAAGCGGCTAGTAGTTTAGTAGTAGGCTTTTTAGCGAAAGAATTAGTGGCCTCATCTATGCTAATTATTTGTGGGGCGGAAGCGGGGATTTTAACGTTATTTACACCACTTCAAGCCTTTAGTTTTTTAGTGTTCTCTTTACTTTATATTCCTTGTCTATCAACCGTAGGGGTCATGTATCAAGAAACGAAATCAGCCAAGACAACGGCGTTAATGGTCGCGTTTGGATTAATTGTTGCTTACCTCGTTAGTTTAATTGTTTATCAGTTAGGATTGATAATTGTATAATAGGGACTTTTTATAACTCCTTTTTAATAGAAATTTAGGCCATAAAAAAATCACGACATCAAATGTGTCGTGATTTTTTTTAAGTTAAAAATAAGGTGATAAAAACTAATACGGTTGAAATGAAGTTTTGTACAGCGTGTACACCAATTGAATACCAAATATTTTGATGACGATAATAGGTATATCCTAATGCAATCCCCATCGCCATGTATTGAATAATATAGATGAAATCTCCTGCACTAATGACGTGAATCATTCCAAATAAGAAACTACTTAGGAAGATTCCGAGCCATGGATGTTTAAGAAGCCCTCGCATAATAGTAAAGCGGAAAACAACTTCTTCGGCTAGAGGGGCACATAAAATCGTCATACTTGCCATTAAAATCGGATGGAATTCCATAAGCTTCGTAATGACTTGTTGGTTGATTGATGATTCAGCTGATTGGGTAAAGAAGATGACAATCATACCTGAAACGTATGACGCTACAAATAAAAGACACCAACTAACTGCAACTCCTTTTATGAAGTGTTTAATGGAAGTAATTTTTTTAAATTGTTCAGCTAGCTCACGACCAAAGAATGCGATGGAAACAATGACTAAAACGATATAAGAAATTAAGTTTGCAAACACTTGAATATCTACATCGTTTGTGCAAAATGTGGCTAATAAGTGAAATGAAATCGTTGGTAATAAAAACATCACAAAGATATAAGTAAAGATTAATAAGGTTGACTTTGCTTGACGTAAATTCATTTGACACCTCCCAATAAATCATGATTGTTATGATTAATTATAGCATATCACCCTTTAAAAAGAAATAAGACAGCGGTTGTTTAAAAACAGAGAAAACATCGACATAAAGCTCTTTTTTAGAGAAATACTGTCTTGGTTCGCATGTATGTTAAATTAGACATACTTCAGCCCTACCTTTTTTGATAGGTGAGAATGTTTTTCAAAGCCGTTGGAAAAGTTTTAAGTTTGTGAATGGATGGAGAAATTTTGAGGGAATGGTAAACAAACCATTTAAATGATTGTAACTGATCTTATTTATTGAGATGATTGGATAAGGGAATCTTAAGGGTGAAATAGTCGTTCCTGTTTTTTGATACTAAGAGATCTCATAGTCTCGATGGGTTCTCTCCCATTTCCAATAGAAATATGTCTTCTACTGTCAGGGCATAGTTAGTTTTTACAAGGATAGATCAATGAATGGTTGAAAGACTGAAGGTGGTCTTTCTTTTTTTGTTGAATAAAAAACTTTTTTGTATTACCATAATAAAGATAGTGTTAGTTAGCAATTGGCCCTTCGTTAGCGCTAAGCTAAAAAAGCGTGCCACTCGCATAGAGGAGGTTTTAAATCATGGATTTTTTACAAGTTGGAAAAATCGTCAACACTCATGCTTTACAAGGTGAAGTGAAAGTTGTTTCAAATAGTGATTTTAAAGAGGATCGTTTTAAAAAAGGAAGTCAATTAGTGATTGATTTTAATGGAGAATATGTGGATGTGACAGTGGCAACGCATCGCGTTCATAAAGGAGCCGACTTATTAAAATTTAAACATTTAAATTCTATTAATGATGTTGAAAAGTATAAAGGATGTGCATTATTAGTTTCAGCAGATGATTTAGAAGAATTAGATGAAAATGAATTCTATTACTTTGAAATTATCGGATGTCAAGTCGTAACGACAGATGGAGAAACAATTGGAGAGATTAGTGAAATCTTAGAAACAGGTGCAAATGATGTTTGGGTCGTTAAACGTCCTGGACAAAAAGATGCCTTAATTCCTTATATTGAAGATGTGGTTAAAGCGGTTGATATTGAAGCGAAACAAGTAACAATTCAAGTGTTAGAAGGGTTATTATAATGAAAATTGATGTTTTAACGTTATTTCCAGAAATGTTTTCAGGTGTTTTTAATGACTCGATTTTAAAACGTGCTCAAGAGCGCGGAGCTGTTGAGTTAAATACAGTTAATTTCCGTGATTTCTCAACGAATAAGCATAAAAAGGTTGATGATTATCCGTATGGTGGGGGAGCGGGAATGTTACTAGCTCCACAACCGATTTTTGACGCGGTTGAATCCGTGTGCCAAAACACCAAGACAAAGCCACGTATTATTTTAATGTGTCCACAAGGTGAGCGATTTACGCAAGCTAAAGCAGAGGAGTTAGCGAAAGAAGAGCATTTAATCTTTATTTGTGGTCATTACGAAGGATTTGATGAGCGAATTCGTGAGCATTTAGTGACGGATGAATTATCATTAGGTGATTATGTCTTAACAGGCGGAGAGTTAGCTGCCATGGTAATGACCGATGCAGTCGTTCGCTTACTTCCAGATGTATTAGGGAAACAAGAATCTCATGAAAATGATTCATTTTCAATGGGGTTATTAGAATTTCCACAATACACACGTCCTGTTGATTTTAGAGGCATGATGGTTCCACCTGTGCTAACGTCAGGAAATCATAAAGAGATTGAGAAGTGGCGTCATGAACAGTCGTTATATCGCACGTATACACGTCGACCTGATTTGTTAGACAGTCGTGAATTAACCGATCATGAAAAAATATTAATTGAAAAATTTAAACAACAATCATAAGATAGAGAGCTAATCGCGAAGTCGATTGGCTCTTTTTTAGACAGAGTTTGACAATTAAGGAAAGTATTAAACGATTTTTAGACAGTTGTAAATAAAAAAAGAAGATTTTTGCGAATAATTATAAAAAATCATTGAATTAACGAGACGATTGTGATATGATTTCAAACGTGCCAAAGAGCACTACCCCAAGTTCCGCTGAATTAGCAAACTAATTGAATGAACTTGCGTAATGAAGGAGCGTGAGATTAATGAGTCAACAATTAATCAATGAATTAACACAATCATACTTAAAAACAGATTTACCAGAATTCCGCGCAGGAGATAACGTACGTGTACACGTTCGTATCAAAGAGGGTAACCGTGAGCGCGTTCAGGTATTCGAAGGTTTAGTATTAAAACGTCAAAATGGTAACGGAATTAGCGGAACTTTCACAGTTCGTAAGATTTCTTTCGGATGTGGAGTTGAGCGTACATTCCCATTACACACACCAATCATCGAAAAAATCGAAGTTACTCGTCGTGGTAAAGTTCGTCGTGCAAAACTTAACTACATCCGTAGCTTATCAGCTAAAGCTGCTCGTATCAAAGAGCGTCGATAATTTTACTTTTTCAAAACAATTACCTCAATTGCAATCAAGATGCCCTAAAAACTTAGTTTTAGGGCATCTTTTTTTTATGAAATACTTCAACTTTATGGTAAAATTAACAGTAAACTGTATGTTCAAACTGGCTTTAGCTAATACTAGAGGGTAATGTTCAATCAGATTATCAGCTAAGTCAGGTTGTTAACTGAAAATATAATGGTGGAGTGAAGGGAATGAAAAAAGTATTTAGTGAGATTTTTGATTGGGTAAAGACATTTGTCATTATTTTTATTGCCGTAACGCTCATTCATAAATATGTGTTTACTCCAGTAAAAGTAGATGGACCATCGATGTATCCAACGTTGCATGACGGAGATTCTGTTATTTTATGGGAGCTTGGGTATGAGCCTGAGCCATTTGATGTGATTGTTTTTGAATATTCACCAGATGTTTATTACGTGAAACGTGTCATTGGTGTTCCAGGGCAAACTGTCTCATATCATCAAGACCAACTTTATATTGATGGGGAACCAATTGAGGAACCTTATCTTGACGAAGGAAAATTACTCGTTTCTTATAGTGGTGAATTTACTTGGGATTTTACTTTGCAAGAAATTTGTCAATTTGATCCATGTGACGTCATTCCAGAAGGCTATTATTTAGTGCTTGGGGATAATCGTCCGCATAGTAAAGATAGTCGTCATATTGGTTTAATTAGTGAAGATCAGATTCTAGGTAAAGCAACATGGATTCAATGGCCACTATCAAGCTTTGGTCGAATTGAATAGTTTGAAACAGGTAGAAGAAGTGACGTTTTCAATGTCAGCGAGTGAAATGAAATGGGGATTAGATTAAACATAGTGGAGTGAAAAGGATGAAGTCAATCTTAGGTGAAGTCTTTGATTGGATTAAGACATCAAGATTAAATTTTAGGTCAGGTCATATGGACACAATGGCCAGTTTCACATTTTGGTAAAATCAAATAATTAGGTAGGAATTAAAGTTTTAAATGGTGATAACCTACTATTAGGTTAAAAAACAACTTAGGGAGTGACAAGATGACAGTACAATGGTTTCCAGGGCATATGGCAAAAGCCCGTCGTCAAATTCAAGAAAAATTACAATTAGTTGATATCGTTTATGAGTTGCTAGATGCACGTATTCCATATTCATCGAGTAATCCAATGATGAATGAAATTATTAAACATAAACCGAAATTAATCATTTTAAATAAAGCGGATATTGCAGATCCTAATGTCACACAACAATGGTTAAATTATTTTAAACAAAAAGGTCAACCCGTCATTACGATTGATGCGCTTCATCAAAATGCCATCAAGCAAATTACGGAAGCTTCAAAAGAAATCCTAAAAGAGAAGTTTGAAAAAGAAAAAGCGAAAGGATTACGTCCGCGTCCAATTCGTGCGATGATTTTAGGAATTCCTAACGTTGGGAAATCAACGCTAACTAATAATCTAGCGAAACGTAAAGCGGCACAAACTGGAGATCGTCCAGGTGTTACAAAAGCACAACAATGGATTAAAGTTGAAAAAGAATTAGAATTATTAGATACACCAGGAGTATTATGGCCGAAGTTTGAAGAAAAACGTGTAGGTTATAATTTAGCTGTTACTGGTGCGATTAAAGATACGATTTTACATTTAGATGATATTATTTTGTATGCGTTAGATTATTTAATTGCACATTATCCAGATCGTTTAATTGAACGTTATAACTTAAGTGGTCAGTTTGAAGATAAAGTTACTGTATTAGATGAGATTGGACAAAAGCGTGGATTTTTACAATCAGGTGGCTATGTGGATTATGATAAAGTTTACGAGATTTTACTTCGTGAGATTCGTAGTGTGAAATTAGGACGCTTATCATTCGAGTTACCTAGTGATATCCCAACACCAGAAGAAAAATAAAGACATAAAAAAGAGTCGTTGGATTCAACTTCGTTTGAATCATCGATTCTTTTTTTAAAATTAAGATGTAGTTAAGGAAAAAATGTACAAAAAATGACTAATCTCATGAAATTTAGTCTATAATGTGAGGGTTAGTAAACTATTTGTGAAAAATAGTAAAAATTAACTAGAATCCACCTTAGAATGATGTTAAAATAAGAAAGAACGAGAAAAAAACTGTTTTCTCTACAAAAAAAGACATAAATTTGAACATAGTTGACTAATGTAAAAAACATTGATAGAATAAATAAGTTATCGCTTTTTACTTTAGAAAGGTGAGCTGCTCAATGATGGAAAAGTATACGGTAGATGAAATAAAAAAAATATTACAACAAGATGTAGTTGATGAAGCTTTTGTTGAACGATTAAAATCCGATGAACGTAGTGGTGTTCAAAAGCTTGTTAAACAATATGAAAATAAAATGCAAAAGGAATATGACGAATTCCAAAAATTTATTACCATGTCGATTTATGAAAATGAGCTTCGCTATAGTGGTGTTGAACTTATTGCAGGTATCGATGAGGTAGGGCGTGGACCGTTAGCTGGGCCCGTCATTGCAGCAGCTGTCGTTTTACCAGCTGATTGCTGGTTATTTGGAATTGATGATTCGAAAAAGTTATCAGAAGCTAAGCGTTTATATTTTTATGAAGAAATAAAAAAACATGCGATCAGTATTGGCGTTGGAATTTGTACCAGTGAAGAGATTGATCGATTAAATATTTATGAGGCGACTAAAGTAGCAATGGAACGTGCGATTGCAAAAATGGATCCTAAACCGCAGCATTTATTACTAGATGCGATGACGTTACCGAATGTAAATATCCCTCAAACGCCAATTATTAAAGGAGATTCAAAAAGTGTCTCAATTGCAGCAGCGAGTATTATTGCTAAAGTGACACGTGATGCCTATATGAAGCGACTAGGACAAAAATATCCCGCTTATGGATTTGAACGTCATGTTGGTTATGGAACAAAGGAACATTTAAAAGCCATTGAAGAAAATGGAATTATTTCAGAGCATCGTCAATCTTTTGAACCGATTCGCTCAAAATTTTAGAAGAGATTACTTTTTGTAATCTTTTTTTTATTTTAATAAAGAAATGAGTGACGATGAGCGTACATTAACTTAGGTGATTAAAATGGAATTACGAGAAAAATTAATTGCATTAAGTGTTTTAAAAAATGGTAATTGGTTTAAAATGTATGATGTTTTAAAAGATGATATTAAGTTGAAGCAAATCACACAAGAGCAAGTGACACAAGCTAAGTTGAAACTAGGAGAAACCAAAGTATTAACGGTGTTAGATGAGGAGTACCCATCGCTTTTCAAAGAGATGATTCGTCCACCGTTTGTGTTGTATTATCAAGGTGATTTGATGCTATTAAAGAAGAAAAAAATAGGAGTGATGGGGAATCGTAGGCCCTCCGCTTATGGAATGGAATCATGTAAAGCCATTGTTGGGCAATGGTTATCACAGGATGTGGCTATTGTAGGAAATTTACAACTTGGAATCGATGCTATTGCCCATTTGTTGTCGGTTAGAAGTGGAAAAACCATTGCCCTTTTATCGTCGGGCTTTTTACATATCTATCCGCAAGAAAACTTTGAGCTTTATAAACGGATTGCTCGAGATCATCTGGTGATGACTGAATATCCACCACATGTTTATCCAAGTGCACCTCAGTTTTATCGAGCTCATCAATTGGTGCAAGAATTAAGTGAGGTGATGGTCGTTATTGAAGCGGTCAAAGAAGATAAGCGCTTAAAACTTGCGCAACAGCTAGTGGAGGAGGGAAAAGTGGTTTATGCTCTACCGGCTCCGTATAACTCTATTCATTCTGAAGGAAGTTTAAACTTAATTAAAAATGGGGCTTATTGTTTGACACATTATCAGGACGTTCTTAATATGTTAGATTGGGTGCATAGTGAAGAGTAAGGTAGCTAGATTAATAAGATGTGTCATTGATGAAATCTGATTTTAGAATCACTTCTAAAGTCAGATTTTTTTTTGAAAATATGAGGAGTTTTTTTATATTCGCAGAAAATACGACAGTATCTATTTTTTTCTGCGTTCTGAGGTGATTTATTCGACTTAAAGCAGGATGAGAGGAAAAAGAATGGAGCATGGAAATGGATGGATCACGGGGTGAAATTGCTAGAATGAGTTGAAAAAAATCAATAGTAGGTATAAAAAGAGACATTGGTGAAACAGTAATTTTGAATGAATTTATAGATGAAAAAAGTAAAAGACCATCATGTTTATCTGTAATTTATAATGAAATTGTTGACAAGAGGAAAAGAAACCAGTAATATTTTTTGTGTTTTATTTTGACTGTTTGCTACGGATAAGCATTTAATCAATCAACAGACTCATTGAATGTTTTTAAAATAAAGTCGAATAATAGATGAAAGATTAACTTAGCTAGGTTTAGAAGCTAAGTCGGTTATTAGTTATTGAGATAGAAAAGGTGATAGGTATGGGGAAAAATTTAGTAATTGTAGAGTCGCCTGCTAAAGCTAAAACGATTGAAAATTACTTAGGATCAGATTATGTGGTTCTGTCAAGTGTTGGTCATATTCGAGATTTAGCAACGACGGGTCCAGGAGGTTTAGGCGTGGATGTTGAAGACCACTTTAAACCCAATTATAAAAACGTAACAGGAAAATCAAAGGTCATTAAAGAATTAAAACAAGCAGCTAAAAATTCAGATGCTGTTTACCTCGCAACTGACCCCGACCGCGAGGGAGAGGCGATTAGTTGGCATTTAGCAGATGTTTTAGGACTCGATGTTGATTTAGAGCGTCGCGTAGTATTTAATGAGATTACAAAAGATGCGATTTTAGAGGCATTCAAACATCCACGTGCGATCGATATGGATTTGGTTCGCTCTCAAGAAAGTCGTCGTATTTTAGACCGCATTATTGGATTTAAATTAAGTAAGTTATTACAAAGTAAAATCAAAAGTAAAAGTGCGGGACGAGTTCAATCAGTAGCATTGAAGTTAATTGTTGAACGTGAGAAAGAAATTCAAAAATTCGTTAGTCAAGAATACTGGTCAGTTCATGCGATGTTTGAGCGCGAAAGTGCAAAAATTGAAGCAGAATTAGTAAAGAAAGCTAATAAGAAGATTTCAATTGCGAATGAAGATGAAGTTAAAGCCATCTTAGCTGAATTAAGTGATCCTTATGTAGTGGAAAAGGTTGAAAAGAAAAATAAATCAAAACAACCGAAGTTACCATTTATCACTTCAACTCTTCAACAAGAAGCTGCAAGTAAATTAGGTTATAATGCGAAGAAGACAATGACAATTGCTCAAAAATTATACGAGGGGGTTAATATCGGTTCCGAAACTGTTGGATTAATTACATATATGCGTACCGACTCGACTCGGTTAGCCGATAACTTCGTTGATGCAACTAAGTCATTTATTAAACAAAATTATGGTGCAAATTATGTTAAAACAGGAAGTACAAGCGCGAAGAAAGTTAAAAATGCACAAGAAGCGCATGAGGCTATTCGCCCATCATCAGTCGCGCGTACACCAGAAGAGATGAAACCTTATTTAAAACGTGATGAACTGCGTTTATATAAACTCATTTGGGAACGTGCTGTTGCGAGCTTAATGAAAAGTGCAACAGTTGAAGCGACAACGATTGAAGTTCGCTCAAATGATTACTTATTCCGCGTTAACGGTCAAGTGCTAGTATTTGATGGATATTTACGTGTCTATAGCTATGAAGAAACAAAAAATGCAGATTTACCACGTTTAAGTGAAGGGGATACGTTAGCGTTAGTTGATGTTGAACCACAACAACATTTTACTCAACCACCTGCTCGTTATAGCGAAGCGAAATTAATTAAGGAAATGGAAGAGTTAGGGATTGGACGTCCATCGACTTATGCACAAACAATGGAGACGTTAAAAAATCGAGGTTACGTGACACTTGAGGATAAAAAGTTTAAGCCAACGGATCAAGGAATTTTAACAAGTGAGAAATTAGCTGAATTCTTCTCTGAGTTTATTAATGTGGAGTATACTGCAGAGATGGAAAATAATTTAGATGAAATTTCAAAGGGGCAAAAAGTTTGGTACGATGAATTAAAAGTCTTTTACGATCATTTTATGCCAATGCTTGAAGATGCTCAAAAAAATATGGAGAAAATTGCTCCAGTTGAAATTGGTGAGGAATGTCCAGAATGTGGTAGTCCGCTTGTCATTCGTCGTGGGCGTTACGGTGAGTTTGTCGCATGTAGTGGCTATCCGACATGTAAGTATATTAAAAAGGAAACAAAAGAAGAGGCTGCACCCGTTTCGACAGGCGTTAAATGTCCGAAATGTGAAAAAGGTGAAATCGTTGAAAAGAAAACACGCCGTGGAAAAGTCTTCTATGGATGTAATCAATATCCAAGCTGTGATTATGCACTTTGGCATAAACCAGTTGATAAGAAATGTCCAAAATGTGATAGTTTGTTAGTCGTTAAAGGGAAGAAAAATGAAGTTCAATGTCCGAATAAGGAATGTGATTATAAAGAAGAATAATCAAAAGCCCACCTTTTATAAGGTGGGTTTTTAAAGCAAACAGACAGAGGGTAAAAGTTTATGTTATAATAAAGTCATTCAGGATGTTAGGTTAATAGGCAAAAGAGATTGGCTTAAGCAGATGAAGAAAAGTTCAAGGAATTATCCCGCTTCATCGCCTTGATTTGAGATTTGTCGTATTAGGGCCGGGCTTATTGCAAAATGTATTAGCAGAACCCGTAATTTATGATATAATTCTCATTTGTAACCATGTGTTAATTCGCAACTTAGGAGGCAAGTTAAAATGAAATTTGTAAATGTTATTGGAGCAGGTTTAGCTGGTTCGGAAGCCGCTTATCAATTAGCTAAACGTGGAATTCAAGTTAAGTTATATGAAATGCGCCCAGTGAAAAATACACCTGCGCACCACACACAAAACTTCGCAGAGTTAGTTTGTTCAAATTCACTTCGTGCAGATGGGTTAGCAAACGCTGTTGGGGTATTAAAAGAAGAGATGCGTATTTTAGATTCATTAATCATGAAGGCAGCAGATGCGAATGCGGTTCCTGCAGGTGGAGCATTAGCAGTTGACCGTGAAGGATTCTCAGGACAAATTACAGAATTCTTAAGTAATCATCCAAATATTGAAGTCATTCGTGAAGAGTTAACTGAAATTCCTGAGGGACCAACGATTGTTGCAACAGGACCATTAACGAGTGATGCTTTAAGTGCATATATTCGTGAAATGACAGGACATAACTCATTCTACTTCTATGATGCAGCAGCCCCAATTATCGAAAAAGATTCAATTAATTTTGATAAAGTTTATTTAAAATCTCGTTATGACAAAGGAGAAGCCGCTTATTTAAACTGTCCAATGTCAGAAGAAGAGTTTAATGCTTGGCATGAAGCTTTAATCAATGCAGAAGTCGTTCCAGTTAAAGAATTTGAAAAAGAAGTTTTCTTTGAAGGATGTATGCCAATCGAAGTAATGGCGAAACGTGGTCGCCAAACGGTTTTATTTGGACCAATGAAACCGGTAGGACTTGAAGATCCAAAAACAGGAGAGACACCTTATGCTGTTGTTCAGTTACGTCAAGATAATGCAGCGGGAACTTTATACAACTTAGTAGGATTCCAAACGCATTTAAAATGGGGAGAACAAAAACGTATTGTTCAAATGATTCCGGGATTAGAAAATGCTGAAATCGTACGTTATGGGGTTATGCATCGTAATTCATTCATTAACTCACCAGTGTTACTTCGCCCAACATACCAATTTAAAACACGTGAAGATTTATTCTTTGCAGGCCAATTAACAGGGGTTGAAGGATACGTTGAATCGGCAGCATCAGGAATGGTAGCTGGAATTAACATGGCGAAATACATGTTAGGTGAAGAATTAATTGAATTCCCACGTGAAACAGCTATGGGATCAATGGCTTACTATATTACTCATACGTCTCAAGATGGTTTCCAACCAATGAATGCGAACTTCGGATTATTCTTAGACTTACCAGGACGTGTTAAGAAAAAAGAGAAAAAAGCTCTTTATGCTGCACGCGCCATTGAAAAAATCAATGAATGTAAAGAATTAATCTAATCATTGATGAGTGTGAGGGAGAATTTATTCTTGGTCAATCTGAAGACTTTCAGCCTCTTTATCTGCTAAATGAAGAAGAAAAATAGCTTCAGGCAATTAAATAAGCGATGAAGGAAAACAGTACAATAAGTACTGTTTTCTTTATACGTAGAGGGAGTGAGGAATAATGAGAGAACTGGTTAATCGTTATCTAGAGTATTTAACGTACGAGAAGCGTTATTCAACTCATACGATTTTAAATTACAAAAAAGACTTAGAGGAATGGCAATCTTTTTGTAAGCAGGAGCTGATTGAGCCGTTAGATGTGGAGTATAGCGAAGTCCGTGCGTATTTAAATTATTGCTACACGCATCAATTGAATCGAAGTACAGTGAGTCGTAAACTTTCATCTTTACGTTCGTATTATCAGTTCTTATTAAAGGAGGGTGTCATTTCTCATAATCCTTTTTCGATGATTAAGGCGCCTAAAGGAGGACAAGTTTTACCAAAGTTTTTATATGAGGAAGAAATGGTTGCCTTATTTGAAAGTATTGATCAATCAACGGTACTAGGATGTCGAAATTATGCATTATTGGAAATCCTATATGCCACAGGTATCCGTGTTTCAGAGTGCTGTGGCTTAACCTTAAAACAATTAGATTTTGAAACAGGGATGATGTTAGTACACGGTAAGGGTGGGAAAGATCGATATATTCCATTAGGGGAATTCGCAGTGGAATCAATCCAAGCATATTTACAACAGAGTCGACCTAGGTTACTAAAAAAATCAAAGATTGAAACCGATTATTTATTTTTGAATCATTATGGACTGCCATTAACAGAACGAGGGGTAAGAGATATTTTAAATCGATTAACGAAACAAACGGCGAATCACATTAAGTTGGCTCCGCATATGATTCGTCATACGTTTGCGACACATTTATTAAATCATGGGGCAGATTTGCGCGCTGTGCAAGAACTGTTAGGTCATGAGCATTTATCGAGCACTCAAATTTATACGCACGTTTCAAAAGAACATTTAAAGCAAGCCTATGTCTTAGCACACCCGCGAGCTAGAAAAATGGAAAATAAATGAAAACAAATCCGCTAGATGTATCAAATGAAGAACAAATTTGCTATAATGTAAAAGTAACAGTGTAAGAGTAACAATTAGAATGGAGTGAGAGAAGATGGTCAGTTTAACGAGTTTGGTTTTGGGGATTCCTTTCACATGGCTATGGTTTTGGATTGCCGTTGCCTTTGCTGTTATTGAAGCATTGACTTTAGGGATTGTTTCAATTTGGTTTACAATCGGAGCTTTAGTTGCCATGTTATTTGCCTTTGTTATTGATTCATTCATAGTTCAACTCCTTATCTTTTTAGGGGTCTCATTAGTCTTAGTGGCGACCACTCGAAAAGTAGCTGTTGAAAAGTTAAAAATTGGTCAAGTCAAAACAAATGTTGATGAGTTGATTGGAAAAGAAGCTGTGGTAGTAAAAGAGATTAGGCCGTATACGACCGGTGAAGTAAAGCTTGATGGTAAAGTATGGCGTGCGATGTCAGAAAGTAAACAAGTATATAAAGTAGATGAAATTGTGACTGTGTTACGTATTGAAGGAGTCACAATTATCATTAAATAAAGGGAGATGGAAAAATGGCTTATTTTATCATTGCTATTGTGGTTGTTATTATTATTTTAGTAGCAGCTAATATTAAAGTGGTACCTCAGGCAAATGCCTATGTTATTGAGCGCTTCGGTGCTTATGCTGCAACTTGGACTGTTGGGCTTCATGTTAAAATTCCAATTATGGATCGCGTTGCAAATAAAGTGTTATTAAAAGAACAAGTTATTGATTTTAGACCACAACCGGTTATTACAAAAGATAACGTGACGATGCAAATCGATACAGTTGTCTTCTTCCAAATTACAGATCCTAAATTATTTACGTATGGGGTAAGTAATCCATTTGCTGCTATTGAAAATTTAACAGCAACAACATTACGTAATATCATCGGGGAATTAGAGTTAGATGAAACGTTAACTTCACGTGATATTATTAACTCTCGTATGCGTTCAGTGTTAGATGAAGCCACTGATCCATGGGGAATTAAAATTAACCGTGTAGAAGTTAAAAATATTATTCCGCCACAAGATATTCAAGCGGCCATGGAAAAACAAATGCGTGCAGAACGTGAACGTCGTGAAAAAATCTTACAAGCAGAAGGAGAAAAAACATCTGCAATTTTAAAAGCTGAAGGATTAAAAGAATCACAAATTCTTGAGGCAGAAGCTCGTAAACAAGCCATGATTTTATCGGCAGAAGCAGATAAAGAAGCTGCGATTCGTCGTGCAGAAGGGGAAGCAGAAGCCATTTTAAAAGTTCAAGAAGCAACAGCTGAAGGGCTTCGTATGCTAAATGAATCTCATCCAACAACAGAAGTTTTAACACTTAAATCATTTGAAGCTTTAGCGCAAGTAGCAGATGGAAAAGCAACAAAATTAATTATCCCATCTGAAATTCAAAATGTTAGTGGGTTAATTGCTTCACTTGCTGAAACGTCACAAGTGGTTAAAGAAGACTAATTGATACAGAAAAAGACCTTTTAATAAGGTCTTTTTTTAGTATAACAAGAAACTACCTACTATCATTTACAAATAATAGATGTTTTTAATAGACAGGGCCTAAAGATAAGCAGGAAGACTAGAGGGGACTTGGGAAGTGATAAGAGGTGAAAATCTTTAGTAAGAATTTAAGCTTTTATGTATGATTCATGATAAAGCTGATAATTTGAGTATGTAGCATGGTAGCTAAAGTAACCTAACAATATGGGTTACTTCTTTTTGTTTGGTGAGGTATGAGGGGGTTTTTAATGTGAATAATACAAAGGTTGGCGCACTATGAAAAAAGAATAAAAATAAAGGGTATTTTTTGCCTTTTTATATCCATTAAAAAACAGTTCGTTTTAGTGGAAAAAGTCGAAAAAAATATGTTATTATAAATTACCGCGTTGAAAGAGAGTCGCTAAAAGGAGTGAGCATATGGAACAGAAATATATTCAGTTAAATAATGAATTAATGCAAAAGAAAGATGGATTTTATCAGTTACAAAAAGATCGTGAAGCAGTTCAAGCCTTTTTAGAAGAAGTAGAATCGAAAATGAAGCGATTTGAGACAGAAGCGGCACGTTTACGTTGGCTAATTGATGAGAATTATTATGAAGATTTTTTTAGATTATATGAATTAGATGATATTTTAAGTATTCGTGAGACTGTCTTTTCTTATGAGTTTAAATTTCAATCGTTCATGGCGGTTTCAAAGTTTTATAAAGATTATGCTTTAAAAACAAATGATCATCAGCAATATTTAGAGTATTATGAAGATCGAATTGTAGCAGTTGCATTATACTTAGCGCAAGGGGATGCAAAGAAAGCAATGGAGTATGCCGTTGCAATGATTGAGCAGCGCTATCAACCAGCAACACCTACATTTTTAAATGCGGGAAAGGCTCGCCGTGGTGAAATGGTGTCTTGCTTCTTACTAGAGATGGATGATTCACTCAATTCAATTACGTATAATATTAATACGTCGATGCAATTATCGAAAATTGGTGGTGGAGTGGCATTAAATTTATCAAAACTTCGTGCGCGTAATGAGTCGATTAAAGGAATTGAGAATGCAGCGAGCGGTGTGTTACCGGTTATGAAATTGTTAGAAGACTCATTCAGCTATGTCAATCAACTTGGTCAACGTCCAGGAGCAGGAGCAGCTTATTTAAATATTTTCCACTGGGATATTGAAGAGTTTTTAGATACAAAGAAGATTAATGCAGATGAGAAAAGTCGAATTCAGACCTTATCGATTGGAGTAGTAGTCCCAAGTAAATTCTTTGAATTGGCCAAAAAGAATGAACCGATGTATGTCTTTGCTCCACATACTGTTTATCAAGCGCTTGGAAAACATTTAGATGATTTAGATTTAGATGTGATGTATGAAGAACTTGTCCAAAATGAATCCATTAAAAAACGAGCGTTAGATGCCAGACGTTTATTAACACATATTGCAAAGATGCAATTTGAATCGGGCTATCCGTATATGGTTTTTAAATCAAATTCAAATGATGCTCACGCACTGAAAGAGATTGGGCAAATTAAAATGTCTAATCTTTGTACAGAAATCTTCCAATTACAAGAAACTTCAACGATTAATGATTATGGACAAGAGGATATCATTCGCCGAGACATTAGTTGTAATTTAGGATCATTAAATATTGTCAATGTGATGGAGAAGCAATCGATTCGAGAAAGTGTGTATAGTGGAATGGACGCTTTAACGAGTGTTAGTGAGCTTTCAGCTATTTCGAATGCACCAGGCATTAATAAAGCGAATGATGAATTACATGCTGTCGGATTAGGATGTATGAATTTACATGGCTTTTTCGCTAAAAATAAAATTGCTTATGAAAGTGATCTTGCGAAAGAATTTGCACGAACATTCTTTATGATGGTTAATTATTATTCAATTGAGCGTAGTATGCAAATCGCGATTGAAAAAGGCCAACGTTTTACCGGCTTTGAGCAATCTGAATATGCGAATGGTAACTATTTTAAGCATTATCAAGAAATAGATTATACGCCAACTACTGATCGTATTAAAGCATTGTTTGGAGATATGATGATTCCTACAACGGAAGATTGGGCTAAACTTGCGACGGCTGTAAAAGAAAGTGGAATGTATCATGCCTATCGCTTAGCGATTGCTCCCACACAAAGTATTGGTTATGTCCAAAATGCCACGGCAAGTATTTTACCAATCGTTGATTTAGTCGAGCGCCGTACATATGGTAATGCAACGACTTACTATCCAATGCCGTATTTAGGAGAAGATAATATTTTCTTTTATAAATCAGCGTACCATATGAATATGATGAAGGTATTAGAGCTAGTGGCTGAAATTCAACCTCATATTGATCAAGGAATTAGTACGACACTTTATGTCGATAGTAATACGAGTACACGTGAGTTAGTTCGTTACTATTTATATGCCCATCATTTAGGATTAAAAAGTTTATATTATACACGTACAAAAAATATAGCATTTGAAGAATGTACAACATGTTCAGTTTAAGGGGAAGGGTGAGAAAGGTGAAACAACGATATCAAGCAGTGAATTGGAACGCACCAGATCATCAATTTTATGATGACTTATATTTAAAGCAAACGGAACAGTTTTGGCTACCTGAGGAAATCCCAGTCTCAGAAGATAAATCAACATGGGAAACATTAGCTCCTGAAGTTAAAGTTGCGTATGAGCGAATCCTGGCAGGGTTAACGTTATTAGATACAGAACAATCGACAGGAATTCAAAAAATTGCGGAAAAATCACCAAGTCTTTTTGTGAAAAGTATTTTAGCCCTATTTGCAGGATTTGAAAGTATTCACGCGAGGTCGTATTCTACTATTTTTCAAACATTGTGTACGACAGAACGAATTGACGAATTATTTGACTGGATCGAAGAAACAAAATCCCTTCAACAAAAAGTTGATCGGATTATGAAGACTTATTACAGCATTGAAAATGAAGAGTCTCTTTTTATGTCGATGGTAGGTTGTTTATGTTTAGAAGGGGTTTGCTTTTATAGTGGCTTCTTTTTACCGTTATGGCTAGCGGGACAAGGGAAAATGGTGAATAGTGGTGAGATTATTAATTTAATTTTACGCGATGAAAAACTTCATACAGTTGGTGTTGGCTTTTTTGCACAGGAATTATTTGCAACATTTGATGCCGATAAGCAGCAAGAACTTAAAGCAAAAACTTATTCAATGATTCAGGATATTTATGAAATTGAGTGTGATTACTCAAAATTGTTATATAAAGAAATTGGAATGCTAGAGGATGTGCAGACGTACATTCAGTATAATGTGAACTATGCATTACAATGCCTGAACTTTGATCCGCTATTTGAAACAACTGAACAAGATATTAATCCAATCGTAATGAATGGAATTTCAGTTGAAACAAAGAATCATGATTTCTTCTCAACAAAAGGGAATGGTTATATTAAAACGACGAAAGTAGAACCATTACAAGATTCAGATTTTGAGTTTTAATGTGAAGCACGCATAATAACGGTTAAAACATAAAACCCGTTTTTTCTACAAAATAAGCTATTTTACAAAAAAAGTAGCTTATTTTTTTGTATAACCAGTCGATTTCGACGTGAAAACGCGTAATTTACCAGAAGGATTTTGTCGAATTTTAAGGGATTCGGAAAATCATTACGAATGGCGCCAAAATCATGGAAAAAAATACATAATACTGTTGATTTTGACTGTTGTATTCGATAAAATTTGTTTATAGTCATAGGGAGAAAACAGGTAACGAGGTGATATTGTGCAAACAATTTTGTTGGTTAGTGTCATCATAATCATATTATTAATTGGATTAGGAATGTTAATCTATTTCTTGATTCCAAAACAAGGTGAACAACAGCAAGTTAAGGATGAAATCGAGGAACACTTCGTAACTGATGAGCAGTATTCAAATGAGCGAGTGACTGTTGTCGATGTGCAATTTAAAGGATATAATGGAAAGTTTACATATGCAGTGATGCAACAAGAAATTAGAAAGGGACAATATGTATTAGTTTTAACACAGGATGGAATTCGTTGTGCAAAAGTAATTACGGATCCAAAAAGTATTAAGACTAATCAACTTTCATTTCCACCATTTTTATTACAAACCATTATTTGTGTAGCAGATGAGGCAGACTTAGAATACTATAATTAGGTAAATAGAAGATGATAACCTCACTAAAACTTTCTCGTTGAGAAAGTTTTTTTATATAAAGCTAAAAAATTTGAAGATTCGATTGAAAAAAAAGACGAAGTATGATACATTTATTCATGGCATAAAAATACACACACATATGGAGCGAATTGTCGAGTGCTATGAATCATAGTGGCAATTAGTGATGAAGTATGTGGCGGCCGAACAAATTTAAATTTAGGAGGAACTTACAATGGCTATTATCTCAATGAAGCAATTGTTAGAAGCAGGGGTACACTTCGGACACCAAACTCGTCGTTGGAACCCAAAAATGAAAAAATACATCTACACAGATCGTAACGGAATCTACATCATCGACTTACAAAAAACAGCTAAGAAATTAGATGAAGCATACTACGCTTTACAAGAAGTTGCTAAAGATGGTGGACGTGTTTTATTCGTAGGAACTAAAAAACAAGCTCAAGAAGCTGTTAAAGAAGAAGCTATCCGTGGTGGACAATTCTGGGTTAACCAACGTTGGTTAGGTGGAACTTTAACTAACTTCAAAACTATCCAAGCTCGTATCGCTCGTTTAGAAGAGTTAGAAACTATGGAGCAAGATGGTACTTTCGAAGTATTACCTAAAAAAGAAGTTATCACATTACGTAAAGAAATGGATCGTTTAAATAAATTCTTAGGCGGAATCCGCGATATGAAAGAATTACCAAGCGCAATCTTCGTAATCGATCCTCGTAAAGAGCGTATTGCAATCGCTGAAGCTCGTAAATTAAACATCCCAGTATTCGGTATCGTAGATACTAACTGTGATCCTGAAGATGTTGATTACGTAATCCCAGCTAACGATGACGCTATCCGTGCGGTACGTTTAATCGTTGGTAAAATGGTTGATGCAATCATCGAAGTTAACCAAGGTTCTGCTGAAGAAGTAGCTACTGAAGAAGTAGTTGCTGAAGAAGTAGTAGCAGCTGAGTAATTTGATAATGAATACCTTTTTCTCAATACGAGTTAAAGGTATTTTTTTTGAAAACTACTTAACCATCAATAACGTTCAGAATGATAATTTAAAATTAAGTGAATAAAGCTTTTAGAAACCTGTTACAATAGATAGGGAGTATTTAAGACTGAATTCGTTTAAATAAGTGATTGAGGTATTCAATGACTTGCAATATTTGTGTTTTTTTGTTATTATCAAGAAGATGCAACTATAAGCAAACTCTAAATTTTTATAAAAAACATTAGGAGGAATCATAATGGCAATTACAGCGGCTATGGTTAAAGAATTACGTGAAAAAACTAGTGCAGGTATGATGGACTGTAAAAAAGCATTAGTAGAAACAAATGGAGATATGTCTGCTGCAATCGATTGGTTACGTGAGCGTGGAATCGCTAAAGCGGCTAAAAAATCTGATCGTGTAGCAGCTGAAGGATTATGTTCAGTAGCAATCGAAGGAAACACTGCAGTTATCTTCGAATTAAACTCAGAAACTGATTTCGTTGCTAAAAACGAACAATTCTTAACTTTATTAGATAAATTAGGAAAAATCTTAGTAGCTAACAAACCTGCAACAGTAGAAGAAGCTTTAGCAATCGAAGTTGAAGGAACTACTGTAGATGGAATGTTAATCGAAGCAACTTCAACAATCGGAGAAAAAATCACTTTACGTCGTTTAACTGTTGTTGAAAAAGCTGAAAACGAATTCTTCGGATCTTACTTACACATGGGTGGACGTATTGCTGCGTTAACTGTTGTTGAAGGTAAAGAAGAAGTAGCTAAAGATGCTGCAATGCACGCTGCTGCAATCAACCCTCAATACTTAACTGTAGAACAAGTTCCTGCAGAAGTTGTAGCTAAAGAACGTGACATCTTAACTCAAGAAGCATTAAACGAAGGAAAACCAGCTAACATCGTTGAAAAAATGGTTGAAGGACGTATCCGCAAATTCTTAGCAGACGTATGTATGTTAGAACAACCATTCGTTAAAGATGGTGATGTAACAGTTGCTAAATTTGCTGCAAACAACGGATCAACTATCAAATCATTCATCCGCTTAGAAGTTGGAGAAGGAATTGAGAAAGTTGTTGCAAACTTCGCTGAAGAAGTAATGAGCCAAGTTCGCGCATAATTACGATTCATATTTAAGGGACACAGCACTGTGTCCCTTGCTTTGGATATAAAAGGATGAGAAAGTGGGTGCCGTAATGTCTGCATATAAACGTGTTGTTTTAAAGCTTAGTGGTGAAGCTTTAGCTGGAGGAAAAGGGTTCGGTATCGATGCCGAAACTGTACAACAAATTGCTTTACAAATTAAAAGTGCTTACGAAACTGGTGTAGAAATTGCCATTATCGTAGGTGGAGGAAATATCTGGCGTGGTAAAACGGCTAGTGAAATGGGGATGGAACGCTCAAGTGCTGACTATATGGGGATGTTAGCGACAGTTATGAATGCCTTAGCTTTACAAAATGCTTTAGAAGCTTGTGGAATTCAAACACGTACACAAACATCAATTCATATGAATCAAATTGCTGAGCCATATATCCGTCGTCGTGCTATTCGCCATTTAGAAAAGGGACGTATCGTGATTTTTGGTGGAGGAACAGGGAACCCTTATTTCTCAACAGATACAACGGCTGCTCTTCGTGCGGCTGAAATTAATGCCGATGCTATTTTAATGGCTAAAAACGGTGTTGATGGAGTTTATAACGATGATCCTCGTTATAATCCAAAAGCAACTAAATACGATGAATTAACGTATTTAGAAGTATTAAATCAAGGATTACAAGTTATGGATTCAACAGCGGCTTCTTTATGTATGGATAATGATATTGAATTATTAGTGTTTAATATGAATGAATCTGGGAATATTAAGAAAGCCGTTGCTGGTGAACAAATTGGAACAATTGTAAAGGGGAGATAATCATGCCTAAAAATGTATTAACAAATGCTGAAACTCGTATGAGCAAAGCAATCGACTCATTAAAACGTGAATTCGCAGTTTTACGTACAGGTCGTGCTAGTGCTGCTTTATTAGAAAACATCCAAGTGGATTACTACGGAATGCCAACTCCAATTAACCAAATGGCACAAGTGACAGTTCCTGAAGCTCGTCAATTAGTGATTAAGCCATATGATAAATCAACATTATCTTCTATCGAACGTGCCATCAATGAGGCTAACATTGGATTAACTCCAAACAACGATGGAGAAGTTATTCGTTTAAACGTACCTGCTTTAACAGAAGAGCGTCGTCGTGAATTAGCTAAAAAAGTTAAAGGATTTGCTGAAGATGCAAAAGTAGCAATCCGTAACGTACGTCGTGATGCAAACGATGATCTTAAAAAATTACAAAAAAATGGTGAGATCACAGAAGATGCATTAAAAGGTTACACAGAAGATGTACAAAAATTAACTGACAAGAAAATCAAAGAAGTAGACGCTGCAGCGGACGAAAAAGAAAAAGATATCATGTCAATCTAGTTTTAGAAGACTACCTATTTGGTAGTCTTTTTTATTTTTAAAAAGTTAAATTGGGTATAAATGGTTAAAAATTAGAATAAATTGAATTGTAATCAAAGCGGGATAGGGAGGAATTGAGGTGGGAATTCAAGAGTATCATACCTTTTATGATTACATGAAACAGGCTAACTTAACTGCCAGCGAAGAGGATTATATTGAAATGATTTATCGATTAGCACAGCCTAATAAAATAGAAATCAGAGTAAATGAATTAGCAACTTCATTAAATATAAAATCATCTTCTGTGACCAAGATGATAAAAAAATTGAATGAAAAGAATTTAATCATATATGAACGTTATGGGAAAATTCGTTTAACAAATGAGGGATGGAAAGTCGCTCAGTATTTATATCAACGGCATCATCTAATCTATCAATTTTTACAAGAGATTGGTGTTCAACAAGATTTATTAGATGAGACAGAAAAAATGGAACATACAGTGGGGCAAGAAACCCTTCAGTGTTTGCATGAATTAATAGATTTCTTTATTCGTTTTCCTCAGATTCGAGAACAGTTTCATCAGTTTAAAAAAAGACAATGAATATTGTCTTTTTTTTCATTTTTTTAGAATTGTCACGTATGATGATAAGGAATAATGTAAAGGACACGAAGGAGTGTTAATATCATGTTTAGATTTAAAGATGTGGGTTATTTAACAGATGGAGAAATTGATTTAATCATTGAAAAAAAAGTTCCAGCTCATCTTGAAAAATTCGCCGCACCATCCTACCATTTTCAAATTAAACAGCATTTAATGCCTTATGAGATTGGAAAAATTGATATTCGAGTTGGATATAATGAAAATACATTTTATGGAGGAAATATAGGGTATGAAATATATCCCCCTTATCGTGGTCATCATTATGCAGCCAAAGCTTGTCAAATTATTAAACGAGTGGCCCAATTACATGGGATGAATTATCTGTATATTAGCTGTCTTCCAGATAATCTTCCATCAAATAAGACGTGTCAACGTTTAGGAGCTCGATGGTTAGGGAACTACGTCGTTCCTTTTCATCTTGAAATGTATATGATGGGCGTTCGAGAGATTAATGTTTATGAATGGAATCTCACTTTAGATTAAATAATTATTAGACTTAATGAGGATTCATGCATATATTTCGACAAAAAATGCAAAATAAAACTGTCATCGTTTTACATCATAAGGAGGCAGTTACATGGCAACAAAACAAACAAAACGATTAGCTCGTAACGCATTAATTCCAGATGCATCGAAAATGGAAACGGAGTTTGGTACGGAATTTGTTGGTGATGCCAAACGTGTGACCCATAAAGTAGAAACACGCGTCAAAACGAATGCACAGCGCTACGGATATTTTAAACGAGAAGATTAATTTAATCTGGCAGGTAAAATGTGATGAGTGAGAAAGATGATAAGTTTGTAAAATTATCTTTTCATAAACACACGAAGAAACAAGAAGTCGAGTTGAGTCGAGAGATTCCTCCATTAACAAAAGAAGAGGTTCATCGAATTAAGATAAAAGCTCAAAAAAGATTAAACAGACACTAACCTGTATTTAGTATAAATGAATGTCATGATTTTATACGATGTCAAACGATGACTTGATATAGATAAAGCTACTAGGAAATTTTCTTAGTAGCTTTTTTCTATTGTAGAGGAGAGGAAGTATATTTTATTTGTATAAATCTCGAATGTCAGTGGAAAAAAGATGTTAAGTGTATTAAAATATACAAGATAGGTTAAATTTATGAAAGGCGGTTTCTTGAATGTTCTTTAGAAAGAGGAGAAAGATACAGGTAAATAAAGAGCAAGTTTTAAACGCTCCATTGCCTCAACATATTGCGATTATTTTAGATGGAAATGGAAGATGGGCTAAAAAACGTGGGCTTCCAAGAACAGCTGGACATCAAGAAGGAGCAATGAATGTTCGAGAAATAACAAAGCTATGTGCGAATATTGGAATTAAAGCTTTAACGGTGTATGCTTTTTCAACAGAAAACTGGAAACGCCCAGATGAAGAAGTGAAGTTTTTAATGAAGTTACCGATTAAATTTTTTAATGAATTTGCTCCAGAGTTAGTTGAAAATAATATTAGGTTAAAAGTAATTGGAAATGTAGAAGAATTACCAATAGACTTGCAACAAAAAGTATTAGAAATTAGTGAATTAACCAAGAATAATACGAAGATGACGTTAACTATTGCATTAAATTACGGTTCACAAGATGAAATTAAACAAGCGGTCCAAGCCATTGCAACAGACGTTAAAAATGGTCAGTTAAATGTGGAAGACATTAATGAAGACGTGATTGATCAACACTTAATGACTTCAGATTTACCCCCACTTGATTTAATGATTCGAACAAGTGGAGAATTGCGTATCAGTAACTATTTATTATGGCAATTAGCTTATGCAGAGTTGTACTTTACTTCGATTGCTTGGCCAGACTTTAAAGAAGAGCAGTTATATGAAGCGTTATTAGATTATCAAAAGCGTAATCGACGATTTGGTGCTTTAAATGAAGCAAACTAAAGGAGTGTTTAAATCATGAAGCAGCGTGTTATCACAGCTATTATTATGATTGCGGTAGGATTACCGATTTTAATTTATGGAAAGTTACCGTTTATCATTTTAGGCGTGCTATTAGCCCTTGTAGCGACCCAGGAAATGATTGATATGAAAGAGACAGTTGCTAAAACCCCAATTGAAGTGAAGATATTTACAATGTTAGCTACTTTGATGATTATGTTTAGTTCGTTTAATTTTAAAACTTTATCATTCACTGGGACGTTAACCTTTGGGTTAGGTACAATGGCACTATTTTTATTTATTTTATTATTAGCGGTTGTGGTTCGTAAGGATTTTTCAATTAAGGATGCAGGTTACTATCTACTAACTATTTTTTATGTAGGATCAACCTTTCACTCAATGATATTTATTCGATTTTTAGGATTGAAATTATTCTTATTTATGATTATTGTCGTAGCAGTGACAGATTCTGGTGCTTATTTTGTTGGGCGTAAGTTAGGGAAACGTAAATTAGCTCCACGTATTAGTCCAAATAAGACGGTAGAAGGATCAATAGGTGGAACATTGTTAGGAATTATTATTGGAACTGTTTTCGGTGTGTTCACGGGATTATCAACTCAGATTTTAATGCTGATTATCATGAGTTTAGTCGTAGCAGCTGTAGCACAATTTGGTGATTTAGTGGCTTCTTCAATGAAGCGAGAATATGGAATTAAAGATTTTGGAAAGTTATTCCCAGGTCACGGTGGCGTTCTTGATCGTTTTGACAGTCACTTATATGCTTCATTGGCACTTTATATTTTAATTAATGTATTGAATGTGGTGATTTAGATGAAAAATATTTATTTATTAGGGGCAACAGGTTCAATTGGAACGCAAACACTAGATGTGATTCGACAGCATCCAGATAAGTTTCGATTAGTCGCTTTTTCAGCGGGACGTAATATTCAACTAACACAAGCAATTATTGAAGAGTTTCAGCCGTCATATGTATCAGTTATCAGTGAAGAAGATGCGAAAAAGTTAGCTCACTTATATCCAGCCATTCATTTTGGATTTGGAAGCGAAGGATTAATCACGGTTGCAACTTATGACGAAGTACCAGGAGATGAACATTTTGTATTATCAGCCGTTATGGGATCAGTTGGATTATTACCAACACTAAAGGCGATTGAAATGCGCCGTACCATTGGAATTGCAAATAAAGAAACACTCGTGACAGCTGGACATTTAGTCATGGAAAAAGCAAAGCAATATGGGGTTAAGTTATTACCTGTTGATAGTGAGCATTCGGCAATTTATCAATGCTTACAAGGTGAAGATTCAAAAGCGGTAAAAAAATTGATTATCACAGCAAGTGGTGGATCATTCCGTGATTATACACGAGAGATGCTACAAAATGTTACACGTGAGCAAGCGTTAAATCACCCCAATTGGTCGATGGGGGCTAAGATTACCATTGACTCAGCTTCAATGATGAATAAAGGACTAGAAGTCATTGAAGCACATTGGTTATTTGATATGCCCTACGATCGTATTGAAACGATTTTACATCGCCAAAGTATTATTCATTCGATGGTTGAGTTTGAAGATACGAGTATTATTGCTCATTTAGGAACACCGGATATGCGTATTCCGATTCAATTTGCAATGAGTTATCCAGAGCGTATTGATTTAAAGCAGGCGAAATCATTGAATTTAGCTGAAGTAGGAACATTAGAATTTAAACCAATGGATTTTGAGCGCTTCCCATGTTTAAAGATGGCTTATGATGCGGGACGTATGGGCGGAAGTTGCCCGACAGTATTAAATGCAGCTAATGAAGCAGCGGTAGATTTGTTTTTACGAAATAAGATCAGTTTCCTAGGAATCGAAGAGGTTGTTTATGAAGCATTATCGGCCCATCAAACGATTGCTAACCCAACCTTAGATGAAATTTTAGAAATTGATTGTGACGTTCGAAAAAATATCATGACAAAGTATGAATAATGGAGGAAGGACAGATGATAGGAATTATAAGTTTTATTTTAGCACTAGGTATCATTATCTTAGTTCATGAATTAGGGCATTTTCTTGTAGCAAAACATTATGGAATTTTATGTCATGAGTTTTCAATTGGAATGGGGCCAACGGTCTGGAGTAAAAAGAAGGGGGAAACAACTTACTCTATTCGTGCTATTCCATTCGGTGGATTTGTTGCGATGGCAGGTGAAGAAGCTGAAAAAGAAATGGTTAAGGTTGATCAAGTGGTCGGTGTAAGTTTTTCACGACAAGGACTCGTTGATCGAATTTACTTAAAACCAGAAGATCAAAAGCCAGAAGTGATTGGAACGATTAAATCGGTTGATTTATATAAACACTTAACGATATCACTTGAAACAGAAGATGGAATACTTCGTGAGTTTAATGTTGAACATGAGGCCTATTATATCCTTGAAAAAGGAACTCAACAAATTGCTCCTTATGATCGTTGTTTAGAATCAAAATCAAAATGGGCACGTTTTGCGACTATGGCAGCTGGAGCAACGATGAACTTTGTTTTAGCCCTTGTCTTATTCTTTATTGTGGGTTTATCAGTAGGTATGCCAACCTATTCGAATACGCTTGGTCAAATTATTCAAGATTCTCCAGCTCAAGTTGCTGGATTAGAAGAAGGGGATACGATTGTTTCTTATAATAATCAAGTGGTTAGTAATTGGGAAGACTTAACGGCGGCTATTCAAAGTACGACAGAACCGACGACACTAACTTATATTCGTAATGGGCAAACACATACGGTAGAAATTACACCACAAGTCAATGATCGTGAGGGAACGTTAGTTTCTTCAATAGGTGTGGGTCCTGAATATGAAAAATCATTATTAACTGGTTTCAAGTATTCCATTTTCAAAACAAAAGAAGCTTTTGTTTCAATTTTTGAGACCTTTAGAATGTTATTCGTGACAAAAGAGGCGGGAATTAATGATTTATCAGGACCAGTTGGCATTTATAAAATGACGTCAACGATTGCGACTTATGGATTAACGTCATTACTAATCTGGGTTGGATTCTTAAGTGTGAATATTGGAATTATGAATTTACTTCCATTCCCAGCTTTAGATGGTGGACGTATCTTATTCGTATTAATTGAAGCGATTATTGGACGTCCAGTTGATCGTCGAATTGAAGGTTATATTCATATGACGGGATTACTTTTATTCTTTGGATTATTTATTTATGTCACATTTAACGATATCATTCGTTTAATTAGTGCATAAAAAGATTGAAAAGGGATTAAAAAGATGCGATAATGAACAATTAGAGACGGTAAAATGTCGAGACTAATTGAATAATAGTCGTAGTAAGCTTTAGGAGGACCAAACATGAAACAATCTATGATGTTTATTCCAACGCTACGTGAAGTACCAAGTGATGCAGAGATTCGTTCTCATCAGTTCTTATTACGTGCTGGATTTATTAAACAAGTTGCAGCAGGAGTTTATACATACTTACCTCTTGCAAAACGCGTTTTAAATAACGTTGAAGGAATCGTTCGCGAAGAGTTAGATGCGATCGGTGGAAATGAATTATTAATGCCTGCGTTACAACCAAAAGAATTATGGGATGAATCAGGACGTTGGGATGTTTATGGATCAGAGTTAATGCGTTTAACAGATCGTAATAATCGTGAATTTGCTTTAGGGCCAACACATGAAGAAGTGATTACGCACGTTGTTCGTGATTTCTTAAATTCATATAAAAAATTACCATTAACAGTTTACCAAATTCAAACAAAATTCCGTGATGAAGCACGCCCTCGTTTCGGATTAATGCGTGGACGCGAGTTCATCATGAAAGATGCTTATTCATTCCATGCGACACAAGAGTCTTTAGATGAAGCGTATAATAACTTTGTTCAAGCTTATACAAACATCTTTACTCGTTGTGGGTTAAACTTCCGTATGGTAGAAGCTGATAGTGGACAAATTGGTGGATCTCAATCTGCTGAATTTATGGCATTAGCTGAAATTGGAGAAGATACAATCGTCTACTCAACAACTGGATCATTTGCTGCTAACATTGAGGTAGCTGATTTACCAGTTGGAGCACCATCTCCAGACGGTGTTGGTGTCGTTGACCACGCGAAAGGAATCGAAGTTGGACACGTGTTCAAATTAGGAACAAAATATTCTGAACCAATGAATGCTGTTTTCTTAGATGAAAACCAAAAGAAACAACCAATCATTATGGGATGCTATGGAATTGGTGTTAGCCGTGTGATGATGGCAGTTATTGAACAAAATAACGATGAAAATGGAATGATTTGGCCAAAATCAATTGCTCCATTTGATGTTCATGTCGTTCCAGTTGATGTGAAAAAAGCAGATCAATTAGAAGCAGCAGAAAAAATCTATGCTGATTTAAAAACGGCAGGATTTGATGTCCTATTAGACGACCGTAAAGAGCGCGCAGGAGTTAAATTCTCTGATGCTGACTTAATTGGATTACCAATCCGAGTAACAGTTGGACGTGGTATTGCTGACGGTTTAGTTGAAGTAAAAGTTCGTCAAACAGGTGAAGTTGCTGAAGTAGCAGTTGCTGACTTAATGACATTTGTTCAAGAAAAATATGAAACATTAGCATAATGTAAAAAGTTCTCTCTTTTTGAGGGAACTTTTTTATATGAATTAAAAAAATCCATAATAACTTAGAGTCATGGTTGATTAAATTTTAATGATGAAATAATCGTCAAATAATGATAAAATGTATTAGTTATGACTAACTAGTCTTTTATATAGAAAAGGGGGAGCCCCGTATGCAAAAACAGATGCAAATTTTATTGGAACAAATTCAATATCCGGAGCATCAACTTTTTTTATTTGAAGAAAAAACGATTGAGAAAGTAGATGTTTTTCGTAAGCGCCAAGCATTACTTTTTCATTTAACGTTTGATACACCGCTTATTTCAGCAGCTTTTTATGAGTTTTATTCACGATTTGATCACACATTTGGCCGTATTCAAACAGTGAATCAAGCAACATTTACGATTCGTTATTTAAGCCGACCAAGTGACGAGCAAATTTTAGAATATTGGCCGCTGATGATTGAATATTTAAGCCGTCAAGATTTATTAATTCGCTGTCTTGAGAGCTTTAAAGCTTCTGTTGTAGGTGATGAGTTACAAATCGCTGTTAAGGATGAGCAATATTATAATGAAATTGAACAAAAGTATGCGACTAAGATTCAGCAAAGTTATGAACGCTTTGGATTCCCAATTAAACAGGTTCGACCGATTTATTCAGAAGATGCTCTTTCAGATGCAGATATTTTAACAGAGCGAGAAACGTCATTACCGCCAATTGTAGAAATTCCAAAGCCTGTTGAACCAGAGCCGGAGCCACAAAAACCGGTTTATCGTGGTGAAGGTGGAGGTTATGGTGGAAGTCGTGGAGGATATTCCCGAAAAGAGCCAGAAGTGACAGAGACATCAATTGGAGGGCCGATTAATGGAACTCCGATGAACTGTAAAGATATTGATGATGAAATGAGTCGCTGTATTTTAGAAGGATATATCTTTGATGCAGAAACACGCGATATCCGAAATGGTGAGATGATGTTAATTACGGCTAAATTTACAGATTATACGGATTCGATTTATATTAAAATGTTTGCTAAATCAGCAGAAATGAAAAAAATGGTTCCTAAAATTTTGAAAAAAGGAAATTGGGTTCGCGTGAGTGGGCGTATTCAATTTGACTCATTCTCAAAAGAGTTAAGTATGATGGTAAATGCAGCAAACGTGATTGATGCTAAAACAGAACCTCGTAAAGATCTAGCACCAGAAGGTGAGAAGCGTGTGGAGCTTCATGTCCATACGAAAATGAGTGCGATGGATGGTGTAACGGATATTGCAGATTACATTAAGCAAGCGGCACAGTGGGGACATAAAGCGATTGCTTTAACGGATCATGGTGTCGTTCAGGCAATTCCTGACGCTTATCATGCCGCAAAGAAAAATGATATTAAAGTCATTTATGGCGTTGAAGGTTATCTAGTTGAAGATGAACCGAAAATTGCTTGGGATGAACAACCGTTAAATTTAAATGATGCTACCTATGTCGTTTATGACGTCGAAACCACTGGGTTTTCGACAAATTATGATGTGATTATTGAGATTGCAGCGGTAAAAATTAAAAATGGTGCGATTATTGATGAGTTTTCAGACTTTGCAAACCCTCATCGTAAACTTTCGTTAAAAACAATTGAGTTAACTCATATTTTACAAAGTGATGTTGATCATGCACCTGAACTTGAGGATGTCATGCGCCGCTTTAAAGCTTGGTCAGAAGACTGTATTTTAGTTGCTCATAATGCTGCCTTTGATATGGGGCATTTACATGCCACCTATAAACGCTTTAATTTAGGTCCATGTACAAATCCTGTCATTGATACACTCGCTGCAGCCCGTGTGATGTATCACCACCAATTTGGGGTGTATTGGAATTATGCAACAGATGCAACGATTGATGAAAAATTTAAACGTAAGATGAAACGCTTTAACTTAAAGGCGTTATCGAAATTCTTTAAGGTAGAATTAACCCAACATCACCGTGCGATTTACGATGCACGTGCCACAGGCCAAGCCTTTATCTTATTACTTAAAGATATGATGAAGTTAGGTATTAAGACGCATGATGAAATTAATAACCTAGTGGATAAAGATACATCGTTTAAGCTCGATTATTCTACGCATGTAACCATTTTAGCAAAAAATGAAGTTGGATTTAAAAACTTATTTAAAGTCGTTTCTCAATCGATGACGAACGACTTATATGGTCAGCCACGTATTCGTCGTAGCTACTTAGAAGCTCATCGTGAAGGGTTATTAATTGGAAGTAGTTGTGTCAATGGTGAGGTCTTTGAAACAGCAATGAATAAATCATACGAGGAGTTAAAAGAAAAAGCTAAGTTTTACGACTACTTAGAAGTTCAACCCCCAGAAGTTTATTCACATTTAATTGATTTAAATTCAAAAGAGATGGCAGGATATATTATTCAAACGATTGAACGTATTATCAAAGTCGGTGAAGAGTTAAATATTCCAGTCTGCGCCACAGGGGATGTTCATCACTTAAATCGTGAAGATAAAATATATCGTCAGATTTATACACGCACACCATCAATCGGAGGTGGACGTCATCCATTAAATCATCCAGATATTAAATCGATTCCAAGTATGCATTTTAGAACAACGGATGAGATGTTTAATGATTTCCACTTCTTGAGTGAAGAAAAACAAAAAGAAATCATTGTAACAAATCCAAATATGATTGCCGATCAATGTGAGATGATTAAAGCGATTAAAGATGAGTTATTTACGCCTGCAGATGATTTCTTAAAAGATAAAGGGATTCCAAGTATCAAAGATCGTTTAAGTGAGATGTGTTATGAGCGTGCGTATGAATGGTATGGATCAGAATTACCACAGTATGTATTAGACCGCCTCATTAAAGAATTAAATAGTATCATTGGTAATGGATTCGCTGTTATTTACTATATTTCACACATGTTAGTTAAGAAATCACTCGACGATGGGTACTTAGTAGGTTCTCGTGGTTCAGTTGGATCGTCTTTCGTAGCCACATTAATGGATATTACTGAAGTTAATCCTTTATCACCGCATTATCGATGCCCGAACTGTTTATTCTCTGCCTTTAAGATGAATGAAGATGAAAAAGGGCGTTATGGGATTCGTAAAGAGGAGGAACCATTCCAAGATATTTTAGCCAATGCGGAATCGGGATTTGATTTACCGGATGCAAATTGCCCACATTGTGGAACGAAAATGCGTAAAGATGGACATGATATTCCGTTCGAAACGTTCCTTGGATTTAAAGGAGATAAAGTTCCTGATATCGATTTAAACTTCTCGGGTGAGTATCAACCCGTAGCCCATTTATATTGTCGTGAAGTCTTCGGTGATGATTTTGCTTTTCGTGCCGGAACGATTGGTACGGTTGCTGAAAAGACAGCCTTTGGATATGTTAAGGGATTTATTGAAGATACACATAAAGAGATGCGTACCGCTGAAATTGAACGTTTAGCCAAAGGATGTGAAGGGGTTCGTCGTACATCAGGACAGCACCCGGGTGGAATTATCGTTGTACCAAACTACATGGATATTTATGATGTCACACCCATTCAATATCCAGCGGATGATCCAACAGCAGAATGGCGTACCACACATTTCGACTTCCACTCGATTCATGATAACTTATTAAAACTTGATATTCTTGGGCACGATGATCCGACTGTGATTCGTTACTTACAAGATATTTCTGGTATTGATCCAAAAGATATTCCAACAGATGATCCAGAGGTTTATAAACTGTTTTATTCAACGGAATCATTAGGGGTAACGCCAGAGCAAATTCGTTCAACGACAGGATCATATGGAGTTCCTGAGTTTGGAACCCCGTTCGTTCGTAACATGCTTGAAGATACAAAACCAAAAACATTTGCCGAGTTAGTTAAAATTTCGGGTCTATCGCATGGAACAGATGTTTGGCTAAATAATGCGGCTGATTTAGTAGCAGGTAAGTACGATAAATTTGGTAAGATTGAATTTAAGAATGTTATCGGATGTCGTGATGATATTATGGTTTATTTAATGTATGGTGGGTTAGAACCAGCCTTAGCCTTCAAAATCATGGAGTTTGTTCGTAAAGGAATGGCAAGTAAAGTACCAGATGCATGGAAAGAATTTGAGGAAGAAATGCGTAAGCATAATATTCCAGAATGGTATATTTGGTCATGTGGTCAGATTAAGTACATGTTCCCAAAAGCCCATGCGACAGCTTACGTTTTAATGGCGATCCGTATTGCTTGGTTTAAAGTTCATCATCCAATTTATTATTACTGTGCATACTTCTCAAAACGTGCAGATGTCTTTGAAATGGAGACGATGATTAAAGGGCCAGATGCGATTCGTAAACGTCTAGATGAAATTGAAGAAAAAGGATTTGAAGCGACACCAAAAGAGAAAAACTTAGTCACGATTTTAGAAATTGCGCTTGAAATGACAGAGCGTGGCTTCTATTTCCAAAACTTTAATATTGAGGAATCACAAGCGGTTGATTTCAAAATTTCAGAAGATAAAAAGTCATTAATTCCACCATTTACCGCTTTAGATGGATTAGGGGAGAACGTGGCGCGTCAAATCGTAGCTGCTCGTGAAGAAGAACCCTTTAAAACGATTAAAGAGGTTCAAACACGCGGAAAAGTTTCAAAAACATTAATCGAAAAATTACAATTAATGAATGTCTTTGGAGACATGGAATTAGGGAATGATAAGCCAGCTAAAGCAGCTGTTCAACCACCAAGTAACCAAATGACATTATTCTAATCTTAAGAGGTCCACTTTTTGGGGACCTCTTTTTTTAATCATCATAAAATTTAATTGTTAATATATACAAAAAAATTCATAGATTCCCGTTAATCACTCATAATAAGGTTAGTTTAGATTAGAAAGGAGATTGTTGAGATGTTTTTAGAAGCTTATATTCCTCCTCAGATTGAATTAGCCGTCGAGGTTGATGCTCCTTATATTTTTGATCGTAAAATAGCTGATGTGACAGGAGATCAAGTGGATGACTTTATTTATCTTGCAGGAAATAAAAAAAGTCCAGATGCGATTTACCAAGAGGATATTACGATTTTTGTCGTGGATGGTGTGACGAGCGAAGTCACCGAAAAACCTCTTGATTTAAATGGTGGTTATGGTAGTACGCTTTTTGTAGGTGATTTTAATCAAGATGATATCAATGATATTTATGTCTCAATTAGTTCTGGTGGAAGTGGAAATATTCATTATTATTACATTTATAGTTTTAAAGATAAAAAGCCAGTCCAGTTACTGGATTATAATGATTTGAATGATTTATATGATTGGAGTATTAGTTTTACGAATAATTATGGAGTTATCGTTAAAAATAACACTATTAATCAAACCTATAAGCTGGATCTTTCAACAAAAGATAAAGAGCTATTAGATAAGTACTATACTCCTGAGGGAAAAGTTAAAGAAAATTTAAGAGGAGATGTGTTACCGTTAGGTGGATTATATCCAATTATGACTCCAAGGGGACAAGATGCTTATAGCTTAGTAGCCTCACAACGAATTATTGGGATTGCAACAGTTGATAATTTAGGTATTGTTGAAGTTTATTTAACGTATCAAGATGGGAAGTTTGTTCCTTATCAAATTGTTGTAGGAAATGAAACGGATTTCGAATAATTGATGGGAAAACAGTATAAAAGATTAAAAAACAATGGCTCAGTCTGGCGAAAGGGTTGGCTTCCCTTTGAAATTATGGTACAGTATACGTATGTAATATGAAGGGGGCCACATTCTTGAAAGTTCAAATGGTAGATGGTTATGACATAGAACTTTATGTCTATGAGCCACAAGCAGAAATTCGAACACGTGGAGTGATTCAATTAGTTCATGGTTCTTGTGAACATACGATGCGTTACGAGCAGTTTATTGCTTATTTAATCAACCAAGGCTATGTTGTTTATGCGAATGATCATCGTGGACATGGAGCATCTGTGAAGAGTGCAGATGATTATGGATATTTTGGTGAAACTAACGGATGGAGTAAAATGGTGGATGATTTAAAATCGATTAATGATTTAATTCATGCCAAACATCCAGATTTACCAATTGTTATGTTAGGTCATAGTATGGGATCATTTTTAGCAAGACATTATGCGATTGATTATGGAGAGACGATTAATGGCTTGATTTTAACTGGAACAGCACATGAACCAAAATATCAATTAGTCGCAGGAAAAATAGCTGCTAAAATAATCAAACGTATCAAAGGTTCAAAATATCGTAGTCCTTTGATTCACCGATTATCATATGGAACCTTTAATCAACACATTGAAAATGCTAAAACGCCAAGTGATTGGATTTGTTATGATGAAAGTATCGTGGAACAATTTTGTGCTGATTCAAGTTGTGGGTTTGTTTTTACTACTGCAGGATTTGAAGATTTATTCACTGGCTTGTTATATATAACAAATGAGAAGAATATAAAAAAAATGCCGTATGATTTGCCTGTTTTATTATTATCAGGTGAAGATGATCCCGTTGGTGGATATGGTCAAATGGTTATCAAAACTTATGAAGTTATGAAAGACGCTGGACTAGTTGATGTTAATTATAAATTATATCAGAAAATGCGTCATGAAATTTTAAATGAAAAAGAAAAAAACATCGTTTATGAAGAAATTCATCAATGGCTAGAAGAAGCGATATAAAATAAAAAGGCTCTTTGTCAACTGGTGTGGGTGAAGAAATTTTATACCTGTAATCGTGAGG
>OOCW01000133.1_pt1 | contig 81679 bp, 93 predicted proteins | sample 1671201 | NCBI WGS metagenome assembly OOCW01 (sample SAMN06348132, study PRJEB24527) | human gut metagenome | biome: human gut; feature: ankylosing spondylitis patient; material: feces | host: Homo sapiens | place: China | collected 2015-10
AGTTTCTATCATTTCAAAGCTAGAATTTTGATTATCCATAAGTACACCTTTGAACAAAAAAATAAAAGGAATCAAACTGCTCAATGAGCAGCTTAATCCCTCACGATTACAGGTATAAAATTTCTTCACCCACACCAGTTGACAAAGAGCCTTAAAGATTTGATCTCTTTTACGTAGACAAACAGCCGATAACAACATTTTCGTCTAACAGATTCAAATAAAAAAACCATAGAAGATTTTATCTTCTATGGTTTGAAAAATTATACTAACTCGATAACTACCATATCAGCTGCATCCCCACGACGAGGTCCAACTTTTAAGATACGAGTGTATCCACCATTACGCTCAGCGTAACGAGGTGCGATATCAGAGAATAATTTTTGAACAGCTGTTGCTCCAGTTTCATCGTTAGCAACCTCTGCACGTACATATGCAGCTGCTTGACGACGAGCGTGTAAGTCTCCACGTTTACCTAAAGTAATTAATTTCTCAACTACTGAACGTAATTCTTTTGCACGAGCTTCAGTTGTTACAATGCGTTCGTTGATGATTAAATCTGTTGATAAATCACGTAACATTGCTTTACGTTGATGACTAAGACGTCCTAATTTTCTGTAAGCCACTTAAAATTCCTCCTTCCATATGAAAATGGAATTATAACATTATATATAAATCAATTATTTAGTGCAACCTAAGCTTAATCCTAATTCGTCAAGTTTATCCTTAACTTCTTTTAATGATTTTTTACCTAAGTTACGAACTTTCATCATATCTTCTTCAGAATGACGAGCTAATTCTTCAACTGTATTGATTCCAGCACGGCGTAAACAGTTGTAAGAACGAACAGATAAGTCTAACTCTTCAATTGGCATTTCTAATACTTTGTTTTTCTCTTCATCTTCACGTTCAACGATGAATGATGCAAGTTGCCCTGCTTCATTTAAGTTAACTAGAATGCTGAAGTGTTCAACTAAGATTTTAGATGCTAAAGAGATAGCTTCTTGTGGGTTAACACTTCCGTTTGTCCAAACTTCTAATGTTAATTTATCGTATGATGCATCTTGACCAACACGAGTCTTTTCAACATCATAAGATACGCGAGTTACTGGTGTGTAGATAGAGTCGATAGCGATCTCTCCTGCACTCTCAAGTAATTTTTTATTATCATCCGCACCAACATAACCATTACCACGACGAGCTTTCATAGTCATTCGTAAACGACCTGTAGCTGATAAAGTAGCAATGTGTAAGTCAGGATTGATAATTTCTACTTGTTCGTCACATTCGATATCTGCAGCCGTAACTGCACCTTCTCTAGCAACATCAATACGTAATTCCTTAACCTCTTCTGAATCAATAGATAAGATTAAGTTTTTTAAATTTAAAATAATTTGTGTTACATCTTCAACTACACCATCGATAGAAGTGAATTCATGTTGAACTCCCTCTATAGAGATAGATGTTACTGCAGCTCCAGGAAGTGATGATAGTAATACTCGACGTAAGGAATTCCCTAACGTAGTACCATATCCACGTTTTAGAGGCTCAATAACAAATTTCCCATAGAATTCATCTTTGATGTATTCTTCAACTTCAATTCTTGGTTTTTCGATTTCTAACATCGATTTCCCTCCTCAGGATCGCTTAATAGTAGGGTACTACTTTCAAATAACTTCCTGATTAACCACGTGGGTGTTTTGGTGGACGGCATCCGTTATGAGGAACTGGAGTAACGTCTTTGATAGCTGTTACATCTAATCCTGCAGCTTGTAAAGCACGAATAGCTGCTTCACGACCAGGACCAGGACCTTTAACTGATACGTCTACACTTTTCATTCCGTGATCCATTGCAGCTTTAGCAGCAGCTTCTGATGCCATTTGAGCAGCGAATGGAGTTGATTTACGAGATCCTTTGAATCCTAATGCACCTGCACTTGACCATGAGATTGCATTACCATGAGGATCAGTAATCGTAACAATTGTATTATTGAAAGTCGAGTGGATATGTGCTACACCTGTAGCAATATTCTTTTTAACACGACGTTTACGACTAACTTGTTTACGTGCCATATGATGACCCTCCTAACTATTTTTTCTTATTAGCAACTGTTTTACGTGGACCTTTACGAGTACGGGCATTGTTTTTAGTGTTTTGTCCGCGTACTGGTAAACTTCTACGGTGACGGATACCACGGAATGAAGCGATCTCCATTAAACGTTTGATGTTTAATGAAACTTCACGACGTAAGTCTCCTTCTACTTTTAATTTATCTACTTCTGCACGGATACGGTTTAACTCATCTTCAGTTAAATCACGTACACGTGTATCTTCTGATACACCAGCAGCAGCTAAGATTTGTTGAGCTGTTGGTTTACCAATTCCATAGATATATGTTAATGAAATTACAACGCGTTTGTCGCGAGGAATATCTACACCAGCAATACGTGCCATACATTGCACCTCCTAAAGCTTATCCTTGTTTTTGTTTATGTTTTGGATTTTCACAAATTACCATTACTTTCCCTTTACGGCGAATAACTTTACATTTATCGCAGATAGGTTTTACAGATGGTCTTACTTTCATGAATTAAAACCTCCTCATTTTTCAGTATATCGGAGTCTATTTGTGACGATATGTAATACGCCCACGTGTTAAATCATAAGGAGATAATTCTACTGTTACTTTATCACCTGGTAAAATACGAATGAAGTTCATACGGATTTTACCAGAAACGTGAGCAATTAATTGATGACCATTTTCTAATTCTACTTTAAACATAGCGTTTGGCAAATTATCGATAACGGTAGCTTCTACTTCAATAACGTCTTGCTTAGCCATTGATTATGCCTCCTTATCTTTATAACTTAGTTAATATTTCATATCCATTGTCAGTGATGACAACAGTATGTTCGAAATGAGCACAGAGAGCTTTATCACGAGTAACTACAGTCCAATTATCAGCTAAAGTACGAACGTATCTCTCACCATAATTAACCATAGGTTCGATTGCTAAAGTCATACCTGTTTTCAATCTTGGTCCTCGTCCAGGAGGTCCATAGTGTGGAATTGAAGGATCTTCATGTAGATCTTGACCGACACCATGCCCAGCGTACTCACGGACAATCGAGAAATTATGAGATTCTACATACACTTGAATAGCGTGTGAGATATCTGATAAACGATTTCCCGCTTTAGCCTGTTCTAAACCGACAAATAATGATTGTTTAGTTACATCAAGTAATCGTTGAGCTTCATCTGAGATTTTCCCTACTGGGTAAGTCCAAGCTGAATCACCATGATATCCATTATATTTCGCACCGATATCGATTGAGATAATATCTCCATCTTTTAAGACACGATTTCCTGGAATACCGTGAACAAGCTCATCGTTTACTGATGCACAAATACTTGCAGGGAATCCATGATAACCTTTAAAAGAAGGTATTGCGCCTTGACTACGAATTACATCTTCTACAATTTTATCTAACTGCTTCGTTGTAACGCCAGGTTTAATGTGCTTTTGAACCTCTTGATGAGCTAAAGCAACAATACGACCAGCTTCTCGCATAATATCAATTTCGCGTGGAGTCTTACAAATAATCATTATTTATTGCCTCCAAGTACATCTTGGATTTCTGCAAATACAAGATCAATTGATTGTTGACCATTAATATTAACAAGATTTCCTGCTAAAGAGTAATAATCTAATAAAGGCTTAGTTTGACTAACGTAAACATCTAAGCGATTACCAACCGTTTCTTCATTATCATCTTTACGTTGATATAATTCTCCACCACACTTGTCACAAGTACCAGCTACTGCAGGAGGATTGAAGACCATGTGATAAGTTGCCCCACATGAACGACAAATACGACGTCCAGTTAAGCGCTCTTTAAGAATGTCTAAATCAACATCAATATTAATTACATAATCAATCTTCGAATCAAGAGAAGTCAGTATTTCATCTAAGGCTTTTGCCTGATCTACTGTTCGTGGAAAACCATCTAACAGGAATCCCGACTTGCAATCTGATTCAGACAAGCGATCCTTTACAATACCAATTGTAACATGGTCAGGTACTAATGCACCTTGATCCATGTAACGCTTAGCTTCCATACCTAATTCAGTTTGGTCTTTTATCGCCTTCCTAAACATATCTCCAGTTGAGATATGTGGAATTTGATAGTTTTCAATAATTTTTTCAGCCTGAGTACCTTTACCAGCACCCGGAGGCCCCATAAATACGATTTTCATCATATCACCTCAATTATTTGATGAATCCTTTATATTTTTGATCCATTGTTTTTGTTTGGATTTGCTTAGCAGTTTCGATTGCTACACCTACAACAATTAATAAGCTTGTACCACCAATTTCAACACTACTTGGTAAATCAGTGATTGCGCCAAATACAATTGGTAAGCCCGCAATGACTACTAAATAAATAGCTCCAATAAAAGTGATACGAGATAAAACTTTTGATAAATATTCTTCAGTATCAACACCCGGTCTTACACCTGGAATGTATGATCCTTGTTTTTTAAGGTTTTCTGCTACTTTTTCTGGACTTACTTGTACGAAAGCATAGAAGTAAGTGAAAGCAACGATTAATACAACATATAAAATAAACCCAATTGGTTGTTGGTAATTAAAGATAGCTTTAATTACATTAGTTACGCCTGATTCAGGCAAGAAATTTACTACAGTTAACGGTAAGCTCACAAGTGAAGCTGCAAAGATTACTGGAATTACCCCAGCTGAATTTAACTTCAGAGGAATAAATGAATCTTTACGTCCTGATAACTGAGCAGAATTATGTCTATTGGCATATTGAATTGGTAATTTTCTAGTTGCGCTTTGTAAATAGATAACAGCAATAATTGTCAGAGCTAACAATGCTAACACTGAAATAAATGCTAACACGTTGGATACTGTTATATTTACCAAGTATTTCGTGTATAAATCGTTTAGCATATATGGAACACGAGATAAAATACCTGCTACGATAATCATTGATGTACCATTACCAATTCCCTTGCTAGTGATTTGATCAGCAAGGAAAATCATAACAGCCGTACCTGCTGTCATAGTTAATGCAATGTAAAGATAAGTGATTACTGAATGACTTTCCAGTAAAATCCCTTGATATCCTAAATCGAAACCAATTGACATTGCAATGGCTTGAACAAATGCAAGAACTAAAGTGACATAACGAGTTAATTGATTTAACTTACGTTTACCAGTTTCACCTTCTTTTGCCCATTCAGACAAAATCGGTACAACATCCATTTGAAGCAACTGGATAACAATTGATGCAGTAATATAAGGAGAGATAGACATCGCAAACAATGAAAATCGTTTCAATGCCCCTCCACTTAATGTATCAAAGAATCCAAGCATCGGAGTTTGCGCGGAAGCTTCTAAAACAGATGTATTGATGGTTGGCACAGGAATATAAGATCCAATACGATAGACAACAAAGATCATCAACGTGAATAGGATCTTTTTACGTAAATCAGCGTTCTTCCATATCTTACTGAAAGTAGCCATTATACCACCTCGATTGATCCACCTTGAGCCGCAATTTGTTCTTCTGCTGTTTTTGAGAATTTAGCTGCTTTAACAGTTAATTTCTTCTCTAGTTGTCCTTGTCCTAAAACTTTAAGCCCAGAGTGTAATTTTTTAATTACTCCAGTTTCTAATAAAAGTTCTGCAGTAACAACTGTTCCATCTTCGAATTTATTTAATTGATCTAAATTAACGATAGCGTATTCTTTACGGTTGATGTTAGTAAATCCACGTTTTGGTAAACGACGGAATAAAGGAGTTTGACCACCTTCGAATCCTAAACGAACTCCACCACCTGAACGAGCGTTTTGTCCTTTGTGTCCTTTACCTGCAGTTTTACCTTGACCTGAACCGTGTCCACGACCGATACGTTTTCTATCTTTACGAGACCCTTCAGTATATGTTAACTCATGTAATTTCACCGAAAGTCACCTCCTCTTTGATTATTTCTCTACTACAGTCAATAAATGAGATACTTTATTAATCATACCGCGAACAGCTACATTGTCAGCTTTAACAACTGTTTGGTTTAATTTTTTTAAACCTAATGCTTGAACTGTTGCACGTTGAGATTCATTTTGACCGATTACACTACGTGTTAAAGTAATGTGTAATTCTTTAGCCATTGGAGTTCCCTCCTTATCCTAAGATTTCTTCAACAGTTTTCCCACGTAATTCAGCTACGCGCTCAACTGTTTTTAAATTTTCTAAACCATTGATTGTTGCACGAACCATGTTAATTGGTGTGTTTGATCCTAAAGATTTTGATAAGATATCTTGTACTCCAGCTAACTCTAATACGGCACGTACTGGTCCACCTGCGATAACTCCTGTACCGGCAGAAGCAGGTTTTAATAATACGCTACCTGAACCGAATTCTCCAACGATTTGGTGAGGAATTGTAGTTCCAACTGTAGGTACATAGATTAAGTTCTTTTTAGCACTTTCAACTGCTTTTTTGATTGCTTCAGGTACCTCTTGAGCTTTACCAGTACCGAAACCAACGTGACCATTTTTGTCACCGACAACAACTAATGCAGCAAAACGGAAACGACGTCCACCTTTTACTACCTTCGTTACACGATTAATAGTAACTACACGTTCTTCAAGTGTTAAGTTACTAGGGTCAATGATTTGACGCATCTTTGTCCCTCCTTCTTTAATTAGAATTGTAATCCATTTTCACGAGCTGCTTCAGCTAATGCTGCAACACGTCCGTGATAGATATATCCTCCACGGTCGAAAACAACTGCTGTGATATTTTTTTCTAAAGCGCGTTTAGCAACTGCTGCACCTACTGCTTTAGCTGCTTCAACGTTACCTGTAGAAGCGATGTTTAAATCTTTATCTAAAGTTGATGCACTAACTAATGTAGTACCAGTTACATCATCAATGATTTGCGCATAAATGTGTTTGCTAGAGCGGAATACATTTAAGCGTGGGCGCTCTGCAGTTCCTGTAACTTTAGCACGTACACGGTAATGTCTTTGTTTACGTAACTCATTACGTGATACTTTTTTAATCATTCAGGCCACCCCTTTCGAATTATTTTTTAGCTTTTTTACCTTCTTTACGACGAACATGTTCACCTTTGTAACGGATTCCTTTTCCTTTGTATGGTTCAGGAGCACGTACAGCGCGAATGTTAGCAGCGAATTCTCCAACTACTTGTTTGTCGATCCCTTTTACTACTACAGTAGTATTGTTAGGTACTTCGATAGTTACACCTGCAGGTGCATCCATCTCAACTGGGTGAGAGTATCCAGCGTTTAATACAAGTTTTTCTCCTTGTTTTTGTGCACGGTATCCAACCCCGATGATTTCTAACTCACGAGTAAACCCTTCAGATACACCAACAACCATGTTGTTTAATAAAGCACGTGTTGTTCCGTGTAACATTTTGTTTTCCTTGTTATCGTTAGGACGAACTACAGTTAATTCGTTTCCTTCAACTGTAATTTGCATATTTGCATTAAATGTACGAGAAAGTTCCCCTTTAGGTCCCTTCACAGTAACTAAGTTATTTTCAGCAACAATTACTTCAACACCAGAAGGTAATGCTACTGGTTTATTACCAATACGAGACATTTATGTGACACCTCCTGTCTTTATTTATTACCAAACGTAAGCTAATACTTCTCCACCAACTTGTTGTTGACGAGCTTCTTTATCAGCCATAATTCCTTTAGAAGTAGATAAGATAGCGATACCTAATCCGTTTAATACTTTAGGAACTTCTGTATTTTTAACGTATACACGTAAACCTGGTTTAGAGATACGTTTTAAACCTGTGATAACACGTTCGTTGTTTTTACCGTATTTTAAAGCAACACGTAAAACACCTTGTTTGTTATCTTCAATATATTCTACATCGCGAATGAAACCTTCACGTTTTAATAATTCTAATACTTCACGTTTCATTTTAGAAGCTGGCATTTCAACCACTTCATGACGCATTTGGTTTGCGTTACGAATACGTGTTAACATATCTGCAATAGGATCTGTCATTACCATTTATTTTTCCTCCTTCCCGTTTAAAGAGAATTAAGTTTATTACCAGCTTGCTTTTTTAACACCTGGGATTTGTCCTTTATATGCTAATTCACGGAAGCAAATACGGCATAATTTGAATTTGCGTAAGACAGAGTGTGGACGACCACAACGCTCGCAACGTGTATATTCACGAACTGCGAATTTTTGTTTACGCTGTTGTTTGATAATCATAGATTTTTTAGCCATGAGTGACGCCTCCTTTCATCAATTATTTTTGAAATGGCATCCCTAATTGAGTTAACAACTCACGAGCTTCTTCATCTGTGTTAGCAGTTGTAACTACAACGATATCCATTCCTCGAACTTTATTTACTTTATCGAAGTCGATTTCTGGGAAAATTAATTGTTCTTTAACACCTAATGTGTAGTTTCCACGTCCATCGAATGATTTTTTAGAAACTCCGCGGAAGTCGCGTACACGTGGTAAAGAAACTGATACTAATTTATCTAAGAAATCATACATACGCTCACCACGTAATGTAACTTTACATCCGATTGGCATTCCTTCACGAAGACGGAAACCAGCGATAGATTTCTTAGCACGTGTGATAACTGGTTTTTGACCAGTGATTAAAGCTAATTCAGCTACAGCCTCATCTAAAACTTTAGAGTTGCTTACAGCATCTCCGATACCCATGTTGATAACGATTTTATCAATTGTTGGGATTTGCATTACAGATTTATATCCGAATTTTTCAACCATTTGGTTTTTTACTTCATTTTCGTATTTTTGACGTAAACGATTCATGCAGGTTTACCTCCCTTCGTTGTTAAACTATATTATAATACTTCACCTGATTTTTTAGCGAAGCGTACTTTTTTACCGTCAACGAATTTATATCCTACGCGTGTTGGTTTACCACTCTTTGGATCTACAATCATAACGTTAGATGCATGGATCGGTGCTTCAAATTCAACGATTCCACCATCTGGATTCATTTGAGAAGGGCGTACGTGTTTTTTAACAACATTTACACCTTCAACAACCACCTTGTTTTTAGATGGGTTTGCTGAAAGAACAACACCTTCTTTACCTTTATCTTTACCTGAAATGATAACTACTTTATCTCCAGTTTTAATTTGCATATCGTGCACCTCCTAATCTTAAGGATTAAGTGTTAATTAAAGTACTTCTGGAGCTAATGAAACAATACGCATAAAATCTTTATCGCGTAATTCACGAGCTACTGGTCCGAAGATACGAGTACCACGTGGAGATTTATCGTCTTTAATAATAACTGCTGCGTTTTCATCAAATTTAATGTATGATCCATCAGCACGACGAGCTCCAGTTTTCGTACGGACGATTACTGCTTTAACAACATCACCTTTTTTAACAACTCCACCTGGCGCTGCTGACTTAACTGTAGCAACAATAACATCACCGATGTTACCAGTTTTTTTGTGAGAACCACCTAAAATTTTAATTGCTAATAATTCTTTTGCACCAGAGTTATCAGCAACTCTTAAACGTGTTTCTTGTTGAATCATGATTGGACCTCCTTTCAAGACTCCAGTATTTCAATAAAATTAATTAAATAATAACTGCTTTTTCAACAATTTCAACTAAACGGAATTTTTTTGTTTTTGACATAGGACGGCATTCTTCAATGCGAACTAAATCTCCAACTTTTGCTTCATTTAACTCATCGTGAGCTGCATATTTTTTTGAATATTTAACTCGTTTACCGTATAGAGGATGTACTTTGTAAGATTCGATAAGTACTGTAATTGTTTTATCTGTTTTATCTGAAACTACACGTCCAGTAAAAGTTTTTTTAGTACGTTCCATAAGTGAACCTCCTCTCAAGCTCATTATTTATTGTTTTCGCGTTCGCTAATGATCGTTTTCATACGTGCAATACCTTTACGTACTTCACGGATACGACCAGTGTTTTCTAATTGTCCTGTAGCTAATTGGAAACGAAGGTTGAATAACTCATCTTTTAATTCGTTAATTTTAGCTTCGATTTCTGTAGTGGTTAAATTACGGATTTCATTAGCTTTCATTACTATCACCACCGTCTACACGTTTTACAAACTTAGTTTGAACTGGTAATTTGTGAGAAGCTAAACGTAATGCTTCACGAGCGATCTCTTCAGATACACCACCAATTTCAAACATAACTTTTCCAGGTTTTACTACTGCAACCCATCCGTCTGGAGCCCCTTTACCTGATCCCATGCGGACTTCTAAAGGTTTAGCAGTTTTAGCTTGATGAGGGAAGATTTTAATCCATACACGTCCGCTACGTTTCATATAACGAGTCATAGCGATACGAGCTGCTTCGATTTGACGGTTAGTTACCCAAGCACCAGTTGTTGCTTGTAAACCATACTCACCAAATACTACAGTTGTTCCACCTTTTGCACGTCCTTCATAAGACAAGCGGTGAGGGCGACGATATTTTGTACGTTTAGGTACTAACATATTATTTACCCTCCTTTGCTACTTGACGGTTTTTTGTAGGTAATACTTCACCTTTGTAGATCCATACTTTAATACCTAATTTACCGTAAGTTGTATCTGCTTCTGCTGTAGCGTAGTCGATATCAGCACGTAATGTATGTAAAGGTACATTTCCTTCACTATATCCTTCAGCACGAGCCATATCTGCTCCACCTAAACGTCCTGATACTTGAGTTTTAATCCCTTTAGCACCAAATTTAATAGCACGTTGGATTGCAACTTTTTGTACACGACGGAAAGAAGCACGATTTTCTAATTGTTCTGCGATTGAGTTTGCAACTAATTGAGCATCAACTTCAGGACGTTTGATTTCAACGATACGGATGAAAACACGTTTACCTGTCATTTTTTCTAATTGAGCAACAGCTGCATCTTTTTCTGATCCACCACGACCGATTACCATACCTGGTTTAGCCGTATGAACGATAATATTAACACGGTTTTTTGCACGTTCGATTTCAACGCGTGATACCGAAGCTCTTTTGAATTTGTTATTAATGTAATCACGGATTTTTAAGTCTTCGTGTAATAAAGTAGCGAAGTCTTTATCGTTTGCATACCAACGAGCATCCCAATCACGGATTACACCAACACGTAAACCAATTGGACTAACTTTTTGACCCACTTCGTATCCCTCCTTTAATTATTTTTTCTCAGCTACCACGATAGTGATGTGAGATGTTCTTTTGTTGATTTGTGATGCACGACCTTGTGCACGTGGACGGAATCGTTTTAATGTTGTACCTTCATTCACATATGCTTCCTTAACATATAATGAATTGATATCTAAGTTTAAGTTGTGTTCAGCATTTGCGATAGCTGATTTTAAAACTTTCTCAACAATCGGAGATGCCGCTTTAGGAGTGTGTTTTAAAATTGCGTATGCTTCGCCTACTTGTTTTCCTCGAATTAAGTCAATCACTAAGCGTGCTTTACGAGGAGCAATGCGAACTGTTCTAGCCATAGCTTTAGCTTCCATAGCCATGTCCTCCTCTCAATATTAACGTCTAGTTTTTTTGTCTTCTTTGATGTGTCCTTTATAAGTACGAGTTGGCGCGAATTCACCTAATTTGTGTCCTACCATATCTTCAGTAACATATACAGGAACATGCTTGCGTCCATCATAAACAGCAATTGTATGTCCTACAAACTGTGGGAAAATTGTTGAACGACGTGACCAAGTTTGAATGATTTTTTTGTCTCCGCTTTCGTTAGCAGCTACAACTTTTTTCATTAAATGATCGTCACAGAAAGGTCCCTTTTTTAAACTACGTCCCATTCTAAATTTCCTCCTTTCGAACATTTACATTTAGCATATATCTTTATTATTTGTTGCGTCCGCGAACAATTAATTTACTTGATGCTTTTTTCTTGTTACGAGTTTTTAAACCAAGAGCTGGTTTACCCCATGGTGTAACTGGAGATTTACGTCCGATTGGAGTACGTCCTTCCCCACCACCGTGTGGATGGTCATTAGGGTTCATTACAGAACCGCGAACAGTTGGACGAGTACCTAACCAACGTGTACGACCTGCTTTACCGATGTTTACTAATTCGTGGTCAGCATTACCAACTTCACCGATTGTTGCACGGCAAGTTCCTAATACTTTACGAACTTCACCTGAAGCTAAACGAACTAATACGTAACGCTCTTCACGCCCTAAGATTTGAGCAGAAGTTCCTGCTGAACGTACTAATTGTCCACCTTTACCAGGTTTTAACTCGATGTTGTGAATTAATGTACCAACTGGGATGTTCATGATTGGTAATGCATTACCAATTTTAATATCCGCATTAGCACCTGATTCAATTTGCATTCCAACTTTTAATCCTTTAGGAGCGATAATGTATCGTTTTTCTCCATCAGCGTAGTTGATTAATGCGATGTTTGCTGAACGGTTTGGATCGTATTCGATTGTAGCAACACGTCCTGGAATACCGTCTTTTGTACGTTTAAAGTCGATGATACGGTATTTACGTTTGTGTCCACCACCGTGATGACGTACTGTGATTTGACCATGATTATTACGCCCTGCTTTTTTGCTTAAAGGAGCTAATAATGATTTCTCTGGTTTATTAGTCGTAATTTCGTCAAATGTTAAAACTGACATGTTACGACGACCATTCGTGGTAGGTTTATACTTTTTAATAGCCATCTTGTTCCCTCCTTTTACGACTTATTAATTATACTTCAAACTTTTCGATTGTTTGTCCTTCAGCTAATGTTACGATAGCTTTTTTCATTGAAGGCTTGAATCCTTCATAACGTCCAACACGACGTTTTTTAGGACGAACGTTAACGATGTTTACTTTCTCAACTTTTACATTGAATAAAGCTTCACAAGCTTGTTTAACTTCGATTTTGTTTGCTTTTTTATCAACTTCGAAAGTGAATTTACCTTCGTTCATTAAATCATAAGATTTTTCAGTGATAATTGGGCGCTTAACGATATCTCTAGCATCTTTCATTATGCAAGCACCTCCTCAATCTTTTTAACTGCATCTTGAGTAATAACTAACTTAGTTGCATCTAAAAGATCTAATACATTTAATTGAGCTACTGATAATACTTTAACACCTGGGATGTTACGAGTTGATAATTCAACTGTTGTATTTTCTTCAGCAGTTACAACTAATGCTTTAGATGTGATGTTTAAAGCACCTAAAACAGAGATCATTTCTTTTGTTTTTGGAGCTTCGAATGCTAATGCATCTAAAACTACGATTTCATTTTCAACAACTTTAGTTGATAACGCAGATTTTAAAGCTAAGCGACGAACTTTTTTGTTTAATTTGTATGCATAGCTACGTGGAACTGGTCCGAATACGATTCCTCCACCACGCCATTGAGGTGCACGGATAGATCCTTGACGAGCACGTCCAGTACCTTTTTGTTTCCAAGGTTTACGTCCACCACCACGTACCTCAGTACGAGTTTTAGTTTTGTGCGTTCCTTGACGCATTGATGCACGTTGCATAATTACAGCATCGAACATTGCTTGTTTATGAGGCTCAATACCGAAGATTGTTTCGTTTAACACGATTTCTCCAACTTGAGCACCTTGTTGGTTATATAATGCTACTTGTGGCATTATGAATCCTCCTTTCCTACTGTACTAAACTATTTTGCTTTAACAGCAGAACGAACCATAACTAAAGATTTTTTAGCTCCTGGTACATTTCCTTTGATTAATAAAACGTTACGTTCTGTATCAACTTTAACTACTTCAAGGTTTTGAACAGTTACGATGTTTCCACCAGTTTGTCCAGGTAATTTTTTACCTTTTAAAACGCGGTTAGCAGCAATCGATCCCATTGAACCTGGACGACGATGGTAACGAGAACCGTGAGCCATAGGTCCACGAGATTGTCCATGACGTTTAATAACACCTTGGAATCCTTTACCTTTAGTCTTACCAGTTACGTCAACAACTTCTCCTTCAGCAAAAGTGTCAACTTTGATCTCTTGACCAACTTGATATTCCGCTACATTTACGTTACGGAATTCACGAACGAAGCGCTTAGGCGCTGTTTCAGCTTTAGCAACGTGTCCCATTTCAGGTTTGTTAGCTAATTTTTCGCGTTTATTTTCAAATCCAACTTGGATAGCTTCGTATCCATCAGTTTCGTTTGTTTTAACTTGTAAAACAACGTTAGGTGTTGCTTGCACAACAGTTACAGGAATTAATTTCCCTTCTTCAGTGAAAATTTGAGTCATACCAATTTTTCTACCTAAGATTCCTTTGGCCATGAGTTACACCTCCTATTTCGTATATATTATAATTTGATTTCGATGTCTACACCAGATGGTAAATCTAAGCGCATTAATGAATCAACAGTTTGAGCAGTTGGTTCAACAATGTCAATCAGACGTTTGTGAGTGCGCATTTCGAATTGCTCACGAGAATCTTTGTATTTATGTACCGCACGTAAGATCGTGTAAACTTGCTTTTCAGTTGGAAGTGGGATTGGTCCTGCCACTTTAGCTCCTGTTTTCTTAGCACTTTCAACGATTTTTTCTGCAGATTGATCTAAAATTCTGTGATCATAAGCTTTTAAACGGATTCTGATTTTTTGTTTTGCCATTTTATTTCCTCCCTTCGCCTATTTTTAGGAATAGACTAGCTCCACGAAAATTACCTGCCACATTGCCATGGCAAATCGGCCGGGTGTGTCAGCAACCTTTCGCTTCAACGCTCAAGTCAACATATCTATTATACATGAAAAAACTATAGAAATCAAATAATTTTTATATTTTTTTATTCATTGATGTATATTTCGACAGTGACTCATCTCTTCGCAGTTTTCGGACTAATTTACATAAACAAATTTAACATATCTTAAACGAACAATCAAACATTTATGACAAGCAAATATTGTATTTTATTGAAAAATAAAATTTAACACTAAACTACTACCTAACTAAATTTTTAGAAATGTAGCTATTATTGATTTTAAAATAATTAATTATTGAATATTTATGAATAACATTTTAGTTATGTTTAATACATTTATTATCCTAAAGATAATATTATTATCTAAAACATTTTTTAATGTCGTGCTTAAGTCATTAAAGTCTTGTATATTCTAAATCATTGTGGAGCGATAGCTCTTCTTTGGATTTTGAGATACTAAGTATTATTTAAGACTTTACTTAATAATACGTATTTCTAGAAATACATAAAATCTCACAACACTATTCAGTCTCATATTCTTAAAGATAGTGATTGATAAATTCGCATGATTAGAATGACTTGCTTTCTCATGAATACATTATCTATAGGAGTTATTCCCTCCTTAGTGATAGACATATCTCCTGATAGTAGTCAAAAATAATGTACTCCATCACTAATTATAAAAAACGATCATAATCTTTCCCTAAAGAAGAAGTGAACCTATAGGTTTTAGATTGTTAAGTTCTCTAATAAAGTTTGATTTTACTCTTATAGATATATTATTTATTTCTACATATATTTAACTTCCTCTATTGTAATATTAGCCTCATTAACTGAAGCAATAAGAAAATCGTTTAACTCATTGCCAATTAGTGTTCACAAGCCGTTATTGCAAAATAGGAAATAATCACTTCATATTCAGCACATTTATAATTAATTTGTTTTACATTATATCTAAACATTTAAATTCGAGGGGCCAATGATTTAAATATATAATTATTTTTTTATATCAATATATCTATTTATCATTAACTGATTATACCAACCAACTATATAAAAATACTGAAACTATATAAGTCCAGATAAGTTTTTTACATCGTAAAAACTTTTAGCTGGACTATAGTCTGCCTTGCACGGCATAACCATCTCATATTTCGGTTGCTGTATTAAATGTAGAAAACATTTCTGTTTGTATATATATCTTATTAATATTTTTTATAACTTCACTAATGTCGTCCATATGGAATGTTAATACCCTTATTATAGTTAACTTATATAATGATTTTATTCTATTAAGCACTACAGGGAGCAAGGATAACATATATTTAAAAAATTAAAAAAGTCCTAGAGATATATTCTCTAGGACAAAAAGATTCAAATATTAGAATATCGATTATTCGATGATGTCTACTACTGAACCAGCACCTACTGTACGTCCACCTTCACGGATAGAGAACTTAGTTCCTTTTTCAACAGCGATTGGCGCGATTAATTCTACAGTCATAGCAACGTTGTCACCTGGCATAACCATTTCTACACCTTCTGGTAATTGAATAACTCCAGTTACGTCAGTTGTACGGAAGTAGAATTGAGGACGGTAGTTTCCGAAGAATGGAGTATGACGTCCACCTTCTTCTTTAGATAATACGTAAACCTCAGCAGTGAATTTTGTATGAGGTTTTACTGATCCTGGTTTAGCTAATACTTGTCCACGTTGGATTTCTTCACGAGAAATACCACGTAATAAAGCTCCGATGTTATCTCCAGCTTCAGCTTGGTCTAATAATTTACGGAACATTTCAACACCTGTTACAGTAGTTGATTTTGTTTCATGGTAACCGATGATTTCAACAACGTCACCAACTTTAACAACCCCACGCTCAACGCGTCCAGTTGCTACAGTACCACGTCCAGTGATTGAGAATACGTCCTCTACTGGCATTAAGAATGGTAAATCAGTTTGACGAGCTGGAGTTGGGATGTACTCATCTACAGCAGCCATTAATTCGTTGATTTTTGCTTCCCATTCAGGTTGTCCTTGTAATGCTAATAATGCAGATCCGTGGATTACTGGAACTTCATCACCTGGGAAATCGTACTCAGATAATAAGTCACGAACTTCCATTTCAACTAATTCTAATAATTCTTCGTCGTCTACCATGTCACATTTGTTTAAGAAAACAACTAAACGAGGTACACCAACTTGGCGAGATAATAAGATGTGCTCACGAGTTTGTGGCATTGGTCCATCAGCAGCAGATACTACTAAGATACCACCGTCCATTTGAGCAGCACCAGTGATCATGTTTTTAACGTAGTCAGCATGTCCTGGGCAGTCAACGTGTGCGTAGTGACGGTTGTCAGTTTCGTACTCAACGTGTGCAGTTGAGATAGTGATTCCACGTTCACGCTCTTCTGGAGCACCATCGATTTGGTCGTAAGCGCGAGCTTCTGCTTTACCTGATTTAGATAATACAGTTGTGATAGCAGCTGTTAATGTAGTTTTTCCGTGGTCAACGTGACCGATTGTACCGATGTTAACATGCGGTTTAGTACGTTCGAATTTAGCTTTTGCCATGCTAATATCCTCCTCTAAGTTACATTTTTTGTATTCAACATTTTTATTTTACAATACCGCTAATAAGAATGCAAGTATTACATTCTTATTAGCAGCGGATATATGAACACATCAATTAACAACGATTATCCACGATGTTTTTTGATGACTTCATCAGCGATTGATTTTGGAACTTGCTCATAGTGATCCATTTCCATTGAGTAGTTTCCGCGTCCTTGTGTGTTAGAACGTAATGCAGTTGCATATCCGAACATTTCAGATAATGGAACATATGCACGGATAACTTGCGCGTTACCACGAGCTTCCATTCCGTCTAAGCGTCCACGACGTGAAGTGATATCTCCCATTACGTCTCCTAAGTACTCATCTGGGATAACAACTTCTACTTTCATAACTGGTTCTAAAAGAACTGGTTTACATTTGTCATAAGCATTTTTTAATGCCATAGAAGCTGCGATTTTGTATGCCATCTCACTTGAATCGACATCATGGTAAGAACCATCGAATAATGTAGCTTTAACGTCAACTACAGGGAATCCTGATAATTGTCCATTTTGTAATGCATCTTTTAATCCTGCATCTACAGATCCGATGTATTCACGAGGTACAACCCCACCAACTACAGCGTCCACGAACTCGTATCCAGCACCTGGTTCTTGTGGTTCAAATTTGATCCATACGTGTCCGTATTGTCCACGTCCACCAGACTGACGTACGAATTTACCTTCAACGTCTGCAGCTTGAGTGAATGTTTCACGGTAAGCTACTTGAGGAGCACCAATGTTAGCTTCAACTTTGAATTCACGACGCATACGGTCAACGATGATGTCTAAGTGTAACTCACCCATACCTGAGATGATAGTTTCACCAGTTTCTTCGTCTGTATGAGTACGGAAAGTTGGATCCTCTTCAGCTAATTTTTGTAAAGCGATACCCATTTTATCTTGGTCTGCTTTTGATTTTGGCTCAACTGATAAAGAGATAACTGGTTCAGGGAATACCATTGATTCTAAGATAACTTCGTGATCTGGATCACATAAAGTATCTCCTGTTGTAGTATCTTTTAAACCTACAGCTGCAGCGATATCTCCTGCGTATACTTCAGAGATTTCTTGACGGCTGTTAGCGTGCATTTGTAATAAACGTCCAACACGCTCACGTTTACCTTTAGTTGAGTTTAATACGTAAGTTCCTGATTGGATTGTTCCTGAGTAAACACGGAAGAATGTTAACTTACCTACGAATGGGTCAGTCATAACTTTGAATGCTAATGCTGCGAATGGTTCTTCATCAGAAGCATGACGCTCAACTTCAGTTCCATCTTCTAATGTTCCTTTGATTGCAGGAATATCAGTTGGAGCTGGTAAGTAGTCAATTACAGCATCTAACATTAACTGAACACCTTTGTTTTTGAAGGCTGATCCACATAATACTGGGAATAATTCAACGTTGATTGTAGCACGACGGATCGCAGCTTTTAATTCTTCGATTGAAATTTCTTCACCTTCTAAGTATTTCATCATTAACTCTTCATCTAAGTTAGATACTGCTTCGATTAATTGATCACGATACATTTCTGCATCTTCTAAGTGAGCTGCATCGATTTCTCCAACTTGGATGTCAGTTCCTAAGTCATTTGTATACATGTATTGTTTCATTTCAACTAAGTCAATGATACCTTCGAAATCATCTTCAGCACCGATTGGTAATTGAATTGGAAGAGCGTTAGCTCCTAAACGATCATGTAATGTTTTTACAGAGTATAAGAAATCTGCACCTGTTTTATCCATTTTATTTACGAATACAATACGTGGAACTCCGTAAGTAGTAGCTTGGCGCCAAACTGTTTCAGTTTGAGGCTCAACTCCTGATTGCGCATCTAATACTGCTACCGCACCATCTAATACACGTAATGAACGTTCAACTTCTACTGTGAAGTCTACGTGACCTGGTGTATCGATGATGTTTACACGGTGACCATTCCAAGCAGCTGTTGTTGCAGCTGAAGTGATTGTGATACCACGCTCTTGCTCTTGAGCCATCCAGTCCATTTGAGAAGCACCATCGTGAGTTTCTCCGATTTTGTGGATACGACCAGTGTAGTATAAGATACGTTCTGTAGTTGTCGTTTTACCAGCATCGATGTGTGCCATGATACCGATGTTACGAGTGTGATTTAAAGAGAATTCTCTTGCCATGTTCCGTTACTCCTCTCATAGTGAAATACTAAACTTTTAGGATTACTAGAAATCCAGTAATCCTAAAGTTATTTAAAATATTACCAACGGTAATGAGCGAATGCTTTGTTAGCTTCAGCCATTTTGTGAGTATCCTCACGTTTCTTAACAGATGCACCTGTGTTGTTAGCTGCATCGATAATTTCGTTAGCTAAGCGTTGCTCCATAGTTTTTTCTCCGCGAGAGCGAGAGTATTGAACTAACCAGCGTAATCCTAAAGTGATTCGGCGCTCAGGACGAACCTCTACTGGTACTTGGTAGTTTGCCCCACCGATACGGCGAGCTTTAACCTCTAATACAGGCATGATGTTTTCGATAGCTTCTTCGAATACTTCCATTGGTTCACGACCAGTTTTCTCAGCAATGATATCGAATGCATTATATAAAATAGTTTGTGCAGTACCTTTTTTACCATCTTGCATGATGTTGTTGATTAAACGAGATACTAATTTAGAGTTATAAATTGGATCTGGCAAAACGTCGCGTTTTGCTACATGTCCTTTACGTGGCATAATTTAGCCTCCCTTCCATTTTATCGAAAAAAGTTAGATTATTTTTTAGCTGCTTTTGGTTTTTTTGTTCCGTATTTAGAACGACCTTGCATACGTCCATCTACACCTGTAGCATCTAAAGTACCACGAACGATATGATAACGTACCCCTGGTAAGTCTTTTACACGTCCACCGCGAATTAAAACAACGCTGTGCTCTTGTAATTTGTGTCCAATACCAGGAATGTATGCTGTTACTTCTAAACCATTTGTTAAACGTACACGGGCATATTTACGTAAAGCCGAGTTTGGTTTTTTAGGTGTCATTGTAGCAACACGAGTACATACCCCACGTTTTTGTGGAGAGTATAAGTTAGTTTGTTCTTTCTTTAAACTATTGTACCCTACATTTAAATGACGAGATTTAGATTTTGTTTCTTTACTTTGACGTCCTTTACGAACTAATTGGTTAATAGTTGGCATATTAGTCCTCCTCTCATAAACTTAGTCCACTTATCCAGGTGGTTCATTTTAGTTAGAAAAAGTAAGCTTTGCCCGAAAGCAAAACTCACTTTGTTTTTTTAAAAGCCTTTATTAATCTAACATTTTTTTAGAATAATGTCAACAGTTCAAAAAAGTTTTTAATATTTTTCAACAGTATTATTGGCTTTTTTTGATATCTTATTCATCTTCAGCGTCTAAAAAATCAGTTTCATCGAAATCTAATTCGATATCTAATTCATCTAAATCGTCTTCTAATGAAAGATTTACTAAATCATTTGATACTTTTGAATCTGAAGTTAAATCGAATGGTAAAATATCCTCTTCAACTTCATCTTCAATCTTATGTACCGGTTGAATATGATCTTCTCTTAAAACACCTGTTCCGGCTGGGATTAACTTACCAATGATAACATTTTCTTTTAATCCGATTAATTCATCCACTTTACCTTTGATTGCAGCATCTGTAAGAACGCGAGTTGTTTCCTGGAATGATGCAGCAGATAAGAATGATTCTGTTTCAAGAGATGCTTTTGTGATACCTAAGATTGTTGGAATACCTACTGCAGGGCGTTTCCCACGCATGATTGCAGCAGCATTTACACGCGTATAATGAGTCATATCAATTAATGATCCTGGTAAAATGTCAGTATCTCCACCGTCGATAACTTTAACTTTTTTCATCATTTGATGAACCATGATCTCAATATGCTTATCTGATAATTCTACCCCTTGTGCACGGTATACATTTTGTACTTCTTTTAAGATGTATGCTTGTACAGCGGCAACATCTTTAACACGTAATAATTCTTTAGGATCGATTGACCCTTCAGTTAACATGTCTCCAGCTAATACTTCATCACCTTCAGCTACTAATGGTTGTACCCCGTAAGGTAATAAGTAGTTACGGCTTTCTAATTTATTTGTTAATGTAATTTCATAACGGTTTTTAGTATTTGCCTTAATTGTAGTAATTACACCATCGATTTCAGCAATGATTGCACGTCCTTTTGGATTACGCGCTTCGAATAACTCTTGGATACGAGGTAAACCTTGTGTAATATCGGCTCCGGCTACCCCACCTGTATGGAATGTACGCATCGTTAACTGAGTACCTGGCTCACCGATTGATTGAGCAGCCATGATACCAACAGCTTCCCCAACTTCAACCTCTTTACCAGTTGCTAAGTTTTGACCATAACATTTTTTACATACACCTTTTTGAGCATTACATGAGTAAATAGTACGGATATCTACTCCTTCAATACCAGCATCGATGATAGCTTTACCTAATTCATCTGTAATATATACATTGCGTTCTGCAATCTTTTCTTTTGTTACCGGATGATAGATAGGTTTTGCTGTATAACGTCCAACGATACGATCAAATAATGTTTCTACTGTTTGACCACGTTGTTTTAATTCAGTGATATATTGTCCTTTATCTGTACCACAGTCATCTTCACGAACGATTACATCTTGTGCTACGTCTACTAAACGACGAGTTAAGTAACCTGAATCGGCTGTTTTTAAGGCTGTATCGGCTAATCCTTTACGGGCACCATGGGTAGAGATGAAGAACTCAGTTACTGTTAAACCTTCACGGAATGAAGATTTGATTGGTAACTCAATTGTTTTACCAGATGGGTTGGCCATTAATCCACGCATACCGGCTAACTGCGTAAAGTTCGATGCATTACCACGGGCTCCTGAATCACTCATCATGTAAATGTGGTTATCAGCAGGTAACTCATTCATTAATACGTGTTGAATTTCATCTTTTACTTTCGCCCAAACATCGATAACTAAACGATAACGCTCATCATCAGTTAATAAACCACGGTTATAGAACTCTTGGATTTGAGCAACTTTATCGTCACCTTGTTTTAATAAATCTTTTTTCTTAGAAGATACGACTACGTCAGCAACCCCTACAGAAATTCCGGCAACAGTAGAATACTTAAATCCTAAGTCTTTTAGGCGGTCTAACATACGTGATGTTTCAGTTGTTTTATAAATACGGAATACTTCAGAAATGATATCCCCTAAGAATTTTTTCTTGAATGGAGAAACAATTTTAACATCCGCTAAGTGTGCTTTAATATCTGTTCCCTTTTCAACGAAGTACTTAGTTGGTGTAGCACCTTGTAAGTTCGTCATTGTTGGCTCATTTAAGTAAGGGAATGTTTTAGGTAAAATACCATTGAAGATAACTTTTCCTAAAGTTGTGATGATATATTTGCTATTTTGCTCTTCAGTGAAAGTCATGTTATTTAATGCTTTAGCATCTAATGCAATACGAGAGTGTAATGTTACATATCCGTTTGCATAAGCCATCATTAATTCATTTGTATCTTTATAGATATTACCTTCACCAATTGCTCCTGCTTCCTCCATCGTTAAGTAGTAGTTTCCTAATACCATATCCTGAGATGGAGTAACGACTGGTTTACCATCTTTCGGGTTTAAGATGTTGTTTGCAGCAAGCATTAATAAACGAGCTTCAGCTTGTGCTTCTTGAGATAAAGGAACGTGAACCGCCATCTGGTCACCATCGAAGTCGGCATTGAATGCTGTCGTTACAAGAGGGTGAAGACGAATTGCGCGTCCTTCTACAATTTTAGGTTCGAACGCTTGGATACCTAAACGGTGTAATGTTGGGGCACGGTTTAATAATACTGGATGCTCACGAATTACGTCTTCTACAACGTCCCATAATGCATCATCCATGCGCTCAATCATTTTCTTAGCACTCTTAATATTTTGTGCTAAATCACGTTCTACTAATTCTTTCATAACGAATGGTTTGAATAACTCAAGAGCCATTTCTTTTGGTAATCCACATTGATACATCTTTAAGTCTGGTCCTACTACGATTACAGAACGTCCAGAGTAGTCAACACGTTTACCTAATAAGTTTTGACGGAAACGACCTTGTTTACCTTTTAACATGTGAGAAAGTGATTTTAATGGACGGTTTCCTGGACCGGTAACTGGACGTCCACGACGACCATTATCAATTAAAGCATCTACTGCTTCTTGAATCATACGTTTCTCATTGTTAATGATAATATTAGGCGCACCGATTTCTAAATAACGAATTAAACGGTTATTACGGTTAATAACACGACGATATAAGTCATTTAAGTCAGATGTTGCAAAACGTCCACCATCTAATTGAACCATTGGACGTAATTCTGGTGGAATTACCGGTAATACGTCTAAGATCATCCAATCAGGACGGTTTCCTGAATTACGGAATGATTCCACAACTTCTAAACGTTTGATAACTTTCCCACGTTTTTGGCCTTGTGCAATTTTTAATTCAGAACGTAATTCTTTCGCTAATTTATCTAAATCTAATGATTCTAATAACTTTTTAATGGCTTCAGCACCCATACCTACTTGGAATGCATTCCCCCATTTTTCATATGCTTCACGATATTCTTTTTCAGTTAATACTTTTTGTTTAATTAAATCAGTTTTACCTGGGTCAATTACAACATAGTTTACAAAGTAGATAACTTCTTCAAGCTCACGAGGGGACATATTTAATAATAGTCCCATGCGGCTTGGAATACCTTTTACATACCAGATATGTGCAACAGGTGCAGCAAGTTCGATGTGACCCATACGTTCACGACGAACTTTTGCTACTGTTACTTCTACACCACAGCGATCACAAACGATCCCTTCGTGGCGAATACGTTTATATTTACCACAAGCACACTCACAGTCTTTTTGTGGACCGAAGATACGCTCACAGAATAATCCATCTTTTTCAGGTTTTAATGTACGATAGTTGATTGTCTCAGATTTTTTAACTTCACCATAAGACCATTTGCGGATTGTATCTGAAGATGCTAAACCGATCTTCATATACTTAAACTTGTTAACATCTACCAAGGCGATTCCCTCCTTGCGTCTAATTATTCTTCAACTGTTTCTGGAACAACGATTTGATGAGTTTTTACATTCTCAAGATCGCGGATTTCAATTTCATCTTTGTCATCAGATAAGATTTTAACATCCATACCTAATGATTGTAACTCTTTAACTAATACTCGGAATGATTCAGGGATACCTGGTTCAGGAACATTTTCTCCACGTACGATAGCTTCGTATGTTTTAACACGTCCTGTGATATCATCTGACTTAACTGTTAAGATTTCTTGTAATGTGTATGCCGCACCGTATGCTTCAAGTGCCCATACCTCCATCTCACCGAAACGTTGTCCACCGAATTGAGCTTTACCTCCAAGCGGCTGTTGAGTTACTAATGAGTAAGGTCCAATTGAACGGGCATGTAATTTGTCATCAACCATGTGGGCAAGTTTGATCATGTACATAACCCCAACTGAAATTCGGTTATCGAATTTTTCACCTGTACGTCCATCATATAATACAGTCTTCGCATCTGGGTCCATACCAGCTTCTGCGATGATTGCTTCTAAGTCTTCAGTTTTAACACCATCGAATACTGGAGTTGCAACGTGAATTCCTAATTTTTTAGCAGCCATACCTAAGTGAATTTCTAAGATCTGACCGATGTTCATACGTGATGGTACCCCTAATGGGTTTAACATGATATCCACTGGTGTTCCATCTGGCATATATGGCATATCTTCTTGAGGTAAGATTTTAGAGATAACCCCTTTATTACCATGGCGTCCGGCCATTTTATCTCCCTCAGAGATTTTACGTTTTTGAACAATGTAAATACGAATTACTTCGTTTACACCTGGTGATAAATCATCACCGTTACGACGAGAGAAGTATTTAACGTCATGTACAATTCCGTCTCCACCGTGTGGTACACGTAATGATGTATCACGAACTTCACGTGCTTTCTCTCCGAAAATAGCATGTAATAAACGTTCTTCTGCAGTTAATTCAGTCTGACCTTTAGCAGTTACTTTACCTACTAAGATGTCATCTTCTTTAACTTCAGCACCGATACGGATAATTCCACGCTCATCTAAGTTTTTAAGAGCGTCTTCCCCAACACCTGGGATATCACGTGTAATTTCTTCTGGCCCTAACTTAGTGTCACGAGCTTCTAATTCATATTCTTCAATGTGAATTGATGTATACACATCATCTTTTACTAAGCGTTCACTCATGATGATGGCATCCTCATAGTTATATCCGTTCCATGTCATGAATGCTACAACGACGTTACGTCCTAAAGCTAATTCTCCGCTTTCCATTGATGAACTATCTGCTAATACTTCACCAGCATTAATATGATCACCTAGGCGAACGATTGGACGTTGGTTTAATACAGTACTTGAGTTTGAACGAACAAACTTAATTAATGGATAACGATCTAATCCTCCATCAGCATCACGACGAACACGGATTTGTTTTGAATCAACGTATTCTACTGTTCCGCTGTTGTGAGCAACTACTGCTTGCCCTGAGTCTTTTGCCGCTACATATTCCATACCTGTACCAACGAATGGGGCTTCAGGAATTAATAAAGGAATGGCCTGACGTTGCATGTTGGCTCCCATTAACGCACGGTTGGCATCATCGTGCTCTAAGAACGGAATACATGCTGTGGCAACAGATACAATCTGTTTTGGTGATACGTCCACGAAGTCAACACGTTCAGCAGGAACGATTAAGTTTTCACCACGATGACGAACAATTACTTTTTCAGGTAAGCATTCATTTGCATCTAAATCTAATCCAGCTTGTGCTACTACATAACGATCTTCTTCGTCAGCAGTTAAATAACGGATTTCTCCTGTTACTTGCATTTTTGTTTCTCCAGTTGCTTCATCAATAACTGGGATAACTTTACGATATGGAGTCTCAATGAATCCAAATTCGTTAACTTTTGCATAAGATGATAAAGAGTTGATTAACCCGATGTTTGGTCCCTCAGGCGTTTCGATAGGACACATACGACCGTAATGAGAGTAGTGAACGTCACGTACTTCCATTCCAGCACGTTCACGTGTTAAACCACCTGGCCCTAAAGCAGATAAACGACGTTTGTGCGTTAACTCTGATAATGGGTTAGTTTGATCCATGAACTGTGATAACTGTGAGCTACCGAAGAACTCTTTAATTGCAGCTGTTACAGGACGAATGTTAATTAAGCTTGAAGGTGTGATTCCTTCACTTTCTTGAATTGACATTCTTTCTTTAACAACACGCTCCATACGAGATAACCCGATACGGAATTGGTTTTGTAATAATTCACCTACTAGACGTAAACGACGGTTTCCTAAGTGATCGATATCATCTAAGTAACCTACTGAATCTAATAAGTTGAAGAAGTAACTTACAGATGCAAAGATATCTGAAGTAGTAATGTGTTTACACTCATCTTCTACATTTCCGATAATTTTTACAACTTGATCCCCTTCATTTACTCGTGGTGAATAAACTTCGAATTCTTGAACATAAGTTTGTGTTTCTTCTAAAGGATTCACTAATTCGACTTTTTTAATATTTAAACGATCAATTTTATCAGCTAATACTTCTTCAAAGATACGACGAGTAATTACTGTACCTTCTTCTACTAGTACTTCACCTGTCTCTGAATCAAAGATATCGCTAGCTAATTTTTGATTTAATAAACGTTCTTGTGCACTTAATTTTTTGTTGAATTTATAACGTCCAACATGAGCTAAGTCGTATCGTTTAGGATCAAAGAAACGAGAAACGAATAAAGTTCGAGCACCATCGATCGTAGCATGCTCACCTTGACGAAGTTTTTGGAAGATTTCCATTAATGCTTCATCAGAGTTAACAGTTTGGTCTTTTTCTAACGTATTTAAGATATACTGATTTTCACCAAACATTTCGATGATTTGTTCTTTTGTTGAAAGTCCTAATGCACGTAATAAAACTGTAATTGGAATTTTACGCGTTCTATCGACACGAACATAAACAATGTCTTTTGCATCAAGTTCATACTCTAACCATGCACCACGGTTAGGAATTACTTGTGCAGCATATTTTTCTTTACCGCTCTTTTTATCAGTCTCTTTATTGTAGTAAACACCTGATGAACGGACTAATTGTGATACGATTACACGTTCAGAACCATTGATAACAAATGTTCCTGTTGGGGTCATTAAAGGGAAGTCCCCCATGTATACTTCGCTTTCCTTCACTTCCTTAATTGCGTGTGTTTCTTCGTCTTTAATGTGTAAACGAACCTTAACACGTAAAGGGGCAGCATAGTTAGCATCGCGTTCTTTAGCTTCTAAAACAGAATATTTTGGTTCTCCTAAGCTATATCCAACGAATTCAAGCGCTAAATTACCGTTATTGTCTTCAATTGGAGAAATGTCTTTGAACATTTCACTAATACCTTCATCAAGGAACCACTGATAAGAAGCAGTTTGAATTTCAATTAAGTTAGGGAGTTCGAGTGCAACATCAATTCTTGAGTAATTACGACGTTGTCTCTTTTTACCATATTGAACAATTTTCCCTGCCACGCGTTTCACCTCTTTGTTTGTTTATGTAAACTTTTGTTGTTTTTTTTATTCAACACCTAATGTATTTGACTTAGCACATGTAAAATACAAGCAGTATTAGGCATTTTATAATAATATCAAATTTTTTCAATAGTGTCAACGTCTGATAGACTTTAATATAAAATATCCTTTATCTTTGTCGACAACTTCACAATTCCCATAGACTTCTTCCATTTTCGCTTTAGCAGATGGAGCGCCTTGTTTTTTCTGTATCACTATCCAAAGTTCACCATTCTCAACCAAATATTCTTTAGCTTCTTCAATAATGGCGTGAACAACTTTTTTCCCTGCACGGATTGGAGGATTCGATAAAATAGCCGCGAATTCACCTTCTACACCATCATAGCAGAAGCTTTCATACATAGTTGCATTTGAAATCCCATTATCTTGTGCATTCTTTTTTGATAGTTCTAACGCTCGTTGATTGACATCTACCATATGAATATTTCGATTTACATAACTTTTAGCTAAACTCAAACCGATAGGTCCGTAACCACAGCCAACATCTAAAATATTCCCATCTACTTCTGGAACAGTAAAGCTTTCTACTAAAAGTCTAGAACCAAAGTCAACATCTCTCTTCGAAAAGACCCCAATATCTGTTGTGAATTTGAGTTTATGCCCTCTAAGTGTGTAAGCAAAGTCCTTTTCGTCCGAACGAGCATTAACATTGTTAGTATAATAATGCATGATCACAACCCCTTTTGATTTTACCTAAAAATTAGAGAATATGAACATTTTTACATGCTCTATTATTGCCATGTTAAAGTAAATTATTACATTATATGTTTATGAAATAAAAACCTGAGGCGATAAACACACTCAGGTTTTTATTTATATTTCAGCGAAACTTATATTAAAGTTAATTATTTAACTTCAACAGTAGCTCCAGCTTCTTCTAATTTAGCTTTTAATTCTTCAGCTTCTTCTGGAGAAACTTTTTCTTTGATTGGAGCAGGAGTTCCGTCTACTAATTCTTTAGCTTCTTTTAATCCTAATCCAGTGATTTCACGAACTACTTTGATAACACCGATTTTTTTAGCTCCAGCGTTTGTTAAGATTACATCTACTTCAGATGGTCCAGCAGCAGCTTCAGCTCCACCAACAACAGCTACAGGAGCAGCAGCAGTTACACCAAATTCTTCTTCGATAGCTTTAACTAATTCGTTTAATTCTAAAACTGACATTTCTTTGATCGCTTCGATCATTTCAGCAGCAGTTAATTTTGCCATTTTATTTTCCTCCTTCAAATTAGGGATTTTTCCCTTTTAGGTTAATTGTTTAAATTTCAAAAATTATTCAGCAGCAGCTTCTTCAGCCACTTCAGTTGTTTCAGCAGCAGCCTCAGCTACAGGTGCTTCAACACCAGCTTCTTTTTGTTCAGAAACAGCTTTAACAACACATGCCATATTGCGCATTGGAGCTTGTAATACAGAAAGTAACATAGATAATAAACCTTCGCGGTTTGGTAATTTAGCTAATTCCATAACTTGCTCTAATGAAGCAACAGATCCTTCGATTAAACCAGCTTTTAATTCTAAAGCTTGGTGTTCTTTAGCGAAGTTGTATAATACGCGTGCAGGTGCAACAACGTCTTCTTTAGAGAATGCAACAGCAGTTGGACCAACGAATGCTTCACCTAAACCTTCGAATCCAGCTTCAGTCACAGCACGACGAGAGATATTGTTTTTTAATACTTTAAATTCAACACCTTCAGCACGTAATTGTTGACGTAATTCAGTTACTTCAGCAACAGTTAATCCGCGGTAATCAACAACTACTAAAGAAGCTGATTCTTTGAATTGTGCTGCGTACTCAGCAACTAATTGAGATTTCATTTCGATTGCAGTAGCGCTCATTATTCACACCTCCTATGTTCGTTCTAAGTCCGTAGAAAAACCCTTTTACCCACTAAAATGTGGACAGAAGGGTGTAACTAAGGCATGAAAATAAATAATATATATATCCAAAACCTCGGTAGGATCATTAAGCCAAAGGCCCCTACTGTCTACGGTAATTCTATTCAATTATCAATAAGAAAAATTATTTTTCTAATGATTCAGATGCAACTTTGATACCAGGTCCCATAGTTGAAGAAACAGCGATGTTTTTCACGTAAGTTCCTTTAGCTGCAGATGGTTTAGCTTTTAAGATAGTATCGAAGATAGCTTTGAAGTTTTCAACTAATTTTTGGTCTTCGAAAGATACTTTTCCGATTGGAACATGTACGTTACCAGCTTTATCAACGCGGTATTCTACTTTACCAGCTTTGATTTCATTAACAGCTTTAGTAACATCCATTGTTACAGTACCAGTTTTAGGGTTTGGCATTAAACCACGTGGTCCTAAAACGCGTCCTAATTTACCAACTTCAGCCATCATATCTGGAGTAGCTACAACTACATCGAACTCCATCCAACCTTGTTGGATTTTGTTGATCATATCGCTATCTCCTACGAAATCTGCTCCAGCCGCTTCAGCTTCTTTAGCTTTTTCACCTTTAGCGAATACTAATACTGAACGAACTTTCCCAGTTCCGTGAGGTAATACCATAGCTCCACGAATTTGTTGATCCGCTTTACGTGGGTCAACTCCTAAACGGAAAGCTACATCTACAGTTGCATCAAATTTAGCAACATTAGTTTTCTTAACTAATTCAACAGCTTCTTCTACAGAGTATAAAGTAGTAGAATCAACTAATTTTTTGGCTTCGATGAATTTTTTACCTTTTTTAGCCATTCTAAGTACCTCCTAAATTGTGGTTAACGGAATCTCCTCCCACAGATTTAGGTTGTAATCTACAACCTAAAACGGTAGATTAGTCTTCTACAACGATTCCCATTTGTCTTGCAGAACCTTCAATAATACGCATTGCAGCTTCTACTGTATTCGCGTTTAAGTCTGGCATTTTTTGCTCAGCGATAGCACGAATTTGATCTTTAGTTAAAGTAGCAACTTTTTCCTTGTGAGGTAAAGATGATCCACTTTGAATTCCAGCAGCTTTCTTTAATAAGTCTGATGCTGGTGGAGTTTTTGTAATGAATGTAAATGAACGATCTTCATAAACTGTGATTACTACTGGGATAATACTTCCCATTTGTTCACGTGTACGTTCATTGAATTCTTGACAGAATCCTTGAATGTTCGCACCTGCTTGTCCTAATGCTGGACCTACTGGTGGAGCTGGATTTGCTTTTCCTGCAGGAATTTGTAATTTAACAATACTTTTTACTGCTTTTGCCACGCGACACACCTCCTCTAAGTCCGTGATGTGGTTATTTGGGTGTTTCACCCTCCCACTTGATATGAATCTCATATCAACTACGATAGTTTATCACCTTTTTTTATATTAGGCAAGATTTTTTTTTATTCGACTTCACAAATTTGTCCGAAATCTAATTCGACTGGTGTTTCGCGTCCAAATAAATCCACTAACACACTAACTTTACCATGTTCTTTGTCGATTGATTCGATTTTTCCAACTTGTCCTGAGAATGGACCAGCTGCAACTAATACTTGTTGTCCAACTTCGATATCTAATGATACTTCGACACTTGTAACACCCATCTTCTTAAGAATTGGCATAATTTCTTCTGTTGGAAGCGGAACTGGACGAGTTCCTTTACCACTTGATCCTAAGAATCCAGTTACACCTGGTGTATTACGAACCATGTACCAAGAATCATCTGTATCGATCATTTCTACTAAGACGTAACCAGGGAAAGTTTTCTTTAACTTTTCTTTACGTACACCGTCTTTGATTGTTACTTCTTTTTCTTCCGGAATCAATACTCGGAAGATTTTGTCTTGCATATTCATTGTTTCAATACGTTTTAATAAGTTAGTCATTACTTTATTTTCATAACCAGCATACGTTTGAACAACATACCAACGTTTTTCCACTATCATGACCTCCTACCCTAGTAAACTCATTACTTGGGAAATCACTAAGTCAACAGCAAAGAAGAAGATTGATAATACAACTACGAAGATTAACACTTGTAATGTATATGTTTTCATCTCTTTTTCTGTTGGCCAAGCAATCTTCTTTAATTCAGCAGACACACCTTTAAAAAACCCTTTTACCTGACTCATCATGTAGCCCCCTATACTATTCTTATTTTGTTTCCTTATGCATTGTATGTTTTCCACAACGCTTGCAGAATTTTTTAACTACAAGACGCTCGCTGTGTGTTTGTTTATTTTTAACCGTTGAATAGTTGCGACTTAAACATTCGTCACAAGCTAAAATTACTTTTGTGCGCATTATTTGACCTCACAATTTTTATATCTTAACTTCATCTACTCTATCAAAAACAACCATCATTGTCAATAAAGCTAGCAACATTGCCCAGAAGATGAGTTTATTTTATTTAAATTTTTTAACTTACTTTTGCATCGACTCAAAGCATTATCTACTTTTTTAGGGGGCACACTCAGAATCGTTGCTATCTCAATATAATTATTATCTAATAAATAGTATTTCAAACACGTTTTTTCAAATTCAGATAAAATCCCCTTTTCTCTTAAAGCAAATTCGAGAAGTAGACGTTCATTCAAGGTGTTATGGTCTCTATCTAAATAATAATAGACTTGTGCCTCAGAAGCTATTGGTAAAACCGGATCACTATAATCAGTTAACAAATCTAAACCAGCGCTTCGTTTAGCTTTACGATATGCAGTCGTAATCGCATTTCGTACACATGTCATCGAATAAGAATAAAAACTAGCAATGGATGTTTCATCAAATGTATAAATCGATTTGATAAATGCCATTCGTCCTTCTTGAAAAAAGTCCTCGTAATCGAATCCAACTCCATAATAAGAAGAGGCGATTTTTCCAATTAGCGGCGAATATTTCTGGATGAGGATATCTAAAGCTGCTTCATTTTGTTCACGAACTAAGTATACCAACTCATAATCATTATATTCAACCTTCACCGTATTCCTCCTAAGACACTATTTAATAGGATTGCGTTTATTATAAATTTCGTACATTAATAAGGCAGCTGCCACTGATGCATTTAACGAAGTAACGTGACCACGCATTGGAAGATAAACTTTGAAATCACACGCTTCACGTACTAAACGACTCATTCCTTTTCCTTCACTCCCGATGACTAAACCTAACGGTAAACTAGCATCTAGTGTGCGGTAATCTTGTGCTTCACTCGCATCAGTTCCAGCAATCCAAAGTCCCGCTTCCTTTAACTGGTTAATTGCTACTGTTAAGTTAGCCACACAAGCCACTGGGACGTGCTCAATAGCACCCGTTGATAATTTAGCAACGGTGCTTGTTAATCCAACTGAACGGTCTTTACGAATAATAATTCCATCTACACCTGATGCATCAGCCGTACGTAAAATCGCTCCTAAGTTATGTGGATCCTCAAGACCATCTAAAATCAGAATGAACGCGGGTTCTTCTTTTTGAGTGGCCTTTTTGATTAAATCATTTAAAGGCATGTATGCATATGGCTCAACGATTGCTAAGACACCTTGATGATTTCCTTTAACATCATATTTATCTTTAGCCATTTGCTCAAACTTTTGCTTAGGTAACACTTTGCAAGAAATTTTTTGTTTCTCCACTAATTCCATTAATCCCGCATCATGTTGAGCAACCGCATCAGTAACAATCACTTCAAAGACTTTACGTTTTGATTCTAATACTTCATTCACCGTATTTTTTCCGTAAATAACTTCACGATTGCTATCTTTTTTAGAAATAGCTTTTCCTTCTTTTTTAGGAGCTTGTTTGTGATCACGTTTTGATGCTTTATCTTTTTTCGCACCTTTTACTGGTTTCGCCATTAGTTTGTCACCCCATCTTTAAATTCGATACTATAAGACACGATTTCATCTAATCGTTGTGCTTGTTCCGTTAAATATAAATACCCAATTAACGCTTCAAACGCTGTTGAATGCGTATAAGTTAACACATCCGTATTTTTAGGAACGGAACGACTTTTCGTATTACGTCCTTTTTTAACCACTTCTAATTCCTTCTCTGTTAAGAGATTTTGTTCTATTAAATAAGCTAAAGTCGTGGCTTGTGCATGAGCAGAAACATACTTGACTGCTAATTGATGCAGACGATTTGGTTTATTAATCCCACGTCTACAAAGCATCTCACGAACTTTTAAGTCATAGTACGAGTCTCCAACAAAGGCTAACATCGTACTATTCATTTGATTTACTTCCATCTTCTCACGCGCCTTTTCTAATATCGTCATTATTATACACTAAATTATTATCTTTTAACGAAAAAGCCAATTCAAACCGTGACTTTCACGAATTCGAGTCATTTCTACGAAAAACTCTAATCTTCTCTTCTAATAAATGGCACTAAACATGAACTCTTTTCTTAAATTCAATAAAAAAGACTCCATCCTTTCGAATGGAATCCTTATTATCATATCTCATTTTATAAAACATTTAAAGCCTGTAATTGTGCTCTTAGCTCATCTGCTTTCGTAAAGTCTTTCGCTTTGCGTGCTTCTTCCCAAGCTTTCATTAACTCGCGCTCTTCTAAAGTTAAACGTTTCTTACTTAAATCAAATCCAAAAATATAAGCCATATTTTGAAGTGTCATTAAGGCATATTTACAAGCTGCATCACTTGCTTTTGCACGTGTCATTTTATTAATTTCTTTAATCACACCGTATAAACTTGTAATCGCATTTGATGTATTGAAGTCATCTTCAAGTGCTGCTGTAAATTGTTGCATTAAATCTTCAATCTCAGGAACGACCTCTCCTTCCACCTCTAATGCTTCGGCTAAATCAAGTTTTAAGTGTAATTGTTCAAACGTTGATTTAATTTTTTGCCACTCTTTCACTGCTAACTGAATATTTTCTTCTGTGTAGTTAATTGGTTGACGATAATGAACCGATAACATGAATAAACGGAAGGCATTCGCATCAATCGTCTCAATTAAATCTTTAACATTTATCACATTTCCTAAAGACTTACTCATTTTTTCATTATTTAAGCCTAAACGTCCCACATGCATCCAGTAATTTGCTAAGCTATGACCATTCATACAGATGGATTGAGCAATTTCATTTTCATGATGAGGGAATTGAAGATCTGTTCCGCCACCATGAATATCAATCTTACCGCCAAATTCTTTTCCGATCATAACCACACATTCCGTATGCCAACCTGGGCGTCCCGCACCCCAAGGTGAATCCCATGTGATTCCTTTATCAGTTTTTTTCCATAACACAAAGTCTAATGGGTTCTCTTTTTTAGAATCTTCTGCGATACGAGCTCCAACTTCTAACTCTTCAATTTTCTTTCCTGATAATTGACCATACTCACGTACTTTATCAATACGGAAGTACACATCTCCATCAACCGCATAAGCAAATCCACGCTCAACTAATTCATGAATGAACTGAATCATCTCATCCATATTTTCAGTTACTTTTGGCATTGAAGTGAATGGTAAAGCATTTAATAGCTGATTACATTCTAAAAAGTAATTTAAATATTTTTCAGCAATCTCTGCTTCAGTTACTTCTTCTTCAATGGCACGGTTAATAATTTTATCATCCACGTCTGTTACGTTTGAAACAAACTCAACCTCATATCCTAAATATTTAAAATAACGATGAACTAAGTCGAAAAATAATACAGGACGTGCATTTCCAATGTGAATATAGTTATACACGGTTGGTCCACAAATATACATTTTTACCTTATTTTCTTCAATCGGTTTAAATTCTTCTTTCTCACGCGTATACGTATTATAAATTAACATTGTGAGTCCAACTCCTATCTTTCTAGATGTTATCTTCATTTTAATATATTTCGATTAAAATGGCTAGTTAGTATACTCAATCTCATATCCTGTTTCAATCAGTTTTTGAATTAAGCGTTGTTTATGCTCAACATCTAGTGTTTCAACCACAACTGTCACTTCTAAGTCATACATTGATACACCTTCTCGATGACGACTTTGACGAATGACTACCACATTCCCTAATTCTTCGGCGATTGTGTTTAAAAAGGCACTTAATTCTCCGGGCTTATGATTAATGGACACTTTAATTTCTGTTCGTCGTCCAGTCGCAATCATTGCATGATTAATGATACTTTCAATTAGGTTAATATCAATATTTCCTCCAGAAAGAACAGCACCCACTTTCTGACCTTTAAGATCTAACTGACCTGAAAGCATAGCAGCAACTGAAACAGCACCCGCTCCTTCACAAACAAGGTTACAATTCTCGAGTAACAATAAAAAGGCTTGCGAAATTTCTGTTTCTGATACAGTCACAATCTCATCAACGTATTGTTGAATTAAAGGAAACGTTAAATCACCGGGTCTCCCAACCGCAATCCCATCTGCAATCGTCTTATTTACAGGAATTGATTCAATATGACCACTTCGAACTGACTCATACATTGAAGGGGCATTCTTTGTTTGAACGCCAATGACTTTAATATTTGGATTAATGCTCTTAACGGCTAAAGCAATCCCTGACGCAATCCCTCCCCCACCAATTGGTACTAAAATAACATCTAAATCAGGTTGCTCCTTTAAAAGTTCAAGTCCAATCGTTCCTTGACCTGCAATAACATAAGGATCATTAAAGGGATGAACAAACGTTGCCCCAGTTGCTTCTTTAATTTCTAATGCTTTTTGATAAGCCTCATCGTAAACTTCTCCTTCTAAAACAACCTCACCCCCGTATTTACGTGTCGCATAAATTTTTGCAAATGGCGCACTCTTAGGCATGACAATCGTTGATTTAATTCCTAACTTCGTGGCACTAATCGCAACACCTTGTGCGTGATTACCGGCACTTGACGCAACAACTCCACAAGCTTTTTCTTCATCTGATAAATGAATCATTTTATTATAAGCCCCTCGAATTTTAAACGATCCTGATTGTTGAAGATTTTCTAATTTTAAATAAACTTCTCCTCCTGTTAAATCGCTTAAAGATTCAGAGTAACAAAAATCAGTCTCTTTAATAATATTTCTAAAGTTTCTTGCCGCCTCTACTATCATTTGAAATGTTACAGTTTCCACTTCAATTCCCTCCATTAAACTATTCATCCTTTATCCTATATTTTCCACTTATAATTTATCTTTATTGTATCACAGAATATATCGAATCATAACTCTTAAAACCATTATATGGATATGTTATAATGAAAATGATGAGTGCATTTAAAAATCCCAATCATACTCAAGGAGGAAATCAAATGAAAGTTATTGCAACACCAAATGCCCCTCAAGCCATTGGACCTTACTCTCAAGCCATTGAAGCAAATGGAACATTATATATCTCTGGTCAAATCCCACTTGATCCACAAACGATGGAATTTGTATCGGATGAAGTCGAAGCTCAAGCACATCAATGTTTAAAAAATATTCAAGCGATTCTAACAGAAGCGGGATATGGTTTAGAAAATGTTGTGAAATGCGGAATCTTCTTAGCAGATATGAATGATTTCGCTGTGGTTAACACGGTTTATGGGCAATATTTCTCTGAACATAAACCTGCTCGTGCTTGTGTGCAAGTGGCTCGTTTACCACGTGATGCTAAAATCGAAATTGAAGCAATTGCTGTTAAATAATTTAAAAGGAACCGTCAAACGGTTCTTTTTTGGTTCTGTGGATAACTTATTTATTCTTTTCAACATATAGTTTTAATGCTTGATTAGCTCTGACTAAAGCCGTAAAGACTAACACCCAAAACCAAACAACCAAACCTAATACTCCTAATCCAATGATAGAGGTAAACAGTCCACCTATTAAATTCATCTTATTCTCTCCCCTCAAATTTTTTAAAACTACCTTATATATACTCACCCTTCTAAGAAGATATTCACTTTTGATAAATTAACAAAAAACTTTCAATGACATCCCTTACTTTTAGATGTTTTCTACATAAATCCCCTCCAAGAATCTAATCCTAATGAAGACAATGGATTTGGAGGTTAATATATGTCAAATAGACTTAAATTTCGTAAATATCTAGTCTTAGCCGCTTGTTTTTTAATCATGGCTGTTTCATTCAGTATTATCAATAACATTACGTCTTTATTTATCGATCCTGTGACGAAGCATTTAAGACTTTCGATTTCATCGTTTTCCTTTGTGTTTACGATTGGTGCCATTACAACAGCCTTGATGTCTCCTATCATTGGTCAACTAATTTCGAAAGTTCCACTTAAAGCTATCATGTCACTAGGTGCGATTCTAGCCGGTGGCGGCTTTTTCTGTTATTCGTTGGCCACTCAGATTTGGATGTTCTATGTGATTGCTGTTATTGTTGGAATCGGAACATCGTGTTTAACAGTCATTCCTATTTCGACTGCTATAACACACTGGTTTGAAGATAAAAAAGGGATGGCACTTGGAATTGCGATGGCAGGTGCGGGAACAGGATCATTCATTTGGATGCAAATTGTTTCAAGAATGCTAACTGATCTTTCTTATCAAGAAACTTATGCCATCTTAGGTTTGATTATTTTAGTTGTTTGTCTCCCACTTACCCTTTTTGTGATGAAAATGCCCCCTGATACAACGATAGAAGCTAAAAAGAAAGAGAAAATCTCCTATAAGGATATTCACTGGAGCATGCAATTGATTCTATTCGCTTTGGGCTTATTTTTACTTGGCGTCAATATTTCAGGAACTAAAATGCATATCCAACCTTATTTAACTCACCTCGGTCACCCCTTAACGTTTAATGCAAATGTCGGTTCAACACAAGCCATTTTTGCTTTATTAGGCAACTTAATTGGCGGGTATGTTTTCGATAAATTAAACTTACGCAACTCTATTATCATTTTTGTATCAATGAGTCTTTTGAGTTACATTTGTTTAATTTATGGTGCATTCGCACCTTTATTGTTTGTTTTCGCAGCTTTGTTTGGACTGTGCTTATGCCTTCCCTCAATGCTTCCATCTTATGGAACCAGTGCTTTGTTTGGTAAAGAGCACTATGCGATGCATCTAGGATTTATTAATATGATTTTCACATTTGGTGGCGCACTAGGGCCAATGATTTCAGGATTTATTGCTGATCACTTAAACTATACCTTAGTTTGGGTAACGTACTTTGCTTTAACCGTTCTCTATTCGATTTTCTTATTAATTTCTTTAAGGTCAAAAAAACCTCAGACTTAATCTGAGGTTTTTTTGTCTTATATTAGATAAATTTCTCAATACGAGAAATAACTGTGTCTTTTCCTAATAAGGCTAAAGCTTTTGGTAAATCTGGACCATGCATTTGTCCTGTTGTTGCAATACGGCAAGGCATGAATAACATTTTCCCTTTAGCTCCGCTTGCTTTTCCAGCTGCTTTAACAGCTGCTTGGATTCCTTCAGCAGTGAAATCTTCTAAAGCTTCTAATTGTTCTTTGAATGCTTTTAATGTATCAGCAACACCTTCTTGAGCAATAAATGCTTGTGCTTCTTCATCTAATGTTAATTCTTCTGAGAAGAATTCATCGTATAAGTCAACGATTTCAGCACCGTATGATAAACGATCGTGGAATAAAGAAACTAATTCAACAGCCCATTGATGTGTGCGTCCTTCTAAAATTCCCGCTTCAACTAAGTGAGGCATACATAATTCTAATAACTCTTCCGCTTCTAAAGCTTTGATATAACGGTTATTGATATAAGCTAATTTAGCTTTATCAAATGTTGAAGGTGATTTAGATAAACGTTTTTCATCGAATAATTCGATTAATTGTTCATGAGATAAAATTTCTTCTTCGATTCCTGGAGACCATCCTAATAAAGCAATGAAGTTGAATAATGCTTCTGGTAAGTATCCCATGTTTGCATATTGCTCAATGAATTGAACAGTATCTTTATCACGTTTTGATAATTTCTTACCATTTTCATTAACGATTAATGTCATGTGAGCAAATGTTGGTACATCCCATCCAAAAGCACGATAAACCATCATTTGTTTGGGTGTATTTGTAATATGTTCTTCTCCACGGAACACGTGAGTGATTTTCATTAAATAGTCATCCACAACAACGGCAAAGTTGTAAGTTGGGATTCCATTACTTTTCATAATGACCCAGTCACCGAAGTCTTCTGAGTTGAATGAGATTTCACCACGAACGATATCATTGAACGTATAAACTTCATTTTCAGGAACTTTAATACGAACAACATATTCTCCACGTGCCTCTAACTCAGCTAATTCTTCACCTGTTGCATTTAAACAACGACGAGAGTAATGAATATTATCATGGCCATGAGTTGACATTGCTTCGCGTTCTGCCTCAAGCTCCTCACTTGTACAATAGCATTTATAAGCTAATCCTTTTTCGATTAACTCATCTACATATTTACGGTAAATATCTAAACGCTCTAATTGGCGATATGGTCCATACTCCCCACCAACATCAAATGATTCATCCCATTCAATACCTAACCAACGTAAGTAGTTCATTTGAGATTCTTCTCCACCTTCTACGTTACGTTCAATGTCAGTATCCTCAATACGTAAGATAAAATCTCCACCGTGGTGTTTAGCAAATAAATAATTGTATAATGCCGTTCTAGCATTTCCGATATGTAAAAATCCTGTTGGACTTGGTGCATAACGAACACGAACTGTCATAATCTTGCCTCCTAATTAAAATACTACTTTTATTCTTTTCATATTATATACGATTGAAACAAAATATTAAATATTTTCACAGAAAAAAAGCTAAAGTCAACCTTTAGCTTTCAATCTCTTATAAGGAGTTTCACCTCTTTAGTATAACAGGCACTAAACATTAAAAAATGAAGTTCTTGTTAAAATCATGTTAAACCTTGATTAATTGGCACCTTTTTTAAATAATAAGACCACGCATTCAGCTGCAATTCCCTCTTCACGCCCAACGAAGCCTAATTTCTCACCACGAGTTGCTTTAACATTGACTTGATCCAAATTAGCGTCTAAATCTATTGCCAAATTTGCACGCATCGCATCAATGTGTGGTCGCATTTTAGGGCGCTCTGCATAAATCGTCGCATCTAAGTTCCCAAGAACATATCCAGCTTCATCCATCATCGCTTTCGCCCCGCGAAGTAAGACACGTGAATCAGCTCCTTTATATTGTGGGTCAGTATCTGGAAAATGCGCACCGATATCACCTCTCGCTAAAGCACCAATAATGGCTTCTGTTACCGCATGACAAAGCGCATCTGCATCACTATGACCTAGAAGTCCTTTCGTATGCTCAATTTCAACTCCACCTAAAATTAGCTTTCGTCCTTCGACTAGTTGATGAATATCCGTTGAATGTCCAATTCGAATCATCCTTATCTCTCCTTCCTGTTAATCAAATAAATCCTCTAAATCAATTAAACCTAGTGAATATTGTTCAATTAACTCAGAAACAGCCCCATATTGAAGACTTTGTTTAATTGTTGGATTATAAAAAGTGGCTGATACAAAGCTAACTACAATAATCACAATAGATGCAATACTAGAAATAATTAAATAACGTTCTAAACCCTTCTTTCGCATGTAAGTCACCAACTTTCTTAATCTAATTTTTCACTAATTCGCTTATATCCCAAGTAACCAATATAGATTGAGGCAATTCCAATATTTAAAAACAATAAACCTAATCCTAATATCGCAATCATAAGTCCTGCCGATAACTGGAATAGTAAAAAACCTCCAATAATTAAGCGAAGAGCAGTAATTAAAAAGAATAGTGAGACAAACAATGAGATAATGCAAACAACAATAAAAATTGCCTTTTTAATTACATCATCGTTTGTTTTCTCTCTTATATTAAAAACAATCTGCTTGTTTTGTGCGGATACAGTCTCTGTATCAGTAAATGATTGTTTAATCTCCTGTGCAACTTTTTTAGGTGACCCTAGTTTAGATAAGATTTCACGTTCATTGATCTTTAAGTCAATCATTTCATTAATTTGTTCCTCGTAAGATTCTAAAATATCTTTACGATCATCTTCTGAAATTCCCTGTAACTCTTGATATAACTCTTCTAACCATTGATTAAGAACATTCATTAATTAATCACACTCCTTTCAATAAACGTTGAACAGAATCTACCATCTGATCCCATTCTCTTATTAATGTTGCCAAATAAACTTCCCCTTCAACTGTCATTGAATAATATTTACGTGGAGGGCCTTCATTCGATTCTCTATTATACGTACTTAAATATCCTTCTTTCGTTAATCTTCTTAACAATGGATATATCGTACTTTCTGTGACCTCTATATAAAATGAAACTTTCTGAACTGTTTCATAACCATATAAATCATCTTGTTGAATTAATTTTAAAACACATAGCTCTAAAACACCCTTCTTATACTGTGCATTCATAATCCATCTCCTAACAACAATAAGCTGCTATTCTAACCTCCCTTTGAATAAGTTATCTATCAAAAAGACTTGTGATATGATAACACAAGTCCATTAAATTTAAAATATTTTTTCATTTTTATATCATTATTTTATATATTTATTAGTCTAATGTTGAATCCATACTTCTTGAAATAATACTTCCATCAACACCACTGATTTCAAAATCATATTCTGTTGTTCCTTCAACAACCGTCACATCATACACTAAAACACCCATTTCATAGTCAAATGAAATTTCAATAATAGTTCCATTTGGGACTTGACTTAAAGCAATTTCTCTCGCTTTCGCTTCATCAATTGTTACTCCTTGCGTATTCGTTGAATTAGAAACTTGGTTAATTAACTCTTTATCTTGACTTACAATACTACCATCAACAGCACTAATTTCAAAGTCATACTTATATGTCTCATCAACTACTGTCACATCATAAACTAAGCGAGCATCATCGTGATCTAGTTTGATACTAACAATTGTTCCTTTTACTTGATTATTTACAATTTCTTTAACCTTTGCTTCATCAATTGTCACCGTGTTCGTTCCTGTTGGATGATTTTCTAAACTTCTTTTTAAGATACTTCCGTCAACAGCGCTAATTTCATATTCATATTCAGTCGTTCCATTAAGAACCGTAATATCATAATTAGGCGTATAATCATCCATATCATATGAAAATTCAGTGACTTGACCGCCACCGGCTTCTTTTAATGCGATTTCTTTTGCTTGTTGTTCATCAATTTTTGCTTGATTCGTTGTATTAATATTCGTATTAGGATTTGAATTTGTTGTTGGATTAACCGGTTGGTTGTTTGCTGAGCATCCAAATAAAACAAATCCAGTTAATAACATTGAATATAACGCTGTCTTTCTCATAACAGTCCTCCTTATAAATTGAATTATTATTATTTTTATAAAATTTACCTTTTTTATGTATTAAATAGTTATGTATTTTATAATTTATCCTCTAATTATAAATTAACTACTATGCATTATACACTATTAGTATAACAAACACTACTGTATATTGTCTAGTAGTGTGTTAAAAAAAGTAGCTGTATCTATTCAGCTACTAATAATTGTTCAGCCATTAATAAATCTTCTGGTGTCGTTAACTTAATATTTGTATAAGCACCTTTAACGACACAAACTGGTATATCCGTATACTTTTCGATTAAACTCGCTTCATCTGTTCCTAAGAAATGTGTTTTTTTTGCAGCTTCATGAGCCTTTTTTAGTAACTCAGTCGGTGCGGCTTGAGGCGTTTGAACACTGTACATCTCATCACGATTTGGCGTTTCAACAACTACTCCATTTACGACACGCTTCATCGTATCTTTTACTGGAACAGCAACAATTGAAGGATGACCCTTTTTCGCTAATTCAAAGCATTCTGAAATCATTTGCTGTGTCACAAATGGACGTGCTCCATCATGAACTAACACCACTTCTTCACGAACAACCTGTAATCCATGATAGACACTATATTGTCGTTCTGATCCACCTGATACAATTTCAATACGCGCATCCTTTACCCCGGCATCACTTAAAAGTTGTTGCATCGTTTCAATTTCTAATTCATTGACAACTAAAACAACTTGTCCACATGTTACATCATTTAAAAACTTTTTTATCGTATGAACAACAACTGGTTGTCCTTTGATTTGATGTAACATTTTATTATATCCAAGTCCCATACGACTTCCAATTCCCGCTGCTAAAACTATTGCACTATACATCTTTACACCTCTGATAATAAATAAGCCCCCATTTCAGTGGGGGCTCTTTCATTTTAAAAATTATAAAATAATCTCTTTAATTTGATCATCTTTACGATCTAAATAGTGAACTGATTGAATACGACGAACAGTACGAGATTTCCCACGAATTAATAATGTTTCTGTTGTTGCCATTCCATCTTCACAAATAATTCCTTCTAATAAATCACCTTTTGTGATTCCTGTTGCTGAGAACATCACGTTATCGCTCTTTGCCATATCTTCTAATTTTAAAATTTGACCTGGTTTAACACCCATTTCATCGCAACGACGTGCTTCATCTTTACTCATACGAATATTTTCTTCTGTTTCACCTTTAACATCTTTACGTAAAACTAAACGTCCTTGCATATCTCCATCTAAAGCACGAATAACAGCAGCTGAAACAACACCTTCTGGTGCTCCACCAATTCCATAAACCATATCAACTTCACTAAATGGCATACAAGTTAAGATTGAAGCAGCAACATCTCCATCTGGAATCGCAAACACACGTACACCTAAAGCTTGCATTTGTTTAATTTGCTCATCATGACGTGGTTTAGCAAGTGTCATCACTGTCAAAGCTGATAATGGCTTGTTTACTGCCTCTGCTACACGACGAATATTTTCTTCTAATGATAAATTTAAATCAATAACACCTTTTGCTTTTGGACCAACAATGAGTTTTTCCATGTACATATCTGGTGCTTTTAAGAATGACCCTTTCTCTCCAACGGCTAACGTTGTCATCGCATTTGCTTGTCCCATTGCTGTCATACGTGTTCCTTCAATTGGGTCTACTGCGATATCGACATCATCACCAAATCCAGTTCCAACACGCTCTCCGATATATAACATTGGCGCTTCATCGATTTCACCTTCACCAATGACAATCTCACCGCGAATATTAATCTCATTTAATACGTGACGCATCGCAAGTACGGCAGCTCCATCTGCTGCGTTCTTATCTCCGCGTCCTAACCATTTATACCCTGCTAAAGCAGCTGCCTCAGTGGCACGAGAAAACTCAATTGCTAATTCACGTCTCATGTTGAAACCCTCCTAAATGATAAATTTCCTCTCTCATTATATCAAAAAATGTTAATTATTGCTGAACTTTCGATGATTTCTGAAACAATTTTCACTATCTTACCGCAGTCATCTTATCCATCAAAAACACTAAACTGTCTTACAAATGGCTGACCTTCGCAACTACTTAAAATTTCCTCATTTTATAGAAGCCTAATTAATTTTCGCTTCCTAAAACATTTAGCAAAACTTTAATCTATCAGATGTAGCCATAGAGAATATCTTTTTTTAACAAACTAGTAGAACACTATTTATCTAGTTTTTAACGAATCAAAGATATCTGTTACGGCATATAGAACCTCTTTTAAAAAATTCGGACAATTAAAATTTATGCTAAAAAGGTGAAAAAATGATCAGTTTCTATATAACTTTTACTTCTTCCCTATCTTTCATACAAAAAAATCACCTCTAATAAATTAAGAGGTGATTTTTTTTAAATAGCTTTAGCTAATGCATCAAAACTAATCGTTAACCATTCTTGGTATTTTTCTTTTTCTATTTGTCCCACTTGTAGAAAATGATAAGCTTCAACAATCATTGAATGAGGATAATCTTTTGGCTCAAGTAATAAATGCTTTTTATCTTTTTCATATAAGTCCAAATAATGTTGACTAACTTCCTGTTCACGAATAGTAAACAAGAATTTATTTCCGATATATGCCACAAAAGCCCCAATGATAAGATAAAAAACACGATTTCCAATCACAATAGATCCTGTTGTTCCAATAATAGCAGCCCCTAAAGCTTGAACGGTTATAAAAATCATCTTCAAATCATAACGATTCATATACGTCCCAATATAAGAAGCAACCAAAACAATCATTGCTAGCTGGGAATCATTTTTAAATACGCTAATTAAAATAATAAATAAAATAACACCAACAAAGGTCCCAAGGAATCGATAAATTGTTTTCTGACGACTCTCCTCGAATCCTGGCTGAACAAGGGCAAGAATAGTAAAACAAAACCAACGTCCATAAGTCAGATTAAATAATTGAACAATAAATAACGAAAGTCCAACTAAAATAGCTAATCGAAGTGAAAATTTATAAGCATATGACTCTTTATCAATTCCCTTGACAAATTGTTTTAATAATCCCTGCTTATAAAGAGGATATTCTTGCTTTTTGGCACCCTGTAACACTTGAACTGCTTTTTTAAAATTAATGATTGAAACGGGCATTGCGTCCTTTTCCCACTTACTAATTAATTTGTTGGCATCTGATAAATCTCCTTCTTGTAGGTCTTTAATAAAGGTATAAAGTTCATTAAGCACTGTTTTATCAATATGCCCTGCTTTATAATCTTGGGCTACATCGTCTAATAAATAATACATTTTTTCAAATGCAATTATTTCAGTTATGCGATACATACTTTCTGGCGTTAACGGCCCTTTAAAACTTCGTCTATCGTATGTTACTTTCATAAATTGACTGACTCCATCTTGAAGCGACATCGCCTCTTCTGGATAGCTACGATTATCTCCTGCAATGATTCGTTCCATTCGCTGATGCAAACAGGTTAGTACCCTATCTAATTGTGTATTTAAAATGTTAGTGTAAGTATTTCGATTAAATACCCATTGTAATCCAACAATCATAAACGTCCCGCCAGTTAATGCAACTAGACGTCCAGGTAATTCACTTAATGTTGGAGGAGAATTCAGGGTTAAAAATAAATAACCTAAAATAAAAGAAAAATGATACGGCTTTTTATTTCCTGCTACGGTACCGTAAGTCACATAAAAAATAAAGAAGAAATTAATTACTAATCCTAGAATAGGATTTAATAAGGTTAAATAACTTAAAATTCCCATCAATAAATTAATGATCAATAATTCAATAGTTAACACGCCTAAGTTTTGTGTTAAGTCTTTTTCAGTAATAGCTAATCCAATGATTAAAACAACAATTCCAACCATCTTATTAGTCACTCCAAAAATATTTTGAAAAAACATGACAAAGACCAAATTTAAAATAAACATAATTGTCTTTGAAATAAATTTTTGTTTCACTAGACCACCTTCCCCCAAAAAATTTAATATTGAATAATTTAACAAATAAGGATTAGAAAGTCAAATCATTATTTGTTAAATTATCTTTTGAAAGTTAATGTTTGGTCTATTTTTTATTATTTTATAAATCTTATAACCATTAAATGAAAAAATAAATTATATTGAATAATTGTAAAATTTTACAAAAATGAAATCGTTTTTCATAACTTTTTCAATTGTAAATACTGGAATATGGGGGTATAATTTCTCAATGTGAAAAAATTAGGAGGGAGTAGAAACGATGTTGTCTTACGAATTTCTATTTGACATTGCTTTAATTTTAATGAGTACAAAGCTACTCGGATTACTAACTAAAAAAATTCAATTACCACAAGTTGTAGGTGCCTTGTTGGCAGGATTATTACTCGGCCCGGCTTGTTTAAACATTTTACATGAAACAGATTTTATTCTTCAAGTCGCTGAACTAGGCGTGATTGTTTTAATGTTTACGGCAGGGCTCGAAACAGATATTAAAGAATTGAAAAAGACAGGAAAAGCTTCGATTGTGATTGCTATCCTAGGGATGATTATTCCCCTAGCTGGTGGATTCGCTCTTGCTTCAATGTTTAATAAAGGCGGAATCTCAGATGCAGCTGCTGCACCGCTATTACAAAATATCTTTATCGGAATTATTCTTACTGCGACATCGGTGAGTATTACGGTTGAAACATTAAAAGAACTCGGAAAACTAAATACTCGTGCTGGTAATGCAATTTTAGGTGCCGCCATCATCGATGATATTTTAGGAGTCATCGCCTTAACGGTCGTAACAAGTGCAACAAGTACAGATGTGAGTATCGGACTTGTATTGATTAAAATCGTATTATTCTTTATTGTTGGTGGGGTTGCCGGATTCTTATTCTCTAGAGCAATGGAACACAGCATGAACCGATATAATATGGATCTCAGACGATTCGTTGTTTTATCATTCGTCTTCTGTTTATTATTATCATTCTGTGCTGAACACTTCTTCGGAGTAGCTGATATTACTGGAGCATTCATGGCAGGGTTAGTTTTATCAAACACACCTCGTAAACATTACATCATGAATCGTTTTGAAACAACGGCTTATATGTTATTATCACCTATCTTCTTCGCAAGTATCGGAATTAAAGTTGTTATTCCAGAAATGACGCCGGCTTTAGTCGCCTTCTCAGTTGCTTTAGTTATCATGGCTATCTTAACAAAAATATTAGGTTGCGGACTTGGGGCTAAGCTGTGTCGCTATACTACTAAAGAAGCCATTCAAATTGGAACAGGAATGGTTTCAAGGGGAGAAGTTGCCCTCATCGTGGCTAGTAAAGGTTCAGCCTTTGGATTAATGGGAACTGTCTTCTTTGGACCAATCGTAATTATGGTTGTTGTGACAACAGTTATTACTCCTGTCCTACTTAAAATAGTCTTTTCTAAAAAATCTAGTGTTGTTAACAACGAACCCGCTTTTGAGCAAAAAATCGCTTAATCAAAAAAAGACCAAACTTATTTGGTCTTTTTTTATTCTCTAATAATAATATTTTCAGCTGATAAAGAGTAACCAAAAAGATATAAATCATCTACCTGTTCAAAATCTTCATCATCCATGCCTATTGATTCAAATGAAAAGAGACTGCTAAACGAAGTCATCCCGCTACCCGTAGTAAATACCCGAGTTTCTTTATAACGTCCATTATAATCTCCTTCTATATCTGGCACAGTTGTAAATGTTTCATATGTTAACCTTCCATCTTTATTCGTTTCAATCCGAACAATCTGTGTCATTGCTGTATATTCTTTTTCTTGATAACTAAATGTTTGTGTCCAACTATTTCCGACTTCAAGCGGCAATTTTAATAAAACTTTATTAGGTATAATCGAATTTAATAATCTGGAGTCTTTTAATTGATTATAAGGATCTTCATTATAAATCTGTTCAATAACCATTTCATCGGTAATTTCATAGGTTAATTGGAATAACCGATCCACGCTTTCTCCATACCCATCCGTCATCATCCCATCAAATATGATCTGAAAGACAGATCCAAATTCTTGAGCTTTTTTTAACGTTTGAAAGTGGCCATATTCAGCATACCCATTAAATAATTGATTCAGACCGACGGTTTTAGGAAAAATATCAAGTAACTCTTGATTATACGGATTTTCTGGAGCCATAGTCATCTCATCCGATTCTTCTTTCGGAATTTGAAGTTGATTTAAAATCTCATATGATTTAGCTTGGGTCTGGGATGGATAACTTTCTGCAATCGTGCCTGAAATGATTACACGTAATTTCATCCCCACTTCAGCACCTTCGACATTTGAAACAGAAATTAAATCATAATCCCCCTCCATCCATTCTTCATAAGTCTTCACTAAGTCATCCATGCTGATTTCCTTTTTTTGAGATAATAACACCGAAGCCTCACTAATTTGAAGAACCGTCCCCTCTATCGTCATAGCATTGTCAACTTGCCAGATTTGTGAACACCCCAATAAGATGAGAATCAGTATCCCCCCACTAATCAACCATTTCTTCATCTTCTACCATCCTTTCATCGTTTCCGTTTACGTCCCCTAAATAAACATCGCATAATGAGTATGACCACGAATAAAATGACGACATATGGAACTAGCCCGATTAATTTAACTAATAACCAACGTGTCACGTGGGTAATTCGATTCAGTTGAACGGACAGCTCATTTTGAATCATTACTCCCCATCTTGAATCATCTTGGATTTCTTGCTCTTTCAGTTCAAAAATGATTGTCACTTTATTTCTCGCAACATCATCTTGAGCTTTCAAGGCAGACCATTTATCCATCTCCACTCGAACTCGTGCTAATTCTTCTTCGATTTTGATAATTTCGCTAACGGTCTCTGCCTCTGAAAGCAGTGTCTGATATTTCGATTGTTGCATACTTAAATTCGATAACCAACTATCTATATCTTCCGTTACTAAGACTTCACTATTAGTATATGTCTCCATCTGAGTAAATTGCCCTATGAGCTGAACCTGCTGTAAAAATTCTTCCACCTCTGTTGACTCAATTTCTAAGATACATGAACCCATGTAGCTTTCCAACATTTGATCTATTGCTACTAAACTAGATGACATCACCGTCCCCGATCCCTGTTGAACTAATACATTTAATTGTGATAAACTCTCACTAATTTGTGAAACATTCATTTTAATTGAAATATTAAAATATGTCTGAGATGATTCATCATTGATTAATGACGACGAAAGCGATGGGATTACCTCATCGCTTTCGTCACTTTCTATTCTTTCCTTAAATGATAATGGAATTAAACTAACAAGAATCAGCACGGCAATTGCTGTTATCATCAATCCAAAGACACGCTTTAAAAAATTCCATACTCCCAAATCCGTCGCCCCCTTCAATAAGCTGGCTACGACTAGAACTTCAAATCATCTTTAAACATTGCTTTAAGTGCATCCGAAATGGTATCAACCCCAACAATCTCCATTCCTTTTGGAGCTGTCCATCCACCAATATTTTTCTTTGGAATAATTGCGCGCGTAAACCCAAGTTTTTTCGCTTCTTTCACACGCTCTTCGATACGAGAGACACGTCGAATTTCACCCGTTAATCCAACCTCTCCCATATATACATCGCCACTTGGCGTCATCTTATCTTTATAACTTGAAACAATACTTGCCACAATCGCTAAATCGACAGCCGGTTCATCTAACTTTACACCACCAGTTACTTTCACATATGTATCTTGATTTTGTAAGAAGAATCCCATACGTTTTTCAAGCACGGCTAAAATCAAAGATACACGATTATGATCCACTCCAGATGCCATTCGTTTTGGATTTCCAAATGAAGTCGGCGTTAATAATGATTGAATCTCAACTAAGATTGGACGTGTTCCTTCAATTGAGGCCATAATCGCCGTTCCTGGTAATCCTTTCGTGCGATCTTCTAAGAAGACCTCTGAAGCATTCGTCACTTCATCAAGCCCCTCTTCTTTCATATCAAAGATTCCAATCTCATTCGTTGAACCAAATCGGTTTTTAACCGCTCGTAAAATACGATACGTATGATGACGATCTCCTTCAAAATATAAGACAGTATCCACCATATGCTCGAGTAAACGTGGCCCAGCGATATTTCCATCTTTCGTCACATGTCCGACAATAAAGACTGAAATTCCACCAATTTTAGCAATCTTCATCAATTGGGCCGTACATTCACGAACTTGCGAGACACTCCCAGGTGCCGATGTTACCTCTGGCATATGAATCGTCTGAATCGAGTCGATAATGACAAACTCTGGTTTTAATTGTTGAATTTGACGTTCAATTAAAGTTAAATCTGTTTCTGCGTAAATATATAAGTGCTCGCTACTTACTCCTAAACGCTCAGCACGAAGTTTAATTTGACGAGCCGATTCTTCTCCTGAAACATATAATACTTGAACATTTTTATTCGCTAAATCTTGTGCCGTTTGTAAAAGTAGCGTTGATTTCCCAATCCCAGGCTCACCCCCACACAGAACAAGTGATCCACGAACAATTCCACCACCAAGAACACGATTAAGCTCACTCATTGATGTCTGAATACGTGCTTCCTCTTTTGTTTCAATCTCTTGTAGACGTTGAGGTTTTGCCATACTTTCACTTGTTACAAAGCCACGGCGGTGTTCTGCCTTTGTGGGCTTTAATTCCTCCACCATCGTATTCCATTCGCCACAACCTGGACATCTTCCGACCCATTTCAAACTTTCTGTCCCACATTGCTGACAGAAAAATGATGTTTTTGTTCTTGCTTTCGCCATAAAATGCCCTCCTTATAAACTATATTAATTTCTATCTTTAATTATCACATAACTCAATCAGATATCCTAGTCAGAGATAAATCTTTTTCATCCAAACGCATACAATATAATAGAGCGATATCAAACTATATGAGGACTAGTAAACTCACTTAAATTTACGATAATATTTCTATTTTACCTTTTTTCTAGTAAACTTATAGTAGTTTTTGAAAATATGACCAGAGGTGATGAAATGGAAGAAATCATTCAACGCGCCATCTTAGTTGGAGTCGATTTAAATAATGATAAAAATTTCGACTATAGCGTAGAAGAATTAAAAAATCTAGCTGAAGCATGCTCCGTTCAAGTCGTGGGAACTCTAACACAAAAGCTTGAACGTGTGAATCCAGCTTGCTATATTGGAACAGGAAAAGTCGACGAGGTCGCTTTACTTGTTGAACAAAATGATGCTAATCTTGTTATCTTTAATGATGAATTATCCCCATCGCAAATTCGTAACCTTGAGCATGGACTACAATGTAAAGTCATCGACCGTACGATTTTAATTTTAGACATCTTCGCAAGCCGTGCTAAAACGCGTGAAGCACAACTTCAAGTTGAAGTGGCTCAACTTAAATATATGATGCCTCGTTTAATTGGACTTAATGCTTCCTTATCGCGACAAGCGGGTGGAATCGGATCAAAAGGTCCAGGGGAAAAGAAATTAGAACTTGATCGTCGTCGTATTGAAGAACAAGTTCATAAACTAAACAAAGAATTAGACTCTCTCGTTCTTGCCCGTCAAAATCAACGTAAACTTCGTAAACGCAACTCAACGCCAGTCGTTGCTTTAGTTGGTTATACGAATGCTGGTAAGTCAACAACCATGAATGCTTTACTGACTGTTTCAAATGCTCAATCAGAAAAATCAGTTTTCGAGAAAAACATGCTGTTCGCAACACTTGAAACATCAACTCGACACATTCAACTACCAGATAATAAACAATTTTTATTAACAGATACGGTTGGATTCGTTAGTAAACTGCCTCACCAATTAGTCAAAGCATTCCGTTCAACACTAGAAGAGGTAACAGAAGCTGACTTATTACTTCACGTGGTAGACTTATCACATCCAGAGTTTCAAACTCAGATTGAAATCACGAATAAAGTGCTTGATGAATTAGGAGTTAAAGAAACTCCAATGGTGTATGTATACAATAAGGCTGATCTTGTCGAAGATGAATTCACACCTAGTACAAAAGAGGCTGTTCGTATTTCAGCTAAAAACTTAACGAATATTGATACCTTAATCGATTGTATTAAATCACACATTTTCCAACACTATGTAAAAGCTAGCTTTTTAATTCCTTACGATCGCGGAAATCTCGTTTCTTACCTAAATGAACATGCGAATGTTTTTGAAACAGAGTATTTAGAAAATGGAACCTTAATTACCGTTGAATGTTCTGAACATGATGCAGAGCGCTTAGCTGAATATAAAGTAAAACCACTCAACTAATTGAGTGGTTTTTTTGCTCTTGTGGATTTGTGGATAACCCTATTTACAAAGAATGGTGTAATTCGCTATTAATGATTCAACGAGTTCATCCTGCACATCAGCATACAAGAATAAACTTTTTTCACCTAATCGGATGACTTGCAACGAAGTCTGAGAACACACATCAAAGTTATCCACAGTTGTGGATAATTCAACATAGTAACCTTTAACATCATCCACGATGATTGGTGTTACGGTATAAGATGTTTCAATATGAGGAGTTCCAATCCTATAAGTTAGATTTAGTTGATCCATAACCATTTTTAGTGTGTCAAGTGGAGTTTCTATCTGACGAGTATTGACATTCAAGTCATCAGTTAAGGTAGAAATAGGGGTTAATGAATGATTGGTTGATTCGACTTTTGGAATTAAAATAAACGCCATCAAACAAACAGCAATGAATCCTAATCCACTACTCATCCATCTCCAGCTTAATCGAGACGTTAGCATTGGTTTCTCATTCATAATATAACGCAACGTCTTTTCTTTTAGTTGTTTATCCATTTCAAGTGAATCGAGTTGTGACTTCATCGCTGATTTAATCTTCTGATCATCCATACCTCACACCTCACTTTCATTCATCATTTTTTTTAATTTTTGACGTGCTCGAGATAAACGACTACGTACCGTTCCTTCAGGAATTTTTAATATTTCAGAAATCTCTTCATATGATAACTCTTTATAATAAAACAATAAAATAACTTCTTTATATTTTGATGGTAGTTTTTGAATTAATTCATATAACTCTCGATTCGTCTCTTGTTGCGCTATATCAAAAGGTTTTTCGTAATCATTCTTCAAATCTTGATAAACCCCAAAGGTGGTGACTCGCTTAATCCAGCTCGTTCTCAACATATCTTTACACGTATTGATTGTAATTCGAATGAGCCATGTTTTTTCACTGCTTTGATGTTGAAATTTATCATAATTTTTCATGACCTTATAAAAGACTTCTTGAAAAACATCTTCTGCTAATTGCGTATTTTTCATATAGAAATATGCAATTTTATAAACTTCTTGCCCGTATGTTTCAATAAGTCGTTCAACTGGTTCATGGGTGCTTAAACTCACTCATTTCACCTCTTTCATATATTAGACGTTTCATCCTATGATTTCATTCCCATATGACTGAATAAATTATAACTAAAAAAACGACAAAAAAAATATTTTTTTGTCGTTTTTACTACTTTTACTCATTTTAAAAGCGACTCCGAAGAGTCGCTTGATTTATATAGAAATGGATAAAAACTTTAAATAAAAGTCTTAACCGACCTCGAACACAGGCTAATAATAGAAACAGTCAAATGTTAACAGTGCAAAAAATCACTGCTTCTTATCTAGTTAAAATTATGATAACAATGTAGAATCTACATCAACTAAGTGATCCTCATCTTTATCTTTTTGTTTTCGACCACGTTTCCCATCCATAACCACTTGAATGACAGCTGGTCCCCCATCAGTTGGTAAGGCCATATTATCAGCCCCAACTAATTGTTCAATTAATTCTTTGAAAAAACTAAACTTATGATCCTCATATTTTGAAAGAATTTGAACTAATAATTCACTCGTTAAATGAATGCCTTCCCCTTCTAAATGTTCACATAGTTCTTCAATAAAATCAGAGTCTGGTTCTAAAAATGACTCAATTCCTAAGTCCATATTCATATCCTGCTTCATCTCGTGTCACCTCTTCATACTAAAGATTAACATTTCGTGCGTATTGAATTATCGCCTACTCGTTTTATAATCTCTATTATGACGCATTTCATTTAATTAAACAACTAATTTTCTTTGATAATAGCTTCCACTCACAACATCAATTCCAAAATCCCTAATCAAATGAAGACTAGATTCATTTTCAATTTCTGAACAACAAATCTTTACATCTTTACTCATACAAACATTAATTAACGAATTCATCATACTTAAACAATTTTTCGAAGACTTAAGATATTGAATAAAACATGAACTAATTCTTAAATAATCAATACTTAAATTACGAATAGACCCTGTTAAAGCACCAGCACCATATTCATCTAATGCAATATTAACGCCAAATTCACGTAATCGTTTAATTGCCTTTTGAATTAAAACATTTTGTTCAAATAAGATATCCTCATTCACACTAATAATCACTTGATTTGGATCAATGCCATCTTCTTTTAAATGAGTTAAAATACGAGAACACAAACATTTATTTAAGAGTGTTTGACGGGAAAACTTAATAAATAGTGATAATTTAACTGAATTTTTTTCATCGTAATCCTTTAAATAATCACAACCTAATTTAAATAAATAAATCTCTTTTTCAATATTTAAAAAAGGTGATGCCTCTTCACGCTCTTCGACAGGTAATTGATTTAAAATACTATAATCATCTAAAATATTGTGGCACTCAATACCAAATAACTGATGTCCATCTCGATAATATAGAGGACTATAATTTAACGTAAATTCACCTATGTGATTAGCCTTCTCTAATAATTGATGAATTTTAACTGAAAAATTATACCGTGTGAATTTTTCCTGACAAAAGTTAACTTCATATGAGAGTTTAGACCTTGATTTTAAAATCATTCCATAAAAACTAGATTTAACGCGTTCAATAGTTTCTTCAAATGAATCTGTCGTTGATTGGGGTAAACAAAAAGTAACAAAATAAGACTGCCCAAGCTTTTCATACCATCGTTCGACTAAGCGATTGAGCTTTCTCTTAAGTTTGATTTCACTACAACACGCTTTAAAATAAAACCATAATCCTTCTTTCTCTACTGAAAAAGTAATACTTTCTCCAATAAACTCATCAATCATTTCAATCACTTGTTTCAAAAGGGATGTGTTGAAGTCACTATAGAAACAATGATCTAATTTAAAATAACCAACGACAGTTTTAGACGTATACTCGTATCGATAAGAAATAGGAAGTTGCTTCCAACTAACTACTTTATATTTTCGTTTATTTCGAATTAAATGAATCCCGTTATAATATTGTCGATAGTTATGATATATCCCTTGCATTCGATGTTTTAATCTTTGTTCTTGATAAGAAACTTGTTGAGTTAGCTTATTTAAACTATCTTGAAATTCACTCCCCTCTACTTCATTTAGTTTACCTTCACAAGATTGAGATAAAAATTGATAAACAAATCTCAACCAACCATTTTGTTGTTTACCCTTTAAATTATTGGACAGTTTTGTAATATAATCATATAATTGCTCATCATTATCATGAACGAGATGATAAGTTAAATGATAAATTAAGCAATAAACATCAGATTGTTGAGAGGCCACCAACTCTAGAAGGTTCAAATCCCACTCAATCTCATCACTACGATTTAATTGAAATAACGAATGAGCGCATATTGCCTTTTTCATTAACAAGGTATTCTCTTGAGTTTCATCCACTGGTTCTATATTTAAAATAATCTCCTCATAATTTTCAGATAGATATAACCTTAATAATTCAATTTGATATTTTAAATAATCTGAAATATCCTGATTTTGATAATCAGCAGTAAATGTTTGAAACCTCTCGATGCTTTTACGGTGACATGAAACTAGAATAATATAAATTAACCGTTCCAAAGCATACGTCGTTAATAAAGGAATCTTTTTATCACTACCAAAAGAAGCTGCCGACATATAATAAAAGTCTGCCTCTTTAAATACACCTTTCGTTTCATAAATATAGCCTAACTCAGCAAAAATGTAACCTTTTAAGAGATTATCAGTTTCTAAATTTTCTAAAATACACTCACATTCAATTAGATACTTAAGTGCCACATTATTGGCTTTCTGTTGAGAATAATAACGTGAAGCAAAAATCAACATCGGAATTAACCATTCAAAACTTTGATTTTCCCGATAATCATTTAGTATATTCTCTAATTCTAACTCATCCTTTTCTATCTGCTCATATAATATTCCCTCGACTTTTCTGTAGTTTTCTAACAGATAACATGAATCAATAAAAAAACTTAGTAACGCATCTCTTGTTACTTTCTCGGCCATCTATAGCCCCCCTCTATATTTGTTAACCGTTTTCACATAACAATAATTATACTAACTCGTCATAAAAAAATACATAGGATAAATTGTGAGATTAAGACGAATCATTGATAGTCCATATAAAAGTACATCACTGTCCTAAATACAACTCTTTTATCTTAAAAACCTAGCTCATCATTTACTAAAATAATATTAATTTATTCTTGATCAGCTTGTGGCCACATAACAACATAATTGCAATAAATACAATCTGGACTCTTACAATCACAACATTTTAACGTCTTTGTGCAAGGCATTTTTTATTTAGACGAAGTGTATTAGCAGGAGCTACAACTTCCCCATTTCACTTAATCAGCTCATCTAAATCACGAACAATCTTATTAATTACCGCTACAATCATAACCAGATTAGCCCCCTATAACAATAATGCTATTCGATTGTTACAACCATCTAAATTATATAAATCCCCATGCTCAGTAATCAAATAAACATCCGCAAAAATATTCTCGGTATAATTAATGACACTCACTCTGTGTCAACCCTTCCACCTATGTTTGAATGAAACGATAGTCATCCTTTTGAAATTCATCTAATAACCTAACTTCTTTGAACGTCATTGAACCACCAACTCCGATTAGCTTTCCCTTCTGAACTAATGATGTAACAAGGGAAAATGCGTCTTCCTTAGAATTGGCAAATGTCGCATTAAATCCACGGCGTTTCAAGGCTTCCACTGTACGTTCTACTTTTTTATTGATGACCGTCTTCACATACTCCCTCATCTTACACTCCCCCTCAATGGACACTATTACTCCTAACATATTCACTAAGTGCTAGAATAGCAACTCAAAATTTTAAAAGTCTTTAATTAAAAACATATTGATCGTGCGTATAAATATACTTCAAAAGATCGTCATATGTAATAACAGCTTCTATCACGTCCTCTTGACGGCCACTTTCAGTTAACAATAACGCATCTAATTTTTTAGGTGACGCTTGAAAGAGATGCCAAGCCTCATAAACCGTCATCGATGAAGCGATAAATTCATACTGTGATTTTTTTTCAAAGTCTAATAAATCTTTTACTGTCCCTGAAAGCTCAATTGTATTATTTTGAATATGTTTTTGTAACCATTTCGCAATCGCTCTTGAAGTAACTAACCCTATAAACTTATTATTCTCGTAAATAGGAAGTTTCAAAATTTCCTTTTCTCCAGAAAGTTTTAAAACATCTTCAATAGAATCAGTAGCATTAAATTTTATCACTTCCGCTTTAAATACACCTACTGTCGATGGGTCCACTAATTGTTGTTCAATAAATTTAATTCGTTCGACCACTTCATCACTTGGTGTTGCAATCAATTGCTCAAAGTCATCGGTTTGATGCACAATAATATTTCGTAACTTACGGAATAAATGTAACTCATCTAAATAAAGATGAATCATGGGATGCGCCTTTGCCTTATAAAGTAAATCGCTAAACGACACATTGTCATCTGAGTCCGTATATTTCTTCAGATATTTATGTATATGATTAAATGATTCAATGAATACTAGATATCCTTCTTGTTCTACCATTTTTTACACCTCCCGAATATACAACGGTTGATAAGTTAGCACTCCGTTAATATTCGTACTTTCATATAATGTAATATTATCAAGCATCATTTCCTTTTGAATATCAATCCCTCGAGATAAATCAACTGATGGAACTAACAACTTTGCATTTCGACAAAGTGTCACATGAGGCGTATAAATAAACTCCTCTTGAGTCACTAAACGGGCTTCAACTAAAGCATCATGCAAATCCATTGCCACTTTCGTCAACGCTTCATTCGGATGCGTTCCCATATAAATAACGTAACGATTTTTCTTTTTAAAGAAGCCAATATGATCAAGCATCAAGATTATTTTCTCAACATCAATTGAATTGATGATTTCGATCAACTGATTGACACTCGCCTCCTCCATCATCCCTAGAAACTTGAGCGTCAGATGAAAATTATCATAACTCGTATACTTTGCTACTTCACAATATTTCTCCACCATTAACTGAGCATGTTTAAAATAATCTTTTAGCTCCGTGGAAAAACTAATACCAATAAACAATCGTTTCATAACTTCACCTAATTATCTTGTTTTTTATTAGGATACACTAAATCAACTAAAACTATTTGTCATTTTTGCACCAATCTACACTTTCTTTACAAAATTAAAAAAATCTACTTATAAAAAGTAGACTTTATTGATTCGCTTCAAAAACAATAGGTTCTGCTGTTAGCATAACTTTCCCAGCTTTCACTCGAATAACTTCATTGGTTAGTAAATTTTTATATTCACCATCCACTGTATCAACAGAAACCTCTCCTGACTTTAAACCAAAATTAAAAATTGCAATTCGTTTTTTCACCTTTGTATGATACATTAATCGAACCGTATCTAAGACTTCCCCTAATTCAATCGTATAAAATCCATCACGCATAATATCATCTTTTTTTAAAGAAGCTAACTGACACATTAAATCAGCCATTCCTGCTTCATTATAACGTAACCAATCCACCTTATCGATATCAAACAAACTTGGAGTATGCGTACAAAGTGCCTCTTGTCCCGCATAAATCATCGTGGCCCCTTTTTGTAGATACACAAATGCGGTCCACATTTTTAATTGCTCTACCGATTTAACTAGCGAAGCGATCCGTGCCTGATCATGATTCTCTAAGCAACGCAACTTCACATAATTCCCCGGATAAATAACCTCCTGCATTTGCACGCGCTTAATATATTCCCCTAATGGGGCACGTCCAAGTAAATAATCCTTATAGAAAGCAAACACATCATAATCATAACAAATATCAAACGCCTGATACATCTCACAATCACTATGCACCTCAAAACCTTGCGAACGAATATAATTAATAAATCCACCATCGACACTTTCTGCTAGCCAAATGAAGTCGGGATTAATCTCTGCAACCTCACGTCTAGCTCTTAGCCAAAACTCTACTGGTACAAACGATGCCACATCACATCGATATCCATCTACACCCAGTGCTGCCCAGTATTTTAAAGTCTCAATTAATTCATCCCATAACGCGACATCCTTAGAATAATCCAAATCGGTAATATCAGACCAATCACCCACACGGTTTGCGAATTGCCCGTCCTTATTAAGATAGAACCATTCAGGATGCTGGTTTAATAAATAAGAATCTCGAGACGTATGATTATAAACGACATCAATCATTAATTTCATTCCTTGTTTATGCGTTGCTTCAATTAACGCCTTGAAATCTTCAAGTGTTCCATACTCAGGATTAACCTCACGGTAGTTTTGAATCGAATACGGACAACCTAACTCACCTTTCTTATCTTTCTTGCCAATCGGATGAATCGGTAACAAATATAAAATATCTACTCCTAATTGCTTAATTCGCTCTAAATCTCCAATCAGTTCACGAAACGTTCCACTTTCATTATGATTACGATTATATACTTGATAAATCACCGACTGACGTAAAGATAAATTTGTATCCTTTGCCATCTTCTATATCCCTCCTATCATTAACTACTTCTAATTTATTCTCTCGAAAGTCCTTCATGTAAAAAAACATTCGACTTCTTTATGAAGAATAACTCATAAAATATAAAAAAACTCAGGAAAAGTCCTGAGTTTCTAATAAATTAACGTTAAGATATATTGAATTGAAAAACAAGCTGTCATCATCACACAAATTAATGCCACCATCGTAATCCCACGACCTATTCCACCAGCGATTGGAAATCGATTATTAAACCATCCATAAATATTTTGCGTCAATAATCCAACAAATGCAAATGCTAAATAAATTCCCACATGAAGAAGTGCCATTTGCACAAAAAAAGGAATCGTCGTAAATAAAGTTGCACCATTTGCCACCACTAAAGCAACCATCGCAACCATCATATTAAAGAAAACAAACTCTGCAGGCTTATAATATGGACGAAACACCTTAAATAAAAAACCGATCATAAAAAATAACATTGGAAAAATCACTAATCCTAACATAAATCTCATCCCCCATAAAATCAATAAACTTTATTCCATCATATCATAACGTCTTCCAAAATAAAAGGGCTACCAAAAAAGGTAACCCGTTAACTAATTGTTATAAAATATAAAATTGTGGATAAGTAAAACATTATTTACAAAGAAAGATCTAACTATTTAAGCTAACGTAAAAATATACTTTTCTCATTAATTGATGCTATAAAAAATCCCGCTATGTGTAGCGGGATTCTCATTTATTATTTTTTACGCATTGTTGGGAATAATAATACGTCACGGATTGTTGGAGAGTTAGTTAATAACATAACTAAACGGTCGATACCAATTCCAAGTCCTCCTGCTGGTGGCATACCATATTCTAATGCTTCGATGTAGTCAATATCCATTTCAGATGCTTCATCGTTTCCTAATGCTTTCTCAGCCAATTGAGCTTCGAAACGTTCTTTTTGATCGATTGGATCATTTAACTCAGTGAAGGCATTTGCGTACTCACGAGCATCGATGAATAACTCGAAACGATCAGTGAAACGAGGATCTTGAGCATTTTTCTTCGCTAATGGAGAAACTTCTACAGGATGTCCGTAGATGAATGTTGGTTGAACGATTTTTTCTTCAACGAATGTTTCGAAGAATTCGTTGATGATGTGTCCAACACCTGTGAAGTGAGCAGGCACTTCTACATTATGTTCTTTAGCGATGGCTTTAGCTTCTTCAAATGTCATTTCTTTGAAGAAATCAACACCTGTAATTTCTTTAATAGCTTCAACCATGTGCCAACGTTTCCATCCAACTGCTAAGTTGATTTCATGTCCACCGTAAGGCACAGTCGTTGTTCCTAAAACTTCTTGTGCGATATGAGCAATCATATTTTCAGTTAAATCCATCATTGTTTCCATATCACCGTAAGCTTCATATAACTCAATTGAAGTGAACTCAGGGTTATGACGAACTGAAATCCCTTCATTACGGAAAATACGTCCGATTTCATAAACTTTTTCTAATCCACCAACTAATAAACGTTTTAAATGTAACTCAGTTGCAATACGTAAATATAAATCCATATCTAATGTATTATGGTGAGTTTCGAATGGACGAGCTGCAGCTCCACCTAATGTGGTATGTAAAATTGGAGTTTCAACCTCTAAATATCCTAAATTATCTAAATAACGGCGCATTGCAGTAATTACACGAGTACGTGTAATGAACGTTTGTTTACTTTCTTCGTTCATGATTAAATCAACATAACGACGACGATAACGCTCTTCAACGTCAGTTAATCCATGATATTTTTCTGGTAACGGGCGTAACGCTTTTGTTAATGGTGTATATTCTTTAACTTTAATTGATAACTCACCAACTTTAGTTTTGAATACAACTCCGCGTACCCCAACAATATCACCTAAGTCAGCTTTTGAGAAGAAATTATAAGCTTCTTCCCCAACTGCATCTTGGCGTACATAAATTTGAACTTGACCTTTAACGTCTTGGATATGAGCAAAACCAGCTTTCCCTTTTCCGCGTTTTGTACGGATACGTCCAGCGATTGCTACTTCAATTTCTTTTTCTTCTAATTCTTCTTTAGAGAACGCCCCAAACTCTTCAACTAACTCTGAAGATAAATGAGTACGATCGAATCGTTGTCCAAATGGATCAATTCCGTTTTGACGTAAATCTTCCATTTTGTCACGTCTAACTTGTAATTGATCGTTGATTTCAGTTGTCGACATCTGAATCACTCCATCTATATAACTATTTTTTTCATTTTTTCATTATAACATGTTAAAGCACATTTTGTCTTAATTATTGTCTATTTAGGCAAAAAATATTCAGTTCATATTAAAAAGGCAGTGTCAAATACTGACACTACCTACTCCTCAAATAAATAACCACTTAACCTCAAAAAATCGACACCCTCAATAATCGAATATCACATGGTTATTCAATCTCCATTATAAAACTAAATATCTAAAAAAACAACCCCAAACAGGAAGCGTTTACCAAAATAGCAAACTTGTTTTAGAGTAGGTGAGCTGCTATAATACTTGTAATAAAATGGTAATTCAGGAGGTTGTTTAATGGAAACATACAAAACAACAGGCGTCTGTGCCAAAGAAATTCAATTTGAAATTGAAGATAACAAAATCAAAAGTGTTAACTTTATCGGGGGATGTCCAGGAAATTTAATTGGAATCTCACACCTTGTAAAAGGAATGGAAGTAGAGGATGCAATTAATAAGCTAAAAGGCATTCCATGCCGTACAAAAGACACATCATGTCCAGATCAACTTGCACAAGCCTTAGAAAAGTATTTACAACAAAAATAAAACCAGTCCTAGAGACTGGTTTTATTTTTGTTTCTTTTTCTCAAAGTAATTAATCATTTGAAATGAAACAAACATAGAAAGAATAACTCCAAAAAACAGGACATTATTTCGCGCTAAATTAATTACCCCATTAATATCAAGTACAACAATAACAATAGAAGCAACTAACCAAAATAACGCTAAAATCCCCTTCATCCTTTTAAAACTCATCTTCACATCCCCCCTTTTCCTTATTATATCAACTTAAAAAAGGTGAGACTATTAGAAGTTACTTTTTTTACAATTATTTTAAACGTTTAGCAGCCTCTAATGTATTACGAAGTAACATTGTAATTGTCATTGGTCCAACTCCACCTGGAACAGGCGTAATATAACTAACTTTTGGTTCTACTTCATCAAAAGCTACATCACCCACAAGTTTTCCAGTTTCTAATCGATTAATTCCAACATCAATGACAACTGCTCCATCTTTGACCATATCCGCTGTGATAAAGTTTGGACGTCCAATAGCCACAATGAGAAGATCAGCTGATTTCGTAAATTGAGCTAACTCTTGTGTGCGAGAATGACAAACCGTTACGGTTGCATTTTCATCTAAAAGTAATTGAATAAGAGGCTTCCCAACAATATGACTACGCCCAACAATAACCGCATGACGTCCTGTCATCTCAATGTTATAAGCTTTTAATAATTCAATCACACCAGATGGTGTACATGGTTTTAAGCAATCTAGACCCGAAGCTAAAGCTCCCACCTGATACGGATGGAATCCATCGACATCTTTTTTCACCGAAATCGTTGCAATGACCTTTTCCTCACTAATATGTTTAGGGAGTGGTAACTGAACTAAAATCCCATGAACAGATGGATCTTCATTTAATTCCTTAATTTTTGTCAATAACTCCGACTCAGTTGTTTCAACAGGTAATTCAATCACCGTTGACTTAAATCCAACCTCTTCACAAGATTTTTTCTTATTTCTAACATAAGTCATTGATGCAGGATTATTACCTACAATAATCACAACTAAATGAGGTTGAATCCCTGTTTTCTCAATGAATTCTGCCGTTTCCTGGGAAATTTTATCTCTAATTTGAGAGGAAACTTTTTTCCCATCAATCAATGTTGTCATCACGATTCCTCCTACTTACAAACTTTATCTTTAAGTTTCTTCATTATAACACAAAATACCCTATAAAATAACATATGCCTCATCTATTTAATGTATGCTTAGCTCGCCACTACTATTTATACATAGCTAAGATTATCATTAAAAATCCCTTGCCTCACGCAAGGGATTTCTTATTTTTAATTATCGATTTTCATATAAAGGGAAACGTCCAGTTAATCCTAAGACTGATTGACGAATTTGAGCTAATTTTTCTTCATCCTCATGATATTTTAACGCTTCAGCAATATAACCTGCTAACTCAATCATTTCTGCTTCTTTAAATCCACGAGTTGTGACGGCAGGCGTTCCTAAACGAATTCCACTCGTAACGAATGGTTTTTCTGTATCAAATGGAATCGTATTTTTATTACACGTAATCGCCACTCGATCTAAGACAGCTTCAGCGACTTTTCCAGTTAAGCCAAATGTCGATTTCACATCAACAAGCATCAAATGATTATCTGTTCCACCTGACACAATACGTAAACCATGCTTCGCTAATTCTTCAGCTAACACTTTCGCATTTTTAATCACTTGTTTTTGATACTCTACAAAATCAGGGGTTAAAGCTTCTCCAAACGCAACAGCTTTTGCGCCAATAACATGCATTAAAGGCCCGCCTTGAATACCAGGGAATACAACTTTATCTAATTTTGTCGCAATTTCTTCATCATTCGTTAAAACCATTCCACCACGTGGCCCACGTAATGTTTTATGAGTCGTTGTTGTCACAATATGAGCATAATCCATTGGATTTTGATGTAATCCCGCTGCGACTAATCCCGCAATATGCGCCATATCTACCATTAAATAAGCCCCTACTTCATCTGCAATTTCACGGAATTTTTTGAAATCAATAGCACGTGGATAAGCAGATGCCCCTGCTACAATTAAAGCTGGCTTAACTTCAAGAGCAATTTGACGAACAACTTCATAATCAATCGTTTCAGTTTCATCACTTACTCCATATTCATAAAACTCATAATCTTTTCCTGAGAAGTTTAACGGATGACCATGAGTTAAATGTCCCCCGTGACTTAAATTCATTCCTAATACTTTTGCTCCCGGCTCTAACACTGCACGATAAGCTCCCATATTGGCTTGAGAACCCGAATGAGGTTGAACATTCGCAAATTTTGCTCCAAATAATTGTTTGGCACGATTACGTGCAATATCTTCAATCGTATCTACAAATTCACATCCACCATAATAACGTTTATTTGGATACCCTTCTGCATATTTATTTGTTAAAATAGATCCTTGAACCGCCATAACTTCTTCTGATACATAATTCTCAGACGCAATTAATTCCACATTTTCACGTTGACGCTTTAACTCTAATTGTAGCGCCTCAAAAATAGCCGTATCTTTCATCAAAAAATCACTCCTAACAAAAACTTCTATCGTCATTTTCACATAAACCTATCGAATAGCCAACTTATATGCTCTTTACTTATACTTCTAGTATATAAGTAAAGTAGTTCGCAGGTGTGTTTTTTAACCAAAAAACAAAAAAAGTGCCTTATCATAGAAACTATTTTCTATCACAAGACACTTTATTGCAGAGTTTCTAACATTTAGCATTCACTAAATCTTATCCAGATACTTCACGGCTATCCGATAACCCTTACGCAAAACTCTACAAATTAATTATTTCCCTTGTATCAAAAAATATTCACTCATATAATAAAATAAAGGAGGAATGAATATGGAAAATATGCCCTTAACCATTTTCACTCTAATAATGGCAATATTTTTTTTCATTTTTGCCACTATTTTTGCTTTATTAAAAGAAAAAGCATGTCTCTTAATTTCAGGTTATAACTTCAAATCGAAAAAAGAACGTCTTAAATATGATGAGAAACGCCTGAGCCTGGACATGAGAAATAATTTTATCACTTACGGCATTATTTTTGTCATTGGCTCAATCCCAACTTATTTCTTCGGAATGTGGTGCTTCATTCTTACCATCATTATTTGGCTCATTTACTTTTTCAAAAATGTTCACCTAGATGATAAAAAAGCTTTCGAAAAATATAAAAAATAAAAAAGTGCCTCATTATAGGAACATCTTCCTACAATAAGACACTTAAACTGTAGAGTCCATCTAATATCGAGTTTCACAACTGAATATTAGTCAGATAATATTCTTTATAATGGGCTATCTGCTACTCCATTCTAAGGCTAACTTTCTTTTTGATGTGGGAACATCAGCGAAGACCACCTTTGACTCTACACTAATAGGATATGTAGATTCAAAATTTTTATCCTTAATTCCGACATATTTTTAAATATATTTCTCATATAATAAAGTATTAATTCATCAAAACAGGGGGGAAAAATGGATTTTATAGATAATTTAATTCAAACCTTATTTGATATAATTGATAACTTATTTTGGTTTAGTCCTGGTATAGGACCAAGAAAAATAAAGAAGCTAAATGTGTTTATCGCTAGTTTTGCGATGGTCGTTTTCATTTACTTCATCTATCAACTTATCTTGTAAAAGAGAGTAACTTAAATTAATAGCACTCTCTTTTATCATCTAATAACAAAAATAAAAAGTGTCTTGCATAGAAACATTTTTCTAAAACAAGACACTTTTTTCTGAGAGTTTTAAAGTCTAATAACGGTATTCATTAAACTTTTTCAGATTCTTACTATTTACCGTGGGCAATCCACAAACGCCACGCGACGGTCGATTCTAATGATTATAGTGGGATGATCGACAAACACCACTGCAACTCTCATTAATAGAATAACTCATTAACAAAAAAATATACAAAAAAGATGCGCTTAGCGCATCTTTTTTAATTGGAAGTAGATAAACTACTTACTTTATACTGATCTCACTATTATTATATCTAAAATTTATCTTATAAGCAATTTTTTATTACCTCAAATAATAATTAATATCAAAAATATGATAATATCAATTATTTTAAAGAAATTTAAGAATTATTATTGATTTTAATCTAAAGCTAATATAAACTAGTAATAGTTACTACTTACTTTAAAAAGTCTAATTAGAGATAACGAGAATAAAGGAGAATTGAATCATGAATAACTTAAAAGGATCTAAAACAGAACAAAACTTAATGCATGCATTCGCTGGTGAATCAATGGCACGTAACAAATATACTTATTATGCTGCAAAAGCTCAAGAAGAAGGATATGAACAAATCGCAAACATCTTCTTAGAAACAGCTCGTAACGAAATGGAACACGCAAAATTATGGTTCAAATTCTTACATGAAGGTGAAATCGCAGATACAATGACAAATTTAAAAGATGCTGCAGCTGGAGAGAACGATGAGTGGACTGATATGTATGCAACATTCGCACAACAAGCTCGCGAAGAAGGGTTCAATCGTATTGCAGCCTTATTCGAAATGGTTGGAAAAATCGAAAAAGAACACGAAGCACGTTACTTAAAATTATTAAAAAATATTGAAGAAGGTCAAGTATTCGAACGTGAAGAAGAAGTTGCTTGGGTATGCCAAGAATGCGGACACATTCATTTCGGGAAAAAAGCGCCGAAAGTATGTCCAGTTTGCTCATACGATCAAGCACACTTCGAAATCCGTTCAGAAAACTACTAATATCTTAAAGAGCCGAATGGCTCTTTTTTTGCTCAAAAATAAAAATGTGGATAACTTCAAATGAAGTTATCCACAACACGATTAAATTGAATATGGCCAATCAAATTAATCTAAAATATTTAACTACCTTTCCTCATCTAAGGTAGTACATTTAACTAAAATTTATTTCCCTACTTAACTCAGAGAACGCAAAATTCCCGCTACTTTTTATCCTATCTAATTCATTTGAATTTAAATGTTCTTATCCTTTAGGGCAACTTTTATTCAATCCAGTTTCAAATGACAACCTTCCTATCAAGTCTCCTCCGATCACTAAACTCAAACTTCGAGTTTAGACCCCCGAAATCCGACCTGTACGGAAAGCTAAACGTCATTTTTAACCTTTTAGTTTAATCCAAGGCGCTCGAAGATTCCGTCTACTGCTTTTAAGTGATATGTATGATCGAAGCAATCATCTAAATCTTCCATTGTTAAATGGCTCATGACTGTTTCATCTGCTTCTAATAATTGACGGAATGATTGACGGTTTTCCCAAGCTTGCATTGCCTTAGGTTGAACTAAATCGTAAGCTTGCTCACGAACAAATCCTTTTTCGATTAATTTTAACATCACACGTTGAGAGAAAATAACACCATGAGTTTTGTTGATATTTTCTAACATGTTTTCTTCATAAACCGTTAAATTATCGATAAGGTTAGTAAAACGATTTAACATATAATCTAATAAAATTGTTGCATCTGGCATAATAATACGCTCTGCAGATGAATGTGAAATATCACGTTCATGCCATAAAGCAATATTGTCATATGCCGTCACCATATATCCACGTAACACACGTGCGCACCCTGCCATGTTCTCAGAACCGATTGGATTACGTTTATGTGGCATAGCTGAAGAACCTTTTTGTCCTTTACGGAAGAACTCCTCTGCCTCACGAACCTCAGTACGTTGTAAGTGACGAACTTCAACACCCATTTTCTCGATAGATGCTCCAACTAACGCGATAGCTGCCATATAAGCAGCATGACGGTCACGTTGTAACGTTTGAGTTGAAATCTTAGCAGATTCAATTCCTAACTTCTCACAAGTGTAATCTTGAACGAAGAATGGAATATTCGCGTGCGTTCCAACGGCACCAGAAATTTTTCCACACTCAACCGCACGAGCAGCTTCCTCGAAACGAGCTTGATTACGTTTCATCTCTTCATACCATAACGCTAACTTTAATCCAAACGTCGTAATTTCAGCATGAACCCCGTGTGTACGACCCATTTGTACTGTATGTTTATATTTTTTAGCTTTCTCACCTAAAACATCAATAAAACGTTGAATATCAGCACGTAAAATATCATTCGCTTGTTTTAGTAAATATCCATTTGCTGTATCTACAACATCCGTTGACGTTAATCCATAATGTACCCACTTCTTCTCATCACCGCAAGTTTCACTTACCGCACGTGTAAAAGCTACAACATCATGGCGAGTTTCTCGCTCAATTTCATAAATACGATTCAGATCAAAAGAAGCATTTTTCCATAACTTTTCAACATCTTCCATTGGAATATGTCCTAAATGAGCCCAAGCTTCACAAGCTAAAATCTCAACCTTTAAGTATGCTTCAAACTTATTTTGTTCTGTCCAAATAGCTGCCATCTCAGGGCGCGAATAACGCTCAATCATGTCTACTTTCCCACCTTATCCTATTTTACTTTACCTATTTATTTTAACTTAAATTCCCCATTCTAACAAATCTTTCTTTTAAATTTTTGACATCATTTGTCGGAATAAAAAAATGATGAACTACCGAAACCCTAACAAGTGATTAATCCACCTTTCATTTCAAATAAAAAAGGTTAAATCAGTAAACTGATTTAACCTTTTTTCATCTCATTTAATCGACGTTTGCTAGAAGATGCCACATAAGGTAACTTAACACTCATACATACACCACCCTCAACATTTAGCGCCTCAACCGTACCATGATGTGTTGTCATAATACTTTGAACAATCGCTAAACCAAGACCTGACTGACCTTTATCCCCTTTATAAAAACGATCAAAAAGATAAGGTAAATCTGCCTCAGCAATTTGTGGCCCATCATTAAATAAACGAATCTCGACAACATTATTCTCAACAATCGTCTCAATCGAAATCACTGTCTTCGCATAACGAACTGCATTCGTAATAATATTCGATAACGCACGAATCATCTTATCATCATCCATTTTAACTTGAACTGATTTATCCAAATTCAACTGAAATTTAAGATTCTTATCTGCTACTAATCCTGCCATCTTATGATAAAAGCCATCTAAAAATTGATTTAAATCAACCAATTGAAGTTGATAACGATCGTGCGTCGCATCTTCAAGTTTAGATAAATATAAAATAGACTCAACTAACGTTCGAAGGGACTCACTCTCCTGAGCAATGACTTCAGCAGCCTCATCGATTGAAAAAATACCATCCTTTAATCCTTCCGCATAACCTCGAATATTCATTAAGGGGGTCTTTAATTCATGAGACGTATTTTCAAAGAATGCCTTGCGCTTACGATCATTATTAACAATCGATGTCGCCATACGAACAATATCTTCATCTAATTCTTGGATCTCATCACCTGTATAAATGGTTACCTCAGGCGCCTCCATACTTTCTTGGAAACCTCGAACCTTATTTTTCAGTAAATGAATCGGTCTTGAAATATTATTTTGAACATAGACGCCAAAAAATGCAGCAATTAACATACTAACCAGTGAAGTAATAAATAGGATACTTAAATTTAGTTGATTTAATTCACTAATCATCCCTTTTTCACTCAATAAGATAATATCAAATTTCGTATATCCAATATTCGTTTCACCTGAAACAGTTAAATAATGTTTATTTAGATATGAACTATCTCCTTTATGAGCCTGTAATTCATCATAAAGATCCTGACTATTTGTAAAAGCTAGTGTATTATCCTGGATAATAATCAAGTTAGATTGAACTAATTGCATAATATGATCTCTAATGACAGGTCCTGAGTGAAAATAATCCGTTTTATAAATCATCAAGTTTTCCTTAATTAAATCTAGCTCTTTTTTCATACTATCCATTAAACGATAAGTTAAAAATTGATTAGAGGCCACTGTAAATAGTGTAAATGACGTGGAGATCGCGATTAAAATAATCACAATATAACTCCAAAACAACTTGCGATCAAGTCTCATATCAACACCTAATTATAAATTATCATCGATTCGGTATCCATAACCCCAAACCGTTGTAATCTCAACCTGTGCATTCATCGCTTTTAATTTTTTACGAAGACGTTTCACTAAATCATCAATCATTCGTGATTCTCCGACATAATCATAACCCCAAATATTTTGAATTAAATTTTCGCGAGTAAATGAAATATTTTTGTTCTTTACTAAATAAGATAATAACATATACTCATTATTTGTTAATGACATCTCAGCACCATTCACTGTGCAGACACGTTTTGAATCATCAATTTTTACATCGTTAATTTGATAAAGAGTTGTCTCTTGTTCAGTTGCCATGACGGGTTCAATACGGCGGAAAATAATTTTCAAACGTACTAACAACTCGCGAGGACTAAATGGTTTTGATAAATAATCATCCGCTCCAAGCTCTAAACCAATAATACGATCCACCGCTTCATCTTTCGCTGATACGAAAATAATTGGAACTTGACTGACCGTACGAATCTTTTTACATAAATCAAGCCCATCCATTGTACCTGGCATCATAATATCTAAAACAAGGGCATCTGGTTGCATCACATTAAATGCCTCTAACACTGAATCTGCATTTTCAAATGTTGTAACCTTATATCCTTCCTTTTCTAAATATCTTAAAATTAATTGTCTAATATTTGCATCATCATCAATTACGAAAATATGTTTCATATCTATCACCTCATATTAATCTGTTAAAAAATCTTGCTCGTTAAAGCAAGATTTTTTTAAATTATTGTCCATAAGTCTCCAATAAAGCACGGTCTTGATCGATCCCTTCACCATACCCCGCTAACTTCCCATCTTTAACTTTAATTAACGCTGGTGTACCAGAAATCTCAATTTCTTCTGCGGTTTGTGGTGAACGGTTATTAAAAGCATCTTTATGATAAGCAACAAGCTCATTATTTTTATTTGTAGAAATTGTCCATCCTTCATTCGATGGATACTTCGCACTCGATTCTCCTTCATTGAAAACCTGTACCCCATTCTCAACTTTACCAATCACTTTTGTATATTTTTTATCATGAGCAGCCCAATCATACCAAGCCGCTTTATTTTCTGTTGCCGCAGCATCAACCACATAAATCGGAACATCCTTCTCATTATACGCAGCCACTAGCTCTGGACTAAACTGCAAACAGAGTGGGCAAGTTTCCTGATAAAAATAAACGTAATACTCTGACTCCTTTTGATCAAAAGTCTCTGTATAGTTAATATGTTTAAAATCAGTCAGCGAATTAACCGAAGGGAATAGGAAATTTGCTCCTACTGCAATAACAATAACTGCAACTAAGGCTATTAAAATTTTCTTCATAACTATTGCTCCTTTACATCCATTATTATAACTTAAAATAACCTCTTATATTAGAAAAAACTGTGAAATATATGTGAAAGGTTAAAAAGATTAGCAAGCTCTGCTGGTAACTCAATATAACCTGATGACACTAAAAACACTAAAATACCACACACAATAGCGATAAAAATAATCGTCTTCGTCACTACCTTAAACACCAGCTTACATAAAAATGCAATCGTTAACCCAACCAATACTCCTTCAATTAAACCATATACTTCTACATAAGACTTAAATGCTTGATTAAAAACAAATAAACAAACTAAAAAAATTGCATAATACCATTTCTTCATCCAAATCACGCCCCTTTAACATCACTATTTTACATGATTTAGAAAAAAAAGCAACGCAAATTGCGTTGCCTATCTATATAAAAATTCCCACCTTGACCTTCTTAGCCTACTCCTAAAAAATAAAACAAACGTTCCTTCCACCCATTAATAACTTCCCCATTATTAATAAGCACCTTCCATCTACCATCCACTTCAAAATTCTAACTCTCACTACTACTCTTATTCAATTAAATTCTGTTTTCTCACTAAAACCTAGTAGAAGTTTCCCCGCTTCTAATAGGTTGCTCTTACTCAAATAAACATAACTTCTCAGCTATATTCAAATTATATTAGTAGAAACTTCCCCATTTCTATTAAAACCTCTCACTCATAAATCCATCACCATCGTTTCCTCACGATAATGATACGCTAAATTATAGCAGAAGCTTCCCCACTTCCACTAAAGTCATCTATTCAATAACCATAAACCTGACTTCCCCATCAGATTCATGACTTTTTCTTACTGATTAATCTTAGTAGAGATTTCCCCTTCTCTACTCAAATCACTCACTTTACTGACATTTATAACAGCTTTCTCCACCGCTATCTCAGAATATATATAAGTAGCGATAAGTTTTTCATAGCTGAAAAAATTTTAGCGCTACTATAGTTAGCCTGGCTACCATCAAAACGAATGTACTAAGCTTATTTCGTAAAATGTGAAATCTTTTTCACTATGTATGTATCTAAATAAATTCTCATTTCTAATTCAAAAGTTTCACTCGATTAAGAAAACTCTCGCTTCTAATAATCCTCTTGTAGTAGTCGTGCTTACTTCGTTTCTCACGACTTTCACAAAAAAGGATAACTCCGCTTGTTGCGGAGTCAAGAACAACTAACTGCACATAGTGCAGAGTTGTTCTAGAATAACGCTTTTAATAAGATTGTTTGTTCGCGGTCTGGACCAACGCTGAAGATGGCTACTTTTGCACCGATTAATTCTTCAATACGACGTAAGTAGTTTTGTGCAGCGACTGGTAATTCTTCAAATGAAGTTACTCCAGTAATATCTTCTTGCCATCCTGGCATTTCTTCATAAACTGGTGTACAACGTTCAAATTCTTTGATTGTTGATGGAACGTATTTAATCACTTGCCCATCTAATTCATAAGCTGTACAGATTTTTAGTGTCTCTAATCCTGATAATACATCTAATAAGTTAACTGAAATTCCAGTTAATCCACTTACACGACGAGTATGAGAAACAACAACACTATCGAACCATCCGATACGACGAGGACGACCTGTTACCGTTCCGTACTCACGACCGATTTCACGAATACGATTTGCAATTTCTCCTTCAATTTCAGTTGGGAACGCACCTTCACCAACACGAGTTGAATATGCTTTAACAACCCCGATAACTTCTTCAATCTTAGTTGGACCAACACCTAAACCAGTTGTTACCGCACCAGCTGATGGATTTGAAGACGTTACGAATGGATAAGTTCCGTGGTCGATATCTAACATAACCCCTTGAGCACCTTCGAATAAGACTTTTTTGTCTTCATTGAATGCTTCATCTAATTCATAAGAAGTATCTGTCACATAAGGACGAATCACGTCAGCATACTCACAATATTTTGTATAGATTTCTTCGAATGAGAATGTTGGTTTCCCGTATTTCGCTAAAATTTCATTTTTATCAGCTAACTGCTCTTTTAAACGAGTAGCAAATACTTCTTTATCCATCAACTCACCCATACGGATTCCAACACGTGCATATTTATCTGTATAGCAAGGACCGATTCCACGTTTAGTTGTTCCAACCTTTTGATCTCCTTTTAACTCTTCTTGAAGACCATCTAACTCAATATGATAAGGGAAAATCACATGAGCACGATTTGAAATACGAATATGATCTGTTGAAATTCCCGCTTCATTTAAATAAGCAATCTCCTCAAGTAATGACTCAGGATTAATAACCATTCCATTTCCTAAAATTACTTTTTCAGAATTAAAAATTCCAGAAGGAATTAAGCGTAACTTAAACTGTTGTCCATTGAACTCAATCGTATGTCCAGCATTATTTCCACCTTGGTAACGAGCTACGATATCTGCTTGTTGAGCTAAATAATCGGTAATTTTACCTTTTCCTTCATCTCCCCATTGTGTTCCTACAACTACAACTGTTTTTGCCATTAAAACTCTCCACCTTTTCTGTCAAAATGAAATTTAAATTTTTCTAGTATCTAAATGAATTGATTAGCGAAAACAATTCATCAATTTTACGCCTCATAGCGCTCTAAAATTTGACGAGCCACCCAAACTCCGCTTGCTCCAGCTTGCGCAAGTCCGCGTGTTACACCCGCTCCATCTCCACCAACGAATAAGCCCTTAACTTTTGTTTCAAACTTATCGTCAATCTCAGGACGAGCTGAATAGAATTTCGCTTCTACACCATAGAACAACGTATGCTCCGCTGCAATACCTGGTGTTACATGATCTAACGCTTCCGTCATCTCAATTAATGACTTCATCGTATTATAAGGCAGTACTAAACCTAAATCTCCAGGAACCGCCTCTTTTAATGTTGGTTCTACGAATCCTTCTTTTAAACGTTTAGCCGTCGTACGACGCCCTCTTAAAATATCACCATATTTTTGAACAATTATCGATCCATTTGATAATTTATTTGCTAAATGTGAAACTTCATGAGCAAACTCATTTGGTTGATCAAATGGTTCTTCAAACGTATGAGAAACAAGTAAAGCAAAGTTCGTATTCTTACTTCCTAACTTTGGATCCTTATAAGCATGACCATTTGCTAACATCGTTCCTGAATGATTTTCAACAACAACATGACCTGAAGGATTTGAACAGAACGTACGAACAACAGTCCCTACACTCGTGCGATAGACGAACTTTCCTTCATATAAATGCTCATTGATTTCTTGCATGACAATATCAGAAGTTTCCACGCGTACTCCAATGTCAACTTGTAAATTCTTCATCGGAATATTTTGACCTTTCATCACGTCTTTTAACCATACTGATCCATCACGACCTGGTGCTAAAAAGACTTGATTCGCCTTCATTGTCTCTCCATTAGCAAGTAATAACCCTTTTACTTCATTATCTTCGACGATAACATCTTTTACTTCAGTTTTAAAGTGATAATCCACACGGTCTTTCATTGCTTCATAAATGCTTTTTAAAATTTCTAAGTTTTGTTCTGTTCCTAAATGACGAACCTTTGCACGAAGTAATTTTAATCCTACCGCATATCCACGTTTCTCAATCTCACGAACCTTATCCGTCGTTGGGTCCGTAATATCAGTCGTTGCCCCATGTTCTAAATTAATTTCATCAACATAACTAATTAAATCCTCTACTACACCATTTGATAAATAATCTGTCATCCATCCACCAAACTCATGTGTAATATTAAACTTTCCATCCGAATAAGCACCAGCTCCACCAAACCCATTCGTAATTGAACAAGCAGGCATACATCCTACATGGTCCTTGATTACTGGACATTTTTTAATTTTATGTTCAAGAATTGGACATCTACGTTTATAAATATCTAACCCCTTATCTACTAAAGCCACCTTTAAATCCTTATTTTTCTTTGATAACTCATATGCAGCAAAAATCCCTGCAGGCCCTGCCCCAACAATAACAACATCGTAATTACTCATTGCTCTCTACTCCTTTAAACAAATCTGGTATATACCAACAAAAAAGCACCCTATGCGAACATAGAGTGCTAGATACTTAAAATATATATGAAATTTGTCAATTTAGTTTCCAAATTTGTTAGTTTCATTATTTTGTCACCTTTTTATATAGGATTTAACGTTACTATTATATCAAAGAAATCTCAATATGCAATCCCCTAATTTTGAAAAATTTGATATTGATTCCGACCATTTTTCTTACTTTCATACAAAGCATGATCAGCCTGCTGATAAAGCTTTTCTAAATCAACGGCCTCCCCTCTATAAAAAGAAATCCCAATTGAAGCAGTCACTTGAACCTCTTCACCATAACCTTTTAAATTATCTCTAATACTCTCTACAATTGAAATAGCAACTTCCTTACTATGATCTCTAATACAAATCACAAACTCATCACCACCTAATCGACAAATCACACTATTCTGTGGACAACATTTCTTCAACACATTCGCCACATAAGTAATAACTTGATCGCCAACTAAATGACCATACGTATCATTAATCGACTTAAAATGATCAATATCCATAATCGCAAAAGTAAACGGCTTACCCTTATTCATCATCTGATTCATCTGATTCATGTAACCTAATCGATTCAAAAGTCCTGTCGCATAATCCGTATACTTCAAATGCTCCGTCTTCTTATCCAAATAACGCATACGTGCCAACACCAAAATAATAGATGTACATAGAATAATCCCTCCAACAAACAAAAATTGTTGCTGATGCATCAAATATAAATCATGCTTCAATGAAGACATCTCAAACAAGTACATTTCACTTGAAAGGACCATCTCATACTTCAATCGCACCTCATCATCTTCAAAATCATGTACCTTAATCGCATCAAATAATGTCATAAAATTTTGATTATCTCTAACCATTAAAGAAAAAATATACTTACCAATTTTCCCTTTATACGACAAATTGTACTGTTCAAAATAATCTAAATAAACAGGATCCAGTAGCAAATAATCAATCTTTCTTTCAACTAGACCCTCATGTAACTTACTAATCGAATCTTCCACTCGAACATTCATCTCAGTTCTTAAAAATCCTTCACTGGATACACTTCCTAGCACTGTATTAAGATTAGTACCCACCGCCTCTTGAAACATCACTTGATTAAATAGCCCATACGCATTTATCTGACCTTGATAAATCTCATAATTATTTCCCTCTAAAAATAATTTCTCATTAGACTCCATCTCAAAAACAGGTAATATATCAATCACACCCTGTTGATAAGCCCCTACTAACTCTTCATAATCACCAAAAACAAACTCAAACTTGACACCAAAATTGTTATGAATCTGCTTCAAAACATAATCTAACATCCCAGATAACGTATCCTCATCCTCATTATAATACATAAAAGGTGGTACATCATAAATCCCAACCTTTATCACAGGTTGGCGATAAAATAACCATTCATATGTCGATTTATCTAAATTATATAGCTTCCCAATTAATGCATTCTGATGGTTGAAGAAATAATCCGCATGCTTTTCCATCGTCTGCATCTTAGACATAATCCTATCTATAATTGAGATTAAATTAGGTTCATCTGAAACAAAATACCATGCTGATGACAAATATTCCGTTGATTTCACCTCTCGTAACTCATGCACTAAACTTTGATACTGAAACAAATCTCTCGGTACAAAAATCGCATCAATCTCACCATTATTAAGACCAGCATATAGAGCCATATAATTTGGATAACTAATAATATCTTTAAAAGATAATAAATACTTTTCAATCTTATCATCATTATTAACAATCCCAATTTTATACTTCATCAAGTCTTCTGTATTTTTCGCATTATTTCCTTGATTCACATAAAAAGTATACTCGAATTCATGAATAGGGGAGCTATAATAAAACTCCTTATATGCCTCCATCTTACCTGATACAAATAAATCGATAATCCCATATTTTAATAAACTTTCATTTTCTGCAATATCTGAAATTAAATATGAAGATAAATTCTTATCAGTTAAATTAGAAAATTCTTGAGAAATATCATTAATAACTCCCTTTAACGAACTATAAAAATAGTAATAATTTAATGGTGTAATAGAAGAAGGGTACCCTATCTTAAACTTACTCTGACTTTTTTCTAATAACCATTCCTCATCAGAATTATTGAAAACACTAGACGCTTCTATACAAAAATCATCCCCACTATTTATCATCGAACATATAGCGATTAAAAAAATAAACAAGTAATTCTTCATCCTACCCATCCTCAACCCTGAATTCGTTTTCACACATAATTATATCATATTTTTACCAATAAAATAAAAAAAGTAGTTAGATCTCGAGCCCACTTTTTAATCCTAAAAAGCTCTTACTCTCAATCCAACTACAAATCTATTATACTAAACTATTCTAAACTAAATTCCATCGCTGCTTTCACAAAATCACGGAATAAAGGCTGTGGTTTTTGTGGACGTGATAAGAATTCTGGATGGAATTGCCCCGCCACAAACCAACGATGTCCAGGAATTTCGATAATTTCTACTAATCCCGTTTGAGGATTAATTCCTGAGAATTCTAATCCTGCATTTTCTAAAATCGTTTTATATTGATTATTGAACTCATAACGGTGACGATGACGTTCCTTAACATTTACTGATTGATAAGCATCATATGCTTTAGTTCCTTCTTTAACATAACAATCATATAAACCTAAACGTAACGTTCCCCCCATTTTAATACCTTCATATTGATCTGGTAAATAATCAAAAATAGCATGAGGTGTATTTTCATCAAACTCAGTAGAGTTAGCACCTTCTAATTTTGCAACATTACGAGCATATTCAATCGCAGCAATTTGCATACCTAAACAAATTCCAAAATAGGGAATATTTTTAGTGCGCGCATATTGACAAGATAAAATCTTACCTTCTACACCACGATTACCAAATCCACCTGGTACTAAAATTCCATCTACATCAGCAAAGATTTCATTAACTGTTTCTTCTGTAACTCTCTCAGAATCAATCCATTTAATCTTAACCTTTTTACCAAAATGGTAACCAGCGTGTTTTAGTGCCTCTACTACTGATAAATAAGCATCTGGTAATGCAACATATTTACCAACTAAGGCAATTGATACTTCACCATCTAAATTACGAACAGTATCAATTAACTCCTGCCATTTTGTCATATCTGCTTCCGGCGCTTCAATACCAAAATGTTTACATACATAATCATCTAATCCTTGAGCTTTTAAATGCATAGGAACTTCATATAAAATATCAGCATCAATTGCTTGAACAACAGCCTCTTTAGGTACGTTACAGAATGAAGAAATCTTCTCTTTAACATGATCTTCAATATCAACTTCAGTACGTAAAACAATAACATCTGGTTGAATTCCTAATGAAAGTAATTCTTTAACACTATGCTGTGTTGGCTTTGTTTTAATTTCACCAGCTGCTTTTAAATATGGTACTAAAGTATTATGAATATATAGTGTATTATTATATCCAAAATCTTTACGTGCCTGGCGAATGGCTTCTAAAAAAGGTAAAGATTCAATATCACCAACAGTACCACCAATTTCAGTAATGATAACATCAGCATCACTATCTTGAGCAGCAGCAACTAATTTTGATTTAATTTCATTAGTAATATGAGGAATAACCTGAACCGTAGCACCTAGATATTCCCCGCGACGTTCTTTTTCAATAACATTAGAATAAACGCGACCTGTAGTAATATTTGAATTTTGTGATAAGTTTTCGTCGATAAAACGTTCATAATGACCTAAATCTAAATCCGTTTCGGCCCCATCATCCGTAACAAAAACCTCACCATGTTGATATGGACTCATTGTACCTGGATCAACATTGATATAAGGGTCAAATTTTTGCATAAAAACTTTAAGACCTCTATTTTTTAATAATCGGCCAAGAGAAGAAGCTGTGATTCCTTTTCCTAATGATGAAACAACTCCACCCGTAACAAAAATATATTTTGTCATGTATTTTTCCTCCATTAATAAGTTTCTGTTTTTAGATAAAAAAAAATATGCTCTCCGTAATGGAGAGCATTTTTTAGGGCTCTTGAATATATTATCAGATATAATTTAATAATACAATAATAAATATTAATAAAGTCGAATATAAACGAAATTTTTGAAAAATTAAATTCTCACAAGGGATAAAAAAAGCACTCTAAGAGTGCGACTATTCGAATTGGAGCGGGTGAAGAGAAT